>Ga0172371_10000376_pt1 | contig 68406 bp, 38 predicted proteins | sample Lak12m_FD_114543 | JGI IMG/M metagenome (GOLD analysis project Ga0172371, IMG submission 114543) | Freshwater microbial communities from Kabuno Bay, South-Kivu, Congo - kab_022012_12m | ecosystem: Environmental > Aquatic > Freshwater > Lake | place: Democratic Republic of the Congo: South-Kivu... | reverse complement strand
GCCAGCGACAGCAGGACCATGAAACGCTCCTCGGCCGGCGTGGGAAACCGACACCAGCCGGCGGTCAGGTTCGGCGCCAGCCGGAAGCACTGCGGGACGAAGACCACCGGCTTCGGCGCCAGCATCCGGACATAGGATTCCACGTTCTCGCTGATGGTGTCCAGCGGCCCGCCGGGGACAGGGTACGTGTCCTGGTAGCCGACGTCCACGAAGTCGTAGTCCAGGGCGCGGGGCCAGACGGGCGGGTTGATGGTCACCACGATGGGCCTTGTCGGGTCCGTGGCGCGGATGGCCTCGAAGCGGGCCAGCACCTCGGCAACCGGTTCCTGGGCCGGCTCGTCGGCGAAGTACCAGGCGCTGATGGCCGCATGGTCACGGTAGCGCTCCGCGTGCCGTGCGTAGGGTATCACGGAGAGGCCGAAGCGCCCTGCAATGGCCGGCTCGCCGCCGCAGTCGACGTAGTCAGGAACCAGGGTGTCGAGGAAGTGCCGGCGGCAGTCCGCCAGCCATTCATCCGGGGCTTGACCGGAGCTCCTGCCAGCGACGGCAAACGTGTCCACATAGTCACGGAGCCACTCCCGGCCCGCGGGCGGTTCGTAGTCGGCCGCCACCGTCTGGCGCTGCACCCGGTACATGCCCAGCGGGAAACAGGCTGGGAACGCATACAGGAAGGCGTGGCAGGCTCCCCGGTCCGTGCCGGCACTGAGGACCAACGGGGTCCCAGGCCGGAGGGGCGCGGAGAAGGCCAACCGAATCGGCACCAGGCCTCCCGGGGCGATACCGGTGTCGGGGGCCTGCCAGTCCACGGTCGCGGGGTCTCCGGCCAGGGCGACCTGCCGCAGTTGGCAGGCGTCCAGCCCCCGCAGATAGACCCACGCCCCACGCAGCCCCTCGTCGAAGGCGACGCTCTCGAACCACGCCGGGCCGGCGAGGAAACGCTGCCGAGTCTCGATCACCCCGCCGCCAGCATCCCGCGCCACCACGGCGACCTCGTCCGGCAGAGGGGCCCCGCGCAGCAGCTTGAGGTTCAGGACCCCGGCCCCTCCCGGTGGGATGGCGGTCGGCACGGTGCCGGCAAAGACCACCTCGGTGGTGGCGCCGGCCAGGCGCACATCGTCCCCCTGGGCATGGCGGCCATCCAGCCATGTGTCCGCGATCCGAAGTGCCTCCGTTCCTCGGTTGTGCAGGGCCAGGCGCAGATTGTGGTAGACCGGCGGCGCGTGGGAGAGTGGCTGACTCCAGGCGCCGAGGACCTCGACACGCGCCGGCGACAGGGCCGGCTGCCCCACGGGCAACGGCTTTCCCACCGTCGCCGCCCCCGGGGCCACGACCGGCAGGGCCTCGCCACGGTAGCGCGCCGATACCTGCGCCGCATTCAGGGCGCCCTCGTAGAGCGTGATCCCGTCCAGCCAGCCGCTGAAGGGATGGCCCTGGCCACGCCGCCCAATGAGCAGCGGGAAGGTCGACGGCACCATGGGCTTGCCCCAGAGGCTGCGGTTCTGCACCACGCCATTGACGTAGAGCGTGACCCGGTAGCCGCGCAGGCTGGTCACCAGGACAAGGTGCACCCATTCGCCCTGGGGCAACTTCGCGAGGTGTCGGTAATCGCCATCCTGACCCCACCAGAAATCCGGGCCGTAACCCCAGTTGAGCCCCCAGCCGCCGGTGGCCAGGGGATGGTCTGCCCGCGCCATGATGACGCGGTCCTGCACCGCCCCGAGGTCCTCGAGCTTGGCCCAGACCTCGAGGCTCAGCGCGTCGCCGACGTCGAAGGCAGGGCTTGCCGGTACCTCGACGGAGTCATCCTGCCCATCGAAGTGCAGGCCGCCGCTGAACCGGCCCTGCGCCCACGTCGCCCCGAGGATCCTCCCGTCATGGCCATTCCCCGAGATGTCCCGGAGGATGTCCCCAGACCCCTGATCGAAGTCCCATGACGCGATCACCCGCGGCTGGGCTCGGCACAGGCCCACACAGGTCAGCCAGAGCGACACTGCCAGGACCGCCGTCGTGCGCATAGCTCACCGTGCCTCCTTGCCCCGGCACTATCGCGCGAACGGCTGGCCAAGGCAAACAGCGCACCGCCGGACACCGGGCCCACCCCCCCGGCCGCCCGGGGGACGGTCGCGCGGCCGGCGACAACGGCCAGCACGCTACAGGGCCCCCTCAGCGACCCAGGACAACGTCGATGCCCCGCAAGAGCAGGTCCAGCTTGGCCTTGGGTAACCTCCCCACCCGGTCCGTGAGCAGACCCTTGTCCAGGGCTACCAGTAAGGACACATTGGCGACCGACTCCCGCGGAAGCCCCGTGGCCTCCGGGGACAGCAGAGCGTTCCCGGGGGCACCGGCCCACGTGGTATTCCCGGTCAGTGGGACGCAGACTACCGTGGCGATGCGGCTGCGGTTCAGAGGGTCTCCCTGCACCACCACGATGGGACGCCGGAAGCCTGGCCCCGAACCGGCCGGATCAGGCAGGTCTGCCCACCAGACGTCCCCCTGAGAGATCACCATTCGGTCCGCTCCAGGACCCGGCGTGACGCCCTGGCTACGAAGGCATCAGCCACCTCGCCAACCTCAGCGAGGGTCCGGTCCATGGCCTCGGTGACATCGTCGGGGGCGTGCCGGGCGACATACTCGGCCAAGGCGCTGCTATAGAGCTCGCTCCGCGACGTCCTGCGACGGCGTGCCAGACGCTCCGCGGCGGCGAACACGGCATCCGGTATGGACACAGCCGTTTTCATACCATCAGTATAACGTCGGCGTTGGGCCCCGGCAAGGGGCTGATTAACCGCCGGGCCGGCCCCGGCCCCCGGTCACTGCGTCCCTAGCCGGTCCTGGCGGCCGGTCGCAAGGTCGGTCACGCTCACCTCGATGGACCCGGCGGGGAACTCCTTGAGGAACGGCACGCTCCACGAGAGAACGCCGCCGCGAGTCGTCGCGAAAACGGTCTGCTGGACATCACCGGAGCGCAACTCGACACGCAACGGCAGGGCCGCCTCCAGCACAGCGCGGCGGCCCAGCACGCGGGCCTCGACCCGGACCCCACCCGTCTCCCGGACTGGCGCCCCGACGAACTCAACCCGCGTGATGGGCTCAGGCAACCGCACGAACAGAGCCCCATCGCCTCCGGCCAGCGTCAGCGGCACGGCGTGAGCCTGTCCCGCCCGCAGAACCACGGGCTTGCCTGGCGCCGCTGGGAGACGGTAGAGGTACCCCGGCCCGGGCACGGTCGCGGTCGTCTGGACTGCCGGGAACTCCATGGGCATGAGCATGAAATGGTTATACTTCCGGCGCTGGCGCCGCAGTTCGGGCGAGATGGGGTTGAGCTGGTGGTCGTTGACGAAGAAAAAGTAGGTGGCCACGCCCGCCTGGCGCTCGCTCCAGATCACCTCCGGATCGAGGACGTTGACCCCCACCTCGGCCAGCAACGGCATCAGGAAGGCCGCAAGCCGCTCGGCCTTCGCCAGGAACGCGTCGATCAGGTACGCGCGGACGCGGCGCTGGTTCCACTCGTCGCGGCGGTCGCGGGGCCACCAGGTGGTGAAGGTGGTGTCGAAGCTCACCGGCAAGCACTCGGCCCCTGGCAGATCCAGCGTGGAGTTGGCACCAAGGTAGACCTTGCCCCCGCGGGCGATGAAGCCGGCCAGGGCTTCCCGGGTGCTGGCGTGCAGGTGCTCGACATAGGGGATGACGATCGCCCTCCAAGGCAGCTCGCGCCCTTCCATGAGCCGGAACTCGCTGACGACATTGAGCGGGACGTGGGCGTAGGTCAGCACCTCGTAGGCCTCCTGGGTGGCGTGGTGCGACCACCAGCGGATGACGCCCTTGTAGGGATCGTCCTTCTCGTAGACCTGCTCTTTCAGGCCCTCGACGGCCTCCTGGGAGTAGCTGTACAGCAGGGCGATGGGCTGCTGGGCGTTCCGCATCTCGTAGAGCGTCGGGGTCATGGGCTCGAGGAGGTCCCGGCCCAGGCGACCGCACTCCTCCCAGGCAGGGGTGCCGGGCAGATTCCAGAAGAAGGCGTGGTACACGAACCAGCCCACCGAGTCCACACCATGCGCAATGGCCTGCCAGACCATCTCGCGCAGGTACTCCGGCGGCGGCATGTGCGGCACCCGGTCGTAGGAATCGAAGCCCTGCAGCAGGTCGAGGATGGGGACTTCCGGGCGCCCCTGCAGGAGGGCGGTCTCCTCGAGCAGAGAGGCGTTGAGCCCGACGCAGAGGGCCATGGTCCCGGGGTAGGTGTGGTCCCACAGCAGGTCGAAGCCGGACTGGGTGTGGAACTGGTCATCGCCGTGGCACATGCCGCCCGCGATGGGCAGCGAAGCGAACATCCGCAGCCGAGGGTTGGCGGCGTGGGCCGCCCGGGCCGCCCGGGCATACATGGCGCCGATGGCACGGTTGCGAAACACCTGGTACTCGATCCACAGGTCGAGGTAAGCAGCCGACCTGTCGTTCCGCAGTTCCGGGAGATCGTGGCCCGACTGCTCGCGGAAGGCCCGGCGGCAGTGCTCGCAGAAGCACAGGCCGTAATCCGTCTCGTCCCCCATGTGGCCGTAGGTCACCCATGGCGAGGCGGCCTGCTGGGCGGCCCACTCGCTCAGGGCCGCCTCGACATGGGCCAGCGCCTGTGGGTTGTTGAAGCAAGGCGCCTTGGCGATGGGCTTACCGGCGGCATCCACCATCCACGTTTCCGGGGCTTCGCGTGAGATAGGATTGCCAAGAGGCGGCCCGCAGGAGGCCCAGCCCTGGATCCCCGCCTCGCCCAGCGCTGGCGTGGCCCCGTAGTACAGCGTCGCCGAATGCGTCACCAGGTCCCGGGCCCAGAGGCGCTGCATCATGGGCTCCTTCCAGTAGAAGTAGCCGCCCCACTGGAAGTTCATGGGCTGGTCCGGGTGGGCGAACGCCGCGGGGAGCTCCCATGCGGGTTCAGGGTCCGCCTGGGCCGGGACAGGCGCGGGATCACCCACGGCCAGGACCGCCAGGCGCTGCCAGAGGCAGCCGGCAAAGCGATTGACGTAGGCCTCGGTGCCCGCCCGCACCCAGGCCAGGTCGTCGCCGCCGTAGACCAGCACGCGACCCTCCCCAAAGCGGCCACGGCTGATCAGCGGCCGGTCATCCAGCGTCACCAGGACCTCGCCGCGGGCGGCGCCAGCATGCAGGCCGAGGACCTCCCACCCGGCCCCACCGATGCCCGCGCCCAGAGCCGTGTCCAGGAACGCCGGACGCCGGGCGGCCGCAGGCTTGCCGCTGAGCATCTCCAGGTCGGGGGTCGCCGCGATGACCACAGGCAGGATCGCGCCCAGGGGCGTCTTCTCGTAGCTGCTGACCACCGTCGGCACGCAGTACTCGGTCTTGGGGCAACCCCCCAGCCCCCAGTGGCCCGCGTAGACCAACAACGCGCCGCCGGCGCGCACGAACTCCACCAGGGCCGGCTCGAAGGGATCGCAGACGCACTGGCGCACGTCATCGAGGATCACCAGGTCGACCCCCCGCAGTGGCAGCGGCCCGCGCTGGGTCTCCAGGTCGAGGCGCTTCACCTGCCAGCGCTCAGCCGGCAACCAGCGCTCAAAGCGGTCACCGTAGCGCAGCAGCCCGCGCATCAGGAACTCGTGGCCAGGATGGTGCAACGGAAACTGCGCCTCCTGGTAGCCACCCCAGGCGTACTCCGAGGCGTATCCGTCGGCCAGCACCAGGCAGTGACGCACCAGGGCCCCGGGGTCCACAGACGCCGCCCCGGAAGCCAGGCAGAAAGCACACGTCAGAACCGTGGGGACGAACCGGGTGGGGCATGCCATCGTGTCACCTCGAGGGGTCTCGCCGCCGGCCAGTCCCGGGAGCGCGTCACGGCCCGGAGTGTAGCCCGCAACCACGGCCGCCGCAACCGGGCTCTGCCCGGTGGAGATGCGGTGGGCCTCCACCGCCATGAGAGTCGCCGCGACAGAGCGCGCCTCCCACCTTGCCGGGCTCTGCCCGGTGCGGGATACGCCGGGTCGCCTCATCAGCACCAACGGTGCGGCCATTCCTCAGCCCAAGCCAGCGGCCTGGGTGGGCATCCCCCACCGGCCAAGCCCTGCAGGGGCGCGATCCACCCGTGCCTGGCAGCAGGCCAGCGCCCCAGCCCCTCTCCGCACTCACGCATTCACGCACTCCCGCACCGTGACGGGGGCCCGCATCGCGAGAACGGACCGGCCCCGAACCCCGGCCCCTCCCCACCGGCCATTGACCCCGGCCACCGCGGTGGTAGGTTTCCTCCGCTGGTACGATGGTGTGCCGAGCAGTCGGAGCTTCTCCCATGGACATCGCCCGTCTCTGCCGCGAGATGGAGACAAAGGGCGCCTCGGACCTGTTCATCAGCGCCGGCAAGCCGGTTGCCGCCCGGATCGTCGGCGCCCTGCAGGAACCCGACCCGACGCCCGTCAGCGAGGAAGACATCCGCGCCTTCCTCGCCGCCTGGTTGCCCGCCGAGGCCGTGGAACGCTTCGAGCGCGAACGCGACCTCGATATCGGCGTGTCCATGGGTGCGGACGAGCGCTACCGCCTGAACCTCTTCTTCCAGCGCAGCCAGCCCTGCATGGCCGTCCGGCGTGTGCCCATGGGCGAACTGGACTTCGGCGAACTGCACATCCCCGCCGCCGTCCGGACCCTCGCCGAACAGCCTCGCGGCCTGGTGCTTATCACCGGCTCCACCGGCAGCGGCAAGTCCACGACCATGGCCGCCATGCTCAACCACATCAACACTCAGTTCCATCGCCACATCGTCACGGTCGAAGACCCCATCGAGTTCACCCACCGCGACAAGCAGAGCGTCGTCTCGCAGCGGGAGGTCGGCGGCGATACCCGCGACTTCGCCTCGGCCCTCCGCCACGTCGTGCGCCAGAACCCGGACGTCATCTTCATCGGCGAGATGCGGGACCTGGAGAGCATCCGTACGGCGGTGTCAGCCGCCATGACGGGCCATCTGGTGGTCACCACCATGCACACGGTGGATGTGATGCAGACCCTGGAGCGCATCCTGAACTACTTCCCTGCGGAGATGCGTGACCAGGTGGCGCAGGACCTGTCCCTGGCCCTGGCGGGGATCGTCTGCCAGCGTCTGCTGGCGCGGGCCGATGGCAAGGGGCGCGTCCCCGTCTTCGAGATCCTCGTGGCTACACCCCTGGCCCGCCGGGCCCTCGCCCAGCGCACCCTCGAACAGATCTCTGAGGTCCTCAAGTCCAGCGAAGCCGACGGCATGGTGACCTTCACCCGCAGCCTGGTGAGCCGCTGCCAGGAGGGACTCCTCAGTGTCGAAGCCGCCGCCGCCGGCGCCACCAACCGCGACGAGTTCCTGCTCGCCGCACAGGGCATGGAGACAGGCATCGACAGCCTCCGGCGCCTGCAGGACGACTCCGGCCAGAACCTCAGCATGAAGAAGCTGCTGCGGGATGCCGTCCGCTACAACGCCAGCGACCTGCTGTTGACCGTCGGCAGCCCGCCCATGCTCCGCATCGACGGCAGCCTGCGCGCGTTCGATATGCGGGAACTCAACGCGGGCGATACGCGACGACTCCTGTTCAGCGTCCTGAGTTCTGGCCAGCGCGCCGGCTTCGAGGCGGACCGGGAGGTCGACTTCGCGCTCAGCATCCGGGAACGCTTCGGCCTGGAAGACGGCTTCAAGACCGATTGCCGCTTCCGCGTGAATGGTTACTTCCAGAAGGGCTGCGTCGCGGCCGCCTTCCGGCTGATCCCGCAGCGCATCCCATCGGCCGAGGAACTGCGGGTCCCGACCATCGTCATGCGGCTGGCGCTGCGCGTGCAGGGGCTGATCCTGGTGACCGGGCCCACGGGCCACGGGAAGTCCACGACCCTCGCCTGTCTGATCGATGAGATCAACCGCACCCGCGGCTGCCACATCGTCACCATCGAGGACCCCATCGAGTTCGTTCACAGCAACAAGACGGCCATCGTCGACCAGCGCGAGGTCAACGCCGATACGCAGAGCTTTGCCAACGCCCTCAAGTACGTCCTCCGCCAGGCCCCGGACGTGATCCTCATCGGCGAGATGCGGGACCCCGAGACCATTGCCGCGGCCCTCACCGCCGCCGAGACCGGTCACCTGGTCTTCGCTACCCTGCACACCAACGACTGCACGCAGACCGTGGACCGCATCATCGACGTCTTCCCGGCGGAACGGCAGAACCAGGTCCGCACTCAGCTCGCGGCGGCCCTCGAAGCGGTGGTCTCGCAACGACTCCTGCCGCGCAAGGATGGCCAGGGCCGCATCGCGTCCTTCGAGATCATGCTCGGCACCACCGCCGTGCGCTCGCAGATCCGCGACAAACGGACCCACCAGCTCCTCGGCGTCATGGAAACCGCCTCCAAGGACGGCATGGTGACCATGGACCGCGCGCTGAAAGACCTGTTCTCGGCGAACCTGATCACGCGCGATACCTATCTCGCCCTGGCCCGGAATCCGAGTTCGCCGGGAGGCGTGTAGGACGTTGCGGAACCCCGGCTCGTAGGGGGAGTGTGCCGGGCCTGTCTAGCCTGGACTGCCCACGACGTGGCCATCGACCACGGGCCGAGCCCGTGGCTTGATCCAGGCCCCCCGAGGGGGCCGTCCAAACCACCGCGCTCCGTCCGTGGCACTGACCTTCCCGCCGAGAGCTCCCCGCGGTCTGGAGGCGCGGATCTCCGTGTCCGCGCGGCGGCTTACGGAGAAGCCGCCCGCCAGGCGTTCCCGGCGTGGCCGGGGACCTGGCTGGGACGTGCAGACGCTGCGTCATGAAGCGCCGCTACGGCTCCCGGGACAGCAGGGCGCGCAGAAGGGCCGGGGGCTTGTCGGCTGGGTAGACGGCCTGGACCGTGTAGGTGACCTCCAGGCTGCCGTTGGGCGGCACCGTGAGGGACCAGGTGAGCCGGCCGCCGGGACCGACGCTGGCCCGCGGGGCGCTCTCGGTCAGCCGCACCTCGGCGCCGACGTCAGCCACCGGCAGGCAGTCCGCCAGGTCCACCTCGGCAGGCTCCGTGCCGCCGTTGTGCACGGTCAGGCGACAGGGCCAGGCACTCCGGACCTTCCCTTCGGCCACCGCTTCGGCCGGCCGTGGCTCGCCCACGCGTTTCTCGCCGGTGATCGTTTCGCCGGGCCCGAGCGGGACGTCGGCCTCCTCGCCCGTGGCGGTGAACGGGACTGTCCCCAGGGCCGCCCCGGGCCCCAGGCGCGGCGTGACCACAGACCCCGGCAGCCAGGCCATGGGCCACGCATTGCGGGCCCTGCCGCTCACCGCCGCCCGGGCGGAGGTCCCCGGGGCAAGATGAAACACCCGCTTCGGCGTCAGGTCCCCTTCCTGGGCCGTGACCAGGGTCGGGCTGCCGTCGGCACGGATGGTCGCCTCGGTGGTGCAGGCCAGTTCCCAGGCCGTACCGCGGATCCCGAGCTGCCGGCCGAGATCAGCCGCGGCGGCCAGATTGCCGCGGACGCGGGCCCCGGCGGCGGCCTGTGCGTCCGGCTCCTTGGCGCCCGTCCATTCAGTCCAGGCCGCCGTCAGTTCCTTCCATCCGGACGGGGGCGCCGGATAGCCGGACTCGGGCGGGGCTTGGGCCAGGACACCGGCCACCTCGACGAGCCATCCGGCGTCCTCAGGGCGCCAGGCACCGCCACGCAGCGGCGGCAGGAGCGACAGCGTCACCCTGGCCTGATCCCAGTCCTCGCCGGTGGCCTGCTGCACCACGCCCACCAGTCGGAAGCGAAGCCCGTCCGGCGTGGCGCTATCATCGAGGACGTATTGCGGGTACCAGCTCGCGCCAGGGACCGTGTAGCTCACCGTGAGACGCGCCGTGCCCGGAGCACTGGCGGCCAGGTCGATCCCCATGGCGACGACCCGGGCCGGGCCCCGCTGGCGCAGGTCATCGAGCTCCTTCTGCTTCGGGGCGAGCTCCTCTTCGGCCGCGCGCAGGCGCTGGCCGGCCTCGGCCTGACGCGTCAAGGCCTGGGTGCGAGCCTTGGAGAGGTACTCGGCCAGCTCGCTGACCTCGGCGGCCGTGACCTGGCGGACCGCGCGTTCCCTGGGCAGCGCCTCCTGCGCCTGCCAGGGCGTGAGCTTCTCGAGGTAGGCCAGGTCGAGCTTGGCGCCCTCCTGGTCGGACCGGGCCCCGTCCAGGGCCTGACTGAGCGTCGCGACCTCCTTCGCGAGGGCCCGCAAGGCGGCCTCGTGCTCTTCCTTCGCCAGCCGCTCACTGGCCTGGACCCCCACCACCCGGGCATCACCCCCGGCAACCCAGGCAGAGACAGACCCCGGCACGATCCGACTCCCACGCGGACTGAAGCTGACCGCGGTCTGGCCGGCCTGAAGCGGGCACATGCCCTCGCGCTCGATCCGCGCCCAGCCGGGGTGCACAGTCACTCGACTGACCGTCGGCGCAAAAACGGTGACGGCAGACGCAGCCGGCGCTGGCGACGGCGGGGCCTGGACCGGCTCCGCGGCCAGCCCCGCTGTGGCGGCCAGGGCTCCCCCGAACACGCAGGCACGGAGGCCGGCGATCGCGCTGGTCTTCCTCATCGCTCGTATCTCCCATGCGCTGTGCATTGTGGTCAACTCCGGGCCGCCTCACTGCCGGGGCCGGTCGACGGCGGCTCCTGCGGTGGGGCCGGCGGCGCCGGTGGCGGTGGGGCCGGCGGCGCCGGTGGCGGTGAGACCGGCGGTGGCGGTGGGGCCGGCGGCGGCGGCGACGCGGGGTGGGGTCCCGTCGCCGTCGCGGCGGCGGCAGGAACAGGCGGCCAGCCCGCCCTCAGTGCGACCCCTGAGCCGACAGCCACCAGCCAGGCGGTCAGGAGGACCGCCACCACCGCCAGCGCGAACCGGGCAAAGGGGATGAGCCGGGCTACCACCGGCAACGAAGCCTTGAAGATCACTCGCATCGGCGCGTCTTTCTCCACCTGCAGGGCCCGACGGAAAGCGAGCACACGGCCATGCAACGGCGGTCCCACCATCAGCTGCATCGTGGCCGCCGCCGCGGCCTCCTGGATGTCGAGCATGCGGCCGGTGATCCGGTCCAGGTTCTCACTATCGGTCTTGCTGAGGGAACTCTGTACCCGCTCGGCTTCCTCCTGGGTGAAACGGTCGGCCGCGGGCATGGCCTGAGCCGCCGCGCCCTGCTCGTCGGCCTGACGGACGTCACCCCGGCGGTTGACTAGGCCAACGACGGCCTGCTGCCGCAGGAGTTGGCGCAGGTTCACCCGGGCATCCTCGTTGAGCGCCCGGTCAGCCTGGGAGTAGTTGAAGGCCTGTTCGAGGGCCTGGCGGGCCTCCTTCTGGCTGCCCTCGCGGGCCAGGCGCAGACCACGCTCCTGCATCGCCACCGCCTTCTGCAGGTCCGCGGTCTTGAGACGACGATTGGCCTCCTGGTAGGCGCTCAGGTCATAGCGGGAAACACGCTCGGCACTCACCCACTCCAGATCGGGGGTAAGAGTCCCCTTGAAGTCGTGATAGCGGTACCGGGACGGCACATAGAACACCCAACCGATATCGCGTAGCGGCAGGTCGAAGCGAGGGCCGTCAAAGGCGAAACCGCGCGCGTCTCTGCCAGCCGGCGGCGCGAGGATGTAGGTCAGGTCCACGGCGACCGGGATGTCGCTGCCCGCGCCCTGTGGCAGCGGGATCAGAAGCTCGCGACCGGCACCGCCGGCAGCCGGACCGGCAAAGGTGGGAGTGCGGGACTGGCGGTCCACCAGCAGGCTCCAGACCTCGGCCTCGCCAGGCAGACGGCAGCGCAGGATCCGACGGCCCCCGGCACGCAGGGCGAGAGTGACTTGGTGCAGGCTGTCCAAACGCTCATTGACAACCGACGTCAGTCGTGCTTCAAGTACCTCTGCATCAAGTACTTGAGCTGCTTCGTGCCGGGTCGCTCGCAGGCTCAGGTCATAGTCGGCGGCAGTGGTCGCATAGCAGAGCGCCGCGTCGGCCAGGTCCCCGGCCCCGAAGCGGCCGGGGACGGAGCGGGCCTCGGACGGCTGCAGGCTGCCGGCGGCCTGGGCCACGGTCAACTCCACGCGGCCCGAGGTCCGCACCACGACGAAGCCGCGCTGCTGTTCGGCGCCCACCGCCTTGACCGGGGTGATCTGCAGCGCTCCCTCCTCCTGGCTGAAGCGCGTCTCGTAGGTAAGGGCGAGCGCGTAGGGCTGGTCGAACCACTTCTGGCTGAGCTCGATCCGCCAGCGGCCGCTGGCTTGGTCCAGCAGTTGCCGCCGCGCGATCTCGGGGCCCGTGATGACCAGCCCCAGCGCCGCGGCAGGCACCTCGATCTCGAACGCCCGGGCGCCCGCGTTCTGCAGCCGGAAGCGCAGGTACTGGCGGTGCCGCACGAGCCCTTCGGTGACCTCGGCCACGTGCAGGGCCTCGACGTTGATGCGCGGGGTCATGACCTCGCTGCGCAGGCGCAGGGCCCAGGGCTGGCGCAGGACGCGGAAGACCAGCGCGCCCTGTTCGCGGATGCCTGGCTGGGTGGCCTCGACCTCGCTCACCCCGTCACGATCCAAGGCGGACAGCCGCACGCCGCGCTCAGCCGACACCACCAGTTCACCGTGGTGTTTGGCCGCGCCGGCAACCACGAGGCGGGGCACGTCCACGGTCTCCGGCAGCGCCGAGACGGCCCGGCTCAGCGCGATGGCCACCTCAGCCGCCCCCAGGAGCCTCTTCTGCAGGTGGGCGCGCACGACGCGGCGGCCGTCCGCCGTGGTCTCGTCCCAGTGGCTCAACTCGGGGCAGGCCAGGCTGTCCACGTCATAGCCATCAGGGACCTCGATGTCGATGGCGAAGATGCCGGCTTTCGCCACCTCCACGGCGAGGGTGCTGCTGTAGACCAGTCGTTCATCGGAGAGGCTGAAGGAACCCCGCTCCTCGGACCGTATCTCGGGGCTGACGGCGCTGACGGTAACCTGCACGACCGCCTGTGGGTCGGCCATGCGGAACGCCTGGAGGGTCTCCGCCGGGCCGAGGCGGGTGATCAGGGCCTGGGCCGCCCGCACGAAATCGTCGGCGTTCATCGCCTGCGGATGGTCCCCGATCTCCAAGGTCACGGACGGGGTCGCGAACAGACCCAGGATGCCCGTCTGGCGCGCGGCGTCGGCCACCGTCAGAGCCCCGAGACGCGCGCTGTGCGGCAGTGCCGGCGCGGCGATCTGCGTGATCACCAGCATCTCCCAGTCCGCGGTGACCGGCTTGTCCAGGCTGACAAACAGGTCCCGCGTTCCCGGATCGAAGCGCCAGCCGCCCACACCCGCGCCCTCGACGGTGGTCACCACCATGGTCTCCGGGATGCGGACCGCGACACGGGCCAGCTCGCCCTGGGCCACTCGCAGGCAGAGACGGTGCAACACCTCGACCACGCCGCTGTCGGCCCGCGCGAGGCTGGTGAGGTCCGCGTAGAAGACGGTCTGCTCGGTCTTGGTCCGCCGACCGCGGGGCTTCCAGTCGAACTGCAGTTCCGGGCCAGGGGCCAGGCGCGCCGTGACCCGGGTCTGTTTCCCGTCCTCCGTGGTCTCAGCCTGGACGGCACTGGGGAAGTGGATATCGAGGCCGGCTTCGGGAACGGTCGCCACCGCCTCCACGAAGAGGCATGGCGGCAGCGGCATCCGGAACTGCCGCGCCTGGTCCTCCCCGGCGTCCGGCAGAGGGTACAGGAGACCGAGGCGCACATCACGATGGCCGGCCTCGGCGCGGAGGACGTAGCCGCCTGCCGCCTGGGCCAGGCGAGCGTCACCCTCCACCTGCGTCACCACCGCGGAGAGCGGCGCCACCGCTACCTCCCACGGCCCCTCCGACTCGATCCCCAGGGTGAGCGCAACCGCTACACAGTCCTCCCTGACCTGCAGGTCGCAGGCGACCCGGGTCACGGCGCCGTGCGCTGGGGAGCGCGGCACGACGGCGGCCGGATCGGCTGCCGTCGCAGTGCCGCAGCCCAGCCCGGCGAGCGTCAGCAAGGCGACCCCGACGACCCCGGCGGCGGTGGGTCGGCGCCAGCCGGCAAACGCCCGGCGTAGGGAATAGCCCAAAGCCAGCAAGGGGGCACCCCAGGTGAGGCCGTGCACAAGCACCACCCGCCCGACGGCGAACTGGGCGCCAAGAGCCGCCGCACAGGTCACGGCGACCGCCACGCCGACCGCGCGAGCCACCACGCCGCGCCGCCGGGCTGTCCTGGCGGCCAGGACGCCAACCGCCGCCAGCCCAAGCGTCCAGCCCAGGCGCACGTCCTGCCGCCAGGGGCGCACCACCCTGGCCCGGGCCGTGACCGGGAGCTGTGCGTCAAGGTCCAGGACCTGACTGAGATCGAGAGCCCGGAGCTGTTCCGACCCGGCCACCGGCAGGGAGGTCCGCCCGCAGGCATAGAAGCCTTCGAACACCACCAACGCGAGCAGCAGAAGGCCCCCCGTAAGGGCCAGCCAGCGCCGCCGGAACCGCACCCCGACCGCCGTCAGCAGAATGGCGATCGCCGCAGCGCCCACGGCCGGCACCCGGGACCACGTCGCACACCAGCCCGCCAGCACGGCCCCCCCGACCCGCCCGAACGGCGAGTCCCCACGGGTGCCGCCGGGGTTGGCGGTGCCACCCCCCAGGGCGCTGATGGCCCAGCCGGCCGGGACCGCCACCGTCCATTCGGCATAGGTCGAGCGCACCCGCGACAGGGGCAGCGCCAGCTCCACTCTGCCCAGCCAGCCCAGCTTGCCGTGAGCCTGGCCGTACTCCACCTCGATGGTCACGGGTTCATTGGGATTGCGTTCGCGGCGCAGCGGGATCTTGAGCAGGCCCTGGTCTGCCGCCGCCGGGATGCGGGCCCCGGTGACCCCATCCGTGCCCACCTGCCGCACGCTCCAGACTCGGGTCCCTTCGGGTACGCCCAGGTCCAGGAACTGGGCCGAGGAGTTCCGCAAGGTGAAGCGCACCCGCGTGACGGACTCGGCCTTCTTCTCCCGATCTACGCTCACCTCCGTCCGCGCGGCAATGAACTCCACCAGCACCGCGGGCGTCTCGCCCCGGTCATAGGCGTTGACCTGCAGCGCGGCCGTGTGCGGTTCGCCGACGTACTTGAAACCGCGCTCCACCGGGGCACTGACCATCAGCCGGTACTGGCCAGGCACTTCGTCGGGACCGATGGGGATCAGCGACGGCGCGACATCCTGTTGCGATATCCGCAGGTTGAGGTGGGTCGCCACGACGATGAAACCGGTCTCGGTCTCGACGCCCTGGCAGGCCACCCCGCCCGCGACCAGGAGGCTGCCCTCCTGGACCTTCTGCGTGTAGGTGACCCCCAGGTTGTAATCGCCGATGACCTTGCTGCGCAGCTTCACGTGCCAGACCCCGTTTTCGAGGCTCCAGCGACTCACGTCCAGGCCGACGAACTCCAACTCCTGCAGCCCTTCCTCGACGCGGAAGAGCAGCTCGTCCACCGGGGCGCCGGTGATGACGTAGGAGAGCGCCACGCTGCCGTAGCAGACCCCCTCGCCGAGGGAGAGCAGGTGGAACGCCTCAGCCCGGATCGCCGCAGGCCGCTCCCGCACCGGCAGGCGCAAGCGCCAGCCGGGCTCGCGGAAACGCCAGGCATACTGCGCATCGGCGACCCGCATGGGAATGGAGCGCGTGTTAACCTGGCGCAGATTCTCCGCCTCCGGTCGCTCGATGAGGACCCCGGCATCCGCGACCACGACCACGTAGCCGCGCTCCGTCCGGGCGCCCTTGAGGCCGATGCCCTCGATCGCGTGCGTCGCACCCAGAGGACTCTTGCCCAGCTCCAGCCGGAACTCCACCACCGTCCGGCCGATCACCGGTTCGCGCAGCTCGGCGGTGATGGTCCGGCCGCTGCCACCGGGGACGTCCGCCACGGCATGGTCGGCCACCGCCGGACCGGTCACGGCCGAAACCAGATAGCCGCCCGGAATGGTCACCTGCAGGCTGCGTACCGGCGCATCGCGTATGTCCACGTCCAGAGCGCCATCGAGCACCAGGTCGTCGTCCCGGACGGTGAGGGTCATGCGCGCCTCCGTGTCCATCGTCGGCACGATGTCAGCCAGGGCCAACGCCATGCGGAAGGGCAATGCCGCAAACGAGTAGTAGAACGCCTTGCCGCCCGGGATCGGGCGCGGCTGGTCTTCCGCAAGCTGCCCGCGCGGAAAGGCGGACGGGTCGACCTGCACCAGGCCCACCGCATCGCGCACCTGAAGCTGGATCGCGCTCTCCGTAGCCACGGCGACAAAACCGTCGGTCCGCGTGCCGTCCAGTGGCTGGATCACGGGAACGCTGGCCTCTGCCGGGAAGGTACCCAGGGGCGCCTCGCCCAGCAGTTGGAGGCGGTATTGCTTCTCCTGCTCGCGACTCAGGCGTACGGTCAGCGCGCGGCCCTCCGGCGTGTCGCTCACGAACCAGTCCTGCAAAAAGGGCCCGCGGACCTGGGTCACACTCAGCTCCCGCGGCACGGTGAAGCGCAGCTCGCGCAGGGCGCCCTGGCTGATGGCGTAACTTGCCAGCGCGTCGATGCGGAGCGTGCCGGGGCTGACCGCCACGATCAGGTTCAACTCGTTCGACGCCAGCAGCGTCGACTCCACTGGCCGGGCGTGCGCCTGCCAGCGGGCCTCGAACGGCCGGTCAGACCTCAGCACGGCCCGAACCGTCGCCTTCCCCGCCGCCTCCTCACGCGCTACCTGCAACGCCCCGGGCAGCTCCAGGTCCAGACCCGCCGTATCGGCTTCGGCACTCACCTGGCGGACCCGGGCCGACGGCAACGCCACGGTCACATGGCGCCAGGTGGGCCGATTCTCTTCCGGACGCGTGCGCGCAAGAAAGGAGGCCTTCACCGTCACGGGGCCGGTGCCCTGCTGGACCTCCAGCAGGTAGCCCGGGGCGGCACGGTCGTAGACCAGGCGCCAACCCTGCCCTCCGGGGGCCGCGCTGAGCGCGACATCACCCCCGACCAGGAGCGCCGTGGCCCCGGCGTTGGCCGCCTCGGCCGTGCAGGTCAGGTCAAAGGCGAAGGCCTCCCCCTGGATCCTGCCGGTCAGCTCCAGTTGGTCCACGTTCACGCCATCCCCGCGGGCCAGTGCCATGGTCCACCAGCTCAGACCCACGAGTAGGCCTGTCCGTAGAGCTCTGCGCCAAGCGTGCCTCATGGTCCGTGCCTCCGTGCGCTGCCTGCGCCGCGACCCAGCCGCATCCTGTCACCGTGCCCCCTCACCGCTGCCGTCATCGCGGCAGACCGTCGGCTTTGCGGACCAAGGTCAGCAGTTCCTGGGCGCGCTGATCGAGCGGCAGGGCATTGGCCACCCGGGTCGCGACGCCCTCAAGAGCCTCCAGGCTGCCATCGCGGGCGTGCTCGCTCTCCCGCAGAATCTCGGCGAACTCGGCGCTACAGGCCGCCAGGAAGAAGCGGGGGGCACGCTCGGGAACGCGCTCCTGCCGCAGCGCTTCGCTGAGCCGGGCAGAGATCTCCTCGACCCGGCCGGTGTCGACGTTCTCGTAGCGCACGTAGACGCTCCCCATGTCCGGCAGCAGGGCCGTATCCTCGGCGGCCGGGAGCAGCTCGATCTCGTAGAGGGCGGTGGCCGCCTGGCCGCTGCCGATCTCGCCCGCGTCGACGGCGTCATTGCGGAAGTCCTTGTCGGCCACGTCCCGGTTCTCGTAGCCGATGAGCCGGTAGCGGCGCACGCGGGTCGGGTTGAACTCGACCTGAATCTTGGCGTTGCGGGCGACCATCTGCAGGGTCCCGGCGAAGTCGTCCACGAAGACGCGCCGGGCCTGCTCGGGCGAGTCCACGAACACGTAGTTGCCGTCGCCCTTGTTGGCGAGCTGCTCGAGCATCCGGTCATCGTAGGAGCCGGAGCCGACGCCGACGCTCGTGAGGGTGATCCCCTGGCGCCGGTACTGGGCCACCTTCGCCAGAACTGCCTCGGCGTCCGCCGGGCCGACGTTGGCCACACCGTCGGTGCAGAGGATGACCCGGTTGGTCTCGCCACTGCGAAAGTGGCGGGCGGCAATCTGGTAGCCCAACTCGACCCCGGCCAACAGATTGGTCGTGGCCTCCGTCGTCAGGGCCGCCGCGGCGGCCTGGATCTCCGCCACACGGGCCGCGGAAATGGCCTCCAGAAGCAGCCGGGCCTGTGAGTCATAGGTCACCAGCGAAAGCCGGTCCCGCGCATCGAGTTGCGTCGCCATCAGCCCCAGCGCCGAGCGGACCAGGGGCAGCCGGTCCTCGCGCCCCATCGAGCCGGAGGTGTCGATGACGAAGACCAGATGCGCCGGCTTGCGGCCATCCCGTCCCAGCACCCGGGCCTTCACCCCCACCTTCAGCAGCGTCAGGTCCCGGCCGAAGGGCGCCGGGCCGGCCTCGGCGTGGATGGCGAACGTGCGCGTGCTCTGCGCCGGGTAGCTGTAGTCGAAGGCGTTGATGAACTCCTCCATCCGGATCAGGCCCGGAGGCGGCCGGCGGCCGCCGGCCAGGTAGCGCCGGGCCAGCGCGTAGGATGCCGTGTCGGCCTCGAGAGCGAAAGTCGAGAAGCGGTCCTTCTCGGTCATGACGAAGGGGTTCACCGGCGACGGCGGCGCGGGCGGCGGCCCGGCCAGCTCCTCGTCGCTCAGCGGTCGCTCCTGCTCCAGGTCGCCGGCCTGCGTCTCGCGGAGGGACTCCGAGAGCCGCTCCCGGTCGGCCGGAGCCAAGTCCGCTACGTTCTCCACCAGGAGGCGGACGGTGCTCTCCGGCGTCAGGCCCGCCGCCTGGCGGTCCTTCTGCTCGGTACCCTCGGCGCTGCTGGAGAATCGAAAGCTGGCTCCGAGGCTGAGCGGCGTCTGGTCCGCCTCCTTGCTCAACGCCTTGTTGCTGTAGAGGTCTTCGCCCTGATGCTCCCCCGGCATTGCAGGGATTGCGTCGGCGTCGCGCCTGGCGGCACCCGCCTTCCTGAGCAGGCGTCCCACGACCGGCACATCGCCGAGGGCGGGCACGCTCTGCTTCAGCCTCTCCCCAAGGCTCTGACCAATGGCCGACCGGTCACCGAGGCGAGACCCAGTCCGCGCGCGGTCCACGTCCTCTACCGCCTTGTCATCCGACGCCAGCCCAACCGAGTCATAGTCCGCCGTTGCCGGATCCGCAGTTGGGGCAAGGGCGAGGAGCGCCTTGGCCCCCGCCGCGGGCTCGGGCGCGGCAGTGGTAGTGGCCGCGGGGACAAGATCGGCCAACGAAGAGAAGCCGATCGCGGTGGCAACGCCATTCGCGTCCAGGCTCTCCGAGGCGACGCTCGTCCCGATGGCCCCGGCATGGGTGTCCTCGCGGGCACGCCGCAGCACCTGGGCCGCACGGTCATCGACGCCCGTGTCGACGACCGCGACCGCCGGTGGGGAGGGCTCGGCGTTCCCAGGCACCGGCGTCGGGGGAGGCTTTGCCGCTGGCGTCAGGGCCGGGGCGGTCTCGACCGACGGCGAGCCCGTGAGCGCGGCCACCACGTCGCCCGCGTCGGAACGATGCTCCGCGGCCGCGCCGGCCTGGCGCTTGTCGCGCCGGGCCACAACCCCGTAGTGCTCGGTCGCGGGCTCCGGGGCCTTGCGGTCCGGCGCGGCAGCGGGAGTCGACGGGGCCTCGGCTGAGTCGAACCACGCCTCCGTTCTTTCCGCCAACCGCCGCTCGCCGTCGTGGGTCTCCGCAGTCTCTGCCTTGCCGCCAGAAAAGGACCCAAAGGCGACGTCCGGCGCGATCACACCCCTGTCGACGCCTGGGGTGGGACCCATCCCGGGCATCATGCCGCCCACCCCTGCCCCCGGCCCGCCGCCGTTTCCCATGCCGGCACCTGGCATGCCGCCCGGTCCAGGCACCATGCCGCCCGGTCCAGCCCCGGGCCCACCGCCTGGCATGCCACTGGCCGCCATCCCAGCGCCTGCCCCCGGTGCGGAGCTTGCCCCACCGGGCATCATCATGCCGCCGCCCATGCCGGCACCTGGCATACCGGTCATCCCCGGGCCACCGCCCGAGGCGGGGCCCATGACGCCGCTGCTCCCGCTCCCGGCGGGGCCCAACCCGACGCCCGCCATGGCGCCCTCGGCAAGGGCCTTGAAGCGGTACCGCACGGTGCCGGTACCACCAGCCTCGTCTTGCGAACCGGCGGCCCTGCGAGGCACTGCGGCAGGCCCCTGCCGGAAGAAGAAGGCGTCGCCCTGCTCCCGCCCGTCGCTCTTGGCGTCATCCTCGGCCAGCCGGTTCTGGGCATGCACGGCCCTGGGATCAACCGTCCCTGCGGGCTGGCCCGTCTCCCCTGCGGGCTGCCTTGACCGCGATTCCGGAGCGCCGGTCCCAGCGGAGGCCGGCGCGCCGGCTGTTGCGGCTGTCGAGGGCGGTCTGAGCGAGAGGATCGCGGGGGCCGTCGGCTTGGCCCAGCTCGCCGTCGGCATCGCTTGAAGCGACTCCCGTTGGACGGAGTAAAGTGCCGGGGCCACCAGGCCGAAGAAGCATACAACCAGCGCCGCTGCGACCCCCACAAGCGCCCACACCCGCCGGCGCAGCCTGCGAGCCCCGGCGGGTCCCTCACGCGTCGGCGGCACGACCCCAAAACCAGGCAGCATGACCTCGGCAGCCGGCGGCTCCGGCGCCCTCGCCACCTGCGCCACGGCCAGCACGGCCGCCACTCGGCCCGCATCCAGGGCCTCCCGCGGCAGGGCCGCCATCGCCTCCTGCAACAGCGATACCGTGGCGCGCGTCTCGGCGAGAGCCTGCCGGCAGACCTCGCACTCCGCCACGTGGGCCTCCACCGCCCGGCGTTCCTCGGCCTCGAGCTCGCCGAGAGCCAGACTGGCGATCAGCCGTTCTGCCTCGTCGTGTCGCATGGCGTCACATCACCCCCAGCAACCGGAAACGCTGACTGAGTTTGCGCAGTCCGCACTGAACCCGGTAGTGCACCAGCGCGATGCTGACCCCCGTCGTCTCGCTGATCTCACGCAGGGTCATGCCCTCAATCAGCCGCAGCAGAAGCACCTGCATCTCGTCCCGTGGCAACCCGCGAAGTTCGCGCAGAGCCAGCTCATGGACCTCGCGGCGCGAGAAGTGCTCAGCCGGCCCGGGGTCGGGGGCCGTGATCGTCGCCGTGCTGGTGGCTTCCTGCGCCATGCTGTCCTCAAGGGTACAGAGCCGGTTCTCGCGACGGTTCAGGTCGACTGCCAAATTGTGCGTCACCCGGTAGAGCCAGGAGTTGGCGGAACGGACCTCGTCACCATCGAGGTAGGCCTGCCCCAGCCGTATGAAGGCCGTCTGCACCACATCCTTCGCCTGGTCGGACCGGTCCGGCAGGAGCTGCCGCGCGTACTGGATCAGCCGGGCCTGGTAGAGCCCCACGGCCTGCTCCAGCCGAACCCGCGCGTCCTGCCTCCTGTCGTCGCACTCGCCTGGCCTGGCGGCGCCGGAACGGGACTCCACGATCGTCGGTGCTCCATGGGCTACCCTTTGTGCCGTCATCCCTATGACGGACAATGGAGGGTGTTTTACAAACATACCCCGTCCGGCGAGGCCGCGCACAACCCCAGGCCGCGCCGCGACCCGACACTGCCGTCGAGCAGCTGACCCACGACGTTTCCCGCATCCCCCTGCCCTCAGCCCTGCCCCCCCCCAACGCTTGGCGCGCTCAGCGATCACGACGGTAGGACGTGCCCGCCCCTTCGCGAAACCGCGGCCAGGCTGCCACCCTGCCCATGGGGCCTATGGTTTCGCGAAACCGTCCTGTGCCGCCGCCGGCGGCGGGCCGGGGTCCCTCCGGTTTCGCGAAGGCGTGCCTTCTGAAAGGTGACGCCGGTCCCAGGCTCCTGCCGGGTTCCGCAGATCTCGTCTGGTTCTCCTCCTCGTCGCGCCTCAGCGCACCCATCGCGAGACGGTGGGCAAAGACAGGGGAACCCACCTCAGAATTGACTTCTATTAGGCTAATTGATATGTTTATGGGTGTCCCTAAGCAAGCAAGGAGGTCTCCTATGCGCCCCGCACGCGGACCGCGGTTGGTACAGACAGGAGACAGCCTGACTCGAGTGGACCGGTATACCCGGGTGCTGGTTGGGTGCGTCGTTGGCGTCGTAGAGGCATCGGTCGTGGGGGCGGAATGGCTCGGCCAACAGTGCCACAAGCGGTCCCAGCCTGCGGAACCTAGCCATCCTCCGGGCGCGCAGCCGGCCAACCCACCGCGGCCGCCGGCCGCCGGCGCCGACCTGGCACCCGCGACCGTCCGGCGCTACGCCCAGGCCGCCCAGCGGTTCACCCGTTGGCTTACCGGGGCTGGCGGCGATGGTTCGGGGACCGTCGCCCGGTTCCTGACGGAAGCGACCGGGCCAGCCCGCGGGCCCCGTTCGGACCCCCTGCACCTCGGGCTGGCCCGGACCACGATCTGCGCCCTGCGGTCTGCCCTTGCCCGCGCAGACGGCCGGCAGTTGGCCGTCCGAGTGCGCCTGCCACCTCGGCCCCGCCCGGTAGCGGCGGCGACACGCACGACGGTACGCGCCCTGTGGCGAACCGCGCGCCGTGGCCGCGAGAGGCTGGTGCTGACGCTCTGCTGCGGCCTAGGTCTGCGGCCAGGCCAAATGGTCACGCTGCGCTGGAGCGACGTTGACCTGCGGCGGCGCGTGCTCATTCTGAGGGCGCGCAAGGGGCTCCGCGAGCTGCCGGTCGCCAGGCCCTGCCGGCGCCTCCTGGCGCGTCAGGCCCGCGGGCGGCCACCGGAGGAGTGGCTCTTCCCGTCGCCGACAAAGCGGGACACACCCGGCGCGGTAACGGTGCGTACGCTGCAGAACGTGCTGCGCCGCCTCCTACGCCGCGCAGGGATCCCCCCAGGAACGGTCTTCGAGAGCCTGCGTAAGGCCGGGGCCGCGGGAATCGTGCCGTGGGGACCATCCGGCGACGCCTACCGCCGGTGCGCTCCAGCGGCCGGAACGCGCGGAGCAGCCCGCCGGCCCTTCCTCGGCAGTGTCCCGGGCAACCCCCTTGCCGGTGCTGGGCCCTGCCTTCCTGGGCCTGCGCCACCGTCGCCCTGAGCCGGCTACGGTGGGCTCCCTCCCGTGCTCTGCGGCAGAGCGGCACCCGGTACCTCCGGCTCAGGCGAACGTCCGGCTCGGAAGGTCCTTTGCCTCGTCCAGCGCAGATCGCGCCCACGGCGCCGCTGGTGACCACCACCGTGCCCTCAGGCGGCCAGCAGGCCCCGCCTGTGACTGGGTCTCGCTTGCGGAACCGATGCACGCGGACGCCTAGTGCCAGCGGGCGCAAAGCGCGAACCATATCTCCGATGCGACGGCTGGCGGGCACCACCTTGCCGCCCCGGGGCCTCAGGGCTGGCCCGCTGGCAAGGGCCATGGCAGCGCCAGAGTCGCCAGCATGGCCGACTGCAGCGGCCATGCGCGCCGCCAAACGAATTGCCTGCGGGTCGATGCCCCATGGCCCGGCTCCCTGCGTGGGGTAGGCACCCCGCCGGCTGGTGAGTGCTCTTCCGCCCGCCGGTACTAGTCCGGTCGTCAGCCGCCAGCCGCCACCAGGCCTGCGCCCGGCTTCGACGACTTCGTCCACGCCACAAGCACGCCTGATGGCTGCGCGGCTTGCCTACCGGCGGCGTTCTATTGCTCCCAGCGGCACCTCTCCCTTGCCACGGCCGCACGATTCGGTTAGCCCTACCCCCAAGCGTGGCCCCGCCCCCGGAGCAACGGATTCGCGAAGCGAGGGCGCGCGGTGGCCTCGACGGTCAGGGATCGAGCGCTTGCGCAAAACCGTGGTCCGGGGAGCCCTTGTGGGCCCGAGTGGTTTCGCGAAGTGGGTTCGTCGCAGATGGTGCCGTAACCCGCCTGAGTGGGTTCGCGAAACCTCAGGGTCGGTGAGCTGTGACAGCCCCGTGGAGCTCGCTGCCGCGCTGGGCTCGTCTCGCTCCACTTGGATCGCGCGCGTGGGGTGTCGACGGAGCAGAGTTCCTCGGCGTGGCAAGGCTGGGGCACGCAGGGGTCGGGGGCGCGCGCGGACGAATGCCTTGAACTCCTGGCATGCCCGTCCCGTCAGGCCTGGAAACGGGGTGATTCCGGAATGGCCGCGAGCGGTAGGTTTCGCCTCCCTCTGACGTCGGCGCGTGCGGGGGCCTGTTCAGGCACCTGGGCTTCGCGCGTGCCGCCCCCCGGTACAAGAGGCAATGGAACCGCGGGAGGTACTTCGGGAGTTCAGGTGCCAGCGATGATGCGGACGCGAGGAGCTGGAGCAACGCCGGCTTGTGGGCGCAGGTTGTGCCGGGCGGATCGCGGCTCACTGCAGGTTGGCACGCGGGGTGAGGACCAGAGCGCGCTGGTCCTGCGTTAGCCCTGGCTGGTGCACGGTTGCGGCACGGGGCGAGGTCTACGGCTCTATGGCCTCGAGCAGCGCCACGATGCGGCCGAGGAAGGCGGCAGCATAGCGGCCATTGGCCACGCGGTGGTCCACCGAGAGAGTCAAGGTCACACGCTCCTGGACTACGGCGGTCCCCGCGACGGCTACCACGGCGGGGGCCACCCGGCCGATGGCCAGGACCGCGGCCTCGGGTGGGTTGATGATAGCGGCGAAGGCGTCGACGCCATCGGCTCCCAGGTTGGTGATGGTCATGAGGTTGGGTGCGATACGGCGGGTGTCGGGCCCGGGCCGGCGCAGGCGCTCGACCTCGGCCCGGATGCGGTCGGAGATACCCTCGAGGGTGGCGGTCGAAGCCCCTGGCACGGAGGCCACGAAGAGCTCGTCGTCGAGGTCCACCGCCACGCCGATGCCATCGGTCTCCGGCGGCAGGAGCCGTCCATCGTCCCAGCGGCAGGCCAGCTTGGGGAAGTCCTTGAGGGCCAACGCCAGGGCCTGCACGAAGAACGCGTCCCAGGCCAGCCGGCGCGGCAGGGCGGCGCGGCGGCGGGCCTGCATCGCCTCGGCGTTGGCGCTCATCTGCAGGTAGAAATGGGGGATGGTCTGCTTGCTCTCTGCCAGGCGCCGCGCTGCGGCACGTGCCGCCACACCCAGTGCCATGGCCGCAGGCGCGGCCGTTCCCGGCGCCGCCGGGGAGGGCGCCGGAGCGCTGGCCGCGCGCTGACGGTTGCGGGCGAAGAAGCCACCCTTGCTGCGGCCGAGCTCAGGCGCCGCCGTCGGGCTCACCGACGCCGGGGTCGCGGCGGCTCCAGGCTGAGTGGCAGGGGTCTGCCGGCCGCGCTCTGGAACGGCCTCCACGGCCAGCCGGGCAATCACCTGACCGGCCTCCACGGTATCTCCCGGGTGGACGACGATCTCGCTCAGGCGGCCAGCCAGGTACGCCTCGACCTCCATCGCGGCCTTGTCGGTCTCCACCTCGAGCAGAGGCTGGCCCCGCGATACCGCGTCGCCGACCGCCACCAGCCACCGCGTCACGGTGATCTCCGACTCCGTGGTGGCCAGGTCCGGCATCTTCACGTCAACGTGCATGGCTTGATCCAGCGTAGCGGCTTGTGGTCAAGCTAGCGGTGGAGTTTCCCCAGGGAGGGGGCCGCCACCGCGAACTCCAACCGTTCCCCTTCACGGCCCAGGTAGCCACCCCAGCCAAGGCGCAACTCGACCAGGCGGGTGCGGTCCAGGACGCCGTCACCGGCTTTGCACCAGGGCACTGGCGCGAGGCGGTCCCACGGCAGCCATACCCGGTGCAGGCCGGGTTCGTTCAGCCCGAACCCCAGGGGCGCCAGGAACTCGCCGCCGTCGGCCTCCATGACGAACAGGTAGGCGGACGCGCCCACGGTCTGGCCCGCCGGCACCTCCATGTCCACCACGACGAAGTCCGCCTGGCTGGCGTCCACCGGCTGGCCGAAGCGCAGACGCAGGAAGAGGAACGTGTCCACGTCGCTGCGGCGCAGGGTCCCCACTGCGCGCCAGCCGCTCCGGCCATCGGCCAGGGTTGTCGTCACCTGGGGCTCGGCCGCCACGTGTTCCCCGGGGGTCTGGGTGATCTCTGCCGGGGCGAGGACGACATGGGTCTCAGCGGCGGCGGCAGTACTGGCCGCCGTGAGCCGGCGCCGCTCCCGCGCCGCCCCCCAGCGCAGGACGATGCCGGCATAGCTGTCGAGATCCAGATCGACCTCGGGCCCGGCCAGGGCCCTGCTCTCGCCGGTCTCGGGGAGCCACGCTTCGCCAGCCCCGTCCGCAGCCAGGACCACGCGGCCACGGAACGGAGCGGGGCTATCGTTGATTACGAAGTAGACCTCGTGGTCCTCGATGCGCCGGTGCGTCACGCGCAAGGGGCCACCCGCCGGGACCCTCACGTCCGGCTCGAGGATGCGGTCCAGGAGGTCGGGCAGCAGGGATTCCATGCCCGGCGGCAGGAAGACCCCCGTGCCAGCCCCTGGACCGCGATGGACGACCGGCCCGGAGTCATCGCCGAACCAGCCCTGGGCTGCCTGGACAACGCCTGGGGCGGGGAACTCCCGGTCGCTGTTCGCTGGCTTGAGCGCCAGGCTGACGATCGTCCCGCCCGCCCGGTGGAAAGCCTCCAGGCGTTCCCAGGACGCGGTCGGCAGAGTCTCCACCCCCGGAAGCACGAGCACCTTCCAGCGCAGTCTCCCGTGCACGAGTTCGTCACCCTCGACGACAGACGCCGCCAGTGCCTGCGAGTCGATGATCGTCGCGTCCCGGCCCGCTGCAAACAGCGCCCCCAGCGCGCCGTTGTAGGCCTGCTCGATCCGCTGGGCCGTCGGATTGCGCGTGGCCTGGTGCGGCGAAGGGTCGCAATGGGGCCAGATGCTCTGCACCGGGTAGACGACCGCGATGTCCGCCACCTGGTAGCCACCCCGCAGAGCCGTGCAGCAGCGGCCGACATAGAGGTTCAGCCCAACCAGACCGTCTCTCGACAGCCCTGCGAAGGAGTAGTAGCTGGTGATGGTGTTGATGCCCCCGACGACCAGGCGGTTGATGGTGCCGCGGATCTCCGCCAGGCTCACCTCCTGCGCGGGCCGGGCGTCGCCTGGCGGCCGGTAGCGCTGGGCGTGGTCGGAGGTCTCGCACATGGTCAGAGTCCCCTCCTGCAACTCGGCCACGCTGGACGCCAGACGGGCGATGGACCAGGGCACCTGTGCCGGCAGGCTGGTCAGGCAGTCGATACCCGGAGCATCCAGGTCCCGCAGGCAGGCGAAGAGGTCCCCGTAGAAGGGCACGTGCATGCGCAGCCCCTCCTCCCACAGCAGGTGCCCGCCCGAGGGTAGGCCATGTGCGCGGCACCAGTCCCGGATGGGCAGGGTGAAGCCTTCCCTGACCAGTTCGGTGACCGTCTGCCGGAAGTCATAGCGTACCTGCCTGGCCCGAGCCGTGTTGGCCACGACCAGGGCGGCGAGTTCGGGCTGCAGCTCATACCCCCGGCGCCGGGCGAACTCCGCTGGCAGCCTAGCCGACCACGGCAGGACCCCGTAGGGCATCGGCGAGAGGAAGGCGCTCATCAGCGATGGCTCATCGGTGAAGGTAGCGCGGAAGGTCTTGCCGAGGTCGCTGCCCAACTCGCGCGCATAGGCCTCGTGGGTCAGCTCGAGGAAGCGGTCGGTCGCCTCACGCGCCATGAGGTCGACATAGGGCTGGTGCCGGTAGACGTTCATGGCCGCATGGGTCCCCTCATAGAGCCGGTCCCGGGTGATGGCCACCACCTGCCAGCGCCCGGGCGGCGGCGTCCAGCGCAGTTCGCCGTCGGCAGTGGCCCCATCGAGGCGGAGAAGACCCTCGGGGCCCTGGCCCGCAGGAAAGGCCGCGGTCAGCACGGGGGTGCCCGGCGGCACTTTCAGCGTCACCGGTCCCTCAGCCGTCGCCGTCGCCACCAACAGCCCCGAGGGCTCCCACTCGGGATGCCCCTCCAGGACCTGCCCGCCGGCCGTGCCCGAGGGGTAGCCCTTTTCGTCGTAGAGCCACAGGGCCATGGCCTTCTCCCGGGCCTGCGCAACGACCCGGCGCAACTGGTCCCAGGCGGGGCCGTTGTGGAGGTAGTCATCGCCCCAGGCAACGTTCGTCGCCACGCCGCCGAAGCCCTGCTCGTGGAGCGTGTCCAGCAGATCCCGTTCAGCCGCTTCCCCGGCAGGCCAACCATGGACGAGTTTGAGGATCCGCACAGACCCCGCCGGCTCGCGGAAACGCTCACCGAACGGACGGTCTTCGGCGGGCAGTGGCGGCATCGTCATCCCCTTCTCCGGCAGCAGCGACACCATGGGCCCCGGGATACCGCCGGGACCACCCCCATCGCGCACCTCGATGGCGATGACGTTCGGCGCACCCCAGCGAACGGCTTCCGCGGAGAGAAGGTACCGGCGGGCCAGAGTCGAGGGCTGCGGCGCGCCGTTGCCGGTGGTGCCCACCAGGGCCCCATTGAAGAACGTGCGGTCGATGTCATCCACACAACCGAGAGAGAGCGCCAGGCTCTGGCCTTGCCACGCGACGGGCACCACCACCGTCCGGCGGTACCATGCCACGCCATCGTAGTCTGTCCACGGCATTGAGCCCTTGGGTTTCGCCGGCTCGCCGGGGCGCGTCTCGGTGATGCCCTGCGGTTCCCAGAGGCCCGGGACCCGCAGCTCGCGCCAGGCCGAGTCGTCGAAACCGGGCTGCTGCCAGCCGGCGGCCTCACCGGCCTCCTGCGGGTCCGTGGCAAAACGCCAGACCCCCTCGAGGTTGCCGCGCACGGCGGGCAACTCTGCAGCCGCCACCAAAGGGGCCAGCCACGCCAGCAGCGGTACCAGCACCCCGGCCAGAACCCATCCCGCGACCCGGCCTCGTCGGTTCCCCATCGTCTGCCTTTCACCTCGCCGCTTGGTCACAGACCCGCGGAAGAGGGTGGTCTCGGCGTTGACTCCGAACCGTTGCGGCGGTACCATAGGCCGCGGAACCGGGTTCCAAAACCCCAAGCCCCAAGTCCGGAGTCCCAGAACCCAGGACCCGAACCCCAGATCCGAGACCCCGGAACTCCGAACTCCGAACTCCGAACACCGAACTCCGAACACCGGACTTTCCCTCCATGCGCAGCAAACTCTCGTTCATCGGTGAGAACACCCTCCAGGGCGTCGCAGCGGACTGTGTCTTCTGCGTGGAGCACGGCTTCGAGGGCCTGGAGTACAACTACTGGGGCGAGTTCGAGCAGCTCACGGAGGCCACCGTGCGCAGCATGGCCGCCATCCACCGCCAGCACGGGGTGAAGTGTGTGATGCTCGGCATCTGGGGGTGGAACCACCTCGCGCCGGACCTCGCCGTGCGCCGGAAGGCCCACGACATGCTGCGCCGCGCCATCGACTTCGGCGCGATCCTGCAGGCGGATGTACTGACCACCGGCGGCGGCGTTCTGGGTCCCTCGCCGGACGAGAACGTGGCCGAGTTCCTAAGGGTGTTTCCGCCGTTTCTCGAGGCCATGGCGGCCGGGGGCATGCGGCCGGCGTTCTACGCCGTGCACGGCAACAGCTTCTTCGACAGCCTGGAGTCCTACGAGAAGGTCTGGACAGCCCTGCCGCAGGTCGGGATCAAGTATGACCCCGCGAACTGGCGCCACCACGGCGCAGACTACCTGGCCGTCGCACGGCGCCACGGCGACAAGGTGGCCCATCTACATATAAAGGAACACCTCTACCACCACGGTGAACTGGCCAGCCAGCCGCCAGCCGGAATGGGCGATATCGAGTGGGGAAAGGTCTTTGCCTTCCTTTACGAGCACGACTACACCGGCCCCTTGTCCATCGAGCCCCACGGGTCCTTCTGGTCACGGGGCGAGATGCGGCGCAAGTTGCTGCTGCTCAGCCAGCGCGCCATCAGTCCCCTGCTGGTCTGATACCGCTCGGTCACTGGCCATGCCCCGCCAGCCAGCCGAGATCCGCCGGGTTGTCGGGTCCCAGGCAGAGCCGGTAGGTGCGGGGATGCTGGGCCATCCAGGAGAGCACTCCCACGCCCGGGATACTGCGCTGCACATCCAGCCGGAGCGGGTCCTCGGGGGTCCATCGGAAGCCGAGCCGGGGCCAAGGGATACGCAGGACGCACTGCCAGCCCTCCGGAGTGAAGGCCGAGCGCACCTCCGGGGTGCCTGTGGGGTCCTGCGAACAGCCGCCGCTGGCGGACGCGGCGAACCAAAGGCACGGCCACAGCCGGCGAGGCTCCACGCGCAGGGCGACGGCGGACTGGTCTCGCCACGACGCGAGCGGGAAGGCACCCGTCGCGGTCGGGGAAGGACGGACCGCCTGGGGATCCGGCTCCCGGCAGCGTACGGCAACGTAGAGCGCATCCGGCCCACGGCAGGCAAACCAGGCGGTCCCATAGGCTGCCGAATCCGGGTCGCCATGCCGGCAAAAGCTCAGCGTGCTCTCGCCAGGGAAGGGCCGGTCCGGAGTCTGCCACCAGGCCTGCATCTCGGACCACGGACGTCCCTGAACAACCGCACCGGTGGGTCGCCGGCCGGTATACTCCGGGAACAGCACCTCGCCTCGAGCGATGGCGGCCGCCACGACGGGGACGTCCCGGTCACGAACGCCGCGCAGGTGCGCCATGCGCCACCGGATCTTGTCGGGGAAGTACTTATACCCTTCGGCCTCGCTATGGAACCCGAGGCGCGAGTCTGCGGCACAGAGCTGGAGAAGCCTCTCGTCGCCGGCCAGCTCCCGGTCCAGGATCTGCGTCATCTCTGCCAGCATCTCTCGGCGCTCAGGCCCCGCCCTGCGGAGCATGCGCTCCCGGAGCTGGTAGAAGCGCAGGATGTGGTAGCCGCTGCGGAACTGGATGCCGAGGGCTTCGGCCAGACCGATATCCAAGGAGCGCGCGCGCGAATGACGCCAGTGCGGCGCGATGTCGAGGAGCCGCGCCGTCCCGTGGTCCCAGCCCTTCGCGAGTCGTTGGCAGAGCGTCACCACCTCATCCAGGGTCAGGCACTCGCCGAACGCCTCCCCGATCCGGTCGCCGCTCGGGGGCCAGGGCTGCCGGGTGATGGTGGACGCCAGCAGCCAGGTGGGCGAGAGGGGGTCGTCCTGGGGCACCAGGTGAAGGGGCCAGACGGGGCCGTCGTGCATGGGACCATAGTATTGGAAGAGGTTCGTCAGGGGGTAGTGGCTGTACCCCTCCGCCAGCAGGCGCCAGGCCTCGGCGACGGTGTCCGCGTCGTCACCCCACCAGAGCCTGGCCAGGTGACGCAGGAAGGCCTCCTCCGTCTCCGGGAAGGGCTCGAAGGACAGTTCCCCGGCGGCCTGGTTCATCACCCCCGGATAGTTGCCGAAGTACCAGCACAGCATCGAAGCCGACACGCCCAGCCGGCGCATGGCGGCGAACTTCCGGTAGATCATCCCGGGGATGGGCACGAAGGGAATGGTGGCCACCTCGTGGGAGCACCCCGTCTGGATCTTTGCAGAGACCGCCCCGCCCGCCGCTCGAGCCGCTTCTGCCACTTGGGCGAAGCGTTGGCTGGGGCCGGGGTTGGAGAGCCAGTAGTCACCCCCGATGAGGGTCCTGCCAAAGGCCTCTCTCCGGACGCCGGACTCGAAGTTGAACTGCAGGATGACCCCCGGCGGCGTGTGCTGCGGGATGTCGTAGACCCAGTCCGCGACGTCGGGCTTTACCGGCCCCTGCGGCTGCGGCATGTAGAGCCAACTGATAAGATCTGCCCTGGGCGCCACGGCGTGCAGGGCCTGTTCCATGGGCTCCAGGGTAGCGTGGAGGATCTCCCAGGGCTGCTTCTGCGCGCAGACCGGACACTGGATGCGCCCCTCCCCGGTGGCCGCCAGGGCGCTCAGACAGGTGGTTGGCCGCTCGCCGTGGGAGATGTTGATCAGGCCCCCCAGATGGGGTACGGCGCCGAACAGCCCGCCCACGGCCTCCCGGAGGTACCGCCCGGCGGCTTCGGAGAACGGGCAGAACATGCGGCGGTTATCCCAGGCTGGCCCGCCTCGCCCCAGTTCGGGGTAGCGATCGAGGATGGCCGTATCATCGGCTGTCCAGGCCCGGGGCTCGATGCAGAACACGTAGGTCCCGATGCCATAGCGCCGGCAGGCGTTGACCGTCCGCCGCAGCTTGGCCAACCGGCGCTCAGCCGTCGCGCCGTAGGCAGGCGTCAGCGAGGTCCGGCAGAGATCGCGGAACTCGATGGTGAGCCAGAGCCCGTTGATCCCCTCATGCGCCAGCCGGTTGAGGTAGTTCTCGGGGTAGTAGTCCTCGTCGTCCATGAGCTCGTCGCGCAGACGCGGGGGCCGCTTGATCGGCCCGAAGAAGCACCGCGAGATGCGGCGACGGACGTGCGGGGTCCGCGCGTGGACGCCGAGAGGCAGGTAGGGACCCGCGGCACGCAGGAGAGTCTCCTCGACCCAGAACAGTGCCCGGCGGGCCCCCTCGAGATCGCCGGCTTCCAGCGTGCAGCCGTCAGGCCCGACCACGGCGCGGAACGACTCCGCCGGAAGCGCGGCGGGCTGGACCCGCAGCGCGTACCCCGCCCCAATGGGGACCCGCCCGGCACCCCCGAAGGCGGCAAGATCGGCCACAGCCGTGTCGAGCAAGCCGTCCGGGTCGGGCATGGCGCAATGCAGGCTTATCCCCCCTCCAAGGGCGGCCTCGCCGGGAAGGACAACCCGGGGCCGCCAGGCATGGTCCGACCAGAGGGGGGCCTTCAGTTCCTCGATGAAGGCCCAAGCGGAGTCGGGCGGCTGCGGGGGAACGTCTTGGCAGTCCATGGCTCAAAGCACCACGCTCAAAGCACCACGCTCAAAGCCGATACCCGACACTTGAACACCGAGAGTTGGAACCCACAGCCTGGGAACCCGCGACCTGTCCCTGTCCCCCCCGCCACTGCCCCCAGCCGCGGGAGCGCGGCGGCTCAGGGCCCGATACAGAACTCCTCGAACAGGGCTTGGCCCGGCGCATCGCGGTTGCCGCTGACCAGGTGCACCCGCACCCGCAGTTCGCGGCCCTGCACCTGGACCTCCACGACGTGGTAGGCGCAGACCCGTTTCTGCGAGAACGGCCAACTGCTCAACTCCTTCCAGTCACCGGGGTTCAGCGGCCCGCCCCCGCCCCCCGTGACCACGTAGTGGACGGCCGTACCGTCATGGGCGTAGCGGGCCGGCGGCGTCTCGCTGCGGGTCGGTGTGCCATCGTCCGGCACGCAGAACCGGTCGTACAGGTGCGCATGGCCGCTGAAGACCAGCGTCACGTCGTACTTCCGGAAGAGCCCTTCGTAGAGGCGCCGCACGGGCAGCATGCACTCGCCCGATCCGGGCTTGGCGGGGTCCGGCGGATCGTCGAGCATGACCGTAGAGTACAGGGGGTGGTGCATCGTCACGATCACGTGCGCCACACCGGGATCCCGGCGTGCTGCCCGCAGCGTTTCCTCGAGCCATCCCAACGGCGTGTTGGCCCACCAGCGGGTGCCCTGCTCGAGCGAGATGACCACCAGGTTGCGGAAGCGGATGCTGTAGTAGGTCTTGAACGACACCCCGCTGGGGACCCGTTGGCGGGCGGCGTCCACGCCGGGGTCGCTGAAACTCGTCGGGTACTGTTGCGGGTCATCCCGGAAGTGCAGCACGAAGTCCCTGCCGTAGGCGTCTCCGTAGACCGTCGCGTTGCGCACCCGCAACTGTGACTCGAGGAACGCGGCGTAGTTGTCGATGCCCTTGCCGGCGTCGTGGTTGCCCATGGTCGGGAAGAACGGTGCCCCGGCAAGCATATCGCGGTAGTTGTCGACGAGGCGGTCGTAGGCGCCGGCGTCGTAGCCATGGTCCATGAGATCGCCCGTGTGCAGGATGAAGGTCGGCTTCAGCGAGGCAACGACCTTCGGGAGGGCCAGCCGTTCCGGCACCCCCGACGTCGGGTTTTCCGTGGCGAACTGGTTATCCCCGAAGACCACGAAGGAAAACGGCGTCGTGGCGCCTTCTGTGCCACCGGCTGGCGCCATCTGAGCCCAGGCGGCGATGCCGGAGCACAGAACCGCCAGAACCCCCGCCGCCCGTTTGCTCATGGGAAGGACCCTTCGCTCTGCCGGTACGACCCCGTTGCCAGACACTGCCGAGGGCAACCCACCGGCTCCCTTCCTGGCCCGTGACTTCTCGCGCCACCATCGTGCGCCGGAGTCGCCGACGAACCCTCCCCTTCACCTGCCGCGACAGGCGCCTGCTCACGGGGCAGGCGTGCCGCTCTCCGGGGCGGATCCGAAGAGGCTCTTTGCGCCCCAGGCCCCGGGCGTCAGGCCGTCGTCATAGGCGATGTCGAGAGTTGTCCATCCGAGGATGAAGTCCAGGGCCTGGAGGTAGCGCGGACTGGCCACGACGCCGATCCAGCCGAGGTGGATGTAGTGAGGGCATGAGATCATGTAGTCAGGCCCAGGCACCGGCCCCTGTACCAGGCCCGCCAGGCCGGAGTGCTGGACGTTGAGCGTCTTGGGCTGATCCAGGTCATACACGCCGAAGCCGACGGCCTCCTGGCCCCAAAGCACGGCCCCGTAGCTCTCCTCGTAGTGCGGCATGACACCGAAGCGCCCGCCCCCCAGGCCAAGGAAATGCCCGTCCACCTTCCCATAGCCGATGGGCACCACCGGGACGAAATCGTAGAACAGGGCGAACCCAGGCTTGCTGGACACCGATACGCCCAGGTCAATGACATCCATGGCGTCCTGGCCCCGGTGGCGCAGGTACGTGCAGCCTGCCGCCGACACCAGGACCCAGGCCGCCACGGCGCCGTTCAGTGCCCACCGCGTCACGCGATTGCCCATCATGGGTTGCCCTTTCATGCCCAGTACCCGGAGCGCCTGCCGCCTGTCCGCGCAGCCCGCGAGCTGCATCCCCACAACCTAAGCCTCCCGGCGGCCATCGGCCAGTCCGAGCCACCGGCTCGACCCCGTGCCGCCGACGTTCCACCTGCGGGTAGCCACCTGCCCCTGCCGGCAGTAGGGTAGCGCCGGTCCCAGACGGAGCCCCTTCTGCCGCAGGGGTGCCAGACGCCGAGGAGCAGGAGTCCTGTTCGTGACCCGACGGGCCGTTATCATTGGCTTCACCTGCGGCGTGTTGATCGCCGGCCTCGGCTATGTCAACGACTGGGTCTTCCGCCTCAATCACATTGCCGGGAACCACTTCCCCATCAGCGTGTTCGGTGGGCTGGTGGTATTCGCCCTGGGGCTGAACCCGCTGTTGCGCCGCGTGTCTCCGCGGGCGGCGCTGGCGGGGAGAGAGCTGGCCGTGGTTCTGGCGCTGACGCTGGTGGGCTGCACGATCCCCGGCAGCGGGTTGATGCGCGAGTTCACCCAGGTGATCGCCCTGCCGGCCCACTTTGAGCGTACGACACCGGGCTGGCAGCGGGCCGAAGCGCTCGCCTACGCGCCGGACCGGCTGCTGGTCAACGGCGGCCGTTACGACGAGGATGTCACCGGGGCCTACGTCGCGGGCGAGTACGGTTCCAAGCATCTGCTGAACTTCCGGGCGGTCCCTTGGGATGCGTGGATCAGGCCGCTGGCGGCATGGGTCCCGCTGCTGTTGCTGACGGCAGCGGCCACGGTGTGCCTGAGCCTGATCGTGCACCCCGAATGGAGCCGCCGCGAGCTCCTGCCCTACCCGGTCGTCGCTTTCGGCCGGGCCATCATCGCCGGCCGGGCCCCGGGTCACCAGCGCCTCCTGGTGCGCACAGGCGCCTTCTGGGCTGGTCTGGGGGTGGTGTTCGGCATCCACCTGCTCAACGGCTTGTATGGGTACTTCCCCGACGTGCTCGTGCGGGTCCCCCGCTGGTTCGACTTCACGCCCATCACCCGGTTGTGGCCGGAGGTCACCCGTGGCGCGGGCTGGTGGATGCTGTTTGTCCCTCGCATCTACCCGACCGTGATCGCGTTCTCCTTCTTCCTCGCCTCGGAGGTCAGTCTCAGCCTGGGTCTCAGCCAGGTGGGGGCCGTGGTGTTGTCGGCGGTCCTCGCCGGCTACGGCATTGATCTGCAGGCCTATCAGCCCGGGACCGGCGCGGCGTCGTGGCAGATGTTCGGCAGCTCTGCCGGCATGGCCGCGGTCATCCTGTACATCGGACGCCACCACTACCTGCGCGTGGGTCGCTTCGCCTTCTTCCCGCCGGCCAGGCCGGGGACTTCCCCCGCCCCGGAGCGCTACACCATCTGGGCCTGCCGTGGGCTGCTGGCAAGCTGTGCGGCCCTCGCGGCCATGCTGGTGTGGCTGGGTCTCGACTGGCCGCTCGCCGTGATTCTCGTGGTCCTGCTGATGGTTCTGTCCATGGTGACCGCACGGATCAGCGCCGAGACCGGTCTGCCCCACATCGAGAGCAACTGGAATGGCCTCGGCGTTCTGCTGGGCCTTTTCGGTACGGCCGCCCTGGGCCCCAAGGCCATTGTTGTTGTGGGGCTCATCTGCGCCATGCTCATGGTCGACGTTCGCGAGACCCTGATGCCCTACGTGACGAACGGCCTCAAGGTCTGCGACGACGAACAGGTCAAGCCTGCCGGGATCGCCTGGCGCGGCGGGCTGGTGTTCGCCGCGGGCTTGTGCCTGGCGATCCCCGTGGTCCTGGCGGCCAACTACACGCATGGTGCCGCCCTGGTTGACGGCTGGGGAAGCTGGGTCGTCCCCCGTTTCGCCTTTGACAAGGTCACCGACGCCACGCTGCGGCTCGAGGCCATGGGCGAACTGGCTTCGTCCCGGGGCTTCACGCCCTGGGAGCGGGTGCTGGCGCTGCACCCCCAGCCCGCCTTCCTCTGGGCCGCGGGGCTGGGAGCCGCCGCGGTCGTGCTGTGCAGCTTCCTGAGACTGCGCTTTGCCCGCTGGCCGCTGCACCCGGTCCTGTTCCTCGCTTGGGGGACCTGGCCGTTGATGTGCTTCAGCCCGTCCTTCCTTGTTGGCTGGGCAGCCAAGAAACTGGTGACTCGCTTCGGCGGGCACAACCTCCATGTCAAGAGCACGCCCTTCCTCATCGGCGTGGTCGCGGGGGACATCCTCGGGGGGCTCCTCTTCATGGCTGTCGGCGCCATCTACTACGCCGTCAACCACCAACCGGCGCCGGGGTACTATGCGTTCCCTGAGTGAGAGGGCTCTGCCGGCACGGCACCCGCCCAGGGGGGCAGCCCTGGCCATCCTGGCCGTGGTTGTGGGTGCCCTGGCCGAGGAGCCCCCCCTCGGCCGTTGACGAGCGGACCGTGGCGGCCCTGCGTACCCCTGGCCGTGACCTTGGCGTTTCGCGTCTCGCTGGCGCCCTGGTCTGAGGTCCGGTGCCTGATCTATGCGGTCTCCGCGGGGCAGGCTCCCCACTGACCCCGCTGGCCCAGCACCAGCGATGGTTCTGCCACCCCTCCAGGGCGCGGTCGGCCCGATCCCGGGTCCCGGGGGTGTCGGCGCTTGCGCGCCTCGACCCCCGGCTACGAGCTGGCATCCCTCCGGGATGGCCGCGCGCACCCCAAAGGGGGTGCCAGACATCGGCCGCGGGCTGAGCGTAGCGACACCCCCCGAACCCGGGCCACAAACCACCCCCACCCCAGAGGGGTTCCGGATGTCCCCGTGGCCGCCTCCCGAGTGGGTCCAGAACGGGCGGCCTGACTGGCCCCACCCCGAGAGATCCTGGGTTGGGGGGCATTCGGACACGACCTGCTTGTATGGCGCCTGGGTCCGCACGACCGACATCACCGACGGCGAGGTCCGGTTCCACTGCCACACCCTCGACGCCGGAGGCGGGTTCTGTGGTCCGAGACACCAGTCCTTGGGCCCAGCAACGGGCCGCAGGCTGGCGGGGAGCAACGACTGGGACCGGCTGCTGGGCACGGCCCGGACCTCGCAGACACCTGCTCGGCCATCGTCTACCTCACCATGGACGCCCGAGGCGCCGTTGAGCATGACGGGGGCCTGTTCTGCGAGGTCCGCGAAGGGACGTGGGGGGACGCGCAGACGAACCCGACCCGACTCGACCATGACCTCAGCCTGTGGCAGGTGAACCCCATAGTCGAGGCGTCCCCTGACCACCGTCCCGGGGCCCCGCTGCAGGAGATCACGGCGAGCGCCGCCCGGAGTGAGCGGGAGAGCGTACAGGTGGCCTTGCTTCCGCGGAGCGATCTGGGAGCGGTCACCGCGTCGGTGGTTCCCCCGAGCCATGGCAGTGGCTACCTTCTCCGGGCCGGGTTGGCTGCCGAGATCCAGCGGCTGCCGCCGTAGTCTGGACGACGCACCCGCCGCTTCGGCAGGGCCATCCCGAGAAACCCTCGTCAGCCTGGAGACTGCGGGGCCGAAGTCCGTTCGGCCCAGGGGTCCCAGTCGGAGCTGGGACCTACAGTCCGGCGCCTGCGGGAGTCCATCGACGCGCCGACGGCGATCTTGGAACGGCCCTGCCGCTTCGGCCATTGCCTCTACCGCCCGCGCCGCCGCGTGGTATGGTATACACTGGGTCCCATGATCGGAGGAACGGCGCCATGCATTCGGCATTCCCTGCATCCGTGCTGGTTCTCGCCTGCGGCGTCGCCCTGGCCAACGAGGTGGCCAACGGCAGCTTCGAGACAGACACCATGGGTGCGGGCGCCCCGGACCAGTGGCAGAGCGCTGGCGCTGCCGAGGTCGTCCAGCGCCTGGTCCGGGACGCGGGCCATGCCGGTACGGGCTTCTCCGCGCGCTTGGAGTGCACCCGCTTCGCGGGCGGTGGCCCATCCTCTCACGCCATGGTCTGTCAGGTGGGGGTGGTCGGCCTGAAGCGCGGCACCTGGTACCGCCTCAGCCTTTGGGCCAAGGGCGATGCCATCCCGGGCGAGGCGATCGACGTAGCCATCTCCAACACTCGGAACTGGAGCAACACCGGCCTGTCCGACGCCCTGGATGTTGGTCCCGAGTGGCAGTCGCACGAGGTCGTCTTCCAGGCCAGCCAGGACCTGGCACCCGCTGACAGCCGCCTGCAGTTCTGGTTCCATGGCACCGGGACCCTCTGGCTGGACGAGGTCGACCTGACCGCCACCGAGGTCACGGCCGAATGGCACCCCAAACTGCCTGCCGGGGACCGCACGAACCTCCTCCCTAACAGCAGCTTCGAGTGTGGCACCGCGGGCTGGGGAAGCTACGCGCCGGACCTCAACACCTGGATGGGTAACGTCTACCAGCTCGTCGGTGAGTTGGATACGGGGGGCGCCGTCCACGGCGACCATAGCCTGCGTATCCCGCTCTCCGCCAAGGCGCCGCCCACCTTCTACTTCGACTGGTTCGACCCCATCCGCCAGCCGGTCCTCGCCGTCGTCGCGGCGCACCACGGGTGGGCGCCGGTGCCGAAGGGTGCTCCCTGCACGCTGTCGGTCTGGCTCAAGGCGGACCGGCCTGGGGTCCAGGGCCTGCTCCTGTGCCGGCAGGCGGGCAGTCGGGTTCTGCGCAAGCTTGTGTCCCTGAGCACGGACTGGCAACGCGCCGAGTTCACCTTCACCCCGGAGAGTGGCCAGATCTGGGTCGGTGCCGGGCTGGACCTGCGCGCCTCCGGGCTGGACGAGGCCACCGTCTGGCTGGACGGGATGCAGCTCGAGGTGGGGCCGGCGGCAACGGCCTACCAGCCGACGTTGCCCCTGGAGGTCCTCGCCGCCCTGCCCGAGCCGGGCGGCATCGCCACCGCGACCCCTGGAGCAGAGGCCGTCACCGTCATGCTGCAGGCGGCCAACGCTGGCGAGGCAGCGGCCGAGGCCACAGTCTCGGTCGTGTTGACGGACTTCTGGGACCAGGAGACAGCCCGCGAGCAGGTGCCTCTGGCGGTTCCCGCCCGGCAGTCGCTCAGCCAGTCGGTCCGTCTCTCGACGGGCGGTAAGGCGGGTTTCTTCAGGGTCCATCTGCTGCAGGGCGAACGGCCCCTGCAACCGGCGCTCCGGTGCGCCCGCCTGCGACCCGTCCCGGAGACCGCGTCCCGCTTCGGCATGAACCACGCCTACCCTTGGGATTTTCTGCTGCCGTTGGCGCAGCGCGGCGGCGTGACGGCCTGGCGAGACTGGTCCGTGCAGTGGCGCACCCTGCAGCCCAAGGCGGACAGCCCCTTCGACTTCCGCGAGCCGGACTTTCAGATTGACCGCGTCGTGCGGCAGCGGGGTGAGGTGTTGGTGCTGTTCCCGTTCCCGTCGTCGACCTGGGCCAGCACTGCGGACGAGGCCGCCGTGACGGCGCTGGCGGAACGGGACTACGAGCGGGCACGGTTGCCACTCGCCTTCAGGCCGAAGGATGAGGCTGCCTTCTCTGGGTACATCGCCGCCAGCGTGCGGCACTACCGCGACCGGGTCAAGGTCTACCAAGTCTTCAACGAGGCGCTCTATACGACCTATTCGCTGCCTGCCAAGGCGGGGCACACCGTCGCCGACTACGTCCGGCTCCTGCGCCTGGCTCATGCCGCCATCAAGGCCGAGCAGCCCGATGCCCTGGTTGTCGGCGGCCTGGGGATCTGGGCAGACAGTTCCTGGACCCGTGACTTCGTGGAGGCCGGGGGCATGCAGTCCCTAGACGTACTCGACCTGCACCTCTACCCCCACGGTCGTCCAGAGCCCTATGCCGAGTCCCTCGCCCAACTCCGTAGCCGCCTGGTGGAACGTGGCGAGTCGAAGCCGATATGGATCACCGAACTGGGCTGTTACGCCGACGACGACCCGCCCCGCACTCCGATGAAGGCGTACTTTGGCGACGCGGCGATGCGGCGCGCCCTGCACGCGACGGAACGGGAAGCCACCGCCTGGCTGGTTTGCTTCTCAGCCCTGACGGCCGCCCAGGGCGTCGACAGGATCTTCCTGCACGCGGGCACCTGCGGCGAGATCAACGGGGTGGACGCTGGCGGGATCCTGTTCGAGTACGGTGGCGCCCCGCGCAAGATGCTTGCGGGCATCGCGGCCATGGCCTCGCTGCTGCCCCCCGGGGCCCGCTACCTGCGGTCAGAGACTCTCCCCGGTGGGGTGACCTCACACGGGTTCGAGACGCCCGCTGGCCAGGTCGGGGTAGCCTGGTCTGGCAGCGGACGAACATTGTCCCTCACCCCGGCGCCAGGCACCACGGTTCTGGACCTCATGGGGAACCCCGCGGGGACTGGCGCGACGGTACAGGTCGGCAGGGAGCCCGTCTACCTGGTGCGCCCCCGGCCGTAGTTGCGCTTGATGGCGCAGCATCTGCACCGTGGAGGCAAGTTCCCGGCTCAGACCGGGAACGCCTGGCGGGCGGGTTCTCCGCTACCCGCCGCTGGGATGCGGAGATCCTGGCCTCCAGACCGCTGGGAGCTCTTGGCGGTTTGGGGCGCAGTGGCCGGTGTGCCCGCCGCCGCTGCCTAGCGCGGACGCCCCCCAAGCGCGGCCTGCAGAGCCCTTTTCAGGGTCTGGAAGTCATAGGGTTTCTCGATGAACCCCTCGGGCCGGCCGCGGGGACCGGCGGCGACAAACGTCGGGGCTGTGTAGCCGCTGGCGATGACCACGGGCACCGTCGCCCCCATGCGCCGCAGCTCATGGAAGGCCTGTTCGCCGTCCATGACGGGCATCGTCCAGTCAAGCAGCACACAGACGAGTTCCTGCGCGTGCCGGGCATAGAGGCTCAGTGCCTCATGGCCATCGGCTGCCGTGAGCACCCGGAAACCGCAGCGCTCCAGCATCCTCCGGGCGACGGCCCGCACGTCCTCCTCGTCATCCACCAGGAGGACGGTGCCCGTGCCACGCCACGGGTCCGCGCGCTCATTGGCCACCGCAACCGTCGCCGCCGGAGCACCCGAAGCCGGGAACAGCACCCTCACGGTCGTGCCGACGCCCGGCTCGCTCTCGACCTCTACCGCCCCACGGTGACGGCGGACCACCCCCCGGACCACGGCCAGTCCCAGCCCGCGGCCTGCAAACTTGGTGGTGAAGAAGGGGTCGAACATCCGCTCGCGGGTGGGCCCATCCATGCCGCAGCCGTCGTCGCCGACCACGAGGCAGACGTAGCCTCCGGGCGGCAACGGGTCGCCGATAGGGCTCTGGCCAGGCGCTGCTTCCCGGCGGTCCTCCCGGCAGGTGCGCACCAGGACTGACCCGCCTCGATCGCCGAGAGCTTCCGACGCGTTCATGACCAGGTTCATCACCACCTGCCGCACCTGGGCGGCATCGGCTTCGACGGCAGGCAGGCCCTCCTGCAGGTCGTAACGCAGGGCCGTCTTCTTGGAGACCGAGACCTCCCACATGTGAGCGCTCTCGCGGACCAGACGCGTCAGATCCAGCGGCTCCACGATGAAAGCGCCCCGCCCGGAGTAGGCCAGCATCTGCCGGCAGAGGTCGGCCGCCCGTCGGGAGGTATCCCTGACCTTCAGCAGGTCGTCCCGGGCCCGGGCCCCCGGCGGCACCTCGGCCAGCGCCAGATCCGTATGGCCCAGGATCACCATGAGCAGGTTGTTGAAGTCGTGGGCAATGCCCCCGGCGAGCACCCCCAGGCTCTCCAGTTTCTGCGCCTGCAGCACCTGTTCCTCGAGCCGCCGCCGCTCGGCCTCGTCGCGCCGGGCCTGGGTGACATCCCGGACCACGGTCACCACGCGCTCGACGGTGCCTTTCTCGACGACCGGGATCTTGCGGGTCTCGGTGATCACGTCGGCCCCGCCGGCCCTGGTCGTCTCCTCGGTGATCAGGACCTTCCCGGTGGCGAAGACTCGCCGGTACTCTTCGAAGACCGCCGGCCTCAGGAACGGGAAGGCCTCGGCCACCTGCTGGCCCACGCGCACGGCCGTCAGTCCCAGCCGTGTGCACCAGGCGAGGAACGTCTGGTTCACCAGGACGATGCGCAGGTCACGGTCCACCACGTGGATGGCCTCTTCCATGGCGTCCACCATGGTGCGGTACCTCCACTCCGAGGCGTGCAGGGCCTCCTGCGACCGGCGCCGCGCCGAGATGTCACGGCACAGGGTCAGGATCTGGGCCTGGGGTCCGGACCCGACGACCGTGGCGTTGACCTCGATCGGCGTGGCCTGTCCCGCACGGTCTACGTAGTCCACCTCCAAGTGCCGCACACAACCCCGCTCCGCACACAGGGCGACCTCCGCCGCGTTCCGCTCACGGTCATGCGCAGCGGTCCATTCCGTCACGCAGCGCCCCAGGATCTCCGCCAGAGCGTGATGCCCGCTGAGCCGAACGTACTCGGGATTGGCGTCCAGGACCCTCCCCGTGAGATCGAGGATGGCGTACCCGGTCCCGGTCGTCTCGATCAGGGCCCGGTACTTCTCTTCACTCACCGCCAACGCCAGGGGCGTCGGCGACTGCCCGGGCTGGCCGGGGGCGGTGTCCGCTGGGTGGTGTGCCATAGTGTCCGCCTGCTTCTGCCCCGGGTCGCACCGGGCGGGAACCGGCAGTCGGTCGGCGCGTCGTTCCCCGGTGCTGCGCATAACGTAACCCGCAGCCGGGCCCAAGGGAAGCGTGCCCAGGCCTGCCGCGACGACTGGCGGACGGCGCAGACAGGGGGCACAGTACAAGGCAGTGTCCGGCCCTGCCGGCCCGGCGCGTTCCTGGAAGCCACCAGGTCGCGACACTGGGGGTGCTGAGGGGCCGGGATAGGCCCGCGAAAGGCGATGGACGATGCAACCGATCCTCCGCGCGGCAGGCGCGGCTCTCGTCTTCTGGGCAGCCCAGATGGCAGGTGCCGGTGCCGACGACGTCGTTCCCTCCGACTGGGGAGCGCAGAAGCGCCTGTGGCAGGTCTACGGCGCAGAGAAGAAGTTCGTGCCCGTCGAGGGTCGGTCCTGCCCGGAGGCGTTGCAGATCAAGGTCCCGGGTAAGGGAGCGAACCCCTGGGATTCCCAGGCCAAACTCGATTGCCAGATCCCCATCGACCAGGACGACCTCATCGTCATCACCTTCGAGGCCCGCGTCGTCGACGGGGCCTCCGGCGAGCTGCGCCTGCTGTTCAAGGAACACACGGCGCCCTATCGGTCCTCTTTTGAGAAGTCCCTCACGCTGGCCTCCGAATGGCAGCACTATGTGGCGGCGGGCAAGTCCCACGCCTCATTCTCGGCGGCGGCGGCCCAGGTCGAGTTTCACCTGGGGTTCCAGGCACAGACCCTGCAGATCGCCGGGCTCAAGGTCGAGCGGTCCGCGGGCAAGGCAGACGCGCCCCCGGCCGCGGCGGGCGATGGCAGCGCCCGCCCGGCGGGGTACTACGCCGCGCTGGCGGAACTGCTGGGCTCCGCCGGCAAAGGCCGGTTCATCGTTCCGGACAGCGAGGACGGTGTCATGGCCAAGCTCTCGTGCGCGGCCACACGGGCCGAGGACATCCGGCCGGTCGGGGTCCCCTTTGTGCGGGCCCGGCGAGCGATCGTAAAGGAGAAGACCCAGGAGTTCTGGAAGGCCCACGTGGCCATCCGCAACGTCAGTCCCGTGCGCGCCGGCGAGTTGCTCTACTGCACCTTCTGGGCCCGGCGCGGGCAGGCCCCTGAGGTGCCCTCCGACGCTCCCGCCCGGATCGAGGTCCACCTCAAGCAGTGCGAGCCCTTCGTGCTCCTCGATGACCTCAAGACGAGCGTGGGCGACCAGTGGACCCGCTATGCGCTGCTGGGCAAGGTGGACCGCGATTACGGACCGGGCCAGATCGAGGTCATCGTCTGCCTGGGCTCCCAGCCTCAGGTCGTCGAGGTGGGCGGCATGGCGCTGGCCGCCTTCGCGCCAGGCGCCAATACCGCCCGCCTGCCCCAGAGCCCGAACAGCAAGTAGGCCGGCCCTACTTCAGCCCCTGGTGGTAGCTCTGCAGGGACCGCACCTCCGCCAGGCCGATGCCGCGGCCCTCGGCGATGCCCTTGACAGCAGCCCTGGCCGCAGCGAGGGTCGTGACGTAGGGCAGTTTGTGCCGGATGACCGCCTTGCGGATATAGGAGTCGTCAGCGCGGCTGCTGCGCTTGCCGGCAGGGGTGTTGATCACCAACTGGATGCTCTTGTTGGTGATGGCATCGAGGATGTTCGGGCGCCCTTCGCTCAGCTTGTTGATGCGCTCGCACGGCACCCCCCGGCCCTGGAGGAAACGGTACGTACCGTCGGTGGCCATGATCCGGAAGCCCAGCTCCGCCAGCCCCCGCCCGACCTCAAAGGCCACCTCGTCCTTCTCCGATAGACTGAGCAGTGCAGTTCCCTGCAGCGGCAGGATCATCTGTGCCGCCTCCTGCGCCTTGCAGAACGCCACCCCGAAAGACCGCGCCATCCCCAGCACCTCGCCCGTGGACCGCATCTCCGGACCCAGCACCGGGTCCACCTCGGGCATCTTGTCGAAGGGGAAGACGGATTCCTTGACCCCGTAGTGCGGGATCTTCCGCGGCTTGAGCCCCAACTCAGTCAGACGGGTGCCCAGCATGAGCTGCGTGGCGATACGGGCCATCTGGATGTTGCACACCTTGGAGACCAGAGGCACGGTGCGCGAGGCCCGCGGATTGGCCTCCAGGACGTACACCTTGTCCTTCTCGATGGCATACTGCATGTTCATCAGCCCAACGACCTTGAGCTCGCAGGCGATGCGGGTCGTGTAGTCGGTGATGGTCTTCAGGTGCCGCGGCGGAATGCTGACCGGCGGGATGACGCAGGCGGAGTCGCCCGAGTGGATGCCGGCCAGCTCGATGTGCTCCATCACGGCCGGCACGTAAACGGTCTCGCCATCGGAGATCGCGTCGGCCTCGCACTCCAGGGCATTGACCAGGAAACGGTCGATCAGGATCGGGCGCTCGGGAGTGACGTCCACCGCTTTGCCCACATACTCGCGCAGCATCGGCTCGTCGTGGACCACCTCCATGCCGCGTCCACCCAGCACAAAGGAGGGCCGGACCATGAGGGGGTAACCGATCCGAGCCGCGACGCCGAGGGCCTCGTCCAGGGTGCTGGCCATGCCGGACTCAGGCATGGGGATCCCCATCCGGTCCATCATCTTGCGGAACAGGTCCCGGTCCTCGGCCACATTGATGGTATCGATGCTGGTACCGAGGATACGCACCCCAGCCTCGGCCAGTTCGGTGGCGATGTTCAGCGGCGTCTGGCCGCCGAACTGCACGATGACCCCCTCCGGCCTCTCCTTCTCGTAGATGCTCAGCACGTCCTCGACGGTGAGGGGCTCGAAGTACAGCTTATCGGAGGTGTCGTAGTCGGTGGAGACCGTCTCCGGGTTGCAGTTGACCATGATGGTCTCGAAGCCCATCGCGTGCAGCGCCAGGGCCGCATGTACACAGCAGTAGTCGAACTCGATCCCCTGGCCGATGCGGTTCGGGCCGCCGCCCAGAATCATGACCTTGCGGCGGGTGCTCACGGGGACCCTGTCGGACCCGTTGTAGGTCGAGTAGTAGTAGGCCGCGTTCTCCGCCCCGCTGACCGGTACGGCGTCCCAGCACTCGACGCAGCCCAGGGCCTTGCGGCGGTCGCGGACACGCTTCTCCGAGATGCCGAGCAGTTTGGCGAGGTAGCGGTCGGCGAATCCGTCCTTCTTCGCCTGGACCAGGAGCGCGTCGGGCAGGTCGCGGCCCTTGAAGGCCAGGATCTGCTCCTCCAACTCGACCAGCTCCTTCATCTGCTGGAGGAACCACGGCTTGAGATAGGTCAGGGCGTAGAGTTGCTCCACCGTAGCGCCTTTGCGCAAGGCCTCGTAGAGGATGAACTGGCGTTCGCTGGTGGCCTCCCGCAGCAGGTCGAGGAGTTCCGGCAGGGAGCGGCGGTTGAAGTCTTTGGCAAAGCCCAGTCCATGGCGACCGATCTCCAGCGAGCGGATCGACTTCTGGAAGGCCTCCTTGTAGGTCTTGCCGATGCTCATCACCTCGCCAACCGCCTTCATCTGGGTCCCCAGCCTGTCCTGGGCCCCGCGGAACTTCTCGAAGGCCCAGCGCGAGAACTTGATGACGACGTAGTCGCCCCAGGGCTCATACTTCTCGAGGGTCCCCTTGCGCCAGTAGGGGATGTCGTCCAGGTTCAGCCCACCGGCGAGCTTGGCCGAGACCAGGGCGATGGGGAAACCCGTCGCCTTGGAGGCCAGGGCGGACGAGCGCGATGTGCGCGGGTTGATCTCGATGATGACCACGCGGTCCGTCTTCGGGTCGTGGGCAAACTGGATATTGGTGCCGCCAATCACACCGATGGCCTCGACGATGTCATAGGACCATTTCTGGAGGCGCCTCTGCAGTTCCGGGCTGATGGTCAGCATGGGTGCGGCGCAGAAGGAATCGCCCGTGTGGACGCCCATGGCGTCGATGTTCTCGATGAAGCACACGGTGATCATCTGGTTCTTCTCGTCGCGGACCACCTCCAGTTCAAGCTCCTCCCAGCCCAGCACCGACTCCTCGACGAGGATCTGTCCCACCAGGCTGGCGGCGATGCCGCGGGCGGCGACCGTGCGCAGTTCCTCGACGTTGTAGACCAGGCCGCCGCCCGTGCCTCCCAGGGTATAGGCAGGCCTGATGACCACCGGGTAGCCCAGCGTCGCGGCAATGGCCTCGGCCTGCTCGACGGTATAGGCCAACTCGCTCTTGGGAAGGTCAATCCCGAGCCGCTTCATGGTTTCCTTGAACGCCAGACGGTCCTCGCCGCGCTCGATGGCATCGGCCTTGACCCCAATGATCCGGACCCCGTATTTCCGCAGGATGCCGGCCTTCTCGAGTTGCGACGAGAGGTTCAGCCCGGTCTGGCCGCCGAGGTTAGGCAGCAGGGCGTCCGGCCGGGACTGGGCGATGATCTGCTCCATGCGCTCGACGTTCAGGGGCTCGATGTAGGTCTCGTCCGCCATGCCCGGGTCCGTCATGATCGTGGCCGGGTTGGAGTTCACCAGGACGATCTTGTAGCCCAACGAGCGCAGGGCCTTGCAGGCCTGCGTGCCGGAGTAATCAAACTCGCAGGCCTGGCCGATGACAATGGGCCCTGAGCCGATGATCATGACCTTGCTGATGTCGCTGTGTCTCGGCATCTGCCGCATCCTTTCTTGCGCCCAAGGGCCCTCGTTGCCTGTCGCCAACGCCGCCTGTCCTACACCGCATGCAGGAAACGACTGCTGAAATTCGGGTCACAGGTGAGATTCACCCCCAGCCGCCGCAGACCGGACTCATCGCCGGGCGTGGGGATGTGCGTGAGATGCATCTCGCAGCCATTCAGCCGCTCGAGCTGCAGCAAGGCGGCCTGAGCCATGGGGTTGGCGGCCGCACTCACGCTCAAGGCAATGAGGGTCTCCTCCAGGTTCAGGCTCACCTGGCCCCCCTTGAGGATCTTGGTCTTCATCTCACTGACCGACTGCAACACCAGCCCCGACAGCAGCGGAATGGCATCCGGAATCCCCGCCAGCGTCTTGACCGCGTTCAGCACGCACGCTGAGGCCGCGTGCAGCAGGGCCGAGTTCTTGCCTGTGACCGAGCGCCCGTCGGGCAACTCCACGGCAGCCCCGCAGAAGATCCCATCATGCCCGCGGTCTTGCTGCCGCGCCTGATCGGCGGCCTGTCGCGCCGGCAACACCACCTCACGGTCCGTCTCGCTGCAACCCAGCTCCGCCATCAGCACTTTCACCCGGTCCACGGTGGCCTGCTCGGTCAGGCCCATCTTGTACTCGCACTGGTAGCGGAACAGCCGGCGGATAACCTCCTGGGTCGCGGCGCGGCGGACCACGTCGTCGTTGGTGATGGCGAAGCCGGCGCGGTTCACGCCCATGTCCGTCGGGGACTTGTAGACGTTCTCCTCGCCCATGAGACGGCGCAGGATATGCTTCACGACCGGGAAGGCATCGATATCCCGGTTGTAGTTGATCGCGGTCTGGTGATAGGCCTCCAGATGGAAGGGGTCCACCTGGTTCACGTCTCCCAGGTCGGCCGCCGCCGCCTCGTAGGCGACGTTCACGGGGTGTTTCAGCGGCAGGTTCCAGATGGGGAACGTCTCGAACTTCGAGTAGCCTGCCCGCACGTCGCGCTGGTGTTCGTGGTAGACCTGGCTCAGGCAGGTGGCCAGCTTGCCGCTGCCTGGCCCTGGACCCGTGACCACCACGATGGGCCGCTGCGTCTCGACGTAAGGGTTCGATCCGTAGCCCTCCGGGCTCACGATCCGGGCCACGTCCGCCGGGTAACCGTGGATGGCCCGGTGGATATAGACCCGCACCCCGCTGCGCTCCAGTCGCCGGATGAAGGCATCCGCCGAGGCCTCGCCGCCGTAGCGGGTCACGACCACGGCTCCGACCATGATCTCCCGGCGGGTCAGATCGTCGATCAGTCTCAGGACGTCCAGGTCGTAGGTGGTCCCGAAATCCGCCCGTGTCTTGCGCCGCTCGATATCGCCGGCGTAGACGCAGATCAGGATCTCGGCACTGTCCCGAAGTCGCTCCAGCAGGCGGACTTTCACGTTCGGGTCGAAGCCCGGCAGGATCCGGGCCGCGTGCAGATCGGAGACGAGCTTGCCCCCGAACTCGAGGTAGAGCTTCTTCCCGAACAGGTCGGCCCGCTCCAGGATGTAGCGCGACTGCTCGGCGAGGTACAACTCGTTATCGAAGCCCGGCTGGTGCATGCTGCTGTCTCTCCAGAGCGGAGGCGCCAGGAACGATCGGCCTGAGCAGGGCGCAACCGAGCCCCCGGGGGCACTCGGCCGGCACAACCAGCCGCCCCACGGGGCCCGCAACGGCGCGGGCACACGACGCTACCGGAGACCCTGCAGTTGCCGTAGCCCCCACCGTGCTGAACCGTCCCGACGCGGGCGGGGAGGCAACCGCGAGAACATGCAGCCCCAAACCCCGAAATCAACTGCCCGTACCCCCAAAAACCCGTCTGTCCGAGGGGCCCAACTCGCCTGTCCTGGAAGAGGCTATCTGCGGCCAGGTTGTCCCCCGTGTTTCGGGCCCCCGGTGGGGGTGGGGGGGCGCGCAAGGCCCCAGGCGCCCGAGCGCCGCCGAGTTGCCGCTATCCCCTCCCCGCCTCATTTTCCCGACTGTCCCCGCAACCCATGGTGGCCCCAGCCGGTCATAGGGGATGGAGTCCGTAGGGTCCGGTTGCACGGAGGATCACACCATGCCGTTCATCCGCATCCCAGGAAAGCCAGGCCGTTTCTACGTGAGCGGCAGCAGTCCCGACGCCTGCCGGCGATTCCCCTGCCTCGACTGCCGCGCCTGCCAATGGTGTGCCGACGAACGCTGCCGCGTGTGCCGTTCGGGACTCAATGGCGCGCGCATAGGCATCACCGTACGGCCCTCCACGGGGCCCGCCTTCTGACCGGTGCCCTCAGTGTCCGGCCCGACGGGTGTTCTGAGCCGACGGGGAAGGACGTCTGAGGTGGATCTGCGTGTGCTTGTCACGGGAACCACCGTCGGCTCTGCACCACACCCGCTCCATCCCCGGCGCTGGCGACCCCCGACCGGGAAGCAGCCTGCGGTCAGGGCTGTTTGAGGAAACCGTTGCCAGCCTTTCGATGGGGCCCCCGGTAGGTCGCGGCTGCCATCGGCCCGCGTGCGGGCCAGACGCGACTCCAGAGAGCGACGCCAAGGCTGCCGCCGCCCATGTGACCGGCCCGCCGGTCCGGGGGGTACCCGCCCCGCAGACCGCGGTCTTGGAGCAGCCCTGGAGGCCGAGGAATCTCCCAGCGCACACGCCGGAGACAGGGAGGTGGGCCACCTTCGCCAGGTATGGCCGCAGCCTACCGAGAAGCACGTCGCCGGCCTCGAGACGCTTGACCGGTCCGGCGGAGAGGGCCGTGCCCCGGACTGGATGGGCCCGGGGCCGGTCCAGCTCTGCACGTGTTCACGCGCGATACACGCGTCGCTGGCGCGCATGTGCACCGAGTGCTCGGTGGCGCCGCTTTCTCCTTGATCTTCGCTCCACCGGGGCGAGCTCGGTGGCGACGTTCCCGGCGCGCGGCGGGTGGCACGGGGTACAAGTGCCCGCCAGCACTACGGGTTGATGGCGTGCCCGGCCTCGTCCAGCCGACGCAGTTTGTAGATCAGGGCGCGCCGGCTGATGCCGAGGGTTCGGGCGGTCTCGGTGCGGTTGTAGCCATGGTCCCGCAGCGTCTGCAGGATCAGCATGTCCTCCATCTCCTGCAACGGCGCGGCCCCGGCCGACGGCGTGGACGGCAGGTGGCTGCCCACGGCGTCCAGGATACGCCGCGGCAGATGCTCGGGCAGGATGACCCCACCCCGCGCCATGAGCACGGCCCGCTCCATGGCGTTCTGCAGTTCGCGCACGTTCCCGGGCCAGTCGTAGAGCGCCAACCGCGACGCCACGGCGGGCGAGAGCCTGGGACGGCCGCCGCCGTAGCGCTGCGCAAAGTGGTTGGCCAGAGGCAGGATGTCGGCACTGCGGTCCCGCAGCGGCGGCAGACGGATCTCGATGACGTTGAGGCGGTAGTAGAGATCCTCCCGGAACCGCCCGGCAGCCACCTCCGCCTCGAGGTCCCGGTTGGTCGCCGCAATCAGCCGCACGTCGGCCTGCAGCACCCGGTTCGCGCCCAGGCGCTGGAAGGTACCATCCTGGGTCACCCGCAGCAGTTTCGCCTGCAGGGCCGGCGGCATCTCGGCTATCTCGTCCAGGAAGAGCGTGCCGCCGGCGGCTTCCTCGAACCGGCCGACGCGCGCCTCAACCGCCCCGGTGAAGGCCCCGCGCTCATGGCCGAAGAGCTCGCTCTCGAGCAGGTTCTCGGGGATGGCAGCGCAGTTGACACAGAGCATGGGCCGGCCATGTCGCGGGCTCCAGGCGTGGATGAGGTCAGCGACCACCTCTTTGCCGGTGCCGCTCTCACCGGAGAGCAGCACCCGCGAGTCAAAGGGCGCCACCAGGAAGGCATCCCGGAGTGCGTCCAGCATGGCCGTGCTGTGGGCAATGACGCCCGCGGGGAGGCATAGGCCGCCGGTTTCCTTCTCAGGCCCTTCCGGGCCGGGCGCCCCGACGGCCTCGGCGACCATGGCGCGCAGTTCGTCCAGGTCCACCGGCTTCTGCAGGTAGTTGAGGGCCCCGTCCCGCATGGCCTCCACCGCATCCCGGATGTCGGCGAAGGCGGTCACCATCAGGACGGGCAGCGTCGGGAACTGCTCCCGGGCGCGACGCATCAGCTCGAGGCCTGTCATGCCGGGCATCCGCACGTCCGAGACCATCAGGCTGACCGGCCGGGCCGCCAGCCGCGCCAGTGCCTCGGGCCCGGAAGCGGCACACTCGACGTCGTGGCCCTGCCGCCGCAGAAACCCACCGAGGAGGTCCCGCTGGCTGGGATCATCGTCCACGATCAGGACAAGGGGGGCCTCGGCGTGCTCCGTGTTCATGGCGAACGGTTGACCCCGGGTTGCAGGCGGCTGAGACGGAAGATACACCCACCTCCCGGGTTCGGGGAATGGGTCACCTCCCAACCGTGCGCCAGGGCAATCTGATGCACGACGGCAAGTCCCAGCCCGGTACCGTGGGCGCTGAGGCTGACGTAAGGCCGGAAGATGCCCGCGCGGGCCTCCTCCGGGATCCCGGGTCCATTGTCCGCCACCTCCAGCGCCAGGGCGTCGCCCTCGGGCCGCAGACACACCGCGATCCTGCCGCCCGGTGGCAACGCCTGCACGGCGTTCAGCAGCAGGTTGAACAGTACCTGTCGCAGCAGGGTCGGATCCGCCATGACCTCAGCATCGTGGTCAGGACAGTCCACCACCAGCGACTTGTCCTCGATATCCGTCCCCAACGTCCGCAGCACGTCCCTGGCCACGGCCACGGGCGATACCGGCACCGGCCGCGGCTCACGCGGCTTGGCGTAGTCGATGAACTCGTTGAGACGGGCGGTGATGCGGTCCACCTCCTCGATGGCCTGGCCGAGCTGATCGCGGGCCGCCATGGGGATACCCTCTTCGCGTGAGACCATCAGGGCGGTGCCCCGGACGATGTTCAGGGGGTTGCGGGTCTCGTGGGCAAGACCGGCGGCGGCGAGGTTCAGTTCCCGGAGGTAGCTATTCAGGGACCGTGCCCGGGTGAGCCGCACATCGAGCTCCGTCGAGCGCAGCAGGGCCCGCCAAGCCAGCGCCGCCCCGGCAGCCGCCGCGAGGGCCACCACGGCCAGCGCCAGTCGAAGCAGCCAGTCCCGGCGGATCACGGCCTGGGAAGGCTGGTCGTTCAGCATGATCACCATCATGTGCAACCCCTGCTTCTCATAGAGCTCCCGGTACTTCTCGGGGCTCTGGGTAAAGGGGTGCGACTCGTGCCAGCGCTCCCAGGGCGGGCGGCGGTGCGGCCGTTCTTCCGGCTCCGAGGCCGGGGTCTCGTCGGCCTCCGGAGTCGAGGGCTCGGGGTCCCGCCAGAAGTCGTCCGGGTCCCACAATACGGCCGCTGCCGCCTTCTCGGCATCGGCCTGGGTCCAGTTCCACCCCGGGGGCTGAGGCCCGCCAGGAGCCGGAGCGCCCGGCGGGGGCAGCTCCGGCCCAAGCTCCACCAGGGACGCCACCAGCAGACGGTCCGCGGTGCGGCGGAAAGAGCCCGGGCTGAGGCTCGCAACGTCCGCGGGGATGGATTGTCCTCCGGAGGCAACGATCTCCCCCGCCGGGCTCAGGAGTGCGATCCCGAGCAGCTCGCGCGACTGCGCCAGGTCCTCCAGAGCGCTGACGAGGCCGCGACGCAGGACGGCCCCGAGCCGGCGTTGGGAACGGATCACGACCGCCAGGGAGGTGGCGACGTCGTGGGCCCGGTTCAACTGCGTGTCTTCGACGGACTGGCGCAGCCGCCGGTGCTCGGCCACCTGCCATGCCAGCGTGGCCACCCAAAGGCCGGCCAGCAGACCGTAGACCATGAACGAGCGTCTTCGCATGCGTCCTGTTCCCAGGGCCCTGCCAGCACAGGTCGGCCAGCCCGCCCGGACCATAGCCCATCAGGGCGAGGGCGGCTTGGTCGCCTCAGGCTCGTCGTCGAAGTAGCGCCGGAGCTGCTCCGGGGTGGTCTGTTCGCGGATCATCGTGTTGTTGCTCTGCTCGGCGGCCGACACGGACGCCAGGCTGACGCTGCTGTCCACCAGGGTCGGCGTCAGGAAGATCAGCAGTTCGGTCTTCGTCTTGCTGGTCACTGTATGCCGGAAAAGCACCCCCAGCCACGGGATGCTGCCCAGGAGGGGCACCTTGCGGACCGTCGAGGTCTCCTGGTCCTCCATCAGGCCGCCGATGACCACCGTACGGCCGCTGGGAACGATCACATGGGTCTCGGCGGAGCGCTTGGCAAAGACCGGGGCCTCGACGGTGTCGGAGATGGCCACCGTATCGCCCGTCAGCGTGGATATCTCCGGCGCGACATCCATCTCGATGAGACCGTCGGCACCGATGTGAGGTGTGACCGTCAGGATGATGCCGACGTCCTCGTACTCCACGGTGTTGATCGTCTGGCCGCTGTCGGTGACCCGGCTGTTGCGGATGAAGGGCACTTCCTGGCCGATGGTGATGGTGGCTTCCTGGTTGTTGCGGGCCAGGATGGACGGGCGTGACAGGACGTTGAGTGTGCCCACCTCGGCGATGGCTGCCAGGGTCGCCTCCAGGTCGTTCTGCAGAATGGTGGCGATGCCCCCGCGGGTCTGCGATGTCGCCCCGAAGACGCTGGAGAGCACGGACTGGTCGCCGTCCGCCTGCGTGTGGGTGCGCGTGATATCCACGCCGACATCCAGATCATTCGAGTGGGTCACCTCCAGGAAGAGCACCTTGATCAGGGCCTGTGGCACCGGCCGGTCCAGGGCCTGGATCACCTGCATGATCTGCTCATGGGTCGCGCCGTCGGTGGTGATGAACACCGAGCGGGTGGCCTCATCGATCTCCACCCGCGCCTGGCGCTGCGTGCGGGTGGTAGGCCCCGCCGCCGCCGCGTCGGCCTGGCCACGCACAAAGCGCTGAGGGGCACCGCCCGGCGGGCCGGCCTCCTGCCCCCGGACGGTCAGGCTCAGCAGGGCCAGCAACAGGCCCGCGACACGCCCGCGACCCGCGCTGACGCCAAGCCTGGACCGACGCCCACGGAAGGACGGCCGGAAGGTCTGAGTGAACCGGTTCATGGAATGCCTCCGGGGTCAGCGGTTGGAGAAACCCGTGTTGCCTGTGCTGCGTTGCGTCGTTGCGCCAGTCCCGGACGTGGAACGATTGGTGGTGGTTCCAGACGTGGTCCGGCGGCTCGTCGTCTGACGGCTGCCGGAGGTGCCGCTGCTGCTCAGGTCCTCGAACATGCTCTCGATGACTGACTTGACGCGCGTGGCATCGCCATTCTGCAACTGGTAGACGTGGACCGTCGGAACATTGGCCGGCGTGGCATCCAGATCCGTGATGACCGTCTCGATGTCGACCATGGTCGTGGACGAGGCGCTGACGATGACGGAGTTGGTCCGCGTGTCAGCCACTGCAAGAACTTTGGCCTCGGTGACCTTGCGCTGGCTCTGTGACGACGTGCCGGACTGGCCGCCCGCCTGACCCCCAAAAGGCATCTGCGGACCACCGAAGAAGCCCATGCGGCTGCGACTGCTGGTGGTCCCGGTCGTGTCCGGGTACAGGCCGGTGATCACGTTGGCCATCTGGGTCGCGTCGGCGTACCGCAGGAGGAAGACCTTGACCGTCGTGACCGCCTCGGTCGGCATATCCAGTTCCGCCACCAGGTCGGCGATCTGGGGCAGGACCTCCGCCGGGGCCGTCACCACCACCGCATTGCCGCGCTGGTCGGCCACCGCCTTGACGTAGACGGCCGTCTGCCTGGCCTGCGCGGAGCTGTCGTCGCCGCTATCGCCGCCGCCACCGCCGCCCTCCATGCCGGGGGGACCGAAACCGCCACCCCGCATCCGGGAGAAGAACTCCCCTGGGCGCCAGCCACCCCGGCTCGATTGGCTGCTGCTCTTGGAGGAGGGGGTCTCGTAGACCTTGTTGACCACGTCCGCGGTCTCCACGGCGTCGGCGTACTGCAGGGGTATCACACGGATATCCAGGATGCTGGAGACCGTGGTGTCCAGGGCCTTGATCACCTCCATGAGCCGGCGGATGTTGGCGCATGTATCGGTGATGACCAGGGCGTTGCTGTCTTCGTTGGTGGTGATGGTGGAGCCGCTTGGGACCAGTGGCTTGAGCGTCTCCATGAGCTTGTTGGCCGTGGTGTGGCGGAGCGATACCACCTGCGTCACCATCTCGCTCGTGCGCGGGACCTCCTCGGGGTCGCTGCCGGAGACCACGGGGATGTCGCGAGAACGGGCATCGTCCCGCCGCACGATCCGCAACACCCGCTCAGACCGCACCACCGCGTAGCCCCGGTCATTGAGGACCGTGTGCAGGAGCGCGACGGCCTCGTCCGGCATGAGGGGGTTGGGGCTGACAATGTCGACCGTGCCGCTCACCGGCACGTCCCGCACGATGACGAAACCCCCTGCCCGGCCCAGGTAATCGAGGACCGCGTCCAAAGCCGCCCCCTTGAAGTTGAACCGAAGTTGGGGGTTGTCCGACGGCCGGACGTCGCCCCCCGCCAGGGCCTCAGCCACCGACGGCCCAGCCGCGGGGACTGCCACCGCCGCGGGCGCGGAGACGGGTCCCTCCGCGGCAGGGGCCGGAGCCGCTACCGCCGGCACGGGGACAGCCCCGGGCGCGGAGACGGGTCCCGCCGCGGCAGGGGCCGGGACCGCTACCGCCGGCACGGGGACAGCCCCGGGCGCGGAGACGGGTCCCGCCGCGGCAGGGGCCGGAGCCGCTGGCAGGCCCGCAGCCGGGGCAGCCTCCGGGGGCGTCGGAAGGGTCGCCGCGCCGGGACCGGGGGCTGGGTCTGCAGCCAGGAGCCGCGCCAACATCAGGGCCCCGGCAATGGCCAGAAGACGGGTGTTCATTGGCCCAACTCCTTCTTGCGGCGTTCGAGAAGACGCTGAAGCATATCGGACGACCCACCCACAGGCGCTGCGCCAGGGGCCGCCGCGGGGGCTGTCGCGGGGGCTGCCGCGCTCGCCGAGGCGCTGAGCGGAACCGCCTCCGAGGAGACCGCCCACGGCTGCCCCACGATGCGGCGGAGAGACTGCCCGACCGACAGGCGCAGCGTGCCGCCGTCGGTCCCGGTATCGATGGTTGCGCCGGCCAGGTCCACGGCGCCGACCGCCCCTATGTCCAGGCGCTCCCCCGGCCGCCGCACGCCGTTCAGCCCGGGGGTAGACCCGGTGAACAACGCCGTCGGTCTCCCCTCCAGAAGCGCCACCCCGGTCAGGGTGACCGTCTCGGTAGGCGGCGGCGCCGGGGGTACAATGGGTCCGGAATGAGCGACCGCGGGGGTGCGGGACGGGCTGAAGAGGTTGCGCTGCGCGATGACACGGTATGCCTCCGGCAGTTCGACCGCCGCCCCCGCCGTCAGGCACAGGCACAGGGAGAACGCAAGCCACGTCCCGCCCGAGGACCGCGCGGCGACCGGGAAGAGGCAGCCCTGACCGACACCGGCCACCGCGCCATGGTATGCCTTGGCTGGCAGGGTCCTCATGGCTTTGCACCCCCCTTGGCCGCAGGGCCCTGGCAGAGGGCGCACAGGCGCACGTCGAGGGCGATGTCGGTGCCCTCGGTGTTACGGGGCACCAGCTCCATCTGGTCGAGGGCCACGGCGACAGGGCTGGTCTCCGCCTGGTAGAGGAAGGAACTCACAGCCTGTAGGGACCCGTTCCCAGCGACCTGCAGTTCCAGCCGCATGGCCCGGTCAGGGCCCTCGGTCCACCGGGGCCGCAGCGAGCTGACGGCCAGGCCCGAGCTCCGAGCCCAGCCGTCGACACGCCCGATGAGCTGGTTCTCGGCATCCCCAGGCGCCGCCGGCAGAAGACGGTTCGCGGCGTCGTCCCGCCACTGCAACCACCGACTCTCCTGCTCCATCAGGATAGCGTCCTGCGCCGCCGCCGCGCGCAGACGGACAATCTCATCGGCGCGCTCGCGCCAGGCGCGCAGGAAGGGCGCCAGTGCCAGGCGGTCCAAGGCTAGCAGCAGCAGGCAGGCAAGAGCCCCACCGAGCAGCAGGCGTTCACGGGGCAGGCGCGTCAGGTTCATAGGGTGGCCTCCCCGCCTGTGCGTTTCCCGGCTGGGGGCTGCCAGGAGAAGCGCACGGCGAAGGTCATGGGCGACTTGCCGTCCGCAGCGACCCGGGCCTGGGTCACACGCAGGTCGGTGACCCCGGCAGCCTGCCGCAGGGCGTCCAGGGTACGCAGCCAGTCCTCGCGGCTGGTCGCCCTGCCGGCGATGACGACCTGGCGACGCTCTTTGATCTCAATCCGTGTGGCCCACACGCCACCCCGTTCCGGGAATGCAAGGGTCACAGCGCGTAGGACATCCAGGCAGTCGGGCTGGTCCGAGAACCACGCGGTGTGGGATTTGGCATAGGCCACCACAGTCCGTACCGCTTCGGCGCGCGGGGCCACGGCGCTCTGCCGTTGTCTGGCCGCGGCGAGCTGCCAACGCTGGTAGAACACAAGGCCGGCGAACGTCAGTACCAGCGCGACGACCGCCGCCGCAGCCGCCACGATGTGCCGGGGACGCCAGCGTCGGAACCAGGCCCGATGCCGCAGGGCGGGGATCGGGGCCAACGCCATCGGCAGCCGCAGGCCGCTGACGGCCAGCGCGGCAAGCCGTTCGCAACCGCGCTTGGCGGGCCCCGCCTGGATGGCGTCCGCCTGTGGGTGCCAGGGGTCGTGATCGGCATCGGACTCCAACACCGGCATGACGATGCCGAGGGTCTCCGCCGTGCCGCTCACCGTCAAGCCCTTGATCTCCCCGCGGACCCCCGCGGGGAGCTGCCGCAGACTGATGCGCACATCGCCAGGCAGTGAGTCCAGTCCATTCTCCTCGGCCAGGTCCCCGGTCCCCAGATTCGCCAGGCGGCGTAGGAGCACCACACCCCCGCCGGCCGTGACTAGCAGGTCGCAGGCGCGGGGCGATACCACCAACCGGGCCTCGGCGAGGCCCGGGTCCGCCAGCGCGGTCACCGCCGGGACCACGACCACCGAGCTCAGGCCCACCAGGTGCAAGGCGCGCTGCAGGTTGGCGTACTGACGGGCTGGCAGCGCCGCCAGCAAGGCCACGCGAACGCCGTCGGCAGGCGTCGACAACGACACCGCCAACGCCAGGTCGTCCGGCGGCAAGAGGAACTCGCGCTCGGCCTGGATCCGCAGAAAACCCTCCACGGCCTCGTCGGGCATCGTCGGCACCGCCACCGTGGTCACCATCAGGCGGTTCAGTGCCACGCCCACCACCACACGCCGCGGCAGACGCCGACCCAGGGGCTGCAACCGGTCCCGCAACTCCTGCCCCACCAGCGCCGGATCGTCCAGCAGGGGGTCCACTGCGAGCGGCGCCACCAGGGGCGTCGACTCACCGTTGGCGACCAGCGCCGTGAGCTGGCCGTCCTCAAACAGCATGACCACGACGCCACTGCGGCGGCCGATCATCATAGGGGCGCCCTCTTTTGGCTGATCAGGCTCGCGTGCAACTCTGCCCCCAGTGGCCAGCCCAAATGCGTCAGGTCGCGGCGGGAGACCAGGACCGGGCTCCCGGAGGTCAGATCGAAGACAAACCGGGTGCGGCGGAAGGCCTGTCCGCAGGGGCCGACCACCACCACGTCCGCCGCCACCTGGTAGGTGCGACTGCTGACGTAGGGCCCCGCCGCGATGGCCGCATCGTCTCCCAGGGCGTCACGGATCCACAGGGGCGTCGTCAGTTCGTCGGAGTGCTGCTCGCGGTAGGACACCAGCCTGTCAGCACCGTCCTCGCCGACGCCGGGAATGCACGCCAGCACATCGGCCGGGGCGTTGGTCACGTTGATGCGGCCCCGGATGGCGCTCTGGCCGGTGCCGACCGCGAACCGGTCGAAGGCCTTCTCCGCTTCCGAGCGGTCCAGCTTGGCGCGCACGCAGAACTCCAGGACACTGGCCGGGTCGGGGGTCAGCCCGGCCCGGGCCATCTCCACAGCGCGCTGGCCAAAGAGCTCCTGGAGGACCCGGCGGACCGCGCCCTCGTCGCCATTCAGGTTGGTTCTCTCGCCCCCCTCGGCCGTGGTGCTGGGTTCCCGGCTGTAGACGGTGGCCAGGTCCAGAAGGCCGACGTCGGGGACTTCCTGGAAGCGTTCCTGGGTCCCCTGGGTGATCTCCTTCTCCCAGGACTCGATAAGCGTGTTCCGGTTGCGGTCGCGGCCGCTCAGCAGCAGCACGTCTGCCGCATTGAGCATACGGACTTCGTCCACCGACTCGAAGGGGGCATTCTTCGCCATGCTGGGCGGTTCCCGGCCGAGGTAGGTCTCGGACTCGGCGCCGTCGGCGCTGATCTCATCATCCTCGTCGCGCCAGTCGACGATGGCGGCGGCCAGCTCCGGGGTCATGCCGGGGAGTGCCTCGAGCATCTCGACCGTGGCGGTGTTCAGGTTGACCCGGGCGGCTTCATCCTGGAGCGCAAAGGCGGGCTCCTCAGCATCGCTGTCGGCAGACCGACCGAGGAGCCACAGCCGGCAGTTGCCTACGGCGATGTCCTCGGCGGTGTACGAGTCGGTGTCCGGCATCTCGCCCTTCTCATAGAGGGTGTTGAGGATCTGCTCGACGTAGTGGAGCCCGGCGTCGGATGCATGGTCGGCGCAGACCGTGGCGTACTGGTAGGCGTCGCGCCGGTAGCGCATCACGGCCACGTGACCGGCCAGCAGCGCGCCCGCCGCCAGCCCGGCCGCCAGCCACAGCGTCAGGACCAGGACGCTCCCCTGTTGTCTGGCGGACTTGGTCATGGGGTGGCCTCCGCCGTGCTGAGCGTGCGCACCACCAGGGGGACGACCAGTTCCAGCGGCCGCGGCGTGGCGCCACGGCTGTCAGCGGCGAAGTCGATGCGGATGCGGGCCGCCTCGGGGAGCTGGTTCTCTTCCACCGTCGAGTCCCAGCTCGAGACCCAGTTCTCGCCGTCATACCAGTCCGCTGCGAAGGACACGACGTGGTCCAGGAGCACCACTTCCTCCGGCTCCTCGGTCTCCACCGCCAGGAGGTCCCGGTTCTCGGTGCGCACGAACTGGCAGTCATCGCCATCCGCGTTCTCGACCAGGTAATAATGCACCTGCACCAGGTCCCCGTCGGTGCTCTCCGGGTTGCGGGCGCCGATGGCCGTCACCCACTGCACATCATCGTGGCGGTCGTCGCCGACCTCCTCGGTGACCGCGCTGAACGCGCCGGACAGGATCTCTGAAGGCGGCACCGCAAGGGAGAGCTCCAAGGCAAGGCGCTTCCGGGCAACCTGCCGCGGGGCCTCGGTGCGCTCCTGTTCGTCGCCCTGCTCCTGCAGGCGCCACGCGCCGCTGAGCGCCGCCACCAGCGCCGCCATCAGGACCGCCCCGGCCATGGTGGCAATGAGCAACTCCAGCAGCGTGAACCTCGAGCGGTGCTGGGCTGGCCTGGCCATGCTCACTCCTCCGGTTCCGGCACGAGAGTGGTGAGCGTTACGACGGTCTGGCCCGCGCGGGCCGGGCCGTACACGGTCAGATCCAGTTCGCGGAGGGCAATGTCGCCTTCCGTCCAGGTGTCGGTGACGAGTTCCCAGGAGAAGTCCGGGTAGTCCTCGCCGAAGTCGCCCGTGTCCTCGGCCTCAGTCCAGTCGCCGGTCACCACCAATTCGCGCAGCTTGGTGTCGGCCAGCTCCACTGCCTGCTGGCGCCACGCCGCCGCGTGACGCAGGGCCCCCGCGATCATCAGCGCCCGCAAGGCCACGGGGATGACAACGGCCGTCACCAGGAGGGCCACCAGGACCTCGGCCAGGGTGAACGGGCAACGTCTCATCCGTGGGCCTCCTTGGTCAGAGTGAAGGTCGACAAGGGCAGGTCGCGGGTCAGCGTCCAGACGTCATCCGGCCGTTGCCGGCAGCGCACCTGCCAGGCCTCGACAGCGCCCTCGGCGAGGGTACCGTCCGGCCACCAGACCCAGCGCAGCGTCTCCCCGGCGTTCAGGCTCGAGGTGGTCTCCTCGGCCGTGACCTCGATCCCACTGCCCAGGTCGTAGGTCAGGGAGGGGACCTCGTAGCCATAGCCGGGCTCAGACTCCAGGCCGTAGCGTCCTGCCTCGGAGTCGACCCACACGGCCACCGGGACCGCCCGGGCCACCGCCAGCTCCTGAGCATAACGGGTCAACGCCCATAGCCGGCGGGCCTCGTCGTCGAGCCGCCGGCCACGGAAGAAGCCGCTCACGCTCGGCGTGAGCATGGCCATGGCGATGGTCAGCAACAGCATGACCACGATCAGCTCAAGCAGCGAGAACCGGGCTGTCCGCACGGTCGTCACTTGGCCTCTTCCCAGTTGCACAGATCATCGCCACCCCCCGACTTGCCGTCGGGTCCCCACGAACTCAGGTCATAGCCGTCCGCATTGTGCTGGCCGGGGAACTCGTAGACGTAGGGATTGCCCCACGGGTCGGTGGTCACCGCCTTCTTCAGGTAGGGCCCGCGCCAACTGGTGGACTCCGTCGGCTTCTCCACCAACTGCCGCAGGGCATCGGTGCCCTCGGGGTAGAAGCCGTTGTCCACCTCGAAGGCGTCGAGGGCCACCTCGATGGAGGAGATCTCGGTCTGCGCAGCGGTGATCTTGGCCTGCTTGGAGCGCCCGGTGAACTTGGGGACGACCACCGCCGCCAACGTCGCCAGGATCACCAGCACCAGCAGCAACTCCACCATGGTGAACCCGTGCCGTACCCGAGACCGATGCCTGGCGCGAAGGACTGCGGCGCGGATCTCGGCGGCCGGCGGCGCGGGTCTGGACTGAAGGGTTCTCATCGGATGTAATCCTGTATGGCGAAGATGGGCAACACCATCCCGACAACGAGGGTCCCCACAAAACCGGCCATGACGAACAGCAACGCCGGTTCGGCGATGGCCACGGCGGCCCGGAGGTGACGGTCGAGGTCCTGCTCGGTCTCATCGGCCAGGCGGATCAGTTCGGCGTCGAGGCGGCCGGTCTGCTCGGAGACCGTCACCATGGCCACCACCGACGCCGGAAAGAGCTGTGGACAGGCGGCCAGGCTGGATCCCAGACGGTCGCCGTGCTGCACCCGCTCGACGGCGGTATCCACCGCCCCGGCCAGGATCTCGTTGCCCAGCGACTCGCGCGCCACCCGCAGGGCCGCAATCAGGGGGACCCCGGCGTGGACCAGCGTCCCCAGCATCCGGCAGAAACGGGTCATGGCGAAGCGGGCGGCAACCATGCCCAGCAACGGCAGGCGCAGGACCACGGTCTCGCGCCAGCGCCGGCCGGCCGGCGTGTCGAGGTACCGACGCAGGAGCAGGACCCCGGCCACCAGCCCGAGCACGAGCAGCGGCCCGTGCCGACGCAAGAGGGCACTCAGCCCCACGATGGCCCGCGTCAGGGCCGGGAGCGCCGCACCGAAGTCATTGAAGATGCCCTGGAAGCGCGGGATGAAGAACACCAGCAGGAAGACCAGTACACACACCGACAGCCCCGCCAGCACAGCCGGGTAGATCAGGGCCCCAAGCACCTTCGAACGCAGGTCCCGTTCGCGGCTCTGGAAGTCGGCGATCTGCTTCAGCACCACATCGAGGAAACCGCCCGTCTCACCGGCATTCACCATGGCGCTGTAGACCGCCGGGAAGACGCGGGGATAGCGTTGCAGTGCCTGAGCCAGGGAAGCCCCGTCGACGACGTCGTCGTGGATGGCCTGCCACTGCTCCCGGGCAACCCCGTCGCCGGACTCACGCGCCAGCAGATGCAGGGCCTGCGCCAGGGGCACACCGGCGGCCAGGAGGCTCGCCAGTTGCCGGATGAACGCTTCCAGGGCCCGCGCCGACACGCGCCTGGGCCGCCGGCCCTGGACCGCGGGGCCGCGGTCCAGGGCGGTGCCCTCCGAGAGGTCCACGGTCCGCAGCCCCTGCCCGTCAAGCGCCGTAAGGGCCTCGCCCCGACCGGCGGCATCGAGCTGACCCGTCACCAGGGAGCCATCCGTGCGCAACGCCTTGTAGCTGAAGAGAGCCATGGTGGTCAGGTGGGGTCAGAACCCCCGTCGTCTTCCGTGGATACGCGCAGCACCTCCTCCAGCGTCGTGATCCCGAGCCGTACCAACCGCAGCCCGTCATCCCGCAGCGAACGCATGCCGTGCCGGAAGGCCGCCGCGCGCATTTCCCCGGTGGCCCGGTGAGCCAGCAGCAACTGCCGCACCTCGTCGTTGGCCGTCATCACCTCAAACACCGCATGGCGCCCCTGGTAGCCCGTCTGACGGCAAGCCTCGCAGCCGACGGCCCGGTAGACGGTCTGCGCGCCGTTGAGCCCCCACTCGCCGGCCAGACGCAACGCCTCGGGGGAGGTGTCCGCGGTCCGGCAGGCCGGGCACAACACCCGTACCAGGCGCTGGGCCATGACCGTGTCCACGGAGGACGCGATGAGGTAGGGCTCGACGCCCATGTCCACCAGGCGCGTCAAGGCCCCGGGAGCGTCGTTGGTGTGGAGGGTGGAGAACACCAGATGGCCGGTCAGGGATGCCTGCACGGCGATGCGGGCCGTCTCGCTGTCGCGGATCTCGCCCACCAGGATGACATCCGGGTCATGCCGGAGGATGGACCGCAGCCCGCGCGAGAAGGTCAGGCCAGCCTTCTCGTTGATCTGGATCTGGTTGATCCCCTTGAGGCGGTACTCCACGGGATCCTCGATGGTGATGATCTTGCAGTCCGACCGGTTGATCTCCGCCAGCATGGCATAGAGCGTGGTCGTCTTGCCGCTGCCGGTCGGCCCGGTCACCAGCACGATGCCGTGGGGCAGGTCCAGGACCCGCCTGGCCAGGCGCTCCTCGCGCGCATCCAGGCCAAGCGATCCGAGCCCGCGCAGCGCCGTGGCCTGGTGCAGGAGCCGCAGCACCACCGCCTCCCCGTGCACCATGGGAATCACCGAAACCCGCACGTCCACCTCCTCGCGCTGCAGCCGCAGCTTGATGCGGCCGTCCTGCGGGAGCCGCTTCTCGGCAATGTCAAGGCTGCTGAGGATCTTCACCCTCGAGACGATGGCCGGCTGGTAGCGCTTGAGCTGGACGGGCACCGGGACATCCTGCAGCACCCCGTCCACCCGGTAGCGCACCTGCAGTTCGTCCTCGAACGGTTCCAGGTGCACGTCCGTCGCCCGCTGGCCGATAGCGTCGGCCAGGATCTGGTTGACGAAGCGGATGATGGACGCGTCCTGGGCGATGTTGTCCAGGTCCACGTCCTGCTGACTGTCGTCATCCACCACCCGCAGGCCGGACTCGCGCTCGATCGAGTCGAGCGTGTCGGCCCCGACCCCGAGGTGCTCCTTGATGGCCTTGCTGAGGACCTCGTGCGGCACCAGGACCGGGGTCAGCCGAAGCCCCGTCTGCACGCGCAGCAGATCCATGCCCCGCGTGTCAAACAGGCGCGCCGTGGCGACCTCGACGGCCTCGGCGCTGCGGCGCAAGGGCAGGAGCTCGTGGGCAAGCAGCAGGCGGACGGGGAAAAGGGCCAGCAACTGCGGGTCGATGGAGACCTGCTCAAGACTGCTGAACGAGAGCCCGTACTCCTGCGCCAACCAGCGCAGCACGCCGACCTCGCCCGGCGGATCGCTGACCTCGCCGGCCGCGATGCTGGCGGCCAGGCGATGCGCGTCGGGCTCGGACAACTGCCGACCTTCCACAAAGCTGGTAAGCGTGGACTCCACGAGACTCTCTGCGCGTCTCGCCTCTAGGGGGGCGACTCTCCCAGGGCCCCGGACGGCGCTCCGCAGACCTGCCCTCCTGCAGCCCTGTGCCGTGCCGTGCGCCCAAAACGGAAAGAGGGGCGCCTGGCCCCGAGTGGATCTGGGGGGAGGACCAGGCGCCCCAGGGGGTTACACCGTCAGTCAAGGACACCCATCAACACCATCTGCGCTTCCTGCTTCACCGAGAGCACCTCACGCAAGGCCTGCCTGGCCTTGGCGACCTCGGCCTCGGCGTCGGTCCGCGCCTTGCGCAGACCCTCGAGGGCCGTCTTCACGGCCGCTGCGTCGGTGCCCTCGATGGCCTTCTCGACCGCCGCCACCGGGGCAGGCTGCTCGCGCTGCTGGCCGCCCTGCGGGCCACGGAACATGCCGCGACCCCCCTGCAGCTCGCGCAGGGCCTGCTGCTTCTCGAACACTGCCGTGACCCGGGGCTCGATCAACTGCCACTCGTCATCCTTGGCACCAAGCCGCTCCTTGATGCCCTGCATCATGCGCTGCCGGAACTGCGCCGGGTCGAAGCCGCCACGGCCGCCACCGGGACCCCCAGGACCACCACCCGGGCCACCGGCCGGAGCCCCAGGACCACCCGCGGGCGGAGGCGGCGGGTCCTGCGCGAAGACGCTGGCCACCGCCAGCCCAACCACACACAGCATGCGAGTCACTGAGTCGAGTCTCATCGGAATGCCCCTTCTGACGCCGGACTTCGAACACCGGGCGACCTTGTCTGCGGGTCGCCGTTTCCTGCCTGGGCCTAAAGCAGGTCCCTTGCCAACTGTCGCGGATGGAGCGCGCGGCCGGTCAGGGGATGCGCCACCCCTGGGCGCGGCTGCGCAAGCCTTGCGCACCACAACCGACCTGTCATGCGCAAATACTGCGCAGTCAATGCTGCCGGTGAGAGGCGCTGACCCGCTATAGTATCCCCATCGTTCAGGCCGAGGGTCTGGTCGCACGGACAAGCGAGGACCGGCGCCCATGGGACACGCACTCTCCACCGCTATAGCCTTGACCGCAGCCTGCCTCGTGGGCAGCGCCGCCGAGTCAGGCCCTGCCGGCGCTCCCGGTACCGGCTGGGACTTCCGCTTCCGCGACTTCATGCTTGCGGCGTGGGACCCGCCGGCAGCCACCGAGGCCGAGTACCAGGTCTACCGCGAGGCCGGCTTCAACGTGGTCATGAGCCCACGCTACGCGCTGCCCGGTCAAGCCCTTGACCTGGCGCGGGCGCACGGACTCCGGCTCATGGTGGACACCTACACCCCCAACGACCAGCCGTGGGGAGGCCAGGCGGGGGCCTACACTCCGCATCCGTCGCACCACCCCGCCACGCTGCCGGAACTGCGCTGGCTGCACGGTCGTTTCGGGCAACACCCGGCCCTGGCCGGATACCTCCTGGGTGACGACTACGGGGCCCTGCCGGCGGAACTGGTCGAGACGACCCGCTTCCTGCGCGAAAACGCCCCCCACCTCGTCCCATGGGTATGCCAGAACGTCATGAGCGCGGCAAGCCTGGCCGAGGCGGGAAACCCGGTACAGAACCCGCAGATCTACCCCACGTTGTACGAAGCCGAGTGGCCGGTCGAGGAACAGTGTTACCGGTACTGCACGCAACTGCGCGCCCTCCGGGACGGGTGTCTGCGCCATGGTCTGACGCCGTGGCCGATGTTCAACGTGTGCGGGGTGGAGAGCGACTCCCTGCTCCGCTGCCAGGTCTACGCCGGCCTGGCCTATGGGGCCCAGGGGCTGTGGTACTTCACCTACGCCGACGGTCTGCGCCAGGGCCGCGGCGGAGAGGCCCTGGCGGAGGTGCGCCAGGCCCTGCTGCCGACCTGGCACGATGCGGCGGCTGCCAACCGGCGTGTGGCGGTATACGGTCCCCTGGTGCTGGGGAGGGCCTGTGCGGGAGTACTCCACACCGCTCCCCGCGCCGCTCGCGGCGGGGCCCCGGCGGCCGACCGCCTCATCGCCCGCATGAGCCCGGACCTCCTTGCCGGGGTCCTGGTGAAGCCGGGCGAACCGCCCCTGGTCATGCTGGTGGACACCCGCACCAGCAAGGTCCGCGACGCCACCCCGGAACGCCGGGTCGAGGTCCAGTGCAACGCCGCCGTCACCGGGGTCGTGGTCCTCTCCGAGGCGGGCCGGCTGGAGACGCAGGGCGCCACGGTGGAGCTGACCCTGCGCGGCGGCGAAGGGCTGCTCCTGGCGCCGCGGGGTGATGGCATCGAGGCCCTCTGTACGGCTCTGGAGCAAGCACGGACGACCGCCCCGCGGCAGCCGGTGGGAGCCGCCGGGCTCGTGCTCCATGTTGCCTTTGACGAGGGTGAGGGCGACGTGGCCAGCGACCGGAGCGGCCTGGGACATGACATCGCTCTGCAGGGGACGCAGTGGACCGATGGGGTCAAGGGCAAGGCCATCCGACTGACAGGCCGCGGCAGCTTCGGACGACGCACAGAAACAGACCTCCGGACCGACGCGGCCGTGACCATCGCCGCCTGGATCCGGCCCCGCTACCCCGCCAGCGGCTACGGACCGGTCGTCTACATCGGCAGCGGCAGCCTCGACCGCGTCGAGTTCGGCGTCGGCCCGGACAACCTCTACCCGGTCGTCACCGACCACGCCTCACACTCCGGCGGCCAGCTCTATGTCGGCGGGATGCGCGAGCTGATCCGGGATGGCACCTGGGGGCATGTGGCGGTCTGTGCCGGACCGACGGGAGCGTCGACCTACGTCAACGGCAAGGCCGTGGCACACGCGGCCTACGTGGGGCGCTTCGACCTCGGCGCCGTGGATGTGCTGATCGGGGTCCGGGGCCATGAGGAGTTCGACGGCGACCTGGACGACCTGCGCATCTGGAACCGCTGCCTGGACGCCGCGGAGATACAGGCGCTGGCAACCGGCCAATGACCGCCCAGCCAGGGACTC
>Ga0172371_10000375_pt1 | contig 68415 bp, 83 predicted proteins | sample Lak12m_FD_114543 | JGI IMG/M metagenome (GOLD analysis project Ga0172371, IMG submission 114543) | Freshwater microbial communities from Kabuno Bay, South-Kivu, Congo - kab_022012_12m | ecosystem: Environmental > Aquatic > Freshwater > Lake | place: Democratic Republic of the Congo: South-Kivu... | reverse complement strand
CTTATCATGATGCAAGATATCGTTTATGGATTGCTAAGAAATATATTGAGTTAATTGAACCAAAAGATACTCACGAAAGATTTGAATTGCTAATGGGCAGATTATCTACGCGTCAACTTAAATTTACAGAACAAATAAGTCTAACATTTGAATATCTTGATGAAGACAATATGGATTCTTTTAAAGAACATATACAAAATCTAGGCTTTAAGATTAATCAAATCCCTGCAAAAGAAGGCCCTTGGAGGCCCCTGAAATAACAAACCTGACTACTTACATGTCTCAAATTGTTCCAATTAAGACGCTAATGATATCTTCTCTAATAGTTAAAGGGCAAGAGGGAAATAAAAAAGTACATTAAATTAGCTTCATTTAGCCTCATAAAAAATTAAAATATTAGTCCTGTAGTAGGGAACTATATCAAAATCCAGACCCGGGAAATTACAGAGAATAATGATCATAGTGAATGAGAAGCGAATGAATTAACAGCAAATTTGTCAAGAAAATATAAGGAATTTTAACCACTTCTCCGTGGAGCTGAAGCTGAGTGATGTCGCAAAAGTTATATTGTGCGACATAATCACTTTCTACTCCACAGGTGCTTAAAACACACATTTTCCGCTATTGGCAAAAGTCTGGTAAATTAGATGCGTAAAAATGCAGAGAATAAGATACGCTACTCCTCCTATAACTTATAAAATATTGTCAACGTTCTCATTCTTGATTATCTGCAATTCATCATTAATCATTGGGCCCACAGTGCCTCTCCACCCCACACCGGGACACGTCGTAATTTAGATTGCTTTATCAATCCAAACTCACGATTTTAGCCTCAAAAATCATCAATTTAGCATGTTCGTATTTTTTTCGTGTTTAGGCTAATTTATCAATCCAAACCTTTAATTTCAAGGCTAGAACATTAACGGATTAGTTATCAATGACAAAGGAAGAGAAGAGCTACAGCTAATATAATGCAAGAAAATTATGGTGCCTGTGCTGCACATTCGCCCCTCACGAGCGCGAGACTGTAAAGAGAGCTCCGGCGCGAGACAAGGAACTGTACAGTGTGAAAATTCCCGCAAAATTTCGTGAAAAGTTATCCACATTATATCCTATAATATTTAATAGGCCTATATCAAACTATATCACCTGAAGCCAGCATAAGGACACTCCTCTTCCCTATCTCGTATCAGATTATTTTTTTATGTCCTACTACTGAAGGTTACGAAAACTATAAAAATAATTACTGCAACCCAAATATATTCCCACATTACACCTTTGAAAAGTCTTTTATCCAACCAGACCTGAGAAATACCCACCAAAATATAAAATAAACAGGCCAAAAAAAGTCCAATTATCGTCGGCGCTGTTGGCCAAAACCACAATGCAATTGCAATTTCAACAATACAGATTGTAATCATTAATATCCATTCCAGATTCAAACGAAAATCGCTTTCCAAAGTGTGAGACCAAATAGAATGCAGGATTAGAGGAAAAGTAAAAGCAAAGACAAAAGCAAGCGTAATAAAAATATTCAGATGTAAAGCAAAAACAACATTTGCCATGAAAAAGTAGGATAAAAGCGTTACGATAAATGAAACCGTGCGTGCAGATGATAATAGAGCAATTGTTCTAATCGAAGAGACAATAAAAATATTTTCCGAAAGAAGCAGTGAATAAAGTCCAAAAGCATAAAGAGATGTCATTCCTATACGGGTAATGAATCTGGCCGGAACCAAAAAATAGAATAAGGCACATGCTAGCGTATAAAAAAACGGTAAAATAAATACTTGAGGAGAAAAATTATCTTTAAGATCGAATCTTATAGCCCAAAATATAAAAAGGTCTGTAAAAAGAGAAAGATAAAAAGCTATGTACATTCCCCCTTTACCGAATAATTGCTCTGAAAAGAATAAAGCTAAAGACAAAGTTATTACGCCAATTATAAATTTTTGTCTTTTTTGAATATTAAAAAGAGCATGTTTCTTTTTCGAAAACTGCTTAAGAAGATGCATTCTCTTTCCATTAACTTGTTGCCAAATTTGAGTAAACTTTTTGAACATCATCTAAACTTTCTAATTTCCCCAGAAAATTAACAATTTTTTCTAATTTTGCTGGATCAGAAATAGTTATCGGATTTAAAGGCTTTAGAATTGCCTCAACTTGTTCAATTACTATGCCTTTGCTAATTAAATTCTCCCGAACAAAAGACAAATCAGTATAAGACGTTACAATAGTTGCTTTGTCTTGAAAATCTTCTATATCCTCTGCCCCACAATCAACCGCTATTTCAAGCAATTCATCTATAGTTTTACCCGCTTCGCCGCGAGACGAACTATTTTTGTTAATAATTATTCTGCCTTTTTGTTCGAATTGATATGCAACAGATCCGGGCTGACCGAAATTTCCGCCTTCTTTATTGAAAATGCTTTTTACTTCGCTTGTTGTCCTCATTGTGTTATCTGTTGCCGCTTCAATAATTACGCTTACGCCTTCTGGTGCAAACCCTTCATAAATTACTTCCTGCACTTCTCCTGCATCTTTTCCAACTGCCTTTTGGATCGCCCGCTCAATATTGTCCTTGGGCATATTTGCAGCGCGTGCGCTATCTACAGCCAGACGAAGTTTAAAATTACTATTAGGATCTGTTATTCCTCCACCTTGTTTTACCGCAACTGTAATTGCATTGGAAATTTTAGTAAAAGTTAGTCCCCTTTTGATATCCGCAGCCCCTTTGGCTCTTTTTATTGTGGCCCATTTTGAATGTCCGCTCATAATTTATTAGTTTTAACAATTATACTTTTTACCATTGACTTTTGCAATAAAAACCTGTATCATTTTGCACAACAATCCGTAATATTTTCCGCAAATGACACTACTAAAAGACAAGGCTATTCAAGCAATGCTCTTAGGCGACTGGAAAAACGCAACGTCATTAAACAAAACTCTTATAAAGGAAAACCCCAAAGATATCGATGCTCTTAATCGATTAGCATACGCATTTACAATTTTAGGAAAAATACAGGATGCTAAATCTACTTACAAAAAAGTACTAAAGATAGATATTTTAAATCAAATTGCCATAAGGAATATTAAAAAGCTGAATGAAATGGGACTAAAGCAAATTAAGAAAAACTTACACTCTGTTAAAGGCGTAAACAATACTTTTCTTGAGGAAACAGGAAAAACAAAAATAATTTCCCTTATAAACACTTCTCAGCCTAAAATTATTTCTCTTCTTACAACAGGTCAACCTGTAATAATTACCGTGAAAAGATCAAAAATATTCGTTCAGGATCAAAACAAACAATACTTAGGAGTATTCCCTGATGATGTAGGAAAAAGACTAATCAAACTAGTGAAAGGCGGAAATATGTATGAGGCTTGTGTGAAATCCGCAACAGAGCATAATGTTTGTGTTTTTGTAAAAGAAACTAAAAGAGTCTCTAAATATAAGAATCAACCTTCTTTCCCTCAGACTAGTGATATGGATTTGGGCTTATCAAAAGGCAATAGAACAAAGATAAAAAATTATAAAGATCCAGGAGAAGACGATGATGATCGCCCCTATTCTTTTGAAGAAGAATCCTGAAACACAACTCTCTTTTTAAGTAATTTTTTCTTAGTATGACTTATGTGAGATTTATTTTCTAAATCCACAAGAGCAATTACAGAAAGAGCTATCGAAATAACTGCTATTACAATAACCACCAACCAAATATTCATATTTTAAAAAGGAGTACTCTTAAGCTTATCCTCCCCTATCGCTATAGTTATATCAGATATTGTATTGTCTTTGTTTTTCACAACTTCGTATCCAAGTATTTTTTGTAGCCTTTCTACTGTATAGGTTTTTTTATCAGTGTACGATATGAATGATTTTTTTTCTTTATTACTTTCTGTCTCAACCATTATGACGTTCCCACCCATATTAGTTACAAACCTAGCCAATCTATTTCCAAGTCCGCTTACTTCTGTTCCATTAACGATTTTTATCGTTTGATGATCATTTTCTATAAAGGCGTCTGTTACTAAGCGTTCTACCACCTTATTTAAATCTAATTGACTTACATCTTTTATTATCACTATATTGATTGAGTTCTCCGGAATAGCTCTTGTGAGTGTTGCTAGCTTTAAAAGATCTATAACAGTAAGGTTTGTTTTAAGATTATTGTAACTAAAAAATGCGCTCTTAAATAACAGGTCAATCTTTTGATTTAAATCTTGAGACTTAAATGCTATAAATCCGTCTATGGGAATTTCCAAAAGTCGTCCCACATCCGAAGACTTAACGTTATTATTAAATTTAAAAACTACAACATCTTCTGAACGAGGAGATAAAGATATTACTTCAATATTTTTACCGTTAGTTAAGCTTAAAGTAAATCTTTTAGTATTATCAAATTGACTAGCCTTTATAACAGCTATCACCTTTACCATCAACGAGATTCCGACAATAAAAGCTAGAAATACAAAAAAAACAACAACAATTTTGGTATTGTTGATTACATGCTCCTTTTTTTTCTTCATAGCGCTAGTATTCCCGTTTTCCTCTTTCGATTATTTTAGGCAGAGAAAAAGTTGGAGCACCAATATTTATAGATACTGAAGAAATATTTTTTGAATCTTTCTTCTTTTTCTTTTTTTCCCCTTTGTAAAATCCCCCCATGCCGCCGCCCATAATAAATTTTCACCCCTTTCTATAAAATAAAACTAATATTATTATATGCTAGCAATTTTGCAGCCTAGAATCAATATAAAATCAAGGGTTTAATTTTGCCAGAAAATCTCCGAGATCTTGAGGAAGAAGACTTTCAAAAGTTAATAATTTATTGCTTTTCGGATGGAAAAAGGAAATTTTGACTGCGTGAAGAAAAATACGAGATAAAAGTTTCCTGTCCTGCTTTGATATCTTACGCCCAGTGTACAAAGGGTCAGCAAAAATAGGATGTTTTATGTATTGTAAATGAACTCTTATCTGATGCGTTCTCCCACTTTTAGGATAAAGCTCCACCAGACTTAATGACTCTTTGTTCTTCTCAGATACTAGTTGTTTAATACCTAATACTTTATACTCCGTAATCGACTCTCTTCCGCCTGACAAAACTCCGAATCTCCTTCTATTCCACGGAAGTCTTCCAACCGAAACATTTATTTCACCCGCCTTAGGAGATATCTCTCCATGAGTGAGCGCAATATAGGTTTTCTGCACTTTTCTTTCCTTAAACTGATTCTGTAAATTTATAAAAGCATTTAGCGTTTTCGCAACTAAAATAATTCCCGAAGTTTCTTTGTCCAAACGATGCACAATCCCCGCCCGATTAACAAAAGCTAATTCTGATTGCTCCTTATAGTCGTTATTTTGAATTTGGGATTTAATTGGAATTTGTAATTTTTCCGTTTCGCCGCAAGGCGAAGAATTTGGAATTTTAAGATATTTCTCCACCCAATCCTGCAGAGTTATTTCTCCTTTTGTTGTGTCAGATCGATTAACAATCATTCCTGCCGGTTTATCCAAAACTAATAAATCTTCGTCCTCAAAAATTATTTTAGCTTCCATTACTCTCCTTTTTTAAACTGTTTTACTTTCAGCAACAAATTTTCATGAATAATAAGTATTCCAACTGATAATAAGAAAATTAATGTTAATATTACGTTCTCAGGATTTTTTAAATACCCCAAAATACTAATTTTTGAAAAAACGTTTAGAGTAAGATTAACTACAGAAAAACAAATCAGAAACAGAAAGGTAATTGTTCCTTCTTTATATCTACCACTTAAGAGCCGGGGCAGAAAAAATTTGAGAAAAATTATAAACAAAATAAAATATGAAAACGCCTGAATACTTAATTTTATAATCAATGTTCCGTCTTCTGAAAAAATAAGACTACCTATAAATCCAAGAGCTAATGAGATTAAAAAGGCAATGGAAAAAAAATCGCACATTCGCCCTAATGGTAATGAATTTTCTTTACGCGTTTTTAAAAACAAAAGATATGCTCCTGTTCCTACTACTGCTCCCAAAAGAGATAAGCCCGGAAAATAAGGAAACAGTAAAAAAACTAGTGGATTGGAAAAAATATTTTTTGCGGAAAATCCATAAAAAAGTCTTGCAAAAAAAAGACCAATCAATCCTCCAATAAAGATTATGTTAAATATTTTTTCCATGGAAATATCGCGGCGCAGGAAAACAAAATCATCATTAGCTAACACAAACACGCAATAAAGAAAAATAAAAAGACAAATTATTAGAATAAAAATAAAGAATTGCATTTTAAGATTTAGTTAGAAAGAAAGAGCTAATGCTAAAAATTAACATAAGAATTCCAACAGTCACAATAACTGCTCCCACTCCAAATAAATCTGCCAGTCCTCCTGCAAGAATCACGGGAAGAAAAGAAACTGCGCCAACCAAGGAACTTAACAAACCATACATACGTCCCCTCATTTCTTCATTTGTTTCAAGTTGAATAGTTGAATTAGATGGAATAAACACCAGAGCAATCCCAAAACCTATGATAAAAGCCATAACAACAATAACATGTAGCACATTTATATTTATTACGTGCGGCAGAATAGAATTTAGATTGTTAACAGATTCATATGAAACAAGGCGCCCCGTAAAAGGCATCAGAATAAAAACTATCCCTACAATTGCAAATCCAACAATGCTAACCAATTCGTGTTTTAGTTTTTTGCCTATACTCCCCAGAAGAAAAGCACCAATCGCCAACCCAATTCCTGCAGGAGCAATAAGAATTACAGAAAGAGTTTCAAGAGGAGCTGCAAGAATTGTCGTTACATATCCCGGAGCTAATACTGCAAAAATAAAGAGCACAGCTTGGGCAATAGTTATCATTAAGAGAGCATGCATAACTCTCTTAACGCGTTTTATAAAAACAAAAACTTCCTTTACTTCCCTAATTATGGAATGCATATGAAAAGTGGGATGACTTTTTTCTTGGATTTCTTCTTTTTTGTTAGAAAGTTTAATTTTCACAACAACAAAAGCACTTATTAGAAAAAGGGTAATTAAAAAAACAATCGTATAGGTTTTTCCCAACAAAAGTAAGACCGGACCGGAAAGTATGTAGCCAGCCAACATAATTCCAAACATTGCGAATGAAAATACAGCATTTGCCGGAACTATTAGTTTTTTGGGGGCAAGCTGAGGAACAATTGAAGATTCCGCAGGATATAAAAACTGAGAAACAACAGCAATTAGAAAAGTAAAAGTATATATTAATCCTAAATGAAGATTTGGGATTAAAAATGGCAATAACAATATTGCTCTAATCACGTGCGCAAAAAGGATTATCTTTTTTTTATTCCATCTGTCTACATATACGCCGGAAATAACACTGAATAAGACTGCGGGAATCATGAAAGAAAGAAGCATACCGGAAACTGCTGTATTTGAGTGGGTAAACCCATAAATTATGAAAATCAGAACAAAATGCTGCATGTTGAATGCGAGCTGAGAAAAAAACTCGGAAAGCATCAGGAGAAAAAATGGCTTAACGCGGAGGATTTGAAAAATACCGTTTGCTAATACTTTCCTTTTAAACACTTCCATAATCTACAACCTAATTACTAATTCTATCAATTATTTCAAATGAATTACAACTAACCAAGAAGAAAATTGAGAAGAGTTCTTACCCCAAAACCTGTCCCTCCTTTTGGACCCAATGTGTGTTTTTTAGCCGCAAATGCAGGACCGGCAATATCTAAATGCACCCAAGGCTTCCCGCTCACAAATTCCTCAAGAAACAAAGCTGCTGTAATTGTGCCGCCATAACGGCTTGACGGAATATTTGAGATATCCGCAACTTCACTTTTGTTCATGTCTTTATAGGTTTTTTCAAGCGGAAGCTCCCAAACTTTTTCTCCTGATTCATCTGCTGCTTTCTTTATTTTTTTTCCTAATTCCTGATTATTTACAAATAAAGCTGCAATGTCAGAGCCTAAGGCAACTAATGCAGCACCTGTCAATGTAGCTAGATCGATAATTTGAGTTGCTCCTTTTTTAGCTGCATAAGAAAGACTGTCTGCCAATGTAACGCGACCTTCCGCATCAGTATTTAATATTTCAATTGTTTTTCCGTTAAATGCTCTAACAACATCTCCGGGAAGTGCTGATTTAGCTGAAATCATATTGGGTGTTGCTGCAATAAGTCCCATCACGGAAACTTTTGGTTGTATCTCTGAAATTACAGAAAAAACACTTAAAACCACTGCTGCTCCTGCCATATCCATTTTCATGTCAACCATATGCTCATCACCTTTTAGAGAAATTCCTCCGGTATCAAAAGTTATTCCCTTTCCCACCAAAGCAATTTTATTTTTATCGGCATTTTTTTTAGGCCTATATTCTAGATGAATAAATTTTGGTTCTGTATCTGCTGCTTGAGCAACTCCCAAAAATGCTCCCATTCCCATCTTCTTAATTTGTTCTTTACCGTAAACATTGCAGATAATATCTTTATTCTTTTTGGCAATTTCCAAGGCTAAATTGGCCAAAAAGGCTGGATTGACAATAGCCGAAGGTTCGTTCACCAAATCTCTGGCAAGCTTTGTGGCCTTAGAAAATATTTTTCCTTTTTCAATCCCCTTCTCTATTTTTGCCTGAATATTTTTATTGCATTTTGCAAAAATTACGCTCTCTAATTTTTTTTCTTTTTTTTCTTCAGCTTTATATTTTATAAATTGATAATTTCCTAGAATCAAACCTTCGACAATTACTTGAGATTGAATGTCAAAATCAAAACCTGCTTCCTTTGAATCCAGCAAGGAAAATGCGATCGAAGAGATTTTTCCTTTTATGTTTTTTGCAAGAGCGGAAAAGGCATTTCTTAACTCATTTGAATTAAAATCTGTTTCTTTACCAAGTCCCAAAACATAAATTTTAGACGCTAATATTTTTCCAGACATTCTGATCGGAAGTAACTCCCCTAACTTCCCTTTATAATCTTCGCTCTCCATCTCCCGCAAGATTATTCCAGTTAACAATTTATCTAAAGCTGCTGATTCTTGAGTTAATTTTGGTTTGGTAGTTGCTTCAAAAGCAAAAACCACTATTGCGTCCGCTGATATCTTATTCAAAAAATTAATTGAAAGTTCGAAATTCATACTCCATATTCTACTAGCATAAAGGGTTAAAATCAAGCTATTTTGTGCTATAATTTCATATAGAATTGGGCAAGTGGCCCGCCTAGACTTGACGTCTAGTCGAGGCTGGCGGAATGGTATACGCCCATCTTAAAACAAAATTTAAACGGTAAAATACATGTTTTACACATATATCTTACTAAGTAAAATTGCAGATAAAACTTACACTGGACATACAATAAACTTAGAAAAACGACTGAAAAAACACAATAATGGGAAAGAAGTGTTTTCTAAAAGATATAAACCTTGGAAAATTATATATAGCGAAAGTTTCTTAAACGAGGTAGAATCAATTAAAAGAGAAAAATATTTCAAATCAGCAACAGGACGTCGCTGGATGAAGAAAAATTTATTTAAAACTTAGTTGGGCAAGTGGCGGAATGGTATACGCGGTAGTCTCAAAAACTACTAGTCGCAAGGCTGTGTGGGTTCGACTCCCTCCTTGCCCACCAGTATTAAACTTTCAGGAATTTTGCCGACCGAATTTGCCGCGCGAAGCGCGGGAGAGAAGGAAGACCAAAAGGTTTTCTCAAGAAAAATTGGCGAGATTAGCCGATATCGCCAATAATACAATTATTAAAATTGAAGCTGGTAAAAACCAGAATCTAACACTTGATACACTCAAGAAAATTGCAAAAACTCTTGAGGTTAGCGTTGATGATTTAATAAAATTAATGTTAAACTAACTATATGAATCATTCCACACAAGAACCACCTTCCAATAAAAATCAACAGCCCGAAAGCAAATTTTCAACTCCGCCTGTCGTAGAAGACAAAAAATTGAAACTAAAATGGGTTGGCATTGGAGTTTTTGCAACATTAATCTTCGTTGGAATTATTGCTTTTGCTTGGTTTGAATTTCAAAAAAATGGTAATGATAAAAATACTAACCGAGTAAATAATCTATCTAGTCAAACATCATCTACCGCTCCAACCACTACATCTTCACCCATTGGTTCAAATGTATGGAAATTATCTTTGACGGCGGATGAATATAAGGCATCATCAAACTTAGTAGAAAACAATTTAATCTACGCTGTCAAAAACGAATACAGATCAGTAGTCTATAAGAGAAATTTACAAAATGGCACACAAATAAAACTATTTGAATTTGATGAAAGCAATAAAGCTGATAAATCTGGAAATCATTGGAGTGGATTGCCACCCAGCATTGCTTTATCCCCAAACAAAAGAGAGATAGTTTTTATAGATCAAGAGGGTTTAAAGCTATATGATATTCAATCAGGAAATACCAAAATTTTTATACGCCAGACAGTTAAGTCAAAAAATCCTCAATGGTCTATTGGTTCATTGAACGGGACATATAACCTTGCAGAACCGCTTTTTTCCCTTAATGGTAGATACATAAGTTTCCTCAAGGCTTATTTTGAGGGATCATCTCCCGGATTAATTGATTCTCAAACAGAACAATACTTCCCAATTAATTTAGGTAGTTGCTCTAGTAACATTACATGGTCACCAACTGAGACAGCCTTTGTGAAGCCAATGCAGGGTTGGTGTGAAGGAACTGGATTATTTGCTTCTGCCTCAGATATTACCAAAGATGCAGTTGATCTTTCGAGCAAATTTAGTAAGCAAAATGCTTTTTTCTCTGAAGCAAATTATTCTCCTGATGGCAAAAGGCTGACCTTTATATTTAGTGACAATGAAGCGTCTAGTAAACCCTCAGTCGCAATAGTAAATATTGATGGTAGTGGATTTACGATTATTGACAAAATAGGTAGAAACAGCATGCCTTTCTTCTCCTCTGATAGCAGTTCTGTGTTCTTTGTTCAACAACGAGTAGTTGACCAAGTTTTAGTTAAATATGATCTCGTAGACAGGATTTCTTCTGACTTCGCAGTTTTACCAGCAAAATTTGGTAGTTGGCTCAGTGTAACCTGGACGAAAGAAGGTTTTTTGACTATTATAGGAGGTTCGTTAAGCCCTAATCTAGTTGTTGGTGGTGATAATAGAAGAATGGTTATTCTGGATATTGCTAATAAAAAAGTTATTTATACAAGTCCAATGTTTGACCAATTTACAAATTTCGCTGGACTTTTAAATTAACTGCGGCGCGCTAATTTCGTTGGTATGACCTGCCTTCGCCAAGACTACGGCAAGGCAAGAATTCGGCGGCGGCGGAAAGCGAGGGTGGACAAAAATTCCTTCCCCCAATCCCTTTCCTTTTTGCCCGCCCGAGCGTTCAGTTTGGCGCGCGAAGCACGCCATCAGTTTCGTTCAAAAAAAGGTTCGGATTTCGTCAAACAAACGCACACTGCTAAACATTTATTCCTCTGCTCTTTTTTTATCTGCGTTGTAGAATCTGATGCGGTCGCCGCGGAAAATAAGGTCTACTTCCCCCATTGGACCGTTTCGATGTTTGGCAATTAGAAGCTTTGTTTGTATGGTTGGAGTAATTTCTGCATCTGGACGATACAAAAACATAACCACGTCAGCATCCTGCTCTATGGCACCAGACTCTCTAAGATCAGCCAGCTGAGGCTTTCTCTCCCCTCTATGCTCAACTGCACGGGAAAGCTGTGACACAGCTAATACTGGCACTTTTAACTCACGTGCTAAATTTTTTAAAGATTGAGAAACAATTGATACTTCCTGCACCCGATTATCATAATGACGTCCCGGATCAACCAACTGAAGATAATCAACGATGAAAAGAGCTATATTTTGCTCCAATTGTAATCGTCTTGCCTTTGTTCTCATTTCCGATATTGAAATTCCGGGAGTATCATCAATAAAAATCGGAGCATCAGCAAGCTCTCCCATAGCATTAGATAATTTAGTGAAATCAGATTCTGATAATTTGCCTGTTTTTATTCTCCATGCATCTACATCTGCCTGCCCTACTAATAAACGATCCACCAATTCCTCTTTACTCATTTCCAGAGAGAATACTGCAACTGGAATTTTATCTATAACTGCTGCATGCTGGGCAATATTTACAATCATGGCTGTTTTTCCTTGTCCGGGACGCGCTGCGAGAATCAACAAATTGGACTGCTGCATTCCAGATAAAGTATTATCCAAGTCAACAAAGCCGGTTTTTATTCCCCGAAGTCCTGCGCCCTTTTTGTGAAGCTCGTCAATTCTATCAAAGCTTTCAGCCAAAGCTTCTTTCAAAGGAATAAATGACCGCAAGGAGCTTTTTTGCGATATGGCAAAAATCTGTGACTCTGCTTTATCCAAAATACTATCTATTTCCTTATCATCCCCAAAGCCCATTTCGGAGATAAGTGATCCTGCATGGATGAGAGATCTTTTTGTAGCAACATCCTTAATTATAATTGCGTAATGCTCAATATTTGCTGCTGTTGGAACAACGTTAATAAGTTCTGTCAAGTAAGACGGTTCAATCTCTTTAAAATTTTTATTTTTTTTAATTGCATTTCTGAGAGTCAGAATATCTATAGGCTTCCCTTGCTCATATAAAGAAAGCATTGCTCCGAAAATCATTCCGTTAATCGGATTATAGAAATCAGAGGGCGAAATAATTGATGAAACCGTTGCGATCGCATCTTTATCTATAAGAATTGCCCCTAAAACGCTTTGCTCTGCTTCTTCATTATTTGGAGGAACTTTAAGGCCTGCCATAAAAATAAAAAATTAAAAACGAAAAAAGAGAAATTAGCCTAAGGCTACTATTTCCATTTTTTCCGGTAGTTTATCTTTAGCTATTGTGATTTTTGAGACTAAAGTTACATTTTCTGCTCCTAATGTTCTTGCTGATTCATTTTTTTTATCCCCATACAAAATACTCATTTTGGGCTCCAAAGCTGTCACAAACGATTCATTGAAATCATTATTGGTATCTATAATTGCAACTTCGCATGCATTAAAACCCTCTATCTTCTCTTCTGTTGCAGATCCCAAAATAATATTCATATTGTCCATTGAGAACTTATAGAGAGTTCCGGCAGATGTTTTCGTGCCGGAAATTTTAGCTCCGCCAACTTCATATCCGCCCGGCCCACTTATAATTATCCTAAAATCAGTTACTCTTTCAACATCTATATTATCACTATTATTTAGAATAATTATTGCGTCAGCAGGTGTTTTTGGCATTTCTTTGGTAGGATCCACAATGAATGTTACCTGCTTACCCTTAATTTTTATGCTCTGATTTCCTAAAATTGCAATATCCACCAGAACATCCTATCACAGTAATTTTTCCTTGACAAGTATGGACTTTTATCGTATCATCTCTTTCTTAGATGAAAAAAGAAAAACTCATACTTTGTCTTGTTGCTGCTTTTTTTGGTCTTATAGTTGCCGGAGTTGCTTTTTATTTTTTTCAAACCACAAAAACTATTTCCAACACTAATACAAAAACTATTTCTATTGCTCCAATTACTCCCACCAGTCCCCCTTCAATTTCTTTAACATTGGACCAACCGAAAGACGAGGAAGTAGTTAATAATAAAGTATTGATTGTGTCGGGAAAAACTCAAAGCAATGCTGTTATTATTGTTATAGCTAACTCGTCTGAAGATGTGATTACTCCATCTACAAACGGCAATTTCTCCACAACTGTTAATCTTGATAATGGAGATAATATTTTAGAAATAATATCTATTGCTCCTAATGGAGAAAGTATCACAAGTAAAAGAACCGTTACTTATTCACAGGAAGAATTTTAATATGAAAAAATTATTTTTAATCTTATTGTTTATTATTTGCTCTTTATCTTTTAATATTTATTTTACGCCTATAGTTCATGCAATTACTACGCCAACACCAGAAGACAAAACTAGAGAAATACGAGATCAATTAATAAGCAATATTGCCTCCCGAGTTGCTCAGCTAAAATTGGTAGAAAAACGCGGAATAATTGGCACTGTTACTGAAACTACAAATACTCAAATAACAGTTAACGACTCACAAAATAATACAAGATTTATAGACGTTGACGAGCTTACCAAATTTTCAAATCCTGCTGTCAAAGGAGCTTTTGGAATATCTGATATTACAAAAGGTGATATTGTCGGAATATTGGGACTATACAATAAAGAATCACGTAGAATTTTAGCGAGATTTATCAATATCACAACTGTTCCTACTGTAATTCACGGAGGAGTTTCAACAATAGATAACGTGAATTTTATTTTAAATATTACAACTGAAGAAGGAAAACAAATGGCTGTAGATGTAGAAAATTTGACTAAAACCTATTCATATACCCAAAAAGATGGCTATATTAAGTCTGGATTTTCAAAAATAAAAGTTAATTTTAATATTATTGTAATTGGAGTTCTGGACAAAAAAGACAAAAACAGATTAATAGCAACTAAAATTATATTTTTCCCTGAAATCCCTTCAAGCCCGAAAGTAAATTCGGCATTGGAACACGCACAAAAATCAAAATGATTCATTCCTCAAAAGCCGTAAAAAGTCCTAATGAGATTTCCAAAATTGAAAGCGCATGCATGCTTGGAGATAAAACTTTTAGCTATATTATGAAGAAAATCCATTTGGGAATTACTGAAAAGGAAGTAGCTTTGGAAATTAACTCCTTCATAAAAAAATCCGGAGGCAAACCGTCCTTTCCCACTATTGTTGCTTTTGGAAAAAATTCAGTTAACATTCACAATGTCCCAACTAACAATAAATTAACAAAAAATCAATTTATACTTTTGGATTTCGGAGTAAAAATAAATGATTATTGTTCTGACATGACCAGGACAATTTTTTCAGGAAAACCAACTACCAAACAGAAGAAAATGTACCAAACAGTTTTAAAGGCTCAGCTAAAAGCGATTCAACAATTAAATAATTTAGTAATAAAGCAATTTGAAATAAAAGCTTTTGAAATTGATAAAATTGCCCGCGACCATATTATCTCCAAAGGTTATCCATCTATTCCTCATTCATTAGGTCACGGTATTGGAAAAAGAGTGCATGAATCATTTCGTATTTCTCCTAAATCAAAAAACTATCTAAAAAAAAGAATGGTTTTTTCCATTGAACCGGGAATTTATCTTCCGGATTTTGGCGGAGTAAGAATTGAAGATTTGGTAGTTTTGGAAAAAACCGGCCCCCGCCTTCTCACCCATTCCCCAAAGAATATTATTGTTTTATAATTTGCGATATAATAAAGACATATGGAAAATGCTGTAGGAACAAGAGAAATAGACCCTAATTATCCACTGGAATTCATGGAAAGAGGTGGCGATAAACTTAATGCTAATTGGCCTATTGAAAGAAGTATTAAATTTATAAAAATCTGTCAAAAGCGTTATCCGGAAAGCAATGTAATTGTACGCACAAATCAAGCTAAAGAAAAATTACACATAGGGTTACCAAGCCCGAATTCTTTTTATCCCCCATTGGATGAGTGGCCGAAACCGGTAATTTTAATAACTGATCATTACGAAACAAAAGAGTTTAAAAATGGCAGAAAAACTCTTTGTCCTACGGAATTTCTCCTAACAATTACTGTCGATATTAAAACTCTAGCGCAAGGAAATCCACCGATAAAGAGCATTGAGCTTTCTACTTTTTTTAAGAAAGATAAAACAGAAAGCCTTATTAAAAAAGAATTGGGAAGGATACCAAGAAACTGGCAATTTAATCCCCTTCCCCGACGCTAATATCCTCAACTCAAACCAACTATTTAAATTTAAAATCATTTTTTATAAAAATATGGTATTATAAAGCTATGATTAAGCCACAAACCCTGAAGGGTTTTCGTGATTTTTTGCCGATCGAGGCAAAAAAACGGCAGTTCGTTATGAACACCTTAAAACAGGTGTTTGAGTCCTATGGCTTTGAACCTTTAGAAACTCCCGCTTTAGAATACGAAGAAATTTTACTTGGAAAATATGGGGATGAAGGTGACAAACTAATGTACCGCTTTGAAGACAACGGCAAAAGAAAAGTTGCGCTCCGCTATGATCAGACTGTTCCCCTCGCCCGCGTTGCTGCTCAATACCAAAACGAATTGCCAATGCCTTTCAAAAGGTATCAAATCCAAAATGTCTGGCGCGCCGACAATACACAAAAAGGCCGATACCGCGAATTTTTACAATGCGATGTTGATATTGTCGGCTCTTCCTCCTCGCTAGCCGATACTGAAATAATTACTCTTGCTTCAAAATCATTAGAAAAGCTTGGATTCAAAAATTTTACAACTTTAATAAATAGCCGAGAAGTCTTAAGGAAAAGCGGTGCTACTCAAAATTTTATTAGAATTTTAGACAAGCAAGATAAAATCTCAAAAGATGAATTCCTAAAGCTATTATCTGAAGTTAAAGAAAGCGACAATCAAGCTTATGAATATCTAAAAAACTCTAAACCTGAGGATGATTCAAGCTTAAAAGAAATATTTAAGGGTACAAAATTTAACCTCTCCTATTCACCGACCTTGGCTCGTGGGTTAGATTACTACACAGGATTTATATTTGAGATAAAAATTGATGAATATTCTGCCGGTTCTGTTTGCGGAGGCGGAAGATACGACAATTTGATTGGCGCATTTGCCGGAAAACAGATTCCGGCCGTTGGTTTTTCCTTTGGATTTGATCGGCTAATGGAAGCAATGGGAGAATTAAAACTCTTCCCTGCTGAATTAGTTACTACAAAAGTTTTAGTTACAATTTTCTCTAAAGAATTAGAAAGTAAATCGTTGGAAGTAGCAAAAATGTTAAGAGATAAAAATATCAATACTGAAATTTACCTCGATGATGCAAAAATGGAAAAACAATTAAAATATGCTGACAAAAAACAAATTCCTTATGTTGTAATTATTGGCCCTGATGAAGCTAAAAATAATACCGCAACTGTCAAAAATCTAAAAACCCGCGAGCAAGAAATTTTAAGATTAGATAACCTCGTACAGCGACTGCAAAAATAGCTTCATATACTGTTGACAATTTAGTTAAAATATCCTATAATATTCGCTTATGTCCAAAGAAACAATAAATAACCAAACAAAAGAAATTCCAAGTGGCGAAAAGTTTGCTTTAGAAACAATTAGCATAGTTGCAAAAGCTATGTGTGAAACGTATCCCTCGCTGACTAAAAGACATTCTAAAAGAGCAATTTTTGAGGTCGACATAAACACAATTTCGGAAATTATAGAAATGACCAATGCCGGAATTCCAACTCAAAAAACAAAAATGGAAAAAACTCTTTTGAAAGCAGGCTTGTTAAAGACTTCTATATTCGACCAAAGAAAAGAAGATTTCGATCCAATATATCTAGATAATGATACTGAAGATAAAGCACATGCCATAGAAAATCTTTTTGTTAATTTTATGTCTGATAATCCAAGGGAAAGAATGAATACAGCTATTACTTTTGGATTTTTGTTTATACATAAAGCCATCGAATCTCTTCCTATTCCAAGAGAATTGGAAGGTGAAGAAAAATCAGATTGGCAAGAAATCGCAACATCTGAGATTCACAGCCTTACTGAAGAACTAAAAACAGAAAAATTTGCAGCTCCGGAAGAATTAGATAAATTTCGATTCATTACGAAACAAACTGTTATAAATTCTCCTGATGCCAGATATTTCGCTCACGGAGGAGAAGTTCGAATTGTATTGCCAGGACAAAGCATCGCCTACCCTTCTTATATTGTCGGCGAAGTTTTCAACAAAGGAATTATGGAAAAATTAACAATGGCAGCTCAATTAGAATTTATAAAGAAAATGGGAAGAAAATATGGATTAACTATGAAAAATTTAAATGCCATCGAAACTCCAGCAAAGAAAATCGCTGAAGAAACGTTAAAAAATGTAAAATTTATTGAGGGAACTCTTTTTCACGCGTACATTCTATCAAAAATTCCATATATAATATCCGCTTCCCGACAAGAAAATGCCTCCCCTGTCCTTGCTTAGTTTAGCAAAACACGATATAATATCCTTTATGAAAACCAATATTCACCCACAATATTTTGATCAGGCGCAGGTTATTTGTGCCTGTGGAAATAGGTTTACAACAGGATCAACGTTAGAAATAATTCACGTTGAATTGTGCAATAAATGTCATCCTTTTTATACAGGAGAACAAAGATTTGTAGATAGTGCATCAAGAATCCAAAAATTCCAGCAAAAGCAAACTATTGCTAACCAATATTTAACCAAAAAAGTTAAAAAACAGGAAGAACAAAAAGCTAAGGACACTGCGCCTAAAACTCTACGAGAAATGCTCATGTCAATTAAGTAGCTGATTAAGCCTCCCATGTACGATTATCGATTAGTCCAAATTGAGGAACTTACAAAAAAAATTGAAGAGACCCGCATTCTTCTTGCAGATCCCTCATTGAAAGAAATGGCAGAAAAAGAAATTACTGAACTTGAATTTCAAAAGAAAACTCTGGAAGAAGCATTGAAAAAAGAAACGCAGGAAGGAAATTCTTTGGATAATCGCAATGTTATTATGGAAATAAAAGGAGCTGCCGGAGGGGAAGAAGCAAAGTTATGGAGAGAAGAGCTCTTGAGAATGTATTTAAGATTTGCTCAAATTAAAGGATTTCGGGTCGAGCAAATTGACGAAGGAGTTATTAAAATCTCCGCTCCGCCAGCCGGCGGACCCTCCACTTCTCTACCCTTTAAAACTTTTAAGTTCGAGGCAGGAGTACATAGAGTGCAAAGAACTCCTGAAACGGAAAAACGCGGCAGAATTCATACGTCAACTGCAACTGTGTATGTTTTGCCGGAACTTGAAGACATTGACCTTCACATAAATCCTGAAGAAATAGAGTTTGAAGCATTCAGATCCGGCGGCCACGGAGGACAGAATGTTAATAAAGTTTCAACTGCAGTCAGATTAAAACACAAGCCCACAGGAATCACAGTTACTGCTCAAACAGAAAGATTCCAGGCACAAAACAGAGAAATTGCCATGGAACTTCTAAGATCCAAACTTTGGGAACTAGAAGTAGAAAAACAACAGGATGAAATTTCTTCGCTTAAATCAACTCAGGTGGGCCGAGGCATGAGGGCAGAAAAAATAAGAACTTATAACTTTCCTCAGGACAGACTTACTGATCACAGAATTAACAAATCCTGGCATAACTTGCCGATTTTGCTTGACGGAAGAATTGACGACATCATCAACTCCTTCTCATAAATATTTCTGATCTTTTGCTTTAATATCACTTAATCCGCTAAAATTTCTTTCTAAAAGTTTTGCTAATTGTCTGCCTCCGGCCAAATGAGGTAAAACCACGTAATCTGCTTTTTCATGATATAAAGTCTTTGCATCTACAGCATCTAAAGCAGTAACAACTACAATTGCCCGACTATTTTTAGTCTTTAATTCTCTTAATAAGAGTATGTTATCCTCTACATCGGGAATTGTCGAAACCACAAGATGCGCAGTATGGATTTTAGCCAAATTTTTAATTTCACTATCCGAAATGTCTCCAAAAAGTCTGTGAACATCCTTATTTTCGAATTTCTTAACAATTAAAGGATCAAAATCTATAACTACCACTTCTTTATTCATGGTTTCCAAAGTTTCCAAAACCGATTCCCCCATTTGATCCCCGCCAATTAGAACGATATGATCTTTAAGATTTTCCATATTTTTATCCGACTGGATAATTTCATCTTTTTTACCATTTTTCATTTCAAAAACATTTAAATAATGATGAAATAAAAGATATAGCTTATTGTCATTTTTAATAATGTATGCAGAAAAAATAAAAGCAATTATTGAAACAGCTGTAATTAAAGAGATTATGTTATTGTCGATATGCCCCAATTTTCCTCCTAAAAAAACTAAAATTAAGGAAAATTCCGATATCTGTCCTAGGCTTACTCCGCTTAAAAATGAAGTACGCTTCCTAAATCTCATGAGTCCCATTGTAATCATTACTATTAATGGTTTAAGAATAAGCGCAATTAATGAAAAAATTATTACAGCAAATCCAATCGACCCTAAATTACTAAATGTCATTTTTATTCCAAGAATGACAAAAAAGATAATGATAAAAAAATCTCTTAATATTTTTGCTTTTGCTATTATCTGATAATTTGCAATTGAATTTGCTAAAGCCAAACCTGCCAAAAATCCGCCTATTTCTACTGAAAATCCGACCATTGGCGAGCTAATCAAAGCAGCTAAACCAAAAACCCACCCTATGCTTACTAAAAATAAAATTTCCGAAGATTTGGACAACGACTCGACAATTTTAGGAAATACTTTCTGACTCAAATATCCCACAACAGCAAATAATAATATTCCTTTTATCAAAACCAGCAAAGAATTAAATAAAGGATTTGATAATGACTCAGAATTAAAACCTGATAAAAATATAAGAACTGTTACGGCCAAAAAATCCTGCAAAAGAAGCACTCCAATTGCAAGTTTTCCATACATACTATGTAAATCTTTTTTATCTGAAAGAAATTTTACGACAATAATTGTGCTTGAAAAAATTAGGGCAATTCCTATGTATATTGCGCTTATTGTATTAAATCCTGAGATAATTGCCGCAAGATAAGTTATTAAAAAAGTAAATGCAGCTTGCGCAAAAAAAACTACGAAAACCGTTTTCCCTACAGAGCTAAAATCGCGGATTTTCATTTCCAATCCCAACATGAAAAGCAAAAAAGTTATACCAACATCTCCCATTGCTTGAAGTAAATCTCGACTTTGAATATTTACAAATCCCAAAGGGCCAACAATAATTCCCGTTAGTATGTAGGCTAAAATTATCGGAAGCTTAATCCATTTAAAAATTACTGCAAAAAAAGCAGCCAGACAGATAACTACAGTTATTTCAGTAAAAACAATTCCCATCCATAATTATTGTACCAGATTTTAATTGAGGTAGATAATCTCTTCTTCAAGAGGAATATTGTATTTTTCTTTAACAGTCTGTTTTGCAATTTTGATAAGGGTTTTCACATCAGACGCCTTTGCATTATCAACATTTACAATAAAATTAGGATGTTTTTCAGATATCATAGCCCCCCCTACTCTTTTTCCTCTTAATCCACATAATGCTAAAATTTTTGTAGTTAAGACAGCAGGAAAAGGATCATTTTTTACGATTAAGGCAAATTCTTTTTGTAAATTTTGCGGAAGAGAATCTAAAGAAATATTTTTAAAAGTACTTCCTATGCTTGGAAACTCCATTGGATGACGGCTATTTCTGTAATCAATTTCCTGTTGAATCTTTTTTCCTATCTCATTTTTATCTCCTATTTCAAGCTTCAAAACTACCTGTGTAATAAATTCTAAAACTGCTTCTTTAGTCTTGAAGATGCTGTTTCTGTAACCAAATTTGCACTCGCTGTTATTTCTTATTTTTTTTGCAAAAGTATTTAGGTCAAGACTCTCAACTTTTACTACATTATCCTTAATTTCCCCTTTAAATGCTCCGGCGTTTCCTCTGACTGCACCTGCAATTGTACCAGGCAAACCTCCTGTCCATTCAAGCCCGGAAAGTGAATTTTCAACGCAAAAATTTAAAAGATCTTTAATTAATACTCCTGACCCCACAATAAGATTTTCCCCATCCCTGCCTATTCCTTCAATTTTATTGCAAATTACCATTCCATTAAAACCTTCATCACTTATTAGAATATTCGTTCCGCCGCCTAAGATAAAAATTTTCTCTTTATTGTCGCGGGCGTATTTCAAAGCCTCTTTCAACTCCTCAACTGACTTAACTTCAACGAAAAATTTAGCAGGTCCGCCAATCCTATAATTACTGTAGTTTTTGAGAAGAATGTTTTTTTGAAGATTCATTTCTATTTCAGCAATTCCAAAACTGCTTTTTCAAGCTGAGTGTCATGACTAGGATCTTTTGCATCCAAAGCAACTTCTATGTCCGGTTTTAAGCCTTTCCCATGGACCCAAGTACCATCTGGCGTTAGCCATTTAGCGATAGTTATATGTAGCCCTGCACCATTTCCTAAATCATCTGCCTGCTGGATAGTGCCTTTACCAAAAGATGTTTCTCCGATCAAAATTGCCCTGCTTTTGCCATTTATTTTATTATCTCTCAATGCTCCTGATACAATTTCACTGGCTGAAGCACTTCCTCTATTTATCAAAACTTTCAAAGGAACATCATACATCAATCCCCTGCGCGTAACAGAAAGCGTTATTCTTGCTGTTTGCCCATCTTCTTCCAGAACAACCGGAGTACCTTGTTTGAGAAAATCGGATGCAATAAAAACAGCGTCAGTAAGATATCCTCCCGGATTATTACGAAGGTCCAATATTAATCCTTTTATATTTTTGTTTCCCTGCATTTCTAGAGAAATTTTATTTACAATTGCCAACCAATCATTATTTGTACTATCTCCAAATTGCGAAAGTCTGATATAAGCAACTTTACCTTTTTGGTTTTTTGAAATTTTAATTCCGTCAATATTCTCCACATCCTTTACCCAACCAGCAACACTTTTTACTGTTATTATGTCTCTTACTATTTTTACATCGATAGGGCTCTTTGAATCTTTATGTAAAATTGTTAAAGCAACGCTTGTTCCTTTGGGCCCTCTGATTTTTTCAACCGTTGCAGGCAATGTCCAGTCCGTAATTAATTCTCCGTTAACCTTTAATATTGCGTCTCCTGCTTTTATTCCAACTTTTTCAGCCGGACTTCCGGCAATCGGAGCGATAACAATAATTTGTTTATCTTTTGTTCCTAATTCTGCTCCAATTCCGGAAAATTGCCCGGCCATACCGTCTTTAAAGCTGGTATTTGCAACCGGAGGAAGATACATTGTGTAAGGATCTCCGAGACTTCCTACCATTCCTTCAATTGCTCCGTTTAACATTTTTTGGGGGTCAAGTTTTATTTTATCGTAATAACTTGTCTCAAGCTTTTGCCAAACAGTCCAGAAATTAGAAAAATCAATATTTGTCAAAGATGTAGGAGCTTCTTTATTTACAACTGTAAGGGATGGCGTATAATTTTTCCAGGAAACTTTTACATTATTTATGCCAAAATAGTAACCAATCAAACCTGAGATTATCAGCAATAAAATAAGTTGCAATGATTTTAATTTCTTCATAAATGAGGACTTCTTTTTATTGTAACATCATCTGGAAACTAATGGAAGATCAGGATATTAGGGCTAGATGTCTTGCGTGCTTTATATTGGAACCAATAGTTCTTTGATGCTTCAAACAAAGTCCGTTACGAGATGCTGGTATAATTTTTCCTCTCTCAGTTAAAAATTTAGAAAGTGTACCCATTTCCCAAAAAGAGGGTTGTTTTTTTTCACTGCAGAAATAGCAAACTTTTGGAACTGAAAATTTTCTTCTTGGCTTTCTGGCTGTTTTTTTCATATTGTTAAATATTAGAAAGGTATATCGTCCGGAACAACTTCTTCCGAAGGCGGTTCTTCAATTATTTCTTTTTTTGGCTCTTTTACTTCCTTTTTCTTGCTTTTTTCTTCTACCTCTTTTGACTCTTTCACAGTTTCTTCTTCAGCTAATTCGGCCGGTCCAGCTACAGACCCTGTTGCGCCTCTATTACTATCCAGCAAAATCATGTCTGAAATAACAATTTCAGTCCTGTTTCTTTGCGCGCCATCTTGACCCGTCCAAGTTCTTGTTGCTAATCTTCCTTCAACGAAAACCTTTCTGCCTTTTACTAAAAATTGCGAACAAAGTTCAGCTAACTTATTCCATGCAACAATATTATGGAACTCCGCCTCATCATGTTTTTCTCCTGCGTCTGTCTTCCAACTTCTGTTGGTAGCCAAACCGAAAGAACAAACAGCTGTTCCATTTGGAGTGTATCTGAGCTCCGGATCTCTGGTTAAATTTCCGATCAATTGTACCCTATTTAAACTTCGTGCCATAAAATTATTTAGTTCTTAAAACTAGATGTCTTAAAATATTATCATTTTCTAGGAGTTTTTTCTCGAAATTATTAGGAATTGTTTCTCCCTCCAAGACAAAGTCAAGGTAAAATCCGCTTGTTTCCCTTTTGATTTTATATGCCAAAGTCTTTTGACCTATTTCATTCTCTTTTACGATTTTTAAATCTTTCAGTAATTCTTTTACGCCTGTAATCAATTTTTTCCGCAAAACATCCGTTAAAGATGTTTTTATGACCAAGATTAATTCGTATGATCTCATTGCGTCTAATCCTAACATATCTCAGGCTTAAAAAGCAAGATCTAAACTGAGCTTTTTACCTCCCTATAACAATTACTACATCTGCTTCGCTGTCGCTAGTAAGATCTTCAGATGAGCTTGTAATTACATAATCTGCTAACTTAATATCTCTATTCAAAATATATAAAAAGTCGGAAAAACCTTTTTTCGCATTTATGGAAATATCCTGATAATCAAAATTGTCAGCGTTACTGACGGAATTTATGTTGTATCCAAAATCCTTCAGAATGTCCCGCATTTGATTTGCTGCGCCTGCCTGGCCTGTACCATTTTTAACTTGAATTTTGGGAATGCTCCGATCAATCCCTGTTAAGCTATCGAAACCAACTGTTAAATTATCCCAAGTTTTCTCATCACCTATATTTTTATAAATATCCAGAAACGGCATCGGAAAAGAAGATGCAGCGTTAACTAATGATCTATATTCAATATGTCTTATTAAACCTGTTCCAGGATCCATTACGATTACTCCTGTTTCATCATAGCCGTTTATAATAATTACATGTTCCCCTCTGATAATTTTTATTTTCCCATAAGAAAGTTCGTCATCAATAGAGCTTGCGTACCCTATTTTTATCCAAGCCATAACTAAGTGGCTCTCAAAAATTGCTCTTTGAATTGAAGCAATTGTTAAATCATCAATGTAAATTGGTTTGGCGGATAATTTGTAATTTGCAAAAAGATCTATGAATGGCGGCGCATGAATACCGTAATAATCAGCTCCGCCAAATCCTTTATTCAAATTTGCGTACAAGTTGTCCAGACTGACTACGTTTGCCATTCCCATTCTTATTCCCACATTGGGATTTCTGGATATCCAAACTTTCTCAATTAATTCTTTCTCTGCCTGAGCTTGATTACTAACTGCAAAATTCGGATTTTTTGTAAAATGAAAAATTATGCCTGATGCGGCAGCAAATTCGCAGCTTAAATTAAAATACTGACGGCGGGAATCAATAGGGATTAAGTAGCTTAAAGGTAAAGACGGCTCGGGAGTTGATTCTACGCCTAATACTAAATTATTGTTTTCCGAAGGAGCAAAAGCAGATTGTTTTTTGGGAATGTTTAAGGTGTTTTTGTGCGGGGAGGGTTCAAAAAACCAAAGCCAGAAAGCAATATAAAAAGACAGAAAAAGAAATCCGCCAATAATTATTTTCTCGTACTTCATCTTAACTTTTCTTAAGATAAGTTATTCTCTGTTTTTCAGGAAATTTTTCAATTGCGTATCTGAGCATCGTCCGCGGCATTTTTTTAGAATATTTATCTAAAAATTCAATTTCTGTTTTTAAATCTCTTTTTCCTATCTCTCTTAACATCCAGCCAACTGCTTTATGAATTAAATCATGCTTGTCATTAATTAAAATTTTGGAAAGCTCAATACTTTCAGTAAATCTATTATTTTTTATAAACCAAAAAGTCGCCATAATTCCAATTCTTCTTTCCCAAAGATTATCTGATTTAGCTAACAATTTTAAACTATCAATTGGGCGAGACCCTTTGCGAAATAGATTCTTCATGGCTTCCTGTGAAACTTTTTTCTTTGCGTTTGCCGCAATCGAACTTGCTACCATTTTGTAAATTAACCACATGTTTCCGTCAGGCTTTGAAGAATTATTGAGCAAACGGGTCGAGCCCAAAGAACGAGCGTCATCTGAAAAACGCGACTGCGAAGCGCTATTCTTGTCAAAATTATACAAGTGTTGTCCCACAATCTTTGGTGCAGACAAATCCACCAAGTCCCAATTGTTGATATTTTGCATATTTGTTATGTAAAAATGAAAAACTATTTTCTTATGATTGGTTTTTTCGTATTTGTCAACCAAGATAAACATAGCAATCATTCTTTCTTCGTGGATTTTGCTTTCAATTAATTGCTTTACATCTTTTAAATTTAAGGTGAAATATTTTCTGGCGATTTTTCGAAGTTCAGGAACAACTACACCAATGAAAATATCTCCTTCTCCATATTCCCCAATGCCTGTCTTGAAAAATCTCTGCAGTATCTTTGCTTTTTGCGGATTTTCTATTTTCCTTAAATCCTTTTTTAAATCCTCTAATCTAATCATAAAAATATTATGCTCCGATTTTAAACTCAACTACGTCTCCGTCCTGCATTACATAATCCCGTCCTTCCAAACGTGCTTTTCCCAATTCTCTGGATTTTTTCCAACCTCCGCCAGCTGGCGGATCTTGAATGAAAATCGGATAGGATATAACTTCTGCTTTGATGAATTTTTTCATAAAGTCAGTGTGTATTTCACCGCTTGCACTGAGGGCTGTTGAGCCAACCCGAAGTGTCCATGCCCTTACTTCTTTTTCTCCTGCTGTAAGAAAAGAAATTAAACCTAAAGTTTCATAAGCTTTTTTAATTAATCTTTGTAAACCCGATTCTTTAACTCCTAAATCCGCCAGATATTGCTTTTGTTCACCTTCAGAAAGTTCTGCCAAATCAGATTCGATTTTTGCACAAATAACAATTATTTTGTCGCTACTAATACCCAAAGTTTTTGAATATTGATCCGTAACAGATTTAATTTTTCCTTCTGAATAGTCACTCTCTGCAACATTCAAAACCATTATTTCAGGTTTTGCTGACAAAAGAAAAAATGTTTTAGCAAATTCCTGTTCTTCAGGAGTCAAAATAATTTCTGCTGCCCGTTTTCCCTCATTAAGACCTTTATATAATTTTTCAACTGCGGATTTTTCTGATTCTTTCGCAAATCTTTTAACACGGCTTTGTGCGGTCGTAATGCTTTGTAAATCTGCCAGAATTAATTCTGTTTCGATTGATTCAAAATCTGTTTTAGGATCAACAGAACCCTCGCGGATTATAGGGGCTTGTCCTGAGCCTTGCGAAGGATCTTCAAACGCGCGAACAACATGAGCAATTATCGAAACTTCCCGAATATGGGATAAAAATTTATTTCCCAATCCCGCTCCTTCCGACGCACCCTTCACAAGCCCTGCAATATCTACAAAATTTACTACTGCCGGCTTTATCGGAGGCAATTCTGCCATTTTGTTTTCGGCTTTTGTAATCTCAGCGAGTTTTTCCAAACGTTCATCAGGAACAGGAACTATCCCGACATTCGGCTCAATAGTTGCAAAAGGATAATTCGCCACAAAAGCTGTCTGCTTTTTTAAAAGCGCATTAAAAAGAGTTGATTTTCCCACATTCGGTAATCCCACAATCCCAACGGATAGATTCATAAAAAGATTATAACAGAAGTTTATTTTTATTTTTAATAAACTTTCCTCTTGCTAAACATAATTTGGGTGGTATACTGTGTTCGTGGGAAATAAGTTTTTTGCAGTTTTTGGAAAAATTGTTTTAATCGCGATAATTTTCGGCGTTATTGCTTATATTGGTTTTTATTTCGGATCAAAAAATAAAACTCAAGCTCCTGTACAAAACCGAATAACAATTGAACCAACAAATACTCAACCAACCGAAGCTATTACTCTTATTCCAACCGTTGATGAAACTTCTATCATTATTACTGATATCAGAAATGACTTGATTGCTGAACATGGTAAAAATGCGAGCTCCTTAAATATTACTGTTTCTAAAATTGAAGGAAATTACGCATCAGGAGCAGCTTCTGAGCAAGGCGGTGGTGGAATGTGGTTTGCAGCAAAAGTAAATGGGATATGGAAACTGGTTTGGGACGGAAACGGAACAATTCAATGCTCAAGTCTCACTCTTTATCCTAAGTTCCCGACGGACTTGATTCCTCAATGTTGGGACGACAAAACCCAAAACCCTGTTAAGCGCTAATCGTTTTTAAAGAATTACGATTCTGGATAAAGTTTATCCAAGTCAATTTCTGAAGTTTTTTGACGTTGAATGCCAATAATTCCTATTTCTTGTCCATTTTCTACACTTAATTCTTTTGCCAAAGACTCTGAAATAATAAGATTATTTATAGGACTATCATTTAAGATAAATCTTTTTATCTGCGCTGACTCTACGACAACGTCCTTTTTAGCTGCATTTTCAATTGTCGCAAAATACTTTACATCACTATCGAAATCTACATCATAAACATGTTCAACTACCCTCAACTGATCTTCATGCAATGCTAATATTGTCCCTTTCCCTTTTGAGACTTCAACAAAACCTGTGATTATGCATTTTTCAAGATTTGTCTCCGTAATGAGTTCACCATCATCATCTTCTTTTGAGAATCCTTCAACCGGATCTCCTACCCCAAGCTTATTGTCCATCATGAATTTAACTATTTTACTCATGCGGAATTCTTTCCTTGAAGATACTATTTCACTTAAAACATTATCGAATTCAACTTGACTTAGAGACCTATCCTGTTCTGTTCCCATATTTAATTTTCAAATACTATCAGTAACTACTCAAGAAGTCAATTACCTATTTTTGATAATTTTACTGTTAGAGTAAATTTGTAAATCCTAATTGACAGTCTTTTGCAATAATGCAATACTTCAGAAATGAGAACAGAACGCGTACATTGGATCGATATTGCAAAAGGAATAGGTATTATTTTCATTATTTACGCACACATGTTGGGAGCTAGCGACTTCCGCCACCTTTTCTACTCATTTCACATACCTTTATTCTTCTTTCTTTCAGGAATTGTATATAACCCGCAAAAATACATAAACTTTTTTGCTTTTCTTAAGAAATCCGCAAAAGGACTTCTCCTACCCTATTTCATCTTTGCTTTCATTTCCTATATCTTATGGTTGATAAAATTAAAACCTGACAATCTTTTTTCCCCGGAAATTATCAGACAATTCTTAAGCATCTTTTATGCAAACAGCAATAATGGGCTCATGATATTTAATAATATTTTATGGTTTCTTCCTACGCTTTTTGTAACAAGACTTTTATTCGCATTAATTGCTAAATTTTTTACAAAAGCCAGAATTATTATTTTTGTACTGATGTTTTTTTCTGTTTTTGGATATTTATTTTCCATTTTCGCATCCAGCATTAAACTTCCTTTTGGCATAGAAACTACACTGTCCGGCGTAGTTTTTTACGGAGCAGGTTTTTTATGGAACCAATCGGAAAAAGCTAAATCACTACTTTTTAAATATAAATATTTATTATTTGTTTTACTTTTAATTGTCGGAAACTACATATCAAATGCTGAATTTAATGTTTATGGTTACCAAATTGATATGCGCTTAAGTCATCTCAATAATTATTTTTCATTTTATGCTGCAGCCTTTAGCGGAATTTTTGCCTGGATTTCTTTCAGCGTAATACTAAATAAAAATTCTTTACTTGAAAAAATCGGAAGAAATTCTCTGATTTTATTTGCCTGGCATCTTCTAATATTTAATTATTTAACGGAAATTTTAAATGCAATTTTTGGTTTAAATATTATGAAAAGCATCAAACTTTTTATACCCTTAATTTACACGACAATATCTATAACTCTCATTTTCTCAATAAATTTCCTTTACAATAAACTCAAATCCATTTTCCTAAAAATATGAAACGTAATTACAATAGAAAAGTTAGATTAATTAAGATGCAAAAGGAAGTATTTCTAACGCATTTTCTTTAGAGTTGTCCTGAGGATCAGTTTCTTGATTTTGCTTATTTTCAGAATTTAAAAAAATAAGAATTTCTTTCTCTAGCTTTCCTTTTCTTGCATAAATTAAGAGCTGTTGTTCCCCTTCTATCTCAATGCGTTCACTTATGTTTACTTTTTCACCCTCCTGATCATCTAAGCTCTTAAACTTATATGCTCCTACTGCTTCTCCCGGATCATTTATTAAGACCGAACCAGTTTTATTATCTGCACTGCAAAATACGGCAACTTTGGTCCCATTTCCTAAAAAGTCTATTCCAACCCAATTGGCTGAAGGAATACTATATGATGCTGTTGAAACTTTTTCTCCTTTTAGGCCCTTAAACGAAACGCACTCCGCTTCTACCCTCATAATAATCTAGATATTATAACAGAATTGCGGATTGAATTAGCCTGTTATTATTAGTATAATCCCGCCATGGAAAGAATGAAACCTCCTAATTTGCGACATTTTCCGCAGCAAATGGAAAAATTTCTCTTAACAGGATCTGAACAAGGAGTAGACACCTATCAAATGGAGATAACTAAGGAAATTGGGGAAAATTCGATTATCTGGATTGGATTTTTTCCAAATGCATTTGGTTTTGGTCGTTCCCGCGTAGAATTCGGAATATTAAATGAATACACACCTGTACTGCCCTCCATTGCAAAAAGCATTATCCAACACTCAAAATTCTCTTCTAGTCCGCAACCGATTAACTTAACTCTTAACTTAAGCAATAATCAATATCCTCAACCGCAAAAATTAACGCTAGAGATGCCGTCTATCGGAATTGTATTTTTGCCAAAAAAAACAAGAGAAGATAAGGAAAAAGTTTATTTACGTATAGCTTCAGCTGTAATTCCAGTGGGCGCGCTAAGAACTGTTTGGAATGAATTAAATAAAAAATCTCTCAATTAAATAAAAGCTAATATCTGTCTAAATTAATATTTGAAGTTTTTTGATAAATATTTGTAACTTTTATTTCCTGACCTTTCTTTACTCCCAATCTTTGAGCTAATCCTTTGGAAATTATCAGGTTATTCGTAAATCTAGTAGCCACATCTATATATTTAAGTGGAACGACTCTTACTTTTTTAGGTTTTTCGTCTACGCTTTCAACTGAAGCGTAAAAAGATACATCACTCTTCATATTCATATTAAAAGCAAAAACAAATGCATGTATTTGATCCGGAGTTATCGCCAGACTTAATTTATCTCCTTTTGCAATTTCAACAAAACCTCTTATAATAGGTTCTCTAGAACCTATTTCTCTTTTAATAAATGATCTAACACTATAAATAGTTGCTTCCCGAAGATCTTCCTGCTTATTTTTATTATTATTGAAATATTTGTCTATGATATCGAAACAATCCGTTAGAGTAATTTCGTGCTTAAGGGGAACATGTTTTTTCTTCAAAATATCTTCAATTACGCGTTGGTATCCCCCGCCTTCCGGCCCTTTTTCTGCGTTCATTTTCCAAATCCTATCAAATTACTATCTAAAAAGTCAATTAATCAATTATCATATGTCTTATTTTTTTGTCGAAAAATAGTCAAAAACTGCTTTGGAAATTTTGGCGATACGCTCTACTGCTCCAGGCGGATAATTACTCTCTGATAAAACAACTATTGTATAATCTTTGTTTTCTGTATAGACAATTCCGGCATCATGCGATAAATAATCTAACTCTCCTGTTTTATGGGCAATAATTGTTCCTTCTGGAAGATATTTGGGTAATTTTCCATTGAGCCTCTGTGCCTTTAATAAAGAAAGCATTTCCTGAGTATATTTAGCATTAGCAAGCTCACCTTTATATAATTTTTCGAAAAAAAGCGTAATATCCTCGGCTGTCGATGTCGGAATACTGTCGATATGCGAATTTACAAAGCCGTTTTTTCTCAAAAATTTATCAACATTTGACATTTTTATCCGCTTTGCCAAAAGCAAAGCTGAATAATTGTGGGAAATCGTAATCATTTGTTTTAATGCATCTCCCACTGTTAGTGTAATTTTTCCCTCTGTTAATTCTGCCGATTCTGTACTGATATTAAAGTCTTTATTTAAAGTATCTATATCTTCTGATAACGTTTCGTTTTTTGAGAGTGTGCGATTTTGTATTTCCCTAAAAGCTTCTGCCATAATCCATAATTTATAAAGGCTTGCTGTCTGATAAACTTTATCGCCATAAATTGAATCCTTCTTTCCGTTCTTTAGATCTTCAACTACAACACTATATTTCCCTTTTGCACCTGATAACGCCTGAAGTATTGTTTTATGTAAATTAGTTTTTGGAATTATTTTATAGAAAATATAGAAACCAATTGCGCTAATTAAAACCGCAAGAATACATAAAAATAAGATTTTTTTCTTCTTCATGAGGAAATTATAGCAAAATTTTATTTACCCGAAGATTATTTAAACATTTACCTTTTCATCCAGTCGTGGGCGAAGACTTCAGCTTCCTCTGTTTCTATTGCTTGAACAATTTTCTCTGCGACAAATTCTGCACTATCCGGAGAAGGAAGTTTAAAGCCACGATCCCTATCTCTATATTCTGACCAGTCAGGAAGTTTTCCGTCTCTAATTGTGTTCTTGATAAAATTTGTAGCTGCTTTAAAAGGATAAACAGTGCTGACTGAAATATTGTCTGATTTTAACTCTTGCCTTGCAATCAAGCTTATTCCGGTCAAAGCACGCTTCGAAGAAGAATATGCTGCCATGTTAGGAACTACCATGAAAGTAGTACCTGAAGAAATATTTATTATTGAGCCTTTCCCTTTCCTTCTCATAATCGGAATCACCTGCTGCATTGCAACAAGCGGTCCCACTAAATTTAAATTAAACAATTTTGTAAATGTACTTAATTTTATATTCTCTATCAAAGCTTCATATCCTTGACCGGCATTGTTAATAAGGATATCAATCCCTTTGTAATGTTTATTGACCTTTCTTATCATTTTCTTTATTGCTGATGGGTCACGCATGTCACAAATTGCAACATAAGAACCTCCCAGCTCTTTTGAAAGTTTTATAAGCTTATCTTTTTCCCCTAAAAGGGAAATCAAAGCAACTTTGGCGCCTTTTTGAGTTAGAAGTCGGGCAGTTGCTTCCCCTATTCCCGAAGACGCTCCTGTAATAATCGCAATTTTATTTTTTATTGTCATAAATATTTGGGCAATAATGCATACAGGGAGTTATGTAGAGAATTCAATGACTGATTTAATTCTGTTGCCTTTATCTGAAGATGCTTCCTGAAATGCTTTTATAGCATCTAAAAAGAGATAGCGATGAGTTATTAATTGGTTTGCATCAAGTTTTTGAGATTTCATAAGTAAAATTGTTTCTTCAAAAGAAAAAACGCAAGTCCATGATCCCGATACCTGTAATTCCTTCCTGACAATATTCATCATATTAATCATGACATTGTGTTCAAAAACACCCAATACTATTATTTTACCTGCCGGCCGGGCAAGTTCAAGAGCTAATTCCGCAGAAGTATCACTACCAACTGCTTCAAAAACAATATCTGCCCCATCACCGGCCTCTTCCTTAAATTGTTTTAAATAATCTTCAGTTGTTACATTAAGTCCTTTAGAAATATATCCACGATCTTTAGCATAAGCAATGCGATTATCATGCTTATCTAGTCCAATTACAGTTCCCCCTGACGCTTTTGCTACGTAGTCCACCAAAAGACCAATCGGTCCTTGTCCTATCACAGCAACCCGATCACCAACATCCACTCCGGATTTTCTTACAGCATATACAGCTATAGAAACCGGTTCAATTAAGACTCCTTCATCATAAGAGAATTCCTCGGGTAATTTGAAGACTAAATTTGAAGGTATAGAGATATATTCTGCGAGCGCTCCCTGCCTATTAAGACCAATTACAGTTGGATTTTTGCACAAATTCTTTTTCCCTTCCTGACAATAGGGGCATTTTCCGCATCCAATCACATGCTCTGCTACTGCTCTATCACCTACTTTAACATTCGTTACATTGCTGCCAATTTTTATAATATCTCCAACAAATTCATGTCCTAATATTAATGGCGTTGGTACACTCATTCCTCCATTGTAGGTATGTAAGTCGGTTCCGCATATTCCAACTTTTTTTACCTTCATGAGGATTTCATTTTCGTTTATCTGAGGCTCAGGAAGGTCAACAAAACGTAAATCCTGTTTTCCAAAATACTGCAATGCTTTCATGATTAATTAAAGCCTACAAGAAGATTATAGCAGACCTTTACTTTTTTTGGGAGAGACTTTTCTGAAGAAGATTTGCATTGCGAGAAGCAAATTTAATTCCCGAATTTACATCTATCATGTTTACCTTCCAGCAAACCTCACCGTAGCGTTCCCATGTTTCAACATTAATCTTTTTTCCACGCATAATTAAGAAGGTCGCAAAATCATTATCAACTGTTATAGAAATACCTCTTGTTTCATTTATTTCTGACGATCCTATCGCGTAAGACGCAACTGTAATCTTAGCTGATTTACCCTTTTCGTCTTGAATTTCCTGACTAACTGAAGTTACTTTAGTTATTTTTTTTCGACCAAATACGGGAAGATCTTGTGATTCAATATTCTTTATTATTGTTTGATCAAATTCACTCAGTTTTATATCTTCTATTTTGGAGGTTTTGCCATAGATAGCAGCTAGACATACTGCGTTACGCCATAAATCTTGTGTTAACTCTTTTTTTTCACTATCTATAGCTAATGTTCGTTCAGTGCAAATTTCTTTCATAATTTAATTCTGAGATAATATCATTAAGACAACCTTTTTGTCAATTACCTTGCAAGATTTAAACCATCACCTATAATAAGCACATGAAGGTTTCGATTATTGCTCATCCGAATTCAAGAAAACCAAGGATTGAAAAAGACTTACTAGGAGCTTTACATGTTTATGTCAATGCTCCTCCACTTGAAGGAAAAGCAAATAAAGCTATTCTTGAAGCTTTATCTAAATATTTCAATGTCAAAAAATCTAATATTTCATTTGTAAGTGGAACAAAATCAAAAATCAAAACCTTCGAAATCCTGAAAATTTAGTTACTAATTAATTTTGAAGCTTAGTCTCTTTCTACAGAGATTGTGCATTCGCCGATTAAGGCGGCCAGAGCTCCAATTGCTGCTAATACAGGCGCAATTACCGCTCCGACAACTCCAAAAGTTAAGGGAAATTCAACGATTACTTTATCTTTTTTATCTTTAATTGTTATTTTTCTTACATTCCCCTCTTTTATTAACTCCTTGACTTTTTTTAGTAAATTTTCACCGTTAACTTTAAAGGATTCTTTTTTAATTTTAGCCATATTTATTTTCTCACCTCTCTTTCAACTTCAATTAACCGATTATATTTTGCTAATCTTTGCGGCTGTGTCGGAGCACCGCTTTTCAATCCGTCTGCACCGATACCAAAAGCTAAATCCGCAATAAAATTATCATCAGTTTCTCCACTTCTATGGGAGACTATTATTTTTAAATTATTCTCTTGAGCAAGTTTTATGGCACTAAGAGTCTCTGAAACCGAACCTATTTGATTAGGCTTTATAATAACGCCTGTAATTTGTTTTTCGTCAATTGCTTTTTGGATTAGATTTTTATTAGTTACAGTTAAATCATCTCCGATGACCCAAATTTTATCTTTAAATATTTCGCAAATCTGAACAAAACCTTGCTTGTCATCTTCAGAAAAAGGATCTTCAATAGAAAGCAAGGGATATTTAGAAATTAAATTTTGATAAAATTCTAAAAGTTGACTTGTACTAAGTTTTTTCTCTCCAATACTATATTCTCCTTCTGAGTAAAAAGAAGATGCCGCAACATCCAAAGCAAGACTAACATTTTGATCATTCAAATTGCGGTTTAAAATTTCAAGCCCAAGAGATGGATCCAAACTTTTTACAGAAAATGTTCCTTCGTCTCCCGTTCTTACCTCACCAAAATTTTTAACAATATCTTCTTTTAATTTTTCAACCATTGATTTTGTGTATTCCAATCCTTTACTAGGTGAATCAAACTTGGTAACCAAAATATATTCCTGAAACGGAAGACTATTTTGAGCATGCAAACCTCCCCCGATTAAATTTAGATAAAGATAGGGAAATTTTTGAGGAACTTTCCCGAGTATCTCCCCTATTAATTGATATGTTTGCAGATTATTAAATCTGGCTAAAAGCTTAGTAAAGCAAATTGATAAAACTAAAATTAAATTTCCTCCTAAGTTTGATTTATCCGAAGTGCCGTCAAGGTTTTTCAGAAAATTATCAAATTCTGAAACTTCCGAAAAATCAGAATTCAATATTTCATTTTTAATCCCTTCAAACTTTTGCAAGGCAACTGCTGGTGCAACTGAGAATGCCTCAAGCTTTCCTTTACTTTTACCTGCGGGAACCGAGGAAATTACGTTTAAATCGCCGGATGCCATTGCCGCTTCAATAGTATCTTCGCCTCTTGAATCCTGTATTGTTTTAAGGTTTATTTGCGAAATTTTCATTCATGCTCTGCTTTATATATCTCAGCTGTTGTTTTAACTAAAGTATCTGGATTTAAAGAAATACTGCTAATTCCTGCTTTTACTAAAAACTTTGCAAATTCAGGATAATCAGAAGGCGCTTGTCCGCAAATACCAATATATTTATTCCTTTTTCTACAAACATCGATAATGTTTTTAATTAAATCTTTAACTGATTCATCATTTTCATTGGCAATTTTCCTAATCTTGTCATTGCCATCCCTATCAATGCCCAAAGTAAGCTGAGTTAAATCGTTAGATCCGATGCTCATTCCGTCGAAAACATCCAAAAATTTATCTGCTAATAAAATATCTGAAGGAATTTCACACATTACATATATTTTCAAATTTTTCTGTTTTTTCAACCCTAAATCTTTTATAACTTTTACAACTTTTCTTCCCTCTTCGGGAGTTCTACAGAAAGGTACCATTACCATTAGATTCGTTAAGCCCATTTCTTCTCTGACTTTTTTTACTGCCTCAACCTCCATTTTGAATGCAGGAAGAAAATCAGGATCATAATATCTTGATGCGCCGCGCCATCCCAACATTGGATTTTCCTCCTGAGGCTCATAAATATCTCCGCCTAATAAATTTTTATACTCATTTGTTTTAAAATCTGAGAACCTAAGAATTACAGGATTTGGGTAAAATGCGGCTGCAATTTGAGCTATCCCAAATGCCAGTGTATCAACATAAAATTTAATTTTATCTTTGTATCCAACTGTTCTTTCATTTATTTTCTTTTTTAATCTTTCATTAAGTTTATCGTAATTGACCAAAGCCATCGGATGAATGCCTATTTTTGAAGCAATAATAAACTCTTCCCTGGCAAGACCAACTCCGCTATTTGGCAGAAAAGATTTTTCAAAGGCTATTTCAGGACTGGCAATATTGATCATCACATGCGTTTTCGGTTTTGGAATTTTATTAATGTCATGCTGAAGAACTTCAAATTTTATTTTACTTTTATAAACTATTCCCTCAGAGCCGGTCGTATCAACTGTAATTTCTTCTCCTGTTTTTAAAACTGACGTTGCATTCCCGGTCCCGACAACTGCAGGAATACCTAATTCTCTGGCAACAATTGCCGCATGAGAAGTTCTCCCCCCCTTGTCCGTAACAATTGCAGAAGCCATTTTCATGATCGGGCCCCAATCAGGATCAGTAATTGTCGTAACTAAAATTTGTCCTTTGATGAATTTGTTGATTTCCTTCGGATTTTTAATTATATTCGCTGTGCCTGTTGCGATTTTTGAACCAACAGACGCTCCGTTTAGTATCTCTTTCCCATCACCTTTTTTTACGTATTCTGTAACTTTAGAAAAATCGTACTGAGAATGCACTGTTTCAGGTCTTGCCTGCACTATATATAACTTACCGTCTACACCATCTTTTGCCCATTCCGTGTCCATCGGCGTCCAACGCTTATTTTTTTCCGAATAATGTTTTTCAATCTCTACTCCCCATTTTGCCAAAGTTAAAATTTCCTTGTCTTCCAAAACGAATTTCGACCTTTCCTCTTCGTTAGTATCTAGGATTTTTGTTCCGGGATGAGCATAAACCATTTTTGACAATTTAGCTCCTAAGTTTTTTTCAATAATAGGCATATATTCTTTTTTCTTAACAAGCTTTGTTAAGCCCTTGTGCTTACTTTGTCCTAATGTTTTTTTAAAAACCACATATTCATCAGGGGTAACTTTCCCCTGAACGACCATTTCCCCCAATCCCCACGACCCACTTATTTCAACAATTCCGGGAAAACCGGATTCTGTATCCAGAGTAAACATCACTCCTGACGACGCCAAATCAGACCGGATCATTTTCTGCACTCCGACAGACAAGAAAACTGACAGATGCTTAAATCCTTTTCCTATGCGGTAATCAATAGCTCTTGGGGTAAATAGCGAGGCCATTGCTTTTTTCACTGCCACAACTATTTCATTTACGCCTTTTACATTCAGATAAGTTTCATGTTCTCCTGCAAATGAAGCTGTCGGCAAATCTTCTGCTGTTGCGGAAGATCTGGCCGCAAAACTGGCATTCTTGCCATATTTTTTCTCATAAACTTTATGCGTATTTCTAATTTCATCTTCTAATTTTTTGGGGAAAGGCGTTCTCAAAAACTTTTCCTGAATTTTTTTTGAGACACTATTTAATTTATTCAAATTTCCACTCTTAAGATTGACAAGCTCCTTTTCTATATACTCGCCCAAATCAGTTTCTGAAAGAAAAAATTTATATGCGGTTGCTGTAACTGCGTAACCAGTCGGAATATTAATGCCTTTCTTAAGAAGTGATCCAATCATTTCCCCAAGCGATGCATTTTTCCCTCCAACTTCAAGAACATCAGTAATTGTCAATTCTTCAAAGGGAATAATAAATTTCTTTGCATCCATTAATCTAATCATACCCATTAAATCTGCATTTGTAAACTCTTGTAGCTATATTATTTACTAAGAAGAATTTAGGAGAAATATCTTACTTGTTCTTTTTAAGAATAACCAAAGCAAGACTAAAAACAGCTATCATAATTAATTGACACAAAATGCAGGCAGGGCAAATTACGTGAAGCAAAAATAATTCCTGATAAGCAATCCAGAGACAAAATATAAGTCCGAAAGTGGCTGTTGCCAATATTAGTTTTTTGCGATGTAGGATCGCGGCAAAAAAGATAACTATGTAACCAATCAATCCATATAAAGGTGTTGGTAAACCAAGAGTTCTTGATACGCTACCTGAAATAATCGCATCACAATTAACTGTCGAATTAATGTTGCAAGGCTGAAAGCTGGGATGAGAAATTTGCTCCCATAGCAAATATGTAGCCAACAAAATTCCAGCTATAGATAATGCTTTAATGTATGAAAAAATTTTAATCTTGTTCACAGTACATCTATCTCTTACCTACCTGTTTCCACAGCCAAACGCCTAAAAGAATCAAATCTATTAAAATAACTAAAGAAAATATGAATGCCCAAGCGTCAAAACCTGAATTTATCATGCCATATTCTCTAAAATTTCCAAAATTCATCATTTCCATCACCTCCTTTTGCTATTTATTATTATAATTAAATTTAATTAAGAATAACAATAAAAAGATTTAGTATCAAAGCAAAACTTACCCAAAGAAGATATGGAATCAAAAGCTCCGAAGCTAACTTTGATATTTTTTTAAAAAGAGTGATTGTATAAAAGATAATTATCCACAAAGCTATTATTGTTAAAAAAGCTAAAAAGGGCAAATGAAGACCAAAAAAGACAAAAGACCAACTAAAATTTAGGGCAAGCTGAACGAGAAATACTCTTATTGCTTTATTCGTATTTTTATTCTTCCATCCTTTATTCCAAACCAAATATAAAGATATTCCCATCAAAAGATACAAAACCGTCCAAACCGGGCCAAATATAAAATTAGGAGGATTAAAAAACGGTTTATTTAGCTGAGCGTACCAAGTTGGTATTGAAGGCAATGTAACCGCACTTCCTATAAATGCAACGATAAAACAAAGACCAATAGAAATAATAAGCTTTAATGTCTTCATCATGCTTAGTATTCAACAGAAGACTTTAATTGTCAAGGAAATGTCCAAATTATGTCAAGCTATTACTCTAAGAGTTAGCTAAACTGCTTAATTACGTATGAACGAGGAAGATGAAAAATATTTAAGATCTGTAAGAAAACTTAGCCCAAACCTTGAAGTTTTTAATAAAATGGTCCAGATATTAGAAAGCGAGCAGGAAAAAGTAAGTCAATTGCTAGTTGTCATGCATACTACCCTATTAAAGACCTCTAAGACTATTTAATTCCCACGTACCCCAAATAAGCGTAAACTGCAATAATTGTGCAGATTATAACAAACAATATCAACACAATGAATGCATTCTTCGTAAGAGTAACTGAATCTTTTTTTGCTTTTGCCATTCTTTATTTCACCTCCTAAATTTATATTACAGTTAAATATTTATACCTGTCAATAGCTTTGAAGCTATTTCGAAGAGTTAATTTTATTTCTGGATTTTAAGAAAAAATACCCAACTGTCCCAAATGTAATTACGGGAGAAAGCCATACAGGTATATGGTGCCCAAAACTGTCTGAAATCATAATTATTCCTAAAAATAATATTGAATACATTGCGCCGTTTTTTAAAAATTTATACTTTTTTATTCTCTCAATATTGCTTATTGTCAATTTCCTAAGGACTAATGCTCCAAGACCATTCCCTAAAAGAATTAATGGAATCGAAAATGTAAAAGCAAATGCTCCTATCACTCCATCTACAGAAAATGTTGAGTCTAAAACCTCTAAATATGCAATTTTACTTATATCAGACATTTTTCCGCCAATGAGTTTTCTTTCTTGACTTTCCGCAAATTGTTTGAATCCGTGAATAATAAAAAATGCTGTAGAGCCTATCACAGCAGCGAATGCAAGCATAGGATCTTTTTGCAGAGCAAGCCATACTATTACAGTAAGTAAAACTGAAACAACAGCAAAAAACCATGATCCTTGAGCTTGAAAGAATTTTTCCCCACGTAATCCAAAATTTTTGGCCTCTAAAAATAACCAATTGAAAAATAGAAAAACCAAAAATACTCCTCCACTCAAGAGAAGTAACGGCGAGGTCGCTTCAATAGCTTGTATGATCTTAGGATCTTGGGAAAATGCTGCAAAAAATACCCCAACCAAGTCAAACTGTGGATTTGCTATCCACACAATTAGAAGAGGTAAAAGTCCGCGAATAACAAAAACTGCAAAGAAAAAGCCCCACAAGAGAAACCATCGTCTGGCTCTTTGAGACATATCTTTTAACACTTCCGCATTGATAATCGCGTTATCAATGCTTGTTATGATTTCAAAAAGTGAAAGCCCGAGAACAGTTAAGATAATAAATCCAATGTTCATAGATTTTATTGTATCAAAAAAATCATCGCGATAATGAAGATACTACAGATGAGTTTTGTAAAAATTTAAACTTCTAGTAACAGCTACATCCCAACCAGGCGTTAAATTATGGTCTGCTCCGGGATAAGTAAAATATGTCACATTCTTGCCTAATTTCGTTAGATCGGAAACCAGATTATCCGACCATTTCAAAGGAACTGCATCATCTGCTGTTCCCTGATGAACCGCAAGAGGTGCATTTATTAACGCGTAAAAATTACTTGGAGAATATAGCTCAACATCGTAATCTTTCTCAAAATTTGCAATAACTTTTCTAAGTGCTTTTCCGTGATCATCATATTCATCCGTAAAATATAATATTGAATATGGAAAAGGTTTTGAAACAGGAGCCCAAAGAACTGTCGGATAATTCTTGCCTGTTATTTCTAGGATAGATAAAGCAATTTGCCCTCCATTACTATGTGCCCAAATTCCAACTTTACTCGGATCTGCTTTTATTTTTCCTGAATAACTAGCCATAAGACCAGAATTTAGACTAGGCAGAGACGATAAAAGAGTCAATCCTGTTGTGTAAGTTTGAAATCTTTCTTCGATTGAATCTTGTGAAGGATTGTCAGATTGTCCATAACCTAAAAAATCCGGCGCGAGAGTAATAAAACCATTTTGTGCAAAAACCTCTCCTGCTCTTTTTGTACCAATTCCGGTTACATAAGACTCGATCGGAACAAATCCTCGCAGCATAATAATAACCGGATAAACCCCCGGAGTCATTGGAATATTCAAAAGCCCGCTAACTTTTTTTTCGCCAGCTGACGAATTTCCCACTTCATAGTAAAACATTTGAGAAATATAGCTGGTTGTTTGACTCAAGGTTTCCCCTAAAGTAATTGGACTTACCGATAGCTTATTTTTCTTTAAATTTACGAATGTATATTTATCAAGAGGTTTTTCTGAAGTTATGGGTGATTTTATTTGAATATTGGTTCCGAAAAAATTAATGGCAATAAATATTCCAATGACAATTAACAGAAGAAAAATTACGATCCTCCATTTTCTCATGGAGCTATTTTATCCAGCATCTTTTAAAAATACAAGTTTTACAATACATAAAAGCTAGGATGCTTAAAAAAAGATGCTGGATTTACTTTTTAGTTCCGATAATTACAACAATTGAAGCTGAGGAGTCTTCCGGCAAAGTTTCTGTTTCCCCTACTGTAAATGCATTATTAAGAAAATCTTTAAGCTTTGTTATAAAATTTTCATCAACTTCTTTTTTTGCTTTTATAATTGTGTCTGTATAATCGGAATTATCCGCATTGCCAATTGTTGAAATTTTGAAGCCCTCTTCTTCCAAATTTGTTTTCTGTCTTGAGGCCTCCCCGCTAACCTCACTGCCATTTTGTATTTCTATTTCATACTTAGTTAGGTCGACTGCTTTTGTCGGTTCTGCTGTGACTGCCGGAGTCGGAGTTACGGAAGCTACATCAACTTTTTCTTTTTTAAATATTCCCTGTTTGTAAATAAAAATTCCGGCCAGTAAAGCTATTGCCAAGATAAAAATGAAGAGTATTGGCCACATGTAATTCTTTTTTTCGGAAGCAAATGGCAAATCCAATTCCTCTTTGTTCATCCTCTGCTTAAACTCAGTTAATGGATCTGCCGGAGACGCAGATTCTTCAGACTTCTTCTTTTCTGATTTATCCTCTCGTGAATCTATTTCTTCAATTACTTCTACTGTGCCTGTTGTTTTGATTATTACATCCGAAGCAAGAATTTCTTCCTTTATGCCAGCGTCATTTAATGTAGATTTTTCTTCTTTTTTTGGTTCTTCAGGTTTTATTTGTCCTGAGCTTGCTGAATGAGTCTCGTGTTTTTTTTGGGCAGTCATTTATAAATCTCCTTACCTTATATTTTATAATAATGTCTCTTAATCAATAAGTCAAATCCTCGCATTATTTTCTCTTACTCTTTTCCCTTAAAATTGATAAAATAGTTTCTCAATGAAGAATTTTTTGAAAGATTTAAGAAAACCTATTTTAATTCAGGCGCCAATGGAAGATGTAACTGATACTGTTTTCAGGCAGATTATTGCTAAGTGCGGAAAGCCGGATATATTTTTTACAGAATTTACCAATGTTGACGGTATGTGTTCCAAAGGACGGGATAATGTTGGGAAAAGATTGATTTTTACTGAAAATGAACGCCCTATTGTTGCGCAAGTTTGGGGTAAAAATCCTGAGAATTTTCTTAAAACTGCAAAATTAATAAAAGACATGGGATTTGACGGAATTGATATCAACATGGGTTGTCCGAAAAAATCAGTTATTAAAAAAGGGCTAGGCGGAGAGCTAATTAACAATCAGTCTCTTGCAAAAGAAATTTTCTTAGCAACCAAAGAAGGGGTAGGCGGATTACCAATAAGTATTAAAACCAGAATCGGAGTCAAAAAAATCCAAACCGAAGAATGGACAAAATTTTTATTAGGACTTAATCTTGATTGTCTAATAATTCATGGCAGAACAGTTGCAGAAATGTCTGAATCCCCTGTCCACTGGGACGAGATTGAAAAAGTAGTTAAATTAAAAAACTCTATGAAATTAAAAACATTAATTATCGGCAACGGGGATGTAAAAAGCTACAAAGAAGCAACGGAAAAATCTAAACAATATGGTCTTGACGGAATTATGATTGGCCGCGGGATTTTTAATAATCTTTGGATTTTTAATAAAAAGTTGAATGAGGGGTGGCGGAAGAGGAAGGGATCCCGACAACGCGCAACGCAGAGAGCATTGGCGGGAGGGATTACTTCCGACAGGACCCCGAACAGAATCCTATCTAAAGAAAAAATAAAATTATTAATTGAACATATAACGCTCTTTGACAAGACATGGGGGCGGACAAAAAACTTTTCTTTAATGAAAAAGTTTTACAAAATTTACATTTCAGGAATTCCCGATGCTCACAATGTACGGATGAGGCTTATGGAATTTAAAACCGCAGTTGACACTTTAAACTTTCTTAAATCACTTTGATGTTAACAAAAATCCTACAACCGCAATTGAAATGCCGACAGAGGCAATTGCAAACCCATATGCTAAAATCTTCCAAAAATTTAAACTATCAGATTTCTTCAACTTCTACTCCCTTTTTCGTATCTTTAATATTAAATCCCAGTTTTTTAATTTTATTTCTGACATGATCTGCCTGAGTAAAGCTCCCCTGCTTTCTTAATTGATTGCGTTCCTCAATAAGTTTTTGCACTTCATCAGGAACAATAATTTTTATTATTTTTTTCTTTTCCTTTGCTTCTTCAAGATCCAGCCCCAAAACCTGATCCATTTTTAGTAAACTCTCTAATTTAGAACTGTCTGGATAATCAGATTTTATTAACTCCCAAACTAAACCCAGAGCTTTTGCTGTATTTAAATCATCATTTAACGCATCCAGGAATTTTTCTTCATACTCTTTGCAATTGCCTTTTGGATTTTTTAATTTTGCAACTTCTTCAATCAAACGCTTATATGCTACTTGTGCAGCCTGTAAAGAATCCCAAGTAAAATTCATTTCCTGCCTGTAATGCGTTTGCAAATAAAGGTAACGCAAAGCCAATGGATCAAATCCCTTTTTGACAACATCTTCAACTGTCCAGATATTACCAGTGCTTTTGCTCATTTTGTCACCATTAACGTGTAAAAAATTATGATGAACCCAATATTTTACAAATTGCTTGCCTGTTGCTGCCTCGGATTGAGCAATTTCATTGACATGATGAATTGCAATATGATCAATTCCGCCGGTATGAATATCCAATGTTTCAGTATCTAAACCTTTGATTGCCATTGTGGAACACTCAATGTGCCAGCCGGGAAACCCAATTCCCCATGGACTTTCCCACTCCATCTGACGGCGTGAAAGAGTTGAGTCTTTGGCCAAATCAAAAGGTCTTCCATTCGGATAACTGAATTTCCACAGAGCAAAATCTGTAATATTTTTTTTGCCTTCAACTATTTCTACTCTTGCTCCTGCCTTCAAATCTTCTGTTTTTTGGCCGGAAAGTTTGGTGTAATTTGGAAATTTGGAAGTATCAAAATAAATTCCATCCGGAATTTTGTAAGTAAAGCCTTTTTGCTCCAAAATCTGAATAAAAACAATTTGTTCTTTTATATAATCTGTTGCATGCATTAAAATATCAGGACGTTCTATATTTAACGCATCCATGGAATTAAAGAATTGTTTTTCAAATTTTTTGGCAGTTTCCCAAACACTTATTCCAAATTTACGGGCTCCTTTTTCCATTTTATCTTCACCCGTATCTGAATCTGAAGTCAGATGTCCGACATCGGTAATGTTCATTACTTCTTTAACTTTGAAACCATTAAATTCTAAAACGCGGACCAGAATATCGTCTCCGACATACCTTCTCATGTGTCCAATGTGCGAATACTCATAAACTGTCGGACCGCAAGCATACATTGTTACCAATGGCGGATTTTGCGGCCTAAACTCTTCAACTTTTCTGGTTAATGTGTTATAAATTTTAATCATAATTATCCGCTTGCTCCTCTGAACATTTCCGCTTTATTTTGCTCTCGGACTACGGCCAATGGAGGCGGGGCTTTTGCTTCTTTTTTCTGTAAATCTTGCATCTCCTTTTGTTTTTCTTTTTCGACTTTTTCCGCGGGTCTTTCTTCTCCGCCAGCTGGCGGATTTTTTGGATTAAAAGTCGGATCATAATAATTGTCTTTATGTAATTGATTTCTTAACTCCATTAATTTTTCCTGTTCCTCCGGAGATTTGTCGGCAATTTGTTCTCGAAATTCTGATGGCCTGTCTTTTGAACTTACTAATGGATTAGCGCTGGTTTTTTTTGTGTCTGAAATTGAAGTAGAAATTTGATCTTTAGATCCATAAAGATCTTTTAAGAATTTTATTCTTTCCTCATCTGACTGCCATTGCTGTTGTTTCGGATCGCCGGAGCCTTCGGCGGAGGCGGCAGATTTTATCGTACCAATCTGCTCTCCCGCACTTTTAGCCATTTCCTCAGGCAATTTTACAACCTGTTTTACTGTCTTTTTAGCTGCTTGCCCAAGTTGCCCAAGCGTTCCCCCTAGAATACCCGTATCGTCCATATTCAAATTTTAGTTGTTTGACAAAGCAAAAGCAACATGATATAAACCTAAACATTATGGCAGGAACACCAGAAAGATTAAGTCAGCCCCTAATATTAACCACAGAAGCTAAGGATAGAATTGGAAGTTATTATCTTCCTGGATTGCTCAAAAACTTAAAACATCAAGATTATGATACTGCTCCATTCGAACGTATTCCTTGGGATTTTTTACTTAATGACAAAAAAGTTAGAATCCCGGAAAGTTTATCAGAAAAACTGGACCTAAAATCCTTAAGATGGATAGCCTATTATGACACGATGCTACCCATATTGTTGTGCGGCAAAGAACTGAATAACGGATATTTCAAAACTGATAGATTTGGAGATTCCTTTGCCACTATCGAAATTGCGCGAAGAGTTGAAAACGTAAAACCTACGCAAGAATTAGAACACGAAGACAAAATTCCTTTCTATTTAAGAATAGCTGGAATTGACAAAAAGGAAAATAGAATTATTGCTGCAACTTACGATTTAACAAATAATGCCCAATTACTGAAGCTGAATGTTTCAATTGCAGAAGAAGAATTTTCTAAAAGAAAAAAGGATGATAGTTATTCCGAAATGTTATATTTAATGTCAAAAGCCATTATCCCCCTATCATTTGTGGAAACAAGACCTTATCTTTCAGCTGGATTAATCACTCCTCAAATGCATAACTCGATAAATCATTCTTATGCTTTTTCTTTTGATTTAAAAAACTTCACTATATTTCCTCACAGACCTGATTCTTTATTCAATTCATCAAGCACTCTTGCTTTTAATGAATTAGGATATTATGCGATAAGGATAAATGATGGATTTGTGAGAATCGGATTGGAATATAAAACAGCGGTAAAAAGAGATATTAGACCTTGGGAGATTAGCATCCCTGAAGCTTTAACAAAAATTTAATAATCACTTCTTCCTTCCATGGCGCGCTGCAAAGTTAATTCATCAGCATATTCAATATCTGCTCCCGTAGGAAGTCCACGTCCAATCCTGGTGATCTTTATGTCTTTCCCTAAACCTTTAATTTGTTTTGCAATATACATTGCTGTTGCTTCACCTTCCATAGTTGGATTCGTAGCCAGAATGATTTCGCTGATCTCCGACTGATTTCCGCTAATCCTATCGAGCAATTGATTTATGTAGATTTCATCCGGTCCGATATTGTTCAAAGGATCTATTTTTCCATGAAGTACATGATAAACACCTTTGTACCTGTTGTTTTTTTCAAGCGCCAAAACATCTAATGGCTCCTCTACCACGCAGATAATTGATTTATCACGGCTGGAATTCGAACAAATACTGCACGGATCAGCTTCATCCACCACAAAACAGGTAGAACAAATAATTGTTCCTTTTTTTAGATTTTGAACTGAATTAGAGAAGTTATCTAATTCGCCTTGCGGAACATGTAGGAGATAAAACGTCAAACGCTGAGCTGTTTTACTGCCTATGCCCGGCAACTTCTCAAAAGATTCAATTAGATTTTGTATTGCTTTAGGAATCTTCATATTTATGTGTTTACAATTGTCATCCCGAATTTATTTCGGGATCTCCTGCCCGCAGGCCTACTTACAACAAGGGAGATGCTGAAATGAATTCAGCATGACACGCTATGACAACGATGTTGCTATTAATTCTGATACCGATAAGATTTCAAGCTTGGGAAATCTTTTTTCCTCGGGCACAAAGATTGTATCTGTCACGTACATTTTTTCGACCTTTGATTCCTGAAGAATTTTTGGTGCCTGATTAGAAAAAACAGGATGAGTTGCAAATACAATGATCTCCTCTGCTCCATTTTTCTTCAAAATATCCGCAGCAACAGAGATTGTTCCCCCGCTTGAAATCATATCATCAACAATAATTGCCCTTGACAGCACTTTTCCGCTTATTTTATTTGCAATAACTTTTCCCGTTGATAAATCACGATTTTTCTCAATTGAAACATAAGACATCCCTCCTAATTCCTCTGAGAGAAGCTTTATTCTTCGTATGCCTCCCATGTCAGGAGAAATTAAAACTGTTCGCTTGTCATTCCATTTATTTTCTTTTATTTTTCTTGCAAACAAAGGAATTGCAGAAAGATGAATAATTGGCAAATGAAAAAGCTCGGGAATTTTAACCGAGTGTAAATCAAGCGTAGCTATCTTTGTAACTCCGGTTGACTCCAGTGTTTTAATAATAACCTGTAGAGACACTGCTTCACCGTCTCTAAAAAGATGATCTTGTCTTTGATAGCCAAGATACGGAATAACTGCGGTTACGGATTTTGCGCCACCCCTTTTCAAAGCATCTACAATAAAAAATAATTGCATGTAATTTTCATCTGCTGGATTTGAGGTTGACTGAATTACAACAACATTTTCATCCAAAACTTTATCAAGAATCCGGATGCGTTTTTCTCCATCAGGAAATTCAAATATTTCAAGTTCAGAAAGTTGAATACCTAAATTTTCTGCAATCTTCGAAGCTAAGGGCTTATTAGAAATACCACTAAATATCTTCATTCATTTTATTTTACTCTCAAGGAATTGTCTTATCAACAAAGAATTTACATTCCTCCTAAAAGTCCGCCTAGACCTCCTCCCATTTGTGAAAGTTTTTTGGCGGCTACTTCTTGAGATTTTTTGATCGCTTCATTAACTGCATCTTTTACATCATTGTCCGATTTCCCATTACTTGATAATTCTTTTATTTTCTGGTCTCCTGAAATAACAATGTGTACGTCATTTTTATCAATAATTACTTCTTCGGCCTGAAGTTGCTTTTGAATCTCCATAGCCTGCTTCCTCATTTCATTTAATTGTCCTACTTTTTGAAACGGATTAAACATTAATTCTTCACCCCCTTTAATACTATTTCAATTTTAACATTTTTTCTGGTAACTTCTTTGCATGCTTTTTCAAGCAATTCTTCTGTTTTTCTTTCGCTTAATTTATCTTTATGAAATTTAAAATTTGTTTCCAGCAATAATTTTTTGCCATCATAATTTTTTATAGTACATCCACGTAAAACTCCGGCAATAGAATGGTTGTAGGTTTTTACTTTATCAATTAAAGCATTCCATAAGGCATCATTTTCACTATATTTTGAAATATCTTGTTGAGTAATGTTAATTGTGTTTTTTTTTGCTGAAGATGTAGCTAATTGAGCTGTGGCACGACTGGAAGGAATCCCAGCAGCGCGCACCTGAGACGGAATCGAAGGAGCACTGACGGGAGAGAAAGTCGAGACAGGATCCTGAGTCGATAATGCAGGATTTTTCTCCTCAGAAGGTATTCCCCACTCTACAACTACTAATTCTAAAGGAATTTGGGGAAGAATAGCGTATTTTAATTCACTTTTCGCTTGAGATAATAACTCTATTAATTTTTTCATTTCGGATATTTCTAATTTTGAATCTCCTATTGTGAATCCCGAATTTTCTGACAACTCAATTCCCACTTTTAAAAGTAAACTGTTGTGCAAAGTCTCAATTAATCCCTGCATAAAATGTCCCATTTCAACTCCTTCGCTTGTAAGTTTTGCAATTATTCCCAAGGCATTTTTTGTATCTTTCTCTTCCAAAGACTTTATCATTTGAGCTATTTGATACTGAACGCTGGCAATTAAATAATTTTTCTCAACTAATTCTTCTGTGATTTTTTTATTTTTGGCAAGAAGCGTCATTTCTTCCAAGATTTTTACCCCATCTCTAAAGCTTCCGTCTGAAAGATTAGCGATCAAACGTAATGCTTCCTTTCCTCCTTCCAGTTTTTCTCTTTTGATTATTCTTTCAAATGACCTAATCAATTCTTCCTCAGTTGCTTTTTTAAATTGAATGCGTAAGCAACGCGATAAAATTGTTGCCGGAACTTTATGCGGTTCAGTGGTGCAAAGAATAAAAACAACGTGAGATGGCGGCTCTTCCAAAGTTTTGAGAAGTGCATTAAAAGCTTCCTGCGTTAACATGTGAACTTCATCAATAATGTAAACTTTTTTACGGGCACTCATCGGAGATAATTTTATCTTTTCACGAAGATCACGGATTTCATCTATTCCTCTATTTGATGCACCATCAATTTCCAATACGTCCATGTTGGTTCCGTTAGTAATAGAAATACATTGACTGCATTTATTGCACGGCTCGATTCCTTTTGTTTTTTTCTCGCAGTTCAGGGATTTAGCGACAATTCGGGCCGTTGATGTTTTTCCTAAGCCTTTTGGACCGGTAAAAAGAAATGCGTGAGAGACCGACGGACTTCCCAAAACATTGGAAAGTTTTTCTCTGACTTCTTTACTGTCTAACTCTTCTATTGTTTGAGGACGATATTTTCGGTAGAATACCATAATTTACTCGTGATTTATTCCTAACAGATGAAGCATTCCGTGCTCTGTTAATTCATCAATTTTGTCATCAACAAGAACTTCTTTTTCAGACGCTTCTCTTATAATCTGAGGATAAGATATCACTATATCCCCAAGCCTTAACACTTCACTTGGCAAATATGTTGATTCACCTTCAGACAAAGGAAAAGACAAGATATTTCTTGTTTTATCCTCGCCCTTATATTTTTTACTCAAAGCCCGCATTTTCCTATCTCCGACAATTGCAACAGAAACTTCAACCGGCCCTTTAATTTCATGCTCTGTTAATACTTTGGAAATAACTTTTTTGATGCGTTTTCTGTTAACTCTGTATCTGCTTTCTACAAAAATGGGAATTGTTACTGCTTTTTCCATAGTTTAGTCAACTTACTATCTCTGATATTAAGCCCACATCTTTTTCGCACGCCTCGAATCTTCTTTTTTCTGCTTCCTGGCAAGTGATGGTTTCAAATAAAAAGCGCGTCTTTTTGCCTCAGGAATAATTCCTTCGTTTAAGACTTTTCTTTGAAATTTTCTGATCAGCGTATCATCGCTATCTCCTGGCATTTTTTTAACCATTACCATAAATCAACACCTCCTTTAGAAGCTCTTTGCGAACTTGCGAGCATCTAGAGCTTCTTAAGTCCGCCGCTAAAGTGAAGCATGAGGCGTATTCGAATAGAATTAAAAAGCCAAATGCTGAACTTAGGCGGGCTTTTTCTGTTCTCTTATTTTACTCCAAACCGCAAACGGAGTAAATAGCCTATTTACTTATAACAACTTATAGTATTTGAAATTAGGACCAAAATTCTATATAATAGAGAACTTATGATAGAAAACAGCCGTGCGTTTCAAACAAATTTGCCCAATGAAAATCTGCTTCAAAAGATAATATTTGATAAAAAATCTGCGCATATTTCTTTCGCAGATCTTCATTTATCATTAGCTAACCCTGTTACTTCCAAGATCAATATCAGCTTTAAAAAACAACCATTACCAATGGAATTAGAAAAAAAGTATTATTTTGCCGGAATTATCTTCGACAAAGAAACGTCTAAAATGACCGATATTGCCTCTAAAGCAGAAAGCCTTAGAAAATTACCTGAAAAACAAAGACTAGGAGAAGTTCTTAACCTGTTAGGAAATAATCTACATTATCCCTACAATGAAATCGTAGAAAAAATTGGAAAAAATAATTCAAATTTAGAGCAATGGATCACAGAAAATATAAAGAAATCAAAAGTAGTTTCTATATCTGATGTACTTGAAAACGGCTATGGAGTGTGTCGCCATTTAGCGGTTACCTATCTTTATCTTGCTCAAAAAGCCGGACTTAAGGGAACATTAATGGCATCAAATGCAAATACCATGACCAACATAACGAGAACTGATAATGGAGAAGGATTATTTAAAATGACAGGCGTTGGAACCTTAATACCGACAGCTCATGCATGGAATGAAATTCAATTAAGTGACGACTCATGGATACCTATTGACCCGACAACTAAATTAATTGGTGACTCCGAGGAGGGTTTGCAAATGTTCAAAGATGCAAATTATACATGTCCTGCATCTTTTGGTTATTATACTTTATGGAATCCATTTTCTGAAGTTAATTTAAAATTTGAACTACCAACTTTTAAGCCTGCCGAATCAATAGCAAAAGGAGATTTCTGGCTTTCCCTTGCAAGCATTGAGCCACGTTTAATATTCTCAAAAGATGGGGCCAGAGAAAATCCGTCCACGAACGCCCCTTTTAATGGCGCTGCAGAAATCAAATTACACACTTTACAGGAAAATTCCGGTATTTTAAATCTTGAAATATTAGACATTAAACCTTCTACGCTGTAGCAGCTTTACCTAGAGGGCCTATCAGGTGAATGTGAAGATGTCTGATAATCTGAGCTCCCCCGCCATTAACTCCAACCCTATAGCCTTTATTTTCCAATTTAAATTTCTTTACCATTTTTTGCGCTACTTTCTTTAATTTGCCCCATAAAATGTGATCATCAACATCCAGAAAATCTTCAATGTGTTTTTTGGGAATAACAAGCATGTGAACAGGTCTAATGGGATTAATATCCGGAAAAACCATTACCTCCTCATCTTCATATGCGAATTCTTTCGGAATAATTTTATCCCTAATTTTACAAAAAATACAATTCTTCATGATGTTAAATTTCTTCCAACACGCTCATTATTTCTTTCACTGTCAATTTACTTGGTTGCATTTTTGGACTTTTTGTTGATCCGTTAAGAAGTATTTTCTTTGAAATATGCAGATACCAAGTTGCATTCGGATCCATTTTCTTTAATTTTTCGTAAGCAGGAGTTAGGTCAATGTTTATTTTGTCGGTCGTAGGAACTGCTTTTATTCTAACGTATCCTTTTCTTGGATCTTTTCGAAGAACGACCACATATCCCATTTTTTGAGCCAATTTGATAACCGAATCATTAATAACTTCAAAACTAATTCCGCGTCCTGCTTTCGTATCAAACTCCTGACCACTTTCTGCAATTTCTCTTTCTGCCCAAATTCTATTTTCAAGCTGGTGCAAAATCGCATCTAAAGATTTACTTATAAATTCAGTGCAATAATCATCTTGGTTGGGAAATTGAAATTTAAGTCCGTCCAAAATGCCTATTAAATCAAACTCATGATAATCTGCCAAGGCGTCTTTGCGAAAAACTTCTTTAAAATGATCTATATCCACAATAACATTTACCATTCTGGAAACCGCTTCTATTCTATCCTTAATCTTTTTCGAATCTTTAATTTTTAATTCCTCGCTCTTAGTTTTAACATAATCCCAAACCAAGCTTGCACCGCATATTTTGTCTGATGCTGTTTGATGATGATCTAAAAGACCCAAACCTGTATCTACATGAATTACCTCATCACCTTCAATAAGATCTATTGGAGACTTCTCATTTTCATTTTTCCACTTTCCGCCATCAATTCGGTCCCCTGCATACACGAATTTAACAATTGCATTTTCCCACCCAGGCAAAAATTTTTTGATAAGCCAAACTGAAGCAATTGCATCTATGTCTGGTGAGCTATGTGTGACAATAATTTTCATGCTTTAAAGTATACAGTAGTATTCTCTACTTGACAAATTAGGAAAAATAAAAGACTATATACTTATAGGGGAGTTTTTATGGATCCACAAAAATTGGCTCAGCTTGATCCCAAGTTAAGAGATGCTTATCAACGAGTAATGGGAACTACAATCCCAGAGCCGAATCCTGCTCCTTCTCAAGCGCAAACTCCTTCGCCAGCTGGCGGACCGCCTACTACGAATCCTTCTCCAATTCCACAGCCTCAACCGCAACCAGAGCCGAATCCAGCACCTTCACCAATTGTTGAGCCAACTCCACCAGCCGCTCCAACCGAAGAGCCAAGTGTACCAATCCAGCCAACTGTTCCTCCTACTACAGAGCCTCAGCCAGCCCCTTTGACTCCCGAACCTGCTGTAGAACCTCAACCAGCAATAAATCCACAGCCTCAAGCTATGTCTGCACAGCCAACCTCTAATTTCGTTCAGATGAATTCTGAAGTTGCAGCTGCTCCAACAACTAGTACTCCTAATTTTTCAGCACCTGCACCAGAGACCCAAACTGTAGCTGTGAAAAAGAAAAGTGGAATAATGCCTATTTTATTTGGATTTGTGGGCTTGATTTTTATTGCAATTTATACTATTTTCTGGGCAAAAATCCTCAATTTCAAACTTCCGTTTCTCCCCTAGATTTTGAGATTGGCGTTGATTGAACGAATAAAAGTTCCTTTAGAAAATCTTTGTTTATCTTTGCTGGATCAAAACATTTGAGTAAAAACTGAGCGCTTGGTTTACATGATTTAAAATACTCATCTTGATTTTTTATAAAACTACTTAGCTTACGGTAAGCAGAATTACTTTTTTCCATGAAATCTATTCTTTCCATTCTATTTTTATCTAATTTCACTCTCATTCTATTTAACAATCTTCTTACGTCTTCTGTCTCAAGATACCCCATATCCACGGCGGATTCTATCAACATTTCCTTATTGTTCTCTTGCATATTACAAAGCCCTTGAATAATTACATAAATTTCATCATCTTCAAGAGGAGAAGAGACAAAATCCAGTTCCTTTTTCTTATCTGAAAGTTTATTTACTGTTGATGCAGCAATCGCCTGATTTTTAAAATCCCACTTCTCAGCTTCCGTTGTTGTAACAAAAATGTCTTCCTCAATATAACTTTCGCTTTCAACAAGTTTTCTTTCTAGATCATCTGTTTTGACAGAATCACTTTTATCTACTATGTGGTAAGTAACAATTTTATTTCCCTTATCCTTGCCCACTCTTATTTCTTTTGCTACAATAGCTAAATTGTATTTTTTTAATTTTGCGCGTAAATTGTGAAGTATAGCGTATACCCTATTTCTCGCAATCTTAGGCTCAACTTCATTGCCATACATTTTTTCTGCCAGAGAAGGACCAGAAATTGGATTTTCCCTTGAAGTCTCCGCGAAAATTCTCAACATGTTCATCTCTGAACCATTAATCCCGGAAAGAATTATCTTTTTTTCTTTAAATAAAAATGAATGATTTTCATTATTCATACGACTTGCCGTATTTTCAATAACGACAGATTCTTTCTGGGAGATTTCCTCAAAGTTTCTGGACGTTAATTCAATCACTATGTTCTTAGCTTCTTCCAACGAAAAATTAGGCTTTCTTTGACTAGCCGTAGTTATTCCTAAATTCAGTGCAATTCCACGGATTAGCTCTGAATTTTGAACTATTTTTGCATCTTCATAAATCTTAAAACCCAAACTTCTACCGATATCAAGAATTGAGTAATATTTCTTACCCATATTTTCTAAGGTAATTTTTATATGATCTATATCTTGATTGCTTAAATTTTGTAGCTCGTTTTCCTTACGAGTGGTTTGGGATAAAGATTCACGTTCAATCATTTTATTTAAGGCAGTTTATGTTTTCATATTGTATACATAAGCTAAATCAAAAAGTCAATAGACTAATTTTGAAATATTGACTTGCGTATTAATTTCTGTTAAAAATACCTAATAATTCTGTCTTAGAAGGATGTTTTATGAATAAAGAAAGTGGAGTAAGAACAAATGGACTGGGAAAATGGATTGGTGACATGATAAGGGGACATACCCTACAGCAAGAGAAAGACGTAAAGAGAATTATAACGGATTTCCCCAGCATTTGCTCCAGAGACGTAGAAGAATATAAGACAGAAAGGTTGCGCAGGGAGGTTTCTAAGCTATTTCCATCTCCCATAGTCATCGGAGGCAATCTTCCTTCTCCATATCCTTTATGTCCAACAGGATTACAAAGAGAGCTAAATAGATTAGAAAATCTCACTCCTCAGGAAATTGCTACAGAAATGCAAGAAAACGCCAAACAAAAAGCAAAAGAGTGGAAACTTAAGATAAACGTTTAAGAACTTCTTCCAATCCTAATAGTTCTGATTTTTCAGATTGCCTTTCTTTAAATTCAATTTTTTCTCCGGTTTTTGCGCTTACAACAAGTCTTACAGGAATACCGATTAAATCGCAATCGGCAAATTTCACTCCCGCTGAAATATCTTCCCTGTCGTCATACAAAACTTCAATTCCTGCTTCTTGCAACTGTTTGTAAATTTTGTCCGCTTTCTCCTTAATCTTTAATTCTTTATCATTAATCATTATCAAGTGAACAGCATATGGGGCAACTTCTTTTGGCCAGATAATTCCTTTTTCATCATGATGAACTTCAACAATGGCGCCGACAGCTCTGGTCAAACCTATACCGTAACTGGCAAACCAAACAGGCTTTTTTTGACCATTTTTATCTGTAAAATTGACATTCATTTTTTCAGAATAATAAGTTCCGAGAGGAAAAATGTTTCCAACTTCAATTGCTTTTGCTTTTTTTAATAATCCGTGACCTGAATCACATTGCTTTTTCTCTTTCGCAGAACCGACTTCCATATTTGAGCTAAAATCTCCCTTAGGACAATAAGTAATCTCGTCTTCTCCATTTTCCGCAATTACCTGAAATTCATGGGTAATATTTTTTGTAAATACTCCCCCTTCGGCCTCTGTTAAAAGAGCATCTAAACCCATTCTTTTGAAAATCTTTTTATAAGATTCTATGATTTGTGCATAATATTTCAGCATGTCTTCCTCTGAAACATGTATGCTATATAAATCTTTCATTAAGAATTCTCTTCCCCTAAGAATTCCTGATTTTGCTCTTTTTTCGTTTCTGAATTTTGTGGAAAAATGATAAATTTTTACAGGAAGATCTTTGTAGCTTGAGATGTGTTTTCTGACAAGGTCCATCACTATCTCTTCGTGAGTAAATGAAAGAGTATATTCTTTTTCATCTTTCTTAAATTGATACATAACCTCACTTGCACTGTCCCAGCGGCCGGTTTCATTCCAGATATCTTTGGGATGAAGAAGAGGCATAAGAATTTCCTCCGCTCCGGTTGCATTCATTTCCTCTCTAATAATTTGTTCTATCTTTTGTTCAACGCGTCTTCCCAAATGAAGAAGTGTATAGGATCCAGCCATTAATTTATCCATGAATCCCCCGCGCAGAAGTAATTTTGCGTTTATTGCCACTTCATCTTTTGGCGCATCCTTGATTGTTTTTCCGAAAAGCCTTGAATATCGCATGTTGAGAAAAGTATAGCATATTTGAAAAAACTCTTGTATAATCTCCTTTTATTCAATAATTTATGCCTACAATTGAACAGAAACCAAAAACAGGTATAATTCTACAAGAATTCATTTATAGTAAACCTTCGGAACATCAACTAAAAACAATCTTTTATACATTTGGGACAAAGGCAAGCTTAGCTCCTAACATAACGCACGGTGTAATTGAAGGAGAATGGTACGATGAAAAAAACGGGAAGTTATTAGCTAAAGCAAGTGTAAAATTATGGGATAAAAACTCAGGGATAAAATCGGAAATTTTAATGGAAACAGCCAGTAATTTTGCAGAATGCAGCCAAGTAACAATCTTTGAAGTATTACCCCTTAGATAACAACCTCTAGTATTGAAAAGCTCATAAATATAGGGTATAATCACTTTTTACATTCAGCCTTATGGAAAGACAAGAATCTAGACGAAAACTTAAAAAGATAATCATGGGAAATCCAAAAACTACTTCCCCTTTTACGCTGCGGGAATTATTTTTTGACAATATTCCGGAAAGTGTAATTATCAAGAATAAAGACTATCCCAATGGATTGAAAATCCCAAAGAAAACCCTTCAAGGGATGCTTTCTCTTGAAGAACCAGCTGTCAGAGCAAGAGCTATGGCAAGGCTTTTTGAGGCTATCCAAGAAACAACTGATCTTATTATAAACTACTAGAAACGCTTAAATCAGAAGTTTTTTAAGAGCATGAACAGTTGAGGCTTCTTTGAGATGAGTTTTGAGATTTATCGCCTCATTCCAAATATTATCAAAGGCTAATTCCATAATTCCTTCAATCATTTTAAGTGTTTCTTCCTTTTTGTACTTTTTATTCTCAATATTCTGTTTCCATTCAATGTATGATCCTGTTACTCCACCAGCATTTGCCAGAATATCCGGCACTATTACAACTCCCTTTTTGGTTAAATATTCATATGCTTCATGAGAAACAGGCCCGTTGGCCATTTCTATGATAATTTTTGCTTTTATTTTTGCCATATTTTTCTTATTGATTACATTTTCTAAAGCCGCTGGAACAAGGATGTCAACCGGAAGTTCCAATAATTCTTCGTTGGTCAAAGGTTTACCTTTGGTTAAATCGCAAACTCCCCCGACACAATAACAACCAGACACAATTCCCTTCTCTTTCTTACATTTCAAAACAAGAGGAATATCTAAAGCTTTAAATTGATGATTTTTTTCTGTTATTGCTCCTTTAGAATCCGAAACAGCTACTACTTTAAACCCATTATCCGCTGCAAATTGAGCAAAATAAAGTCCTACATTCCCAAATCCTTGCACTGCTATTGTCTGATTTTCCGGCTTTAATTTTAATCTCTGCACTAATTCTTTAAGCACAACTACTCCGCCAAAACCAGTGGCTTCAGTTCTTCCTGCCAAACCATGATCTTTATCGGATTTGCCTGTAAAAGTAGCGTAAAGTATGTTTTCAGGCGTTTGAATTTGCCTTTCTTTGCTGATTTTCAAATATTCATCCACCATCCAACCCATAATCTTCGGATTGGTGTTAACATCCGGCGCCGGAACATCTTTATCTGGCCCTATAACATCGTAGATTGCTTTTACATATCCTCTTGAAAGACTTTCTAGTTCATCTTCGGTCAGGATTTTCGGATCAATTATTATTCCGCCTTTTGCTCCCCCATAAGGAAGATCAACAACTGCACATTTAAGGCTCATCCACAAAGACAACGTCATGACCTCTTCTTTCGTAACCTGAGGATGAAATCTTATTCCCCCTTTGTAAGGGCCGAGCTTGTTATTATGCTGCAATCTGAAAGCTATGAAAACTTCAGTTTGACCGTTTTTGAAATCAATAGGAATTTTAACTTCTACAGCTCTGTCAGGTTCCAGAAAATATTTTACCGCATCTTGGTCTAATTTAAACTTTTTGGAGATTTGAAGAATAGATTTTTTGGTTTCAGAAAAAATGTCCATCATAAATTAATAAATAAAATTATATGTCATCCAGCAACGCTAATCAATAAGAGAAATGTGCTCTTATAAATTTTATCCCACAACACTTCCTGCCGGAACTTTTTTGTGAGGTTTTAGAAGTATTATTTTATTATTAGCGCTGACTGCCAGAATCATCCCTTGACTTTCAACTCCCCTGATAACCCTTGGCTCAAGATTGACTACAAACGAAAATTGCTTGCCAATTAACTGCTCTGGGCTATAAAATTCCGCAATTCCTGAGACAATTTGCCGTTTTTCGTCTCCGAAATCAACTTTGAGTTTGAGCAATTTATCTGTTCCTTCTACCTTCTCCGCTTCTACTATAAGACCTATTCTTATTTGCAGTTTTTGGAAATCTTCAAAACTTGCAGTCATAATACTATTACATTACAAATTTTTAAGGAAAAATTCAATAGTTGCTTTATCCGCCTGCTCTGAATATTCTGGCTTCTCATGAAATCCATGTTCAGCTCCTTTGATTATCTCCAATTCTGCTTTGAACATCTTTGTATATTTTACAGAATCCTCAAAAGGAACATGATCATCTTTATTTCCATGAATAAACAAAATTGGAGCTTTAACATTTTTCAATAATTCCCAGGGCCTTAGTTTTTGTAATTCTTCTGCCAATTCTTTACCCATTTTGTATTTAGATGAACCAATTTCTGAATATCCTAATTTCTTCGCTCTTTCAAACACTTGCCTCCCCCAATGCTTTTTCTCCCAATTTGTCACAGGATTTATCATTGATGAATAATCAATCAAAGCATTCCACAGAATTAAACCTTTTATCAGATGTTGATTTTGATTTACAAATAAAGACACTGCTCCACCCGCAAAACTTGCACCCAAAATTCCAAATTCTTTATATTCTTTTGCCTGAAGAAACCGTATTGCTGCTTTCAAGTCTTCTGATTCACCTGTTACAGTCATGTTAATTTGCTTACCGTCACTCTCACCGTGTCCACGGAAATCAAATCTAAAAACAGCAAATCCGACATCAGTTAATTTTTTAGATAATTTTGTAAAAATTCCGTCTTCATTCTTATCAACATTTCCAATTCCATGACAAAGCACAATGCATTTATTTGTTTTCTCCTTGGGAACGGACAGAATCCCGCAAAGTTTAAGCCCGTCTGAAGTTTTGAAATAAATCTTCTCTTCCATATTAATTATTTAACAAAAAGTTTAGCTATGTCTTTAAAAGTAATTAAAGCCATCAGAGCAAGTAAAACTATCATTCCTATTGTATGAGTAGTAGATTCTACCCTCTGGTTCACTTTTTTTCCTGTAAATGCTTCTATTAAAATAAAAAATAATCTTCCCCCATCAAGCGCCGGTATCGGTAATACATTAAAAAAGGCCAAAGATATTGATAAAATACCTGCTAAATTTAAAAGTCCCAAAATTTTTTCTTTTAAACCCTGTATTTCCAATATCGATCCTGTTATGGAAGCTATGCCAACAGGACCGGATATGCCCTGACTTAAAGGCTCGGTTGTTCTATTTTCCAAAGAAACTTTCACTAATTTCCCCATAACATCTAAGTTGTAAGCCATCAGATTTATCGGATACGTTATTCCGGAAAATATTTTCTGTGTTGGTGTTACATAATTAAGCATTGCTGAAGACAAAGGGAAAAGTCCTACGCCCAATGCTCCTTCATTTTTGGGAGGAGAAATCCGGGGTGAAATCTTAGTTTTATGAATATCTTGTCCTTGCAATCCACTCCAAGTAATTTCAATTTCGTGTCCGCGATTTTTATTAACAACATTTATGAAATCTTCGCTGTCTATTATTTTCCTACCATTGACTGCGACTACTTTTGTCATAGGTTTTAATCCTTGTTTCTCTGCAGGAGAATTTTTCGCAACAGAAGATATTACGATTTCCTGAATATTTGTTTGTTTTACGCCGAAAAATTTATAATTAGAAAGAAGGGGCAGATCGGTTTTGAATCCTGAAATTCCAAGAAATATATAAAAAATAACTGCAGCCAAAATTGTATTCATTATCACTCCTGCTACAATTACTCCTGCTCTTTGCCAAGCAGACTTCGCAAAAAAAGCCCTGCTTATATCTCCAAATCTTTTTTTCTTCTTTGATTTCTTGTTGTTTATTTCTTCTATAATTTCTATTTTTTCTTCAATAAATACGTTTTTGTCAGCAATTACAATGTCTTCCTCCGCCATTTTTAGAACTTTTCCATTAATCGTGTCGCTTATTTTATTTTTATTGGTTTTTTTAGGCAAAGCTATTCTTCCCGCACCTGCCTCATCCTCTCCATAAAGCTTTACAAATCCTCCAATTGGCAACCAGTTTATGGAATAAATCGTTTCTCCGATTTTTTTACCAAATAATCGCGGCGGAAAACCAAAACCAAATTCTTCTACCTTGATTCCTAGTTTTTTAGCCACAAAAAAATGACCTGCTTCGTGGATTAAAACCAGAACGCTTAAAAGCAAAACAAAGACAATAATCGTTATTAACATAAAATAATTTTCAATTTTAAATTTTTAATTTTTATTGAATTTTTAATGTTTTAATTTTAAAACATTTAGATTTGATTAAAAATTAGAAATTAGAAATTAAGAATTAAAAACTAAATTTGTAGGAGTTCTGCTTCTTTCTTATTTCCCATTTCATCAACCGGAATCATAATTTCATCAGTTATTTTTTGAATGTCCTGATCTATTCTATACATTTGCTCCTCGGAAATTTCCTTGTCATTATGCTTTTTTCTCACAATATTTCTCGCATCCTGCCTAATCTGGCGGATTGAGATTCTTCCGTTTTCCAGTTTTTGCTTCATAAGTTTTATTAAGTCTTTTCTTCTTTCTTCAGACAAGGTAGGAATTGAAATTCTGATGATCTGACCGTCTGAAGAAGGAGTTAGACCAATATTTGCCTCCATTATCCCCTTTTGGATTTCGCCTGCAATTGAAGGATCAAATGGTTGCAGAACTAAAGTTTGAGGATCAGATGTAGAAATTGTCGCTAACTCTTTTATTCTTAATTTTTGCGTTCCGCCGTAAACATTGACTACAACATTTTCAACTAAGGAAGGCATAGCCCGGCCGGTTCTGACAGTTGAAAGGTCTTCCTGAAGAACTTGCAATGCTTTTTGCATTTTCTGGAGCATTTCTGAAACTACATCATCCATAAGCTGGTCTTAGATTATCAGAAAAAAATTATTTAATCAATGCTTTTATTCCTTATATTTTAAGGAGTTTTTTGACTCTTTAATTCAGCAAGCCTTATTTTTATAATTTTTTCCTCAATAGGACCTGCATGAAGAAGCTGATTTTCGTAAGATATAATTTTTGCAGTCAGATCCTGCAATCTTGCTCCTGCTGCGTCTTCCGGTTCATAAATTTTTTCGCCACCAAATCTAATTTTTAAATCTATTGCTCTAGTCCTTTTTACTTGATCTGAATAACAAATTTCTCTTTTTGCCTCACTTATAGCCATATAAATTATTACTTATCTTCTAGGCAGAAAGGCAGTTTGGATTATTCCCCGATTTCGAATCTCTGAAATCTTTTGATAATTATGTTTTCTCCCAATTTTGCAATTGTTTCTTTAACAAGAATTTCTATTGTTTTAGAGCTATCCTTAATATATTCTTGTTTCAATAAAGTTGTTACATCTTTTGGATTCATCGCTGCTATCTGCATACAAATCTCATGAGTAAGTTTCTTAAATTCATCTGTCAGAGCGACAAAATCAGTCTCACAGGAAACCTCAATTAGAGCACCTACTCGGCCATTTTGATGAATATAAGAATCAACTATTCCCTGAAGGGCTATTCGTTCAGATTTTTTTGCGGCCCTTTCCATGCCACTTTTGCGAAGCACGTTCAAGGCTTTTTTGTAGTCATTTTTTGACTCCTCCAAAGCCTTTCTGCAGTCTGCAATTGAGACTGAAGTTTCATTACGAAGTTTTTTCAAAAGCTCTATATCTACCATTTTATTTTTTCACCTTCTTTTTTTCTGCCTTAGCTGTTTTTACCGCCTTTTTTACAGTTTTTTCTTTCTCTTTTGCTTCTTTTGCTTTAGTTTTTTCCAATTCTAAAGCTTCCTTTTTCTCCTGAGTCTCCCTTTGTTTTATTCCTTCTTTACGGCCTTCAATCCATGCATCAATAATGAAGCTTACAATCAGCTTAATCGAGCCGACTGCATCATCATTGGCGGGAATTGGGTAATCTATAATCGCCGGATCCGCATTGGTATCAACCAAAGCAACTGTCGGAACATTCATTGCCAATGCTTCACGGACTGCCAAATTTTCCAGATGCGAATCAATTATGAAAAGGGCATCCGGTGTTTTGGTAATTTTTGCCACTCCGCCATAAAGATTTTCTAATTTATTTTTCTCTTTCTCCCATCCTCCTATTTCTTTTTTGGTATATCTTGCTTTTACTTCATCATCTTGAAGATCAGTGACAAAATCTGCGTATTTTTTAAAATTCTTGGAAACTTCTGCGAAATTCGTCAGAAGTCCTCCTACCCAACGGTTCGTGATGTAAAAAAGTTTTTCATCAGTTTGCCCTGAGTCTTGCGAATAGACTCTTTTTGCTTCTTCCTCGACTATTGCTTGAGCTTGTCTTTTTGTACCTACAACAACAAGTACGCCATTTTTTGAAGCTAAATCCTTGATAAAAGTTGCTGCTTCCTCCAAACCTTCTTTTGTTTTGGCAAGATCTATAATATGGATGTTGTCGCGGGCTTCAAAAATAAAATCCCGGGCTTTGGGGTTAGATCTGGTAACTTGATGACCAAAGTGGCAACCAGCTTCCAATAATTCTTCTAATGTAATTTCTCTCATAAAAAAGTCCTTAATCCTCCATCCTAAACTTTTTTTAAAAATCAGGACTTATTTTTAGGATGTGTGTAATTTTGAAATTATAACAAAATTAAATGCTGAAAACAAGAGTAAATATTTTAAAATTATTTAAACAAAGGAAATCTAAGACAAAGTTCTTTAACTTCTTTCGAAATTTCCAAAAGTTTTTTATTCTTAACAATTCTTGTCTTGAAACCTTTCCAAAATTCCCTGCGCTTTTCTTTATCAGCTGGTAATTTTTCATCTTTAACTTCATTGAGCGCTTCATTCAGCCATTTTGCAATTTTTATCATTTCTTTCTCTTTCATTCCGCGAGTGGTAATAGCCGGCGTTCCAAGGCGAATCCCAGAAGGATAAAAAGGCGGCATTGTATCATTTGGCACACCGTTTTTATTAATCACAATCCCTGCTACTTCCAGCGCCAAAGCAGCAATCGCGCCATTAACGCCTTTATTGCGGAGATCAATTAATAATAAGTGATTTTCCGATCCCCCGCCGACTAAATCGAAGTCATATTTAAGAAGTTCTCCCGCTAATCTTTTGGAATTTTTAACAATCTGCTCCCCATATTTTTTGAAAAGTTTACTCTGAGCTTCGCGAAGGGCTACTGCTATTGCCGCTGTTTGATTATCATGCGGACCCCCTTGCAGCCCGGGAATAATTGCTGTGTCGATTTTTTTACCCAAATCAGGATCTTTTTTCAAGCCTTTGTCTGTAACCATAATAAGTGCACCTCTTGGTCCGCGCAAAGTCTTATGGGTAGTAGTGGTGACAATATGAGCATATGAAACGGGCGAAGGATGCACTCCTGCAACTACTAATCCTGCAATGTGAGAAATATCTGCCAAAAGATAAGCTCCAACTTTGTCAGCAATTGCTCCGAATTTTGCAAAATCAATAATTCCGGGATAAGCTGTAAATCCACAAACAATAATGTCCGGTTTTTCTTTTATTGCCTGTTTCTCAATTGCTGCAAAATCCAACTTACCCTTTTTATCCAAAGTATAAAGAGTTGATTTAAAAAATTTCCCTGATGAAGACTGCGGCTGCCCGTGAGTTAAATGTCCGCCAAATGCCAAAGCCATCCCCATGATTTTCCCTTTTAAGGGCTCCAGAAGCGCAAAATAAACCGCTAAGTTCATTACTGAGCCGGACAGAGCCTGAACATTAACAAAAGGGACTTTAAATAATTTTTTCGCCCGTTCTTGGGCCAAAATTTCTACACCATCAACAACATTATTCCCCTGATAATATCTTTTTTTAGGATACCCTTCGGAATACTTATTATTCAAAACTGTACCAAGAGCTTCAAGAACTGAAGAAGAGGCGTAATTTTCCGAAGGAATCATCTCCAAGACTTCGCTTTGTCTTTTTTCTTCTTCTTTAATAAGCTTATAAATTTGAGGATCAGTCTTTTTTAGTACTTTCATTGCAACTTGAGGTTATATTACCAACTGCCAGTCTACAAATCAATAAGCAGATTATTTAGGCTCAAATATGCTAAAATAGCAAACATGATTGAAAAACAAGAGGCAAAAAAACCCCGACTTCTAAAAAGTGCATTCGAGCAGGCAAGCGGATCTTATCCCAGAAGAAGATATCTTGATGAAGGAAAATTTAAAGAAGAATGGCAAACAATCATAAATACTACAAAGGCATTAGCAAATAAATTTAGTTGGGGATTTAAATGTCGTGATCAAAAATCCATTGATCAGTGGAATTTTTTAGCAACCCGCCCAGAAGAACTTGAACTTTTTGCAGGAAGCATGGTAGAGCAAATTGTAGAAAAAACCGCCCTTAATGAGACTATCCTAGGCACTAATCTTGCACATCTTTTTATCCTGGCAAAAGATATTTTAGTTTTGGAAAATGCTGAAAAACAAGAAAAACTCGTAATAAAAAATGAGCATTGCAATAACCTCTTTGAGGAATATATGTCTTATGAGAAATTTTACGCCAGTGGCCAATTATTTATGGATTTGGGAGGAATAACTATATCCGATATTTTCAAAAAGCAAAAAATTTCCCCCTCTGACTACTATAATTCTATCGTAAATTCCTGGCTAGTAAGATTTACGTTATCTCACGAACAAATCCTTTCACAAAATGTGAATAAGATGACTACTCTTTTTCCGAATGCTGCAAAAGAATTAATTCAGGAAGCTTGCGGACATTTGCTTGGCGCTAACGATTTAACAGAACATCTAGCTTCTCCTTTTCTGAATTTGATTACACCCAGAAACAATATAGATAAGGAAATTTTTCAGAAATCTGGAGATATTGTCCGAAAAACTGACGCATTAGGACAGCAAATATTCAAAACTATTCTTGACCCTACTTCTCCATTTTTTCAGGCATTAAAAGACAAGTTTGAGATCCATTTCAATAATGATAATCCCACTGTAAAATTTACGGCACTTCAAAAACTTGGCTTAAAAACCATAGGTAGAATTATGGACGCTTACAGACAGGCGAGAATTAATTCTGCAAAAAATGATGAATTTGCGCCATTTTATGTAGATTTTGCAAGCATTATTAAAAAATACTGTATTGAAGAAAATACTCAGATATTTAATCTTCTTACCCGTGATGACATCATTATGTTCGTAAACGAAGATTATGAAAATGCAGGAAGTAAAATTCCTACTGTTGAGGATCTTAAAAAACTGAAAATGGAAATTATGCAAAAATCATCAAAGCTGGAATATACTATCGATCCATCCAATATTGAATGGCAAGCCTTAATTGAACCAAGCCGGGTTAATGTTACATTTCACAAAGATTTCCCTCACAAATCCGGTATTATCCTCCATTACGAAAATAGTAGCGGAGAAAAAGTTGAACTTACTTTTAAGCTGAATACAAAATCTAATGGGGAAAATATTGATTGGGATTTCTTGGAAAGTCCGGATGACCCACAAATGAAAGATATGAAAAATATAGCCTTATTTGTAATACAAACTGTGCTTAATAATGTAAAAAAACAAGCAGAAACTGATTATCAAGAAAGGCAAAAAGCGAAAATTGCACAAACTTCACAGGTTGATAGTGGTTTAAAAAAGTCTTTAGACAAAAGTGAAACATATATTCCAAGAGAAAAACAAGAAAAACAGGAAAAGCTAGAACGCCGGCTAGGCATAATCGAGCAAACTCAAAGCGAAATTATACCTATCAAAGAAAACGGAACAAAAAAACACATTAATTTAGTATCAAGTAAGGAAATCGGAAAAATGTTAAGTAGATTTTCAATAGAAAGTCAAGAAAAAATAATTAAGGCTATCCAAAGATTCAATGAAGATGGGGCTGGCAGATTTAAAGCCTTAGGCAGAAAACATGAAGAAAAAACTGTATACGAATTACGGGTCGACAAGCATAGAGTCTTGGTTGTTGAAGACCATTTAAATGGAAGTGGCACTAAAAATTATGTGGTTATAGAAATTGGAAGAAGATCAGAAATATTTAAAAAAGAAAATATCTCAAAATATCCTCGCAAAACTTGAAATTTATTTCTTAAGCTCCAGAAATTTGTATTTATACCCCTCCGACTCCCCCTCTTTCTCAAAAATAACTTTTTTGAATTCTGAATAATCCGGAAAAAAAGTGTCTGCACCGAAATCTCCTTCAACAACTGTCAGATACAATTTATCAACTAAATTCTTTTCCATTGCCTCTTCAAAAATTTGTCCACCGCCAAAAATAAAAATCTCCTCTGATCCGGAACATTGTTTTGCTAACTTAATTCCTTCAATAAGCGAAGACGCAATTTGGACTTCCGGAGAATAAAAGCTTATTTTTTTTACTCTTTCCGGATCATGAGTTACAACTATACTCACCCTACCATCTCCTAAACGTCTCTTAATTGATTCGAATGTATTTCTTCCCATTACAAGCGGATGCCCACGAGTAATAGCATTCATCCTTTTAAAATCTTCAGAAATCCTGAAAAGCAAATCACCATTCTTCCCTATACCTCTTTTTTCATCCATTGCTACAATAATACTTTCTTTCATAATCTAGAATCCTCCGACAACTGTTACTTCTGCTTTTATCGGCGGGTAGGGATCGTAGTTTTCCAAAATGAAATCTTCGATCTT
>Ga0172371_10000374_pt1 | contig 68819 bp, 69 predicted proteins | sample Lak12m_FD_114543 | JGI IMG/M metagenome (GOLD analysis project Ga0172371, IMG submission 114543) | Freshwater microbial communities from Kabuno Bay, South-Kivu, Congo - kab_022012_12m | ecosystem: Environmental > Aquatic > Freshwater > Lake | place: Democratic Republic of the Congo: South-Kivu... | reverse complement strand
TGCAAAATTCTTTGTGAGGCTACAATCGTGCCACGATTGGCCCTCACCCTGTCCCTCTCCCGGAGGGAGAGGGAACTCGTACAGCGGCTCCCCAAGCGCCCTTCTCCCTCTGGGAGAGGGGCGGGGGTGAGGGTGTAAAACAAGCAAGGACTGTCTCATCGTGCTACGATTCCGACATAATCAGCAGTTTTGCAACAGTTTCTCCGTGCCGGTCGACTCTATTTCGCGCCGGCAGGGACGCCGGCGCCTACCGCTCGGAAAGGGTCGCATAAGGAATTCGGGGCAACTTCAACGGAGTCGCAATGACTTCTCGGGTATGAAAGTTTCTCCCAGCACAACTGAATCTGTATGGCCGGATCACCGTAAACTGGTCGGGGTGGCCGGATTCGAACCGGCGACCTCGTGCTCCCAAGGCACGCGCGCTAACCAGGCTGCGCTACACCCCGCAAGCTGTTCTTATAGTTCGGAGTGACTGAAATCGCAATACCCTTGCCCGCACACCCGTTCCGTTATGAATGTTTTATTGTGCTATAATGCTTTCCAATCAATTAATTCAAGTTAGAAGAGGTTGTTACAGTGCCTAGTGGTAAAACGATCTGGTTCACGGGCCTTTCCGCGTCCGGCAAATCGGCCCTGACAGGAATGCTGAAAGTTGTTTTGGAATCAAGGGGAATTCCCGTGGCGGTGCTTGACGGTGATATTCTTCGTCAGGGTCTGAATCGCGATTTGGGCTTTTCGACCCAGGATAGGGTTGAAAATATACGACGCGCTGGCGAAGTCGCAAAAATTCTTTGCGGAGCGGGCCATACAGTTCTTTCAGCGTTTATCACTCCTTTGGAAGAGATACGCAAATCCCTTCGCGAAATTTTTGAGCCGGGACAATTTGTAGAAATCTATCTTGATTGTCCTCTTGAGATTTGTGAAAGCCGCGATCCCAAGGGCCTCTATCGCCGCGTTCGTAACGGTGAAATACCTGAGTTTACCGGTATTTCATCACCTTTCGAACCGCCTGCGGCCGCTGAAATCGTAGTCCCTACAGGAGAACAGACTCCGGAAGAGTCTTTGAATTTAATCTTGTCTTTTCTGGGGCAGCATTTTCCCGATTTGCGCTCTGAGCCCTTGAAGAAAAAGGTTCCCCGCAGAACGGAAAAGCGGAAACTCGCAGTCATAGGACTGGACGGAGTCCCCCCTTCTTTGGTCTTTGGAGAGGCGGCCCGCAATCTACCCAATCTGCGAGCATTAGCGGAACATGGAACCTGGGGGCCGTTGCGCTCTACCGATCCCCCTATAACCGTGCCCGCGTGGGCTACTATAACGACAGGGAAAGACCCTGGCGAGCTGGGCATTTACGGTTTCCGGAATCGAAGAAACTATGACTACGAGGAAATGTTTACAGTCAGCGACTCGGATGTCCGGGCTCCGCGCGTATGGGATTATATAGAACAGACCGGTCGACCCTCGATCTTGTTGGACATTCCTCAAACGTATCCACCAAGGCCGCACAACGGGATCACAGTTTGCGGATTTCTCGCGCCGGACGGCTCAGTCCTCACCTACCCAGCGGAAATCCGCGCCGAACTGGCCGATATTGCCGGAGCCGGTTATCTCCCGGATATAACTGAATTTAGGACAGACGACAAAGAGCGATTGCTCAGCGACATATATACTATGGTTGCGCGGCGGTTTCGGGTGGCCTCGGACTTTCTACTCCACAAGCCGTGGGATTTCTTCATGATGGTTGAGATAGCGCCGGACCGTATCCATCACGGGTTCTGGAAGTACTTCGCTCGGGATCATCGCCTTTATCAGCCGGGGCACGATTATGAGAATGTTATCGGAAATTTTTACCAATATCTTGATTCTCGTCTGGGCTCGTTGCTAGCCCTCCTCCACGATAATACTACAGTGATTGTGCTGTCGGATCATGGCGCGCGGACTTTGCACGGAGGGATTTGCATTAATGAATGGTTAATAAAGAACAGCTATTTGGCGCTGCGGGCAGAACCAGATTCAGAATGCGCTATTGCTCCGGAGATGATTGATTGGTCGCGTTCGCGGGCCTGGAGTGATGGCGGCTATTACGCGCGAATTTTCATTAACGTTGAAGGCAGAGAACCTCACGGAACGGTTTCTTCCTCTGATTACGAACGCTTTCGAGACGAATTGGCCGCCGGCCTTGCGGCGATTCCTGATGAAAACGGAAACCCCATGGATAACCGCATATTGAAGCCGGAACAGATCTACCAATGTTGCAGCAATTGTCCGCCGGACCTTTTGGTCTATTTTGACGGGCTTTCGCGCCGCTCTATAGGCTCTGTGGGAGGTGGCGCGCTATATCGGTTCGGAAACGACACCGGGCCGGACGACGCGAATCATGATCCTGAAGGCATTTTCATCGGCGCCCGGATGGTTGATCTTCGGAGCGGGCGAAGAATAGGGAGGCTCGTTCAGGACGCGTCCTGCCTGGACATCACACCAACGATACTTGATGAATTCGGAATATCCGCGCCTAACGACATGGCAGGGCGAGTGATTAATCTCGGTGGACAAGAAGATTTCATCAACTCAGAGTTACCGAATCTTCACTTGAAGGCCGGCGACTCGGCCAGCGGCGCCACGATTGAGGGATACACACAGGAAGAGGAAGAAATCATCAAGGCGCGACTGAAAGATCTCGGTTATATCTAAGCCAGAATCCCCAGGGCCAATCCAAGAGAGAGTCCCCGGGGATCCGGCGCTGGAATCCATGATAACGCGGCATCCACCTGTACGGGCGCTCGCGGCAAACTGTCTTGAAATAAATCTACTTCGGCGGTTTCGTTTCAGGCTTCGATTTCATTTCAGACTTCGATTTCTTTTCAGGCTTCGGGCACTTTTCCGCCTTGGCCTTCATGGCCGCGTCCTTGGTGGGAAAGGGTCCTGCAATGGTTTTGTCCGTTTTGCCTTTGAGCTGATGCACGCTGCAAACTCCGTTCTTGTCCTTTTGCACGAACCAAGATTTCTCAGCAGCCAGAGCGAGTCCGGAGCCTAAAGCAAAAATAACTACAATTGTCAGGACAGCGATTTTCTTCATTACACTGCCTCTCATGACCCAACCTCCCTCAGTAAGAATATTTACAAACGCCTTAGCATGAAACTAATCCCTCTGCAATGAGTAGTTTCTGAGGGAAACCACGGAGTCTATTTTTCTACCGAGACGGAAATCCCTTCGAAATAGCAAGAGGAATTCGAGTAGGTAGCATGGGCGGAACAGCCGACGTATATCAGTGAAGAGAACGTTGATCATCAGAGCGCGTGTTGTTATCATGTTTGGAACAGGACCCTTAGACGCGCGCGTATTTTTTGGCGGGCCTAAATAGGCTTGGCGTTTCATTTATTCCATCTGACCAATGAATAGGGGGGGGATGAAGAACGTTTGCGATTCCTCCAGTAGTTGGGCGAGGTCGAATTCGGCAATGCGTCTACGGTGATTTGTTCGCTAATAGCTGAAGATTCCTGAAGTTAGGAAAATTGCGCAAGTACGCGGGGTTTTACTCACTAGGACTCCAATTATCAAAAGGAGGGGCATTCATGACAGAGAAAGCAGGCAGAGAGGGCGTAGCGCCGCTGACGCTCAACATTAATCAGAAGGAATACAAGGTTGCCGTGTCCCCGGATACGCCACTGCTGTGGGTAATCAGAGAAGACCTCCACCTCACCGGCACAAAATTCGGGTGCGGTGTGTCCCTCTGTGGGGCTTGCACGGTCCATGTGGATGGAGACGCGGTCCGTTCCTGTGTCACACCTGTTTCGGACGTAGTGGGGAAGAAGATCACCACAATTGAGGGACTTTCGTCGGTCGGGCAACACCCTGTACAGCAAGCCTGGATCGAAGAGGAAGTTCCTCAGTGCGGCTACTGTCATTCGGGGCAGATTATGGCCGCGACCGCTTTACTGGCTCAAAATTCATCCCCCACCGACGAAGAGATTGATGACGCCATGTCCGATAACCTCTGTCGCTGCGGGACTTATCAGCGTATCCGCCGCGCTGTGCATCGGGCTGCCAAAATCATGGCTAAAGGAGGAAAACAATGAGCCGGATCATTAACGTGAACCGCCGCGATTTCCTCAAAACCGGAGCGATGATTGGTGGAGGACTGATATTGGGGTTCGTTGTGCCCTTGCCCAAAGCCCCCGCCCAAACAATTACGAAAACAGGAGATCCTATGGCGATTAACGCTTTTATCCGTATAGGGACCGATGACTCAGTGACCATTATCGCCAACCACTCGGAAATGGGGCAAGGTGTTTACACCTCACTGCCGATGCTCGTGGCAGAGGAACTCGAAGTCGATTTGTCAAAAGTGCGCGTGGAGGCCGCGCCTGTGGACCCGGCATACAACCATACCGAATGGGGGATCCAAGGGACCGGCGGGAGCACCAGCGTATCGAGCGAATGGGAAAGACTGCGCAAGGTCGGCGCGACCGCGCGAGAAATGCTTATCGCGGCAGCGGCTGGCATGTGGAACGTCGATAAAGCAACCTGTCGTGCAGAGAATGGGACCGTAATCGACGCGACCGGCAAGAAAGCAACCTACGGGCAACTCGTGGAGAGGGCCGCGAAAATGGCGGTTCCCCAGGATGTCCCACTAAAAGATCCATCGAAATTCAAAATTATCGGCAAACCGATGAAGCGCCTTGACACCCCGGAAAAGACCAATGGCAAGGCTATTTTTGGTATGGATGTCGAGATCCCGGGAATGCTGGTTGCGCTCGTTGCGCATTCACCGGTGTTCGGGGGGAAAGTGAAGAGTTTTAAGGCCGATAAGGCCAAGGCTATCCCCGGCGTCCAGGAAGTAGTCCAGGTCCCTTCCGGGGTGGCGGTGACCGCTACTGGCTTCTGGCCGGCAAAACAGGCTCGAGACGCGCTCGAAATTGAATGGGATGAAGGTCCCAACGCGCAGCTTTCGACAGAAACCTTGTTAGAACAGTACGCGAACCTTGCCGACGCGCCAGGGGCGGTTGCAAAAAAGGAGGGTGACCCTCAGCAAGCTCTGCCCAAGACTGCCAAACGATTGAGCGCCGAGTATGGAGCGCCCTACCTCGCACACGCCACTATGGAGCCCTTGAATTGTGTGGTTGATCTTCGTCCTGATAGCTGCGAGATCTGGACCGGCACTCAGTTCCAAACTGCCGACCGTGACCAGGCGGCGCGCGTCGCGGGCCTAAAACCTGAGCAGGTGCAAATCCATACTACGCTCCTGGGTGGTGGTTTCGGGCGCCGGGCGAATCCGCAGTCGGATTTTGTTGTTCAAGCGGTTGAAGTGGCGAAGGCGTTCAAGAAGCCGGTCAAAGTGATGTGGACCCGCGAAGACGACATGAAGGCCGGGTACTATAGACCTCTGTGGTACGACCGCATTAGCGGAGGACTTGACGCAAACGGAAAACTTGTGGCTTGGCATCATACGGTCGTAGGTCAGTCAATCATGGCCGGGAGCTCATTCGAGCAGTTGATGATTAAGGATGGCGTGGATGAAACATCGGTGGAAGGCGCGCAGGATATTCCTTACGAGATTCCGAATATTCTGGTGGACCTCCACAGTCCGAAGATAGGCGTCCCGGTGCAATGGTGGCGTTCAGTCGGCCATTCTCACACCGCTTTCGTTGTCGAGAGTTTTATGGATGAGCTGGCCCACGCGGCCGGGAAAGATCCCCTTGCGTTCCGACGCGACCTGCTCTCAAAACAGCCTCGTCACAAAGCCGTATTGGAACTGACAGCGCAAAAAGCCGGTTGGGGAACCCCATTGGCGGAAGGCCGCGCCCGCGGTATAGCGCTTCACAAATCATTCGGCAGTTTCGTCGCACAGGTGGCGGAGGTGTCAGTAACCAAAGAAGGCAGAGTTAAGGTCCATCGAGTGGTGTGCGGTATCGACTGCGGCAGAGTGGTGAATCCAAACACAATCGAGGCTCAGATGGAGTCCGGAATTGCTTTCGGTCTCACTGCCGCGCTCCACGGGGCAATTACCTTGAAAAACGGTCGGGTTCAGCAAGGAAATTTCAACAACTATCCTCTCTTGACCTTGAGCGAGATGCCCAAAGTGGAAGTTCATATCCTTCAGAGTCAGGAGCCCCCCAGCGGAGTGGGAGAGCCGGGCGTGCCGCCCATTGCGCCGGCTGTGGGAAATGCCATTTTTGCGGCTACAGGTAAGCGAATCAGAAGGCTGCCCATAAGGGCAGCGGAACTGAAAAGAGGTTAAAAAGAGGACCACATAGGCACGGAGGACACAGAGAAGAAAAATCAAAATAGTTTTCTCTGAACTCCGTGTCTCTATGGTGAGCCCCGTAGGAACCGCATTGCTCGCGGTATTTCTCGACAGATGCGGTTCGCTACGCTCACCAACATCCTACGCGGTTTTCTCTATGCGATCTGTGCCTCTGTGGTGAGAATCAAGATTCGTTAACAACCAGTCCTTGCCGATCAATCTCGAACGGGATGATCTTACCTCCCGTAGCTTCAAGAGCTTCGGAAACTGTAGCGCGCTTCTCCAGGGGCACGAGCGTCATCATGCAGCCGCCCCCCCCGGCGCCGCAAATCTTGCTTGCCAGAGCGCCGGCCTTGGAAGCCGCTGCGGCCAAACTCTCGATGCGCGGTGTGCTAACCCCCGGAGCCAAGGTGCGACGAACTTCCCATTCTTGTTGCACCAGTATCGGTATATCGTCAAAACGATCTTCATCCAACGCGCGGTAAACCGCACGCGCAATGTCCCTGATACTGAGAAGCTTCGCCTTGACTTCCTTGTCATTGTCTATAAACCGCTTAGTAATCTCCCAATTGTTCATCCCGGAGAAGCGCCCTTGCCCCGTATGGGTCAGGACGAGGGTTTGTCTCAGATATTCAAGAGCCTTCGATTCGGCCCGAATCGTTCTGCGCTCAAAGTCACGATAACCGAATTCGATAAGCGAAAGCCCCCCGTATACCGCGGCAATATGATCCTGTTTTCCCGTAGGGACCCCTATGGCCGCAGTCTCAACGTTTGTAGCTAGGTGAATGATGTCCCGCGAGTTGTGGTCCTCACCACGCAACTTCAACAAACCCGCGAGCGCCGCGACAAGGAGAGCGCTTGAAGCGCCAAGGCCCGACCCAGCCGGGGCCTCGTTAAGCGTCATCATCTCTATTCCATGCTCGGGCGGCGCCGCTCTGACCGCCCTCCCAATGAGTCCCATTGGCCCGTCAAGGGGTAAGTCGGCAGGAGGCCAAGCCTCGAGGGAACATCCCATGTCCTCGGAAATAATTCGGATCTTCGATTCGTCGAGAGTCCTGATGCTGACCCGGCTGCGCACGTTGACAGCCACGTTGACCGTGCACCCGCCTTCCATCAGCAAGCACAAGGGGTGGATGTCCGTAGTGCCTCCAGCCAAATCAACTCGGTTCGGCGCGGTGACGGTAATTTCCATTCCTAATACCCTAGTTCTTCGTCGAGAATAACAACCGTGATTTTCGTGAACATCGGTTGACGATGAATAATGCTCGTGATCCGACATATTCTTTCCGGAGAATCACAGTCCATACAGTGACCCGCTTTTACGCAGGGGGTCTTTCGGTTTAAACTCATCGCTCTTATGGGGCCTGCCGTTTCTTCGATCCGCGCTAGAGCCGAGTCCAGGTCGGGGACGATTTTGTTTCTACCGACCACCAGAATCACCTTCCCCGGTCCGAAGGTCATGGAATTTGTCCTATTACCGCATCCTTCCCTGTTCACGATTTCACCTGTCATTGTGAGCGCATTAGCCGAAGCTAAGAACAAATCCGCGGTCATCTGATTCTTGCGGCACTGGAGTTCCTCGGGTGTCCCCACTTTGAATTTCCAGTGATCGAACATCGTCTTTCCGGCATTTTCCAACATCGGTGTCACTCCAAGGGCCCTTACCGTATTGGTGCCGGCGACACCTACTGACTTACAGTCCGCGGCCTCATTCAGGATGAAATTGGCGGCCTCTTCTCGCGTCGAGAAAAATTGGGCGCCAAAGCCATGCTTTTTCAGAGACTCCATCGTAGTCTCAAAAATGATTCTATTGTGCGCTTTGACAAATTCGTCCATTAAGATCTTCCTTTCAAATCAACTGTATTGGAATCGAACCTTTGGCCTTCCATTGTGACGCCAATTCCTCTTTGACCGCGACGTAGGCCGCTCGCTGCCTATCCTTGTCATCAAATTGTTTTTCAGTGTCCGGTCATCGGCCTGGCCGACGCAGCGGTGTCGTGCCTATATGGACACCATTCAACCGGCTGTGTGCCTTTAAAAAATGGGTCCTTTACCACTCGAGGGCAGATGGACGTGGCAAGCAGGCCGGAGTCAACACAGATATTCCTGAAAACCAGTGCTTCCGGCGCGGAGGCCACAGAACGTTGCGATTGTCCGGGAGGAGGCGCCAGGCGCGACACTAATTGCCTCAGTCTCGCATCGCTCAATGGAGTCCCAGGAAGCCTTATTACTAGCAACGCGTCGCTTCGATAGGCGACACCCCAGGTTCCTTGTTCATCTCGCGCGCTGAAAAGGGACGGTCGCACCGCGATTTTATCTGCCAGGCTCTCTTTGATGGCTACAGATTCTAAACCCTTCATTAGGTGGTTGGCCATATAGATAGCCGCCGGCCTCACGGAAACATGTCTTTTCTGCTGCCCTGCGCCGGATGGGGCCCAATTCATCACCCGGATGCCTGGATTAATTGTGCCGGCATTCCCGAGCGTGGCCATAAGAGCGTAACTTTGCGCCAAATCAATAGGGGCAATCGGGTCCATGGTAACGCCGCCTCCGACCGCCTGTCGGGCGGGCGCCCCAAATTCTCGCAAGACCGAAATGATTCTTTCCGTTCCCAACGAACTCACCAGATTCCTGACCAAAAATTCCCTGTCTTTTCTGTATGCCTCCCTGAACGTCACCATACCGCTCGGCCGTGTTGGAATGAAAAATGTGGAGGTAAGGGTAAATTTCGGGTGCGCTGGATCTTCAGGAACTAGGGCAGGGGCGATTATGAGCGGTAGCACAGTGTCGATATTACCGCCGACTCCCGACCACTTGGCTTCTATGCTCGGCGCTATAAATGCTTTGATATCTCCGGATTGAGGATTAGCCAGAAGCAGATGGGCTTGAGCGCCCGCCTCTCCGAGGCGTTTCAAATAGTTCTCTGAATCGATTTGCATCAGCGGATCAAGAGAAGTCAAAACATCTTGTCGTAAGTTCTTCGGCCCCGTGCCAGGGACTTGCGCTGGTAGACCGGTCCTGACCAATTCAGCGAATGCAGCGGCTTTTACCTGTATTTGGCCTGGCTTCCTCATCACAACAGGCCTATTTGTCGCTTCATCGTAACTTTCCCTGGAGATTTTCCCGGCCTTAAACAAAAGCCCCAGTACCATATTTCGTCTCGCGAGAGCTCTCTCCGGGTGCCGGCGGGGGGTTATCACACTGGGGGCTCTGATTATGGCGGCCATCAAGGCGCACTCGGCGGCGTCCAATTCGCCGAGCCCCTTTCCAAAAAAATGGTGGGCAGCCTCTGATACTCCCTTGATGGGAAATGGTCCCCACTGACCATAATAAATGCGATTCAGGTACGCCTCGAGTATCGTCTTCTTGCTGTACAGAGCGCTCGCAGTAAGAGCGAGAAAGACCTCATTGATCTTTCTCCCCAGCGTTTTCTCAGGGCTAAGCGTCACCATTCTGACAAGTTGCTGCGGTATAGTGCTACCTCCTTGCGCGTAGCGCCATGCTTTTATATTGGTGATGAACGCGCGTCCAATCGAGACAAGGTCGACACCGCCATGCGTGAAGAATCGTGGGTCCTCAGTCAGGAGAACAGCATCCACCAACAATGGTGGCATTTGTTCCAAAGACACAGGTCGACACAACTCCTGGCCGAAACCGGGAGGGGCGATCACCTGTATGAGTTCCGGTTCGAGGGCAAGGGAATTCACTTCTTCGAGAGATCGCATGAAGCGCATAGACCTGATTCGTTCCCAGTCTAACGTCAGGGTAACAGGACCGCTAGCGATCTCTCCCCCTTTAATAGGGCAATATTTAAGAAATATAGTTATTCCTGAACCCGACCGGCTCCATTCCCCCGGTTCAGGAACGGGCACCAGGCTTGCAGAGTAGCCTTGTCTGGCCAGCCTTTCAAAAAGACGAATGCGATTAATATCATCGCCTACTCGAACGGAAAAGGGGGCGGCATAGACAAAAATAGGCCAACGATAGAGCTTTACCTCAAACATCCACAGTGTCACCAGTACGAGAACCAGGAAATAACCACAGATCAGAATCAGCAGCAGCTGCATAGCCTTCTTCAAGGCTGATAAGATATTTTTTGGCTTGATCGCCAACTATCCACTCTTGATATTTTTTGGCTCCACTGAGCTGGAAAAGCTATGTAGGACCTCATTTACGGCATTTCTGTCGACTTGAACCGTCTTCCCCTAGGCCAACGGCTAATTCCTGCTCATTAACGAGCCCACCGCACGGTCCAAGCCATCCAGGGTAAGCTCAAACATGGGAAAAACCTGACCGATTATTCCTATCGTCCTGGTCATGGGCCACAGACGTAATGGGGTCGGATTCAACCAGACCGCGTGCCTGAAAGATTGTCGCAGAAAATTCAACTGGTCCATGCTGGGTCGGCCGCTGCGTTCATTAATGTAAATCGATCCGTCTGTCGCCATTAACTCGTAAGGGGCCATGCTGGCGTCCCCCACTATAACGACTCTCGTTTCGGGGTCCCATGTGGCAAAATCCGAAATCCGCTGCGGTTTGTACCGCCGCGGCGGATCCTCCCACGCGAAATCGTAGATGGTATTATGAAAATAGAAGGTTTTCAGATCCTTAAATTGTGAGCGCGCATAATTGAAAAGCGTCTGCACAAGGTCTACGTAAGGATCCATCGACCATCCGCCGTTGTCGATCATGAGAATTACTTTCAATCTGTCCCGCAGACTTCTATCAAAAACAATTTCAATTTCACCGGCATTTTTGGTGGTGGCTCTTATGGTGTCCTCGATATTCACTTCATCCTTCGGCCCGACAGGGACCATTCTGCGCAAACGCTTGAGCGCTTCTCCCATCTGAGCTTCAGTCAATGGACCCTCTACCGAATAATCCTTGTAACGCCTTTCCAGCGCAACCTTTACCGCTGATTTGCCCATAGAGCGCCCGCCAACCCTCATTCCTCCAGGATGAAATCCGGAATGACCCACAGGAGAAGTCCCTCTAGTCCCTATCCAACGGCTCCCTCCATGATGGGCCTCGGTCTGTTCCCTGAGCCGCTCCAGGAAATATTTGAGCAGCTCTTCCGGGGACAATTTCTTCAACTGCTCCTCGCTCATCCCCAAGGCTTGAGCCAAGGCTTCAGTGTCCTTCAACCATTCCTGCAGCAACTCCTGGGCCGCCGCGTCCAGATCAATACCGGTAAGATCAGGCAGTTCCGCTCCATGAAATACGTGAGCAAAGACGCGATCGTACAGGTCGAAATACCTCTCGCTCTTCACCAGTATGCATCGGGCGGTTGTATAAAAATCGTCCAGACCGGTAACGAGCCCCAATTTCAGGGCCTTATGCAGGCGCAGGAATGAGGTAGGTGATATAGGGATACCTGATTCTTTGAGTGTATAGAAGAAACTTACAAACATGGTCTGATTCCCGTATAGCTGGATCAAGCGCGCAGACGACGGCTCTGCAGATTCGCTTGCTGGTAATCGGAACTTTTCTTGAAAAGGATTCCAAGGTACGGAATCTGACCGGCTACAAGTTCCTTGGGTCGGAAATCCGGATCTCGCATGAGGGCCCGCGTCCAATTGATCAGTTCTCTCGTGGCTGGCTTCTTCTCAATGCCTTGAAATTCCCGGAGCTTATAAAAAGTCTTTACGCACAAATCCATGAGGTCTCTATCCAGATCCGGATAGTGAACGCGCAGAATTTGTCTCATCATGTCCGGTTCGGGGAACGCGATATGATGAAAATTACATCTCCCGAGAAATGGATCGGAGAGGTCCTTTTTGGCGTTGGAGGTGATTATTATGACAGGGCGATGCGTGGCCGATATTGTCTTATCGATCTCAATAATATCGAACTGCATCTGATCCAGGACATCGAGCATATCATCCTGAAAATCCGTGTCCGCCTTGTCAATTTCGTCAATGAGCAAGATCGTTTTGGTTTCCGCGACGAAGGCCTGGCCGATCTTGCCCATTCTAATGTACTCTTCAATGTCGCTCACATCTCTTTCGGAGTCTCCGAATCGGCTATCATTGAGCCGAGTCAGAGTATCGTACTGATACAGACTCTCCACAAGCTTCATGCTCGATTTGACGTTTAGAACAAGAAGCGGCATCTGCAAACTTTCGGCAATGGCGTGCGCCAACATAGTCTTGCCGGTCCCGGGCTCTCCCTTCAGCAGCAACGGCATTTCTAATTTGATAGAAACATTCACGATTTTGGCAAGTTCCTCGTCGAGCACATATTTTGCCGCGCCCTGGAATACTGTTGTAGTCTCTACGTCAGTCATAAAACTTTGCTCCTCTTTCTTTCCTGATCGAGTCCTATTTATAAATCTCTGTAAAAATTTCATATCAAGTCGTCGTCGAACCGGAACATCTCCAGTCGCTGTTTCCCTTGACAGATGATCGTTGGCTACATTTTTAGCCGCCCTGAACACGGGAGTCAATCCCTTATGCTGAAATGGCGTCTATATTTTGGCGGGATCGGCAAGGCTGCTCGCGAAAAAACGCCGGTCAAAGCAAGCGCGGATCGCGCCATTTTCATTCGTACGCATGTAGGTCCTTCAGCCCCAACAATGCTACCCTATTGTTTTAGCGAGGTTATTTGCCTCCAAACACATTTTTCCCTTGACAAGGGAGTCGGCCCGTAGCTATTGTCATCGCAATCCCATGTAGGGTTATGCCCGTCCAGAGTAAGAGTCGCATTCAAAAAAGGGTTGACAACGGGGTTTTTTTCTGTAATAAAGCATAAACGCATCCAGAGTATTTTTTTTTGGAGAGAATCCAAATCTGGCATTTAGGCTTCCTTGAATAAGGATTGATGAAAGGAGGATGAGGGTATGGTTAAGAGGACAGTTGCCGTTCTCGGAATTTTGGCGATGACATTGGCCGCTGGAACGTCTTTTGCGTTCTGGGGCGCATGGGATTCTTGCGGTGGCCCAGCTGATTGCAAGCCTTTATATTTGCCTGTTGATTGCCCCACCCCGCCGGTCAAAACGATCGTTTCGACCTGGGCGATAAAGATCGAGGGGCCCTGCCCGGCACCTGGACCGGCTTGCGGTCCAGCTATGTGCCGCGACAGAAGGCCCGGCCTTTGCGAGATCATTACTGCCATAGCTAGCCCGGTGGATGTGCTGTTTGGTGGCTTTGACGGTGTTTACGGCTGCTTCAGTGGGTTCGGCGGCTGCGGCGCTGATGGTCCCTGCGGCCCGTGCTATGGTCCGGTAGGCTGCGCACTGGCCGGTTTACCGACAGTTATCGGCATGCCATTAGGTGCAGTCGGCGTCTTCGGCACCTGGTGGTAATCGTCCCAGGACTGGCACGCCGAGCCGAATCATGATCTAGTCTCTACCAAAAGGACCGGGCAGTCAGTCTGGTCCTTTTTGCTTCAACGCCGTGGTAAACAGATAGTTGTACGGCGTTTGTAAAGGGATGACGCGAACTAAAAAGTGCTTGACAACGAGCTGTATTTCAGCTAAGTACGAACGAAGCAACATCCCTGTTTAAAAAGTATATTCGATTATTTCCGGTTTAAACTGGAAGGTCTTTAATGAAAGGAGGATGAGGGTATGGTCAAGAAATCCACCGTAATTTTTACAATCCTTGCGATGCTGGCATTTGGCGCTTGCACGTGTTGGGGTTACACGGTCAGCCAGTGGCCGGTGCCCGGTATACCGAACACCGTTTTCTGCCCCGGCCCCCCTTGCCTGGTGACCCCGGAAGACTGCACGCTTAGAGGCCCTGTGGCGCCGTCTTGTGAGTGCCCGTTGATTCCCGGGGCAATTCATGCCGGTATGAGCTTGCCTTTCAGGGCTATAGCCCTAGTGGCGTCGCCCCTTTTTACAGGCCAGTTTTGCCCCAGCGAGGGCTGCTGCAGCGTGGACCTAGGCGCGCCCGCATATGTGACCGCTGCTGTGCCGTGCACCCCTGTTAATTCTTACGTGCCCCCCAGGGGCTGGTAACGTTGAACGCAGTTTAGCAAGAAAGAGGCCGGGCATCTATTCCCGGCCTTTTTTGCTTGTCTACAATCATTACACATTTGCTGATTGCTGATACCAGCGTATGAAAGCGCTGGTGTTTGTGTGTTCAGTTCCCCTGCGGGGCGGCCGCGCATTTCATCCAGAAATTGCCGCTGTGGCTCTTAGCGAGATCTTGTTCCCCTCTAAATGGCATACCGTGGGCCTCTTCTAATCGACCCTCAGCAATAAGAGATATCCCGATCCCGATGCGCGCTTCCGCGTAGGAATTCCACCAACTCCAGCGGAAGCTTTACCAATCATCGCGTCGGATGGCGACATTAGGAAGCGGCGTCGTATTTCGCATCCAAACGGTTTAGTCCGGAACGCTGGCGGCCTCCGAGTATTTTCACGTATCGGTTCGGCGACCCACAATCTCCAGAGGTCGCGGGCGCCACTGTTGCGACACTAGCCATCCATGCCCGTCCGCCTTGGCTTGAGATCATCAGGCAACGCGCCAGAGCGATTGAGGTGGTCCCCTACACTAGAACAAGTTTTAGCGTGTCGTCCTCAGAATCAGCCGATAAGGGAAAGATTAAACCCGCACATTACGCGTAGCCCTAACACGGGGAGACACGCGTCCGTGGATTTTTGAGGCGGCTGATTCTAGTGATCTTTAGAACAGACTAATATTTGGGCGGGTGACATACTATTTCACGAGATCTAAATCGGGTAGAGATCGTCTCGCCTAAACTCATCCAATTGACCTTGGATCACGTGGACGTTCCAGCACTGCAAATTGAGCGCGGGACTCCTGGACCCCATTAAAAAATAACCAAGTGCAAACTCCCGCTGTCAGGAGCATTAGCAGACCGCCCAGTAGAAACATGAAGGACAGGCCCTGAATTTTCGCGATAGCCCCCCATACCACAACCGAAGCATTAATCCCGACTCCGAACGAACCCGTAAATAGAGCCACGACCACGGCCCTATTTTCAGTGCTGGATCGGTCGATCATCTTGGCCATCATCGCCGGGTAAGAAAGTCCCTGTATGATCCCGAACAGCGCGCCCAAGAACATTGATTGAGTCATTGAATCCATTTGTGAAGTGGACACGAGCAATAGGCTGAATCCTATTAAGCAGGCGAATATGAGTTTGCCGCGATCAACACGGTCTGCAAGACTGCCCAGTGTGATCCGCACCACAAGCAGGCTCGCGCCATAGCACACAAAAAATATCCCGGCGCGGAACCCGAGATTCTTGGCAAACAGCGGAAAGAAAGTATTCATAGCAGCGAAACCGGATCCAAAAATTCCTGCCATAATCATCATTGAAAGATGGCCGTCCTGAAAAGCGGTTGGGAAAAAGCCCCTGATTCGAGCGCGACTGCTCGTTCGGTCCGCTTCCCTCATTGTAAGGGCGGCAAGAAAGCCGATGAGACCAAAACCCACAAGCAGGAGAAAATAGGCATGGGTCCCCCAGGACAACATCACTCTTTCTCCCAGGAATGGGCCAACGGCTACTGCCATTGATCCGGAAACTCCAAACAGACCAATACCCTGGGCCCTCTCCTCCGGTCGGAGCAAGTCCACAATAGCCGTGGCGCAACCATTGAAACACGCTGAAAATGCGATCCCCTGTACCAGCCGCACGAGAATCATAAAGGGGGAATACGAGTTAAAGAACAAAAAACCCGCATTTGTGAGACCAATGACCAAAATCCCGCCGACAATAAAGATCTTTCGACCATGTTTGTCAATCAGGGGCGCCATTATTGGGAGCGAACCCAAAGAGGTGATCCCAATAGACCCCATGACCAGACCCACATCCACATTGTCGGCCCCCAAATCTACGAGGACTATCGGTAGAAAGCTCCAGGTAGCGACAATAAGAAAGAGGAAAAGATTTATAACCGCGATCAACAAAAACTGCGTATTAAATAGAATTGCCGGCATCACAAATAGATTCTTACCTAAAATGTATGGCCACTCCGGCACAATTTGCCCAGGACAGCCAGTCTGCTTTTTGATTCTGATTTCTCAAATCGAACCATATCCTCAAGAACCGACGACTGCGGCGCGTTGGAACATCCGCTCAACGGGGCGCATTTGCCAAGACGCCCCGGAATTCGCAAATATCTTGTCCGGAGGCCTTCTTACCACTCTTATTCATTGTATGCCGTTCGCGGCTTTTAGTTCCACACTAATTCAGTTCAAACACGTTTCTCACAAAAATGCTTCGAGTACTGATCACTAATCTCCATCTCTTTGAGGCGACGTCTCCCAGGCCTTTTCGCCTCCTTTTCTGTCCCTCCAGATAAATCGCCGCGGGGTTTTGCTACCGTGATCCACCATTCCAGGAGAACGCTCGGCTGGAGCCGCGGGAGGGCCGGCGCCGGAGGGGTTGGATGTCTGTTCACCTTCCTCCGATCCCTTGGCGCGATCATTGGTAATATCCTCTTCCCTGATTTTGGGCTCTCGCGGGGACTCCTTTCTTTGAGGTAACGTGCTGGAGCATCCGTATACCCAAATGCAAACAGCGATAAGAATTGCGATTCGAATTAAATTCCGGCTCATGGGAAGCCCCTTGCCTCCATAAATCTTATCCAAGCATTGTCCCATTCGTCAACCGGCGCCTCAACGTGATTCCTAGGCGGCCACCTTCTTCCTTTCAGATCGTCGTCCGCTATAAGGCGCTACTTCGCAGGTCACGCTGGTCGCCTTTCCCTGATTGTCAGCGCCCCCGAGGAATTCGCCCAATGTCGGCAGAGAAGACTTGTGTGGCATAGGCTACTTTTCCGCCACACTCCCAGACCGCCACTCCCAGATAATTAAATTTTACGTTAAGAATATTCTTCCTGTGGCCAGGACTTTTCATCCAGCCCTTTACTATGAAATCAGCCCATTGTTCTGCGCCCTTGCCGATTGTGCTGTATGCTATATTCTCCCCTGCGGATCGAACTCGCGCAGCCTGCATCCGGTCCGAGAACTTCCTCCAACCTTCCGGAAACATCTTCGATTCGTGAGATAAGGTTCCATTAGCGCACATGTGCTCATTCTGCTTCCGGGCGAGAAAAGTGAGAGCTGGGCTGATCTTCAGAGGCTGTAGTCTTGCCTTCTCTCTATACCTATTCGTAAATCGTACGATATCACTTTCCATCAACCGGATCTCTTCCTCATTTAAAGAGTTTTCTTTCTGCGAAGGTTTATTCGGAGTTCTGGATTTCTGTTCCGCCGCAAAAGGCGCGTTCTCAACAAAGACTATGGAAATGACAATTGTGATCGCAATCCATCCTGTCGTTCGCCAGGCGCCCCAAAGGTCACCGCATTCGTCCGCAATTCGCTGCGCTGCGCGGTAATCCCGTGGTTGCCCATGATAGTCCCAGTTGCGCTTCCTTTCCATTGCTACAGATCGCAGAACTTTCCCGGCCATAGACAGCCCATCTATATAGCAGTCAAAACATTCCGTTTGCCATGCTGCTCACTCAATTCTATACTTGAAACGCTCTAAAGTAGATAGAGGTAATATCGCAGGCTTCGCGTATGAATCATTTGGGCAGCCATACCTTCCGCTCATTGAGCAAGCGTACGTGCCTGGTTGTTGTCAGCCTGCTTATGGGTTTGGGTTGTGCATTCACCATAGGAGGAGCATCAGCCCAGGACAGGGATGGCGCGAAGATTTCCCTTTTGATGGTCACTGGAATGCCAGGTGGAACCTGTTATCAGGTCGGGCTCGGGATGGCGTCCCTATGGACTACCAAGTTGCGAGGAGCAGGCATAAGAGTCTCAGCCGCTCATTCCGAAGGAACGCGCGAGAACATCGAAGCTATTAGGATTTCAGACGCCGATCTTATTCTCGCGGAACAATTCCTCTGTTCAATGGCCTTTCACGGTTCAGGGATTTACAAGGGCCAATCGCTTTCGGAACTCCGCAGCATTGCGACCCTCTGGCCGGACGTAACGCATTTGTTGATACATGCGGATAGGTTAGAATCCGGCGCAATTCAGGATCTTCAAGGACTTACCCTGGCCACGGGTCCACCTGATAGCGGAAATAAATACACCACACAGATGTTGTTGAAATCTATGAAGACCATTCGACGTCCGGTGAATTTTCGCTTCATGAGCAACATGGCGGCAGCGGAGGCCTTCAGAAAGGGAACGGTCCAAGCATTAGATTTAACCGGCGGAGTGCCCGTCCCCTTGATTACCACACTTTGCACTGAACCGCGACAGACTTTGCGGTTCTTGGATATTACCGACAGCCAGTTGGAAGCGTTCCGAGCGAGTGGCTGGGAGCACATGTTTCGGTACGTCGTTGCCCCGGGAACGTATCCCGGACAAGAACGGCCGATTAACACGATGGCGCAAATGAATGTTCTTGCTGTAACATCGACTCTCAATAGCGAGGTGGTCTATGATCTAACCAAGACTCTGTATGAAAATCTTGATTATTTAGCTCGGGTTCATCCGGCCTGTAGAGGCATGTCACTGAAAAAAGCGCTGACTGGACTGAACACGCCACTTCACCGGGGAGCTATTCGCTATTATAGAGAGCAAGGTCTGGAGATTCCGGCGCATTTGATAAAATGATTCCGGTTCAAAAGAAGGTAGGGAGCTATCTCCCGGAAGGTGGCTCTGACAGACTTTTGGCTGTTTTCATGCTAAAATGAACTATAACCTGGAGGAGGTTTTTTCATGAAGGAAGTGGTTATTATCGATGCTGTACGTACTCCCGTGGGATCTTTCGGTGGATCCTTGAAGGACATTCCAGCGGTGCAACTCGGCGCTATTGTGGTTAAAGAGCTAATCCGAAGAACGGGAATAGACCCGGCCCAGGTGGAAGAACTAATCTTCGGTTGCGTGCTTCAAGCGGCCCAGGGCCAAAACGTTGCGCGCCAAGTATTGATCCATTCCGGAATCCCTAAGGAAGTTCCGGCCATGACAATAAACAAGGTTTGCGCGTCAGGACTCAGGGCCGTTTCTTTGGCGGCACAAATCATCAAAGCCGGTGACGCGGACACTGTCATTGCCGGTGGCACGGAAAACATGTCCGCCAGCCCTTATGCCTTAACCAGAGCAAGATGGGGCAACCGCATGAATGATGACACTATGGTGGACCTGATGATACATGATGGCCTGTTGGATATTTTCAATAAGTATCATATGGGTATCACGGCGGAAAACGTGGCCGAACAATGCGGTGTTTCACGAGAGCAGCAGGATGACTGGAGCCTTATCAGCCAGCAGCGTGCGGCAAAGGCGATTAAGGAGGGAAGATTCAAAGACGAGATCGTGCCTGTGATGATTCCGCAGCGAAAAGGGGATCCCAAAGTCTTCGACACGGATGAGCATCCTCGCAGCACGACCAAAGAGTTGATCGGCAGCCTTAAGCCTGCATTTAAAAAGGACGGAACCGTAACCGCGGGGAACGCTTCGGGCATAAATGACAGTGCGGCTGCAATCCTTGTCATGTCTGCTGACAAAGCCGGCCAACTAGGGATGAAACCCTCGTTCAGAATTCTTTCTTACGCGGCGGCAGGCGTTGACCCCAAAGTCATGGGACTTGGTCCCATCCCTGCGACGAAAAAGGCGCTTGAGAAGGCAGGTTTGACTGTCTCGGATATAGACCTGGTAGAGGCCAACGAAGCGTTCGCATCTCAATTCTGCGCTGTAGGAGCTGAACTAGGATTCGACTTGGAAAAGGTAAATGTCAATGGCGGAGCTGTCGCGCTTGGGCACCCGATCGGGGCGTCCGGCGCCCGTATTCTCACTACTTTGCTGCACGAGATGAGGAAAAGGGAGAATGCAGAAAAAGGGCTTGCCACTTTGTGCATAGGTGGAGGAATGGGCGCTGCAATTATAGTTGAAAAGATATGAGAGTGGCATGTGGTATCGTGCCCGCGTGTGTAGGAGCGCACAGCCGTGCGCCCCTACATAGCCGCAAAAGATTGGATCCCGGAGTGTCAGCCGTTTTCACACCCCTTTACCCTGCAAGAGCATGTTGCTATTAGAACTCGAATCAACCGAGTACCTTCGATTTCTTGAAATCCAGAGAACCATCGTTGATAGGAAGATTGCCCAACCTGGTCCCGATGTACTGATGCTTCTGGAACACCCTCCTACGATTACCTTGGGAACCAGAGGTAAGTCATCGAGTCTGACTATAAGCGAGGCAGATCTGGCGAAATTCGGGGTTCCGATCCATTCAGCGGATCGAGGAGGCGAAGCAACTTATCATGGTCCAGGCCAACTGGTCGGCTATCCTTTGGTGGATTTGAAAGGGCTGAGACTTTCGGTCAGAGATTATGTATTCAAGCTGGAAGAAACCGTCCTGGTGGCGCTGCGGCGCTTTGGACTAAAAGGGTTCCGACAGAGCGGCAGGCCGGGCGTATGGACAGGCGCCAGTGATAAAATTGCGTCAGTAGGCGTGAGAATTCGTCGCCGCATTACCTCTCACGGGTTTAGCCTGAATGTTGATCTCAAAATAGATCCGACTTCGTTCATGGTATGTTGCGGTACCCCGGGAATTCGCATGGTGAACCTTAATGATCTCTTGTCCGATCCGGTCCCTCCAGTGTTAGTGCGGCGAGTGGTGGCGGATTCGTTTGCAGAAGTTTTCGGAGTTACTCTCGAACGAGCCTCGCTGGATAAGGCGCTGACGGCCAGCGGTTGAATAATGGCGATTCCGATTAGTTACAGTTTTCATAATCTCGGAGCAAGGAAATTTACCGCAATATTGACAGCCGGGGGCATGGCGCTTGTCACCTTTGTCTTTGGCGCAGTGCTTATGCTGGCGCAAGGTTTGGAGCGAACCCTGGTGGATACCGGATCGCCCGATAATGCCATAGTTTTGAGAGGCTCCGCCGAGACTGAAGTCTCTAGCGTCATTGACCGCGCTTCAGCCGATATTATTGAGGTCCAGCCGGAAGTCGACTATAACGCGCAAGGCGACGCGATAGCCGCCAAGGAAGCGCTCGTCCTGGTAACTTTTCCCAAAAGAGGTACTGGAAAGCCTACCAACGTGGTAGTCCGCGGCGTCGGCCCCCATTCAAAGACTCTCCGACCGAAGATCCGCTTGATAGCCGGGCGCTACTTCAGTCCCGGTTCAAGAGAAGTCGTCGCGGGAAAAAGCATAGCAGAACGCATTGCCGGGACTTCGTTGGGAGAGACTTTGAATTTCGCGCTTACGGATTGGCACGTTGTGGGAATCATGGACTCAAACGGGACAGCTTTCGATTCCGAGTTATGGGCTGATAGTCAGCAGCTCATGTCGGCATTTCGCAGAACAAATTATTCCACTGTAATTCTAAGGACGCCCGCCAAGAACTCATTCGAAGCTATGAAAAAACGACTGGAGGGCGATCCGAGACTGACCGTCCAGGTCAAGCGCGAAATTGCATTCTACAAAGAACAATCTGAAGTCATGTCGAAATTCATTCGCATCCTGGGTCTTGCCATGACCATTTTTTTTAGCGCAGGAGCAATTTTAGGCGCGATGGTCACGATGTACACCGCCGTGGCCAGTCGCACGCAGGAAATCGGCACGTTGCGAGCGCTCGGTTTCAAGAAATGGGATATTCTTGCGGCGTTTCTGGCTGAGTCACTTATGCTGGGCTTTGTAGGCGGCGGAGCCGGCATAGTAGCCAGTTCTTTTCTCCAGTGGCTGACCATATCGACTATCAATTGGCAGTCGTTTTCCGAACTTGCGTTCGGCTTTGAACTTACTCCTGCCATTGCAGTATATGCGGGCGGATTTGCCCTTATCATGGGTCTTCTCGGCGGATTGTTGCCGGCCTGGAGAGCTGCGAATCTCAAGATTGTGGATGCTCTCAGGGCCACCTGACACAAACTTGTCTCACATCAGCCAGCGCCGCCCCACATCCACAGAAAGGCCGCATAGCAGATTGTCAGAGCTGCAACGGACCCATAAAAAGTGGCTAAGGTCAATGAAAAGATGACCTCCGGTATTGACTGAACTCTGTCCTTGAACCTGTACACGTTCATGTCCAGCAGATATTCGTCCGTTTTCAACCTATTGGCTATAACCCAACTATAAAGTTCTCTATACAGTCTCTCCTGCCGCAAGAAATACGCGTCCAGAAACCAGAACACGAGCAATGGAATGAACGCTATGAAAGCCTGATACTTGCTGCCCTTTAACAGTAGCGTCCCTACCACTAAGGTCACCGACCACCCCTTGATCAGGAAGGAATTCAAGGCCATCCTTTTGATTATGTCTTGTATTATCTCGATCTCCTTGAGCATGTAATCTTTGAGATCGTCCTTGTCGCCGGGCATTTGCAACCTCCGTCAATAGGAAGCTCCCGTCCCAAGATCCATCGCGCGGGCATTACCTCGTGGACCGGTCGGCTTTGCTCTTTCCGTTCATTGCGTTGCCCTCATTTTTTCGACCCGTTTGCATTTTCTTTTTCGCCTCAGAAATCCAGCCGTTTATCACGGATCTCCACTTAGGATCGGGGACTAAAGGCAGCGCCTTTGAGTACAACTCAACAGCTTTGAGGTAATCACCTTTGCCCTCATACAGCTTGGCAAGATATTCCATTGCGAGATAATAGTCCGGCCTGAGTTTGAGGGTCGCTTCGTAATCACTAATTGCCTCGTCAGTCCGGTCGAGAATATCGAATGTCGCGGCGCGTTGGAATCGCGCCTCAACATGACCCGGATTAACCTCTATGGCCCTTGTATAAAGAGAAATAGCCTTCTCCCAGTCGCGCGACATGGCAGCCACGTATCCTTGTCGAAAATAATCTTCGGCTTCAGCGCTGTGGCCGGGTCCCGGAAACAGGATAAGTGTCAATGCCAACCATGAAAAAAGAATGAAATATCTCATATTCGCCGGGGTATGGTTCAGGATCACACTTGGTAGACTATCACAGAATAGAGCGTCGAGCGCTACTGAATCCAGCAAACCTCAATCGGTTTGTCCGACACGCGTCGATGCGCCGACCGAAATTGGCACATAGCAGGTTATCCCCTTCCCGAAAAGGAGCTAACCGCATGGGCCACACAATCGAGCAGTGGATTTTTTGCAGAAAGGATTTGTCACCGAAAGATTGGGTTTTCATCCTTTCTTCCGCGTCGAACTCAGAAAAACAGAGTCGGAAAACTGCTACGGTTTTTTCCTCAATGCCTTTACCAGTCCTGGGACCGCAGAAGTCCCCATGTTTTCCAGGATTTCTGCTACCAGGTCCTCAGTTTTTGCGTCAGGGCTCCGCAATAGTCCGATCAAAGGCTCCACCGCGAGCGGACCTATATTGATCAGCGCCCTGGAAGCAGCCCGGACGGCATCGGGTGTTCCTTTGCTCAGCAAGGCCATCAGTTCCGGCACGGCCGTTTCCCGCATAGTCCCCAGGGCTTCCGAAGCCGCGGCCCTCACTGTGGGGTCTTTGCTCTCAAGCGCCTTGACCAGACTCGGAACAGCGTCCTTGCCCATGCCAGCCAGCGCGAGCGCCGCGATGTCCCTGACACGCTTTTGATCGTCACCCAGAAGGATCAGGAGATCAGGGATGACAGCGACTGCCTGTTTTCCGATACTGCAAAGGGCAAGAGCCGCTGCCTCGCGAATTAGCGGGTCCTTATCCTTTAGAGCCTCCCCAAGCGCCGGTACCGCAGGCGCGGCTTCCGAACTTCTATCGGAAAGCGCCTCGATCGCTGTCAGGCGCACGACCTCGTTGGGATGTTTTATGGCCACAGCCAGAGCCGGGACAAAAGCTTTCATCGGGAAATCTTTCTTCTTCAGCTCCTGTGCGGCCTTCATCGCAACCGCCGGGTGGGGGCTGTTGAGGACTTCCAAGAGTGAGTTCAGATCCGGCGCAGCCGAAGATGGTTCAGCCGCGCTTGATACCGCCAGCAATGCCAGCGTGAGTAGGCTCATGCCGAGAATGGCCATGGTCAGGGCAGTACTGAACCTTGAAACGATTCTCATAGTCCACCCCCAGCGTGGATCGGTACACCGTCCAACCCCGTTTTTTTGAATTCTCCTGTTTCAATGGGAAGCACAATTTTAAGGATGGCCGTTAATAGGAGCAATCCTATGGACCAAATTCCTATGGACACCAGAATCTCTATAGTCGTCGGCGCGTATTCCCATACCTCCCCCAGCGGGGCCGGGATAAATCCGGGCACAATCAATCCCATTCCTTTTTCGATCCAGATGCCAACGATGATAAGAACGCAGCCCAGGTTCAGGGTCGCAAAGTTCTTGCGGGTCGCGGGAATGAGAAAGATCACAAACGCTACCACGTTGAAAACAAGCGCAGTACGGATCCACGGTACCAGCATCCCTTTTCCGTGAAGCCCTTGGTACAGATATTGGAGCGGGGTCAGATGATGAGTGTCCGAATAAACCTCTTTGAAAAACTCCGCGCCCAGGAGGAACAGGTTGATAGCCATAGCGATGGCTATCATCTCCGCTATTTTGAACAGGGCTTCGTCCTTGACGTGAAATGTCGTGTACCTTCTAACAAGTTGGTAAAGCAATATCACGAGAGCCGGCCCGGAGCAGAAGGCGGAAGCAAGAAATCGCGGAGCAAGAATGGATGCGTTCCAGAAGGGCCGCGCTGCTAGTCCGTTGTAAATAAAAGCGGTGACCGTGTGGATGCTGACCGCCCACGGGATCGACAAGAGGATAAAGGGCAGGATGAACCTCATATTGACCGGTCGGTCGTGATAAGCGTTCCAAAGAAGATAGCCCGGAATGGCTATGTTCAGGAAAAGGTACCCGTTCAGGACGACAATGTCCCACGCCAGTAACGACCTCGGCAGACTCAGGATTCCCAGACCGGGTATGAGGTGCCAGAACCTGTCGGGCCGTCCCAGGTCTGCGGTCACAAACATCAGACACATTAACAGCGCGCAGACTGCAAGCACCTCCGCTACGATAACTATTTCCTTGATCGGTCCGAAGTCATATAGATACGCGGGAATGATCAGGAGCACTGCAGCAGCAGCCACCCCCACGAGAAAAGTGAAATTTCCTATGTAAAGTCCCCAAGAAACGTAGTTCTGCATCCCGGTCGCTATGAGACCTACCTGAAGTTGCTTCATGTAGGATGTAATACCGACTATAGCCAATATAGTGAGGAGAGTCATCCAGAAATAGTACACTGCGCCACCAGTCACTAGTCGCCGGGACGTCTCGAAAATAAATCCGGATCTCGCCATAGGGTTCCTCAATCAGATAGAGAAAAAGTAATAGAACTTCGGTTGAGTGTTTAGTTCTTCTTTCAAACGGAATACTCTTTTCGTTTTAATGATCTTGCTGATCTCACTATTCGGATCCAGTAAGTTTCCGAATTTTCGAGCCCCTACCGGGCAGACTTCTACGCATTTCGGATAGATTCCCTGCCGCACTCTTTGAATACAAAACGTGCATTTTTCCACTACATTTCGCATTCGCGGTCGATTCCCCAGGTAATGAGTATTGGGGTTCACTTGATCCTTAGGAATTCCAGGGTCGGTGAAATTGAACCATCGCCCCATGTAAGGACATGCGGCCATGCAATAGCGGCAACCTATGCACCAATTGTAATCCACAACCACGATTCCGTCCGGCTCAGTCCAGGTGGCCTGTACAGGACAAACCTTGGTGCATGGAGGATTCGCGCAGTGCTGGCACTGAACCGGCATATAGTAATAGCCTTTTTCCGGTACCTCTTCCGGGTCATAATAGATATCGGACTGCTCCAGGTCCATGTTTCCATCTCTAAATCTCAGCACCCTGATATAGTGAATCTGGGGATCCCTGGACTGATTGTTCTCTTCAACGCAACCGTAAACGCACCTACGGCAGCCGATACAGCGCTGTATGTCCAGACCGTACCCGAAAAGGGTTGCGTCCAGCGGGGCTTCGGTCCCTACCACGAACTCCTTTCCATACTTCTTCTTGTATTCCTCCTGGAGTCGGTGAACAGTCTGCTCGATCTCCTCCTTGCTCATCCTACGGAAGTTATTCTGGAAGAACTCCTGCCACGTGCACGAACTGACCGCGATCATTCCCAGCAGACCCGCTGCGCCGGCGAGGAACGTACGTCGATCCGAGAGCACGGTACGATTGTCAGTGGGTTGAGAATCCGGCCTCTGCACAATTTCGGATCCAGACGCACGTGCGGAGTTTGAATTCTCTTTGCTGAAGCTATCCGTCTGATCGCTCATGGCTCTGAACCTTTAGTGCCTGGCCTTGGTTTCTTTTGGGGTCCACGGTCTTCTTGGAGGGGGCATGGGCTCTATGGGCTTGAATTTCGGCGAATGCGGATCGTGGCAAGTCACGCACCGGTAGTAAGTCTTTTCGCCGTTCCACTTTCCGGTCCTCCGGCCGTGTATACCACTCCTCCAGTCCCTGAACTTCGTTCCGTGACACTTACCGCAGAGGAGGTACGAGTGCTCGAAATCAATGGGCTTACCGTCGCTCAGCGGCAAAAGATAGTTCCGGTCGTCAGGGTTGTGGCAGTCCAGACACCAGACTCGCACACCGCCGTGGTTCAATTTCAAATTCTTATGGACCAAGAGATCTTCTCGTCTCTTGAAATTCACAGGGAAATCTTTTTCCGGACCGTGGCATGCGCGGCACGGAGTAATGGTCTTGGGGAGCGGCGTCAATGGTACGGGAAACTCTCGTTCCGATTCTAATTTACTCGCCTGGGTCTCATCCAGTGTGTCAGCTTCGAGCGCCGCCCCCATATCCTGGGATTGAGCCCGGATTGAACCAGTGCCCAACCCCAAAACCAAGCCCGTCAGACCAAGCGCGAAAAACAGGAGGGCAACTTTAGGAATTACGATTTTTCCTTTCATTAGTGCGCCCTTGTATTGGGATGGCGAGTGACGATTATTTAGCTTCTTTCCCGCCGTACCTTTGTTGATAGAATTGCTCGATTTTCTGTAGCTCTTCCTTGCTCATCCCATCCTTGTACCAGCGATGAAGTGGGTCCTTGAAGACGTACTCATTGAGAATAGGCATAGCCGCCTCTTTTCCGCCCATAATTTTCTCAACTTCAGGCAGAAAATGTGTGTAGAAGTGCTTAGCCACCTCATACATCCCGTGCCACCATGCATAGTCCGGTCCCATCATCGCTGCGCCGTGTCGGCCGCGGCGGCCCTCGTGGTGCCAGAGTTCGTAATAGATCCAGTCCAGCTTGTCGTCGAAATCTGCTTTAGTGAGTTTCCCCATGTCGATCAACTTCTGACGTACATTCATAGCGGGTATGGCGAACTTGTTGTTGTACAATTCGACGAAGCTATCGAACTGATTATAGAAATCGTCCACCATGAAGTCCCCGTGGCACTGGCGGCACACATCTTTCATCTTTTCTCGGCGATCTTTCCAGCGCTCCAGCTTTTTGGAGACCACAGGCCGGAGTGTCCACGAAATGCGTTCGCCTACATCGTGTGTGGCCGATTGATTCGGAGTGGCCCCCATATGGCACGAAGAGCACGTCGCCGTATCCTGGTAGTCGACTCCTACCACCCATTCCCCCTTATCCAGATTCATGCGGTCTCTGAAGGCTTGATAGAGAATGCCGTGCTTGCTTTCGTTGAAAACCTCAATCTGTGGATGGTCAGGTCCGAGATGGCATTTTCCGCATGCGTCCGGACGTCTTGCCTGTTCTTTGGAAAAACGGTGCCTGGTATGACACGCGGAACAGCTTCCTTTGCTTCCATCAGGATTTATGCGGCCGATTCCGGTGTTGGGCCACGTACTGGGATCCAGTTTTCCATCTTTGAGTACCTTGATGTTGGAACCGTGACACTGACGACACCCAGAATTGACCGCGGCCGGTCCGCCAACCACCGTACCGAGGTAGTTGTCCGACGAATTCAGAATATCCGCGGCTTTAGCATGGTGAGAGACCTGCTGCTGGTCGAACTGCTCCTTGTGGCAGCGGGAACAGTCTTTCGGACTGACCAGGGTCGCTATCCAAAAGCCGCGATGATCATAACCATCCGGGTCTCCCGCTATTTTGTCGGTTTTCTTCTCAGCCTTATGACAGTCGTAGCAATTGACCCCGGCCTGTCCCATTTTTCCGGACCTCCAGAGTTTAAACAGGCCTGGAGTTTTCAGTTCATGGCATTTGATACAGACCTGTCCTTCAAGAGCGCCGTACAATTTTGGATCTACCTTCGAGGCGCCGAATGCCGGATAGGAATAGATAACCACCAGCAGGACCAGGATGAGAACTCTTCTCATGGCTTCAACTCCCCCGTATCGGAAATAGTACTTTAAGAACTACAAGACTCGCCCAAATTGGCCGGGTTGATATTGCCCCCAGGGGACATCCGTCTTAACGAAGATATCCCGAATCATCTCACCAAAAACCTCTAGTTTGATTTCAAAGTTTCCGCCACCGCAACATCTCAAAATTATTCCACAATCATAACATGATACAATTAGGACGAAAAATTACTTCCTGTGGCGAAACGCGCTGAGGTCGTTCCCCGATGACAGGACAGTCTTTTCTCCAATGTTTCAATTTTGTAACTTTTCTTTAGGTTTCCGATTCTTATCATTACTCGGCGCCAAGGCTTTGTGATGGCATATCTGCATAATTGTTTATACTGCAAGTCTGACATATAATTGTCTTCGAATGCAATTTTTTTCGAAGACAATATAGTCAAATCTGAAAGGGTCGGCCTCTTTGCATCCAGGCATCTGCTGCGTTGTGTAAAAGAAGGCATGATCTAATTGGCGCCATGAAGACTGTGGACCGAGACAATTGGGAGGATATTTGCACTAGGTGCGGCAAGTGCTGCTATGAGAAAGTGGACCTAGGCGGGGGCCTTATCCGCTACACCGATGAACCGTGTGCTCATCTGGACACAGAAACGAACTTGTGTAAGGTTTATGAGAAGCGCCACGAGGTACAGCCCGATTGCATAAGTCTCACTGCGGACCTCGTGCGGTACATCCACTGGTTGCCGGTGGATTGCGCTTATGTCGAATATGTGAGACACCAAGATACGCTTGTTGCTGTCCGTGTAGCGGAAAAGGCAAAAACGCGTTGTGGTATTTCTCGGAGGAGAAAAAGGAATGGCCATAAAAACCTTAAACGTCAATGAAGACATTCTAAATGCCAATGACGCTCTCGCGGAAAATCTGAAGAACCGATTCAGCCAATCACGTGTTTTCGTGATGAATCTCATGTCTTCACCCGGAGCGGGTAAGACGTCGATCATTCTGAGGATCATCCAGGCCTTAGCGAACAAATTCAAGATAGGGGTCATTGAAGGCGATATCGCGTCGGACGTAGATTCCCGGAAAATAGCCGAGACAGGCGTGGACGTCCTCCAGGTCAATACCAAAGGGGCGTGTCATCTGGATGCTAATATGATCCTTTCTGCAACCAACAGCCTGGGTTTGGACGGAAAGCAGCTCCTGATCATCGAAAATGTGGGGAATTTGGTCTGCCCCGCTGAATTTCAGTTGGGCGAGGACATAAAAGTCATGATCCTGTCGATCCCGGAAGGCCACGACAAGCCGCTGAAGTACCCGTTGATGTTCACGGAATCCAACGCCTTGATTTTAAATAAGGTTGATTTGCTGCCTCACACGGACTTTGATATGAACGAATTGCGTAAAACGGTTATGGCCATGAACCCGGACATACAAATTTTTTCAGTGTCCGCCAAAACCGGTGAAGGCGCCGAAGCCTTCACAGCATGGCTAGCGGAAAAGATCGCCGCCAAATAGGGACCGGAATTTGTTGGTTCCTCTGCTTCACCGGGAGTTCACACGGCCATATGACGTGTGCTACGAAAGGCTAATTAATGATTTTGACTCAACATCGGTTAAGATGGAGCTTTCTGGCCGCGGGTTTGCTGATTTACTGCTTTATAACTGCCGCGCCCGATTCTGTTTTTGGAAAAGAACTCTCCGATGCGGAAGTCGCAAAGGAGCTTGTTAAGCAAAACAATAAAGTTATTATTGAAGAATTCCTCAAATACGAACTCGGCGAGGTCAATGAATACGTAGCAAAGCCGTTAATGAAGAATCATCAGTCTCTCGAATTTTTCATCAAACAAGCGGAAAGAGGTCCGCTTAACAATCTTTTGTTCCTGGAAACGCAGGTTCACAAGCTCCGGGACGCGCAAAAAAACATCAATTCTCTTCCGTATTCCATAAGCTTCTCTTCTGCGGAAAAGAAGAAAATCCTCGGTCTTCGCGCGGTCGCAGACAGAATTGCCTCTTATGGAATTCCTCTCATGAAACGTGACTTTCTTCGGGTTGTTGAAGCTGCCAAACAAGTGGCTGACAAGAAGAACAAACACCCGATGGCGTTAATGCGTGATCCTGCCTTCAGAGACGCGGTATATCGGTTCTGCGAACCGACGGCGCAGGGGTTAGACGAGGCGATGGGCAAGCTCTCTGAAGGTGAGCTTATCTGTATGCGCCTGGGATGGACACTCGAAGAGGTTACCATCACTCGCTTGTGGCTTGTGCTAAATGATAATTGGCTTCCGAAACAGGACGATTTAATGGTTTTCAGGAAAAAGCGCAGTGAGTACTTTCAGAAACGTCTAGAAAGAATTTACGGCGGCGCAGCCGCGGCCAACCCCGCACCCTCGAGAAGCGGCCGCAAATGAACGCGCGAGCGCATGCCGGTCCCTTGATACGCCTCGACAATGTGAGTAAAAGCTTTCACAGCGGGCTCTCGTGCGAAATCTATCCTCTGAATTCCATCAATCTTGACGTGGATCAGGGTGAGAGAATAATTTTGCTGGGTAAAAGCGGTTCCGGCAAAACCACGTTCTTAAACCTGGTGGGAGGTGTGGACGTGCCCACCAGCGGAGACATTTTTTTCGACGGTCGCCGGATCTCCGCCATGTCCTCCAGCGAATTGGCCTTGTATCGAAGAAAAGAAGTGGGCTTTATATTTCAGGCATTCAATCTCTTTTCCACGTTGAGTGTCGGTGAAAACCTTATGCTGCCTTTGGAGTTGCTTGGGATCTCGGAAGAGGACCGCGCGAGAGAAACTCTTGACGCGGTGGGACTCAACGGACAATGGGACAAATTCCCCGAGCAGCTTTCCGGAGGCGAACAGCAAAGATTGGCTATTGCCAGGGCCTTAGTGAAAGAGCCCCGGCTCATTCTGGCGGACGAACCGACAGGAAACCTGGATCTGGAGACGGGTAACACGACATTGGAACTCATCTACAAGATTTGTAAGAGCCGAAACGCCACTTTGATCATGGTCACTCACAGCTCGGAGGCGCTCGGGCTGGCTGACCGGACTTTCAGACTAAGGTCGGGAAAGCTTCTGGAAGAGCCTGCCGGCGCCGGGCCTTGTGTCTGTGAAACTTCAGATTCTTGATGACTATCCCCACGCTGTTTAAATTCAATGTTCGCTACTATCGGCGCCACAGTCTGCTGTCGCTGTTGTGCGTCATGGGAATTGCCCTGGGGGTCGGGATTGTTGTCGCGGTGGAACTTATAAATAATTCGGCTCTGGGCTCTTTTTCATCTTATGTTGATCTGCTCTCAGGCCGAGCGACCCACTCGATCATTTCCACACATTCTTATTTCGACGAGAATCATTTCGCTCGCATCTGGAGCAATCCTCAGATCAAATCGGCGGCGCCTGTGATCGAAGTTGTGGCCAATGCGCTCGAGATTCGGGAGCCGATTCGTTTCATCGGAATAGATCCGTTCTTGGATGGCGCGATCCGAAATTGGACCCCAAACGATCGCGACGAAGAATCGCTGACAAAGTTTTTATCCGCGGTTCCTCCCGCTGTCTATTTGACAAAAAATTTCATGTCCCGGCACAGTCTCAGACCCGGCGGCGCCTTGACGGCGCTTACTGCCGGGTTTGAAAAAAAGTTGCAAGTAATTGGGGCTCTCCCGAGTTCCGCTGAAATCGGTCAAGGCGATAATCTGGCGGTTCTCGACATATCAGCCGCCCAGGACATCTTTGGAAGAGCAGGACGCGTGGATCGCATAGACATTATCATTCCGGGCGATTCGCGAGAGTTCGGCGCCAACCTACCCGTAGACCTGAAACTGACTGACGCGGCATCGAGGAAATCGACACTCCAGGCGATGCTCTATTCTTTTCAGCTAAATTTGGCAGCGATGAGCCTTCTGGCATTATTTGTTGGGGTCTTCCTCATTTACAATTTCTCGATGTTTTCCGTCTTGTCCCGCCGGGAGGACATGTCTCTGCTGTTAACGTTGGGGGCGGATCGCAGAGAGCTTGTGGGAGCCTTTATAGCAGAGTCGCTTGTGTTGGGAGTCGTGGGCAGCTTGGCAGGAATCGTGTTCGGCTATCTCATGGCTCGGTTCAGTATAGACAAGGTTTCTTCGACCATAAGCGAGCTTTATTTTTATGTGAACGTGGAGTCCGTCCGCCTGACCACTCCGATCATACTGATCGGGATTGGAGTCGGACTCTGCGCCACTATTATAGGGACCGCGCTGCCCGCTCTCGAAGCGGCCTTCACGCCCCCGATCATGGGAATGAAACGCCGAAGCATTGAGGATAGAGCGCACGGGATAAAGGGTCTTTTATTTGTTTCGGGACTAGTCTGCTTTGTGGCCGCGTTGGCCGGCGCGTGGGGCTCTCGGTTTTCCATATTTTGGGGATTTGCTTCGGCATTCGGTATGACGTTGGCTTTTGCTTTTTTCACGCCTTCCATTATTTCGCCCTTCACGCACTATTTGGGTATTGGGTTGAAGCGAGCAACCGGCTCGTTAGAGGCATTCCTTGCCGCCCGAACAATTCGAGCGTCATTGAGCCGAACAAGTATAGCGGTGGCAGCGCTCGCCGTAGCGCTTTCCATGACCATTGGTGTGGATACGATGATCCACAGTTTCCGCGAATCGGTCGCGGCGTGGCTTGACGGATCATTGCAGGGAGATCTGTACATAGCTCCCTCAACCACCAAGTGGGACCATCCGCTTCCGCGGTCACTGATCGAGACATTGCGGAAGGACACTAGAGTCGAAGATGTCGAACAATATTCCACATATGACATTTATCTGGCAGACAAACCGGTTAAACTGAGAGTGGTCGACGCTTCGGTGCTCCGGAGGCATTCGCGATTCCATTTTATCTCCGGAAGAGAAGGGGCCTGGGATAAACTCAAAAGAGGTGGCGTTTTTATTTCCGAGTCGCTCGGCTACCACTTCGGTTTGAGAATGGGAGACCAACTGGAATTGGTTACACCCGAAGGTAAGCGCTCGTTTCCGGTAGTTTCCATCGTCCGGGATTATTCTTCGGACCAAGGAGCCATACAAATCGACCGACAGCTATATGAGCGCTTTTGGAAAGATGACCGTGTGCAGTCGGTGGCCCTGTTTCTTCGGCCGGGCGCTTCCGCGGAGGAAGTCCGAAAATCGGTAGTAGACCAATTTCATAGTTTGGACCGAACCATAGTCTCAAATTTACAAATGAAAAATGATGCGCTGAGAATTTTTGACAAAACATTCGCGCCCACTTCAACTCTGAAAGGCGTTTCTCTGCTTGTCGCGTTATTGGGAATCGCGACGGCTCTAACTGCAATACTGATGGAAAGATCTCGAGAGGTGAAGGTGCTTGGATATTTGGGGCTCACACCTCGCGAGTTGGGCAGGATGAACATCTATCAAGCCATGATAATGGGCCTGCTGTCTTTCGTTATTTCTGTCGCATGCGGTGTCATCCTCACCTGTATCATTATTTATGCGATCAACTTTCGTTCTTTCGGATGGTCCATAGATATATTCGTGGATCCATGGGTTTTCGGAAAAACCTTCGTTCTCACCGGCATTGCATGTCTGACTGCATCGCTATATCCCACGTACAAATTTATATGGGGGCAAGCCGCTGCAAGACTGGAAGAGGAGTAGCCGGTAGGATCGGGATTAATGACCGGCGATATGAGAGTGTCTCAGAATTACTTAATCTGCGAAAATTGTAGCACGACTTTCCCTCACCCTGGCCCTCTCCCAAAGGGAGAGGGAAATTGTAAAGCTGCTCTCCATACCTCCCTCTCCCTCTGGGAGAGGGTTGGGGTGAGGGTAAGGAAGATTTCAGGTACGCCCTGATCGTGCCACAATTCGTGCCTTATCCCGAATTCTGAGACAGTTTCATATGCCGATCCTACGAAACATTCCAAATAATGTCTCGCTTGCTAGCGGAGAGGGATGACTTGATTTCGTGAGATGACTAATCTAGTCTGTGGATCGAGAGTAGCCAGTCTGATCGAGGGAGGTCGGCCATGAACAAATCCGAGATTTTGCGTGCCGTGGAATGGATCGACCAGGCGGCAAGGGATGGAGACGCGGAGCGTCTGTCAAAGGCGAAAAAGGCCCTTGAAGACGAACTCGCATCCAGCCGTAATATCTCCTCGCCTGAAGTTGCGTACAAGACCGCGTATGAGAGTTTTGTAAGAAAACATGGTCGAGAACCTATGGAAGAATCCTCCCTGGAGGAGTAACATACAGCGGTCCGGCGATCAAAATACGGCACGCCAAGGTACCGAATGACAAAAAGATTTTGGAAATCGGGCGCCGCTGGAAACTTATGCAAAATTGGTTTTGCGCAGGCGCTCGTAATTTCCGTGGTAGCGTTTGGTGTATCTATCCTGGCGGGATGTCTGGTTCCGTCACAAGAGGCCGTGAAGAAGCCCTCCTGGCCTGCTCAGCAACCCCAAACCTCCGAATCCGGGAAAAGACCGCCCGAACAAGCACTGGTAAAGCCGTTCATTCCGCCTGAATCGGAGGCAGGCAGTGGACCGCACAGTCAGGGCGCGAAGCTCACGAAACAAGATCAATCTCCGAGCACAGAACCGCACGCTCAAACGATGTCTGAACAGCCGACGCCCGCGCCGGAACAGCCGGCGCCAGCGGCATCCGAACAGGCTGCGACAGGGCCTGAACAGAAACCCTCTACCAAGACTTGGGAAGATGAAAAAGTAAAAGCCCTCGCTTTGGAGTTGGCAAAAGGTTCGCCCCCGGGCACAAGAGCGAAGATATGCTATGCAGTCAAGAAGGATGAGTGGTGGGTGATTCTGTACGAAGACGCTGGAACCATGTTTGACCTCAAGCAGTACACCTGGAACAGGGAACAGAACAAATTGGAGCAGTTCTTGGTCCTCAAGACTGTGCCCAAGGACAAGATCGAAGAGCGCCTGCGCTCGTCGGAACCGGACAGAGCTTGCGAAGTTCTGGATGTTCCTAAGAAGACGGATTAAGCGCAGGAGATCGTATGCTCGAGTGTAATCAGGCTATTTGACGCGGACGCGATGATCATGAACATGGAAACATCGGACGATCTAGCCGCCTTTCTAGAGGCGCTCGGCAAAACCGAAGAGCCGATGGGTGTGTTCTACACCGATGAAGAACCGCAGGGTGGCATCGCCCCCAAACCGGGCCGACTGCCGTCTGCTGAACAGGAAGCGCGGCGCGAGATCGATTTCAAGGAATTGTTTAAAGATTTTTCGTGCGTAATCGGCAAGATCCGGATTGCTCGCACAAAAAGGACCGCAGCTTACTTTGACAGCGAGAGGTACGGCTGTCTCGGCGGCGCTTTTTTTCTGGGCTATCTGAAGCCGCAACTCGATTTCATCGTCCACTATGTTTCGACCGGTATCGCTAACGTCGTGGAGGGTGAGCGCTACCTTGCTTCCCCTGAAGTTACGCGTGCTTTCTACGAGACCATTGACCCCAGACCTGCCCCTAAGCGGTTTTGTGTTTTCAAACCGATTTCTTTGTTTGCCCAACACGAAACACCCGAGCTTGTCGTCTTCTTTGCCAGACCGGAGGTAATTTCCGGGCTTCATCAACTGGCCACGTTCGTAACAAACGACGTGGAAGTCGTGATGTCTCCGTTCGGCGCCGGATGCTCAAACATCGTGACCTGGCCCTTAAGATATCTTGATCGGGGCAAGTTCAAAGCTGTCTTAGGCGGATGGGACCCGTCTGAGCGCGTATATCTCCGGGCCGATGAAATAACTTTCAGTATGCCCCTCGAAATGTACAAGCTTATGCTAGCCCGGTGGCCTGAATCCTTCCTCAATGGCAATGCCTGGCAGGCCGTCAAAAAGAAAATCGCGAGAAGCCGAAAAGCATGGGGAGAAGAAGAGTAGATTGCCCCAAAACCGGCGTTCCCAAGAAATCGCTGTACGCTGTGAGAAGCAATTTGTGGGGGCAGGTTTCAAACTCGCCCTGTGGCCGATTATCAGAGGAGGGCGGGGTTAAAACTCGACCCCACTATGCATCACGCAATCGTTTTGGCGGCACCCGGCGCCTGCCAACTGCAAAGGAGATACTACGTCCTCCTTACGAACATCGATGGTCCCTGGTCTCAAGATTAATAAATCACTTCATGTTATACTTTCAAGATAGCAATACCAATAAATATATTTGACTGAACACTCTACGATGTGATATTATCCCCTTGAGCAGAACTCTATGCAGGCGCCTTTGCCAAAATGTGCTCGGCGGAGGCCGACCCTGACCGGAAATTTTCGCCATAGGTGGATATGCTTAGCCTGAAGCAGACAAATTGCTTGGCCGTGATTGCAATAATTTTCGCGATGGTATTCTTCTGCGAGAGTACTGGTCTAGCCGCGGGCAGGATTGCTGGTGTCAAAATCAGTCCGGATTTGAAACGTGTTGTAGTCAAATGCGAAGGCCCGGTTGATGAGCGGACGTCATCGTCGGTCCAACGATCTTCGCTCCTGGTGATAGACGTCGCGGGAGCAGGTCTAGGAGATGTCGAGCGATCTACCCGAGCCGGCGGGGAAGCGGGACTGGAAGTTCGGGTTTCCAAAACCCATTCCGGCGCTCGCCTGGTCCTCGACTTTGGCGGCGCGGCAGCGCCTGAACATAAGATCCGCCGAGTCGGCGATTACCTGATGGTATTTCTCGGCGACTGGACCCCCAAAGCGGCGCTTCCAAAGAAAACAGTAGTTACTTCACCCCGCCCTGCCTCGCCTGCGCAAGCCGCTCGGCCTAAACCGAATCCTCCAGCGCGGTTGGCTTTGGATTCGTCAGGCTTGACTATTAAATCAGTGGAAGTAATTGACGGTGTAATAGTGCTTCAAGTTGCTAATCGAACAAAGCCCTCGGGCAATTATCGAATAGACCTGGGCATAAATTTTGATCAACTTGGCTTCAGTATCGCGAATGTCCAATCCGTAGATGAGTTTCGAAAGCCTACAGCGCTCAATGGGGGCAGCGATAGGCTCTGGTCGAAAGCGGCTGTTTCCGGAATTAGAATAGGTCCTCGCAAAACTGCGGTAGCGAATTTAATAAAAAGAACAAATGCGCAGAACCATGGGGCCTTGCCGAACATCGGCAGTGATAAAAACCCGGCAATAGATGAATCCGGATTGTCTCGCATTCGGAAGAATCATCGTTCGGCATTCGCAGCAAGCCAAAGAAGCCATCACGCTCGGATCCAGCGATCTATTTTCCCGACTAAAGCTGCGGTGGCTTTTCACCAAGCGCGCAATAGCCAATGGACGACATCCATCTTCCCCCAAGCCTCAAAGTTTTTATTCGACCCCTCCCAGTCATATTGATAGGACGAGACATGCTGGGGGAAACTTCTTGACGTGGATTCTGTGCTGGATTTCCCCCAGCATTCCCCCCCTCAAGAAAGAAATTATCTACCTATTGCCGCGTGCACTCGCCCGACAAGCCCCAGCTTGAACCATCGGCACGGATCTGATTTGTTCTACCTCATCCTTTAGTGATGATTCTTCTGCCTCGGCGATTGCATCGACCGGCGGTCGACGCAGGCCCCAAAACCATAATAAGAGTTTTGGGAGAGGGGCTTGGGGAGTCCCCTTTTTGCAAAAAGGGGCTCCCCAAAAACTCTTCACAAAAGCTCTCTGTTCTGAAGCATTTCTTCTTTAGCCGCGGTGAGGATACCGCCGCCGGCAAGGAGATTTTGTTGTTCCAATTCCTCGACACAGTTTTTGAAGTATTGAGTATAGTAGTGGTCGTGTCCCAGGTTTTCGGCCAGATAATCAAATGCCTGCTTTTTCCACTGGTAAATTGCTCTAGGATCGAAGTCAGTATTCACAACACGCCAAGCAGTCTCAATCAAATCATCTAATTTTTTCAATGACATCTCAACCCCTCCAATCGGCTCTCGCCATCAATTTGAGTCACTGTTGGCTAAGGGAGAAGTCCGCCAAGAACCTAATTAAAATAACCCTCTGTAATTAATAGGCAATACCTAAATGGTACGATTACATTACAATCCCTATCCCTTAGAACTAATGCTAAAAGGGTATTAGCCTCCTTTACCGAATTTTTCATGCTCTCACACTGATATTTTAAGCAATGACCGTACCAAACAGGCTTACTGTCTGATAAAAGGAGAGTAATCTATGAAGAATGGCTTCAGAAGCAGATGAAAATAGCTAAATTTTTTCGCGGAATATGGAGGTTTTCGCGAGATGTGGGAATCTTTTTCGCACCACAGTCATTCTACAGCAAACTTCTGCTTTTGATCTCCAAGTATTGATCCAGCAGAGCTGCGGATATTCTATCCGGCTCCGTGTCTATCACCATAACCCCTGACGAGCGGAGCTTCGCCAGGAGCTTTTCACGACGGTTCAGAATCTCCGATGCTACCCCCTGTCGATAGAGATCTCTTTCCTGTGTCGGGACTGCGTCGGCGACATTAATTATTTCATTGTCGGACATTACCACCACCAACGGAAGATGCCGCGGTTGCAGGCCCAGGTTGTAACGTATCAATCCTGCAGAAGCCCTCTCATCTATCAGGTCCGTGAAAATGACCACCAAAGATCTTGTCCGTAATTTTACGGAAAGATCGGACAAGGCAAGATAGAACCTCGGCTCTTCGAGTTGAGGTTCCAGCGCGTACGTTGAATCAAGGATACGGCCGAAATGCCGTGGTCCTTTTGACGGCGCCACAAAACATAAGATCTCTCGCGCGATGGCGGTTACTCCGACATTGTCGCCCAATTCCAGCGCCGAGCGCGTCAGCGCTAGCGCCGCGTTGAGCCCATAATCGAACTTGGTCTTGCCCAGGACTCGCGCGGTCATCATCCTTCCGGCGTCCAGAACCAGGAATATCGTCTGGCTCCGCTCAATCCGATTCTGGCGCACCATAGGCTTGCCTTTCCTGGCGGTGGTGGCCCAATGCATCAATCGAACATCATCACCGATGACATAGTCCCTGAGACTGTCGAACTCGGTCCCCTCCCCCTTTTGCTTGATAGAGCGAACCACATCCTGTGCTGACAAGCGCCTGGCCTGTATCCTGCCTTTATCTACCAGCGTGAGGCCGGGATAGAATTTGACTTTCTGGCTTGCCGCAGATTCCCCATGCTTCAGGACAAGTCCCATAGGTCCGGCTAGCCAGAAATGGATATTACCGAACTCCTCATTACCTCGCTCAGCAGGGCTGAGTTTGTACGATAGTCGAGTCGGCTTGCCTCTTCGGATTAATGTGGCAATCGGCAGACCGTCAGCATTACATCTGTCGGGAACGTCGTCCTGAATCAATAGGGAGACGTCTCTGCCGGTCCTGTTGACCGCTTCCAGCTGAATTTCATTGGGAGTGTTTACAGCGAGGGGGTACAACACAATCCGTTGGATGTCCACATCTCGAGGCGCCGGGGCGAGGGCAAAATCCATGAGCCCAGCCGCAATGAGTATCCCATCCAGCACGAATATCATGTATCGGGGGCCTGGATAGAACTCCTGAATAATAATGAACAATATGGATACCGATACAAATAGAACAAGAAATCGCGTGGAAAAATAGAAAGGCAGGCTCCGCATCACATCATGGCTCATATCGCATACCGTGGCTTCGGATTCTATCGAGGGACAGGAACGCTCCGCAAAAGGTTCTCGAGGAAATAATCAGCCGTGAGCCCGTCTATGAGCGCTTCCGGCCGCAGAATTACACGATGGCGAAGCGTCGGCGTGGTGATGTCCTTAATTTCTTCGGGGCTTACAAAGGCCAGGCCGCGGATGGCCGCAAGCGCTCTGGCAGCTTTCAGCATCCAGACAGCGGCTCTGGTCGAGGCGCCAAGCTGAACGTAAGCAGTGTCGCGAGTCGCTTCGATTATCTGTTGCAGGTATCGTATGACTTCATCCCGCACCACCACTTTTTGGACCTCTCTACGGAAGGCAAGGATTTCCTCTTTCGCTGTCGCTCGGGATGGTATCAGCCGGTCCACGTCCTGCAAGTCTACGCCGTCCGCATAATGCCGCACCACTGAAAGCTCGGCTTCCTGCGAAGGATAGCCCAAAACGATCTTCATCATGAACCGGTCGAGCTGCGTTTCCGGTAACGGATAAGTCCCTTCGTACTCCACTGGATTTTGTGTGGCGATGACAAAGAACAATTCGGGCAGCAGGTTTTTCACGCCGTCCAAGGTAACCTGCTTCTCTTCCATTGCTTCCAATAGCGCAGCTTGTGTCTTAGGCGGCGTGCGATTGATTTCGTCCGCCAGGAGTATCTCAGTGAAAATCGGGCCCTTGTAGAGCGAGAATTGTGACGTCTGGACATTGAAGATATTGGTCCCGATGATGTCGCTTGGCAGAAGGTCGGGAGTAAATTGGATGCGTCGAAACTGAGCGTCCACAAGTTTGGCCAGGCTCTTGGCGAGAAGCGTCTTGCCCAGTCCGGGGACCCCCTCCAAAATCACGTGCCCTCCGGCCAACAAGCATGTCGCCAGTTGTTCCAAAGCTGAATCTTGTCCCATGATGATCCGCCCCAATTCGGACCGGACTTTTGTCATCGCATCGCGGACGACTTCCAGATTCGGCATTACAATCCTCCAAGCTAATACTTTAGCGGTAGGTCCTTTTCTTAATCCGATTCATTCTCGCTCTGATGCGCGCTAACCGCCGCGCTAGGGTCAAAGCCTTAACAGGCTCAGTCTCTGAACTCACTGCGGCTCGACATTCCTGTGCCAAGCCTCGAAGGTCTTGTCCTTGCGCTTCTGCGGACACGACGACCGTGTCCGGCAAGTCGTCTGCCATCATCTTCAAGGGAGCGCCGGTCTCATGTGAAAGTTGGGCCAGAAATCTATTGAATATGGGCTCCAACGCTGCGGACCCAGCGGAGCAAGATTGAAATATGTTCGCCATGGAATCTACATATTCCAGTGACGATCTCCCCGTGGCTGTGGTCGGCGATTTGAAACGCCCGGAATAGCTCGCTCGTCTCGAGTAAAAGAATATAGCCGATCCCACAACCGCTTGGAGCATCGCCAACGCGAAAAGGGACGATCCGAAGTGCGCCCGGAACGTGTCTTCCATTTTATGACCGTGATGATATTCGTCAAAAAGAATCTGATCGGGCCGGTTTTCCAGCAGTAGGGCCAAAATCAGTCTCAGATTCTGCGCATTGGATAGCTCCCCATTGGATGGAAGGCTAGCGTCGGATACGGCCACAATGTCGCCTTTACCGTATTTCCTGGATACGACTATCGGCCCGGCCTCGTCGCCAAGGACCTCTTTCCATGACCTTGAAGGCTTCTTCCATCGGAAGCCGGAGGATACGGTAATCTGCACGGGTTCATCCAGATTTGATAACCGGGCGTACAGAATCTTGCGAGAGCTGTCGTGAAAATCTGTCAGGCGCAGGCCAAAGCTGCTGGAGAGTTTTCCCATTGGGTCAGCTTTCCCGGTCATGGTTTTGCTCTTGCTAGAGCGCTCGCCTAGAAATCTCTCAAAATCGTCTTTTTCCATTCCCCAAAAAAGCGTCAGTCGATTTCCTTCTCTTATCCAATCTTTCAAATATGTAATTTCACGCTCTGTAAATTGCTCTAGATCGGGGTTGGCTATTATCAGAACGCTGTGTTCGCGAAGCAATCGAGAAAAAGGTTTTCGGAAGCGTGAGACGGGAAGCTTCAACTCCTCAAGGAGCATATAAAGCGCCTTGAGCCCTTCGGGTCCGCTATAGTATGTGGACGCGGTGGACAAAACCCATTTGTCCGAGACTGCCCCTCTCAATATGACCCAGACTGCTGCGGTCACCGTGAACAGAAAAAACAGTATCACTTTGCTTCTGCGGGACATTACAGGCGAGCCCCTCCGGTCACCAGTTGGGCCAGAGTCAAAAACCGCTGAAATTCCGGGTCCCCGCAAGGCTTATCGCCGTAGTAGATTCCGTTAAATATCGAGATCATTTCGGACAACGGCTCACGAGTGGTCGTACTTTCGTGCGCGCTCCTGAGGATTTCTCTATTTGTCTTCCATGGGCGCCACTTTATATGGCCCAGTTCGTCCAGCCTCAGCAACACGAAGCGGAAAAGTAGTATCAGGGCTTTCCTGTAATCGCCTTCCCTCGCAGCCCGAAGGGCTTGTTCCTGCATCTCTCCCAAGTCTCCGAGTTCTATTTCTTGAAGCGAAGATTCGGGCGCTTGCTTCGCTCTTTTTCTAAAAACCGGTGAGAAGATGCGCACGAGCCCTATGATGATCACGGCTAAAAGAGCGGCTATCAAAAGGATACCCACGGCCGCCCAGATAGACTGACAGCCAAGATTGATCGGCCCGAGGTTCGGCAAACGATCCAGTATCCAGGAAAGCGCTTTTCGCCACAAATGATTGAGAAAAGCCGTTAACCTGTCCAAAAGGGATCGTGTGGCCGCGTCCCTGAATTCTTTCCGGGATAAGATGTCCTTGAGGAGAGCTTCCGGATCTTGGGGCAGATTGAATTTTTTTTGGAAATCACCGGAAGGCGGGGTCGCGTAGCCTAATTGCGCCGGCCAATGACCACATGCGGCAGCCAACAGCAAGAACAAGAGCAAGACCCGCAAGATCCGGATGGAGTTCAGTTGAATCCGCATGATTGATTGGCTGACTCGAAATCGTTTACATATTCTAACCGGCGGAGAAGACCTGCATCGCCGGCCTCTATTAACTTGACTCGGCGATCCCACACATGCTTTCCTCACATGCGTCACATGTCATACAACTGCGCCGGATCACATCCTTCTCATCCGTACTAAAAGCCTCTCCCACATATTCCGGGTCGGGGCTACCGCATGCGGGGCATTTTCGGGGCGCATTGTCCGGCGTAAGGACCAGTTTAGGAAATGTATTACCACAGTTGTTACATTTGTAGTTAAGTATCGGCATGGGGGCCTCCTGTTTGAAAAAGCGTATAATCTTCATAATACAGATGCACGGCGGAAGAAAAGAATTCTTACGCCCGGATCAAAAAACATCGGCCAAGCATATAAGTTCGTCGCTGTGGCCGATCATGGCGCCCCGCGAGGGATTAAGCACAATATCTGTTTGGTTTCCACTTTTTCGAGCGTATCCAAAGCAGAGAATCGGTTTTCCTCGGAGATACTTTTGTCGAGAAGCCCACATGAGATCGGCAAATGTAACCGCTTGGTCGTCATCCGCGTCAATCAAGAAATGCCGAGGCAGGAAAGCAAGTTCAGTTCCGCCTTTGTTCATGAGTTCTCGAAACAATTTGGATCGCCTCGGATCTTCCACTGCTTGCGCCAAATAGTCGCAAAGTAGCTCCAAGCTAATAATCGCTACCCCTACGTCTCCACCTCGGACCAACTGGGCATTTTCCGGGTCCAAGAACTCAGCTACTATGAGGGCTCTCGTGAAATCAGCCGAAGGTTCTTTCCCCAAGAAGATCGATGGGGTAGCAAGATCGGGTTCGGGTCCTCCGGCCCTGCCCCACCGGGCTTTCTCCATTTCACGAATTCCTAGGATCTCGAGTAAGATCTCCGCGTCGTGCGTTTCGGGGTCACGTTTGGAGTCAGCCAGGAGAATACGTTCGCACGGCTGTTCCGAATTGATTGCCTCGCGAAGTATGTTAAAACGACTGTGGGGTGTTCCGTCATCAGCCCGATACTCGATTCTTACTCTGTCGGAGGAAGATTGATACGACTGATCGAGTGTTTCGCAGCAATGAACAATCGTGCTCTCATCAGGCAAAAACTCGGCCAGACTTTTTATTATGTTTTCGACTTTCGGTCCGTGGCCCAGCACCAGGACCTTGGTAGAAACGAAGTTGAAATCGCGCTTGCACAGTACTATTCTTCCATGGTCGCCTGTTGACGATGGGAGAGTGATTGTCTCGATTTTTTCAGCTTCGGCTATGAAAATCACCTCCGTATCCGGTGTCAGCATCACATGATCTTCCGGATCGGGGTTCATGATCAGTCCGTTGTATGAACCGAAATAGCCCACCGGGACGGCGTTAACGCACCTCATATATAGGTCCTCAAAACTGAGCGACTGCCCGACACCGATGTCCTTGAGCCGAACTATGTAGAACTCATTGCCCTCCTCAAATGAAAGCAGATCCTTAAAGACCTGCTCCAGCCCCGGCATGATGGCTGCCTGAGCCAACAATTTGGCAATAAAATTATCGGGCTCCGCTACACGAACTATTACATTTCTATTACCTGAATTCTGGTCCCTGAGAACTTTCGCAATATCCGGATCGTATACAGCAAGCGCTATATTGGTTCCCGTGGGGGGATCCTCTCGGTCCAACTCTTTGTCCCCCGCGTCTTCTACGTGGCTTTCGAGCGTTTTCATTACCGCGCACAGGGCAGTAATAGCCTTGGCATCGGATTTGTGGATTTCCTGTGAGTCATCGGACGGGAGAATAATGATCTCTCGCGCAAATTTGAGTTCCACGTTCTCGAGATCATTGATGTTATCTATCCGGCCTGTCCTGCAACTCACTTTGCGATTCCCGGCAAATGTGCAGCGAAGCTGTATCATGTCTTCCATTTCTTCTTTTGACTTGTCAGCCAACACTACTACAGATCGTGGACGCGAAACCTTGTCGCTCAGCAATTGATCTATTATCCCGAATACGACCGGACTCCAACCGAGTATGACCGAGTGATCTCTCTGAAGGACTGGCCTCCTTCCCTTGCGGATTGCATCAAGACGCTTTTCGAACGCGCTCGAAATGATAGAGACCAGTGTACCGAACACCATCAACCCACCCACAATTACCACTGTGCCAATAGCGGCCTTCCAGAAGGTGTCGTCCCCTCCTAGTTGCCCCGGATCTGCGACGCGAAGAAAAGCCCACCAAAGATTTGCCACAAAGCCTGACATGGATGTCCCGAGGCTCAAGAGCAGCGCCCCGAAAAATGTCAGCAGCAAAACAAATATGACGAGGACCCCCATTTGAAACGATAGAGATCTCCTAACAGCCCGGTCTAGGCGATAAGCCAGCCATGTGCGAAAACCGACCCTTTTTATGTCGGATATTGTTGACCCAAACATCTGCCGAACCCCCTGTACCGCGCTTTTCGCGGCATCATATCATTCGCCCTGACGGCCAAAAGTGACAGCCCGGATGAAGATGGTATCCGACCGAGTATATAATCATAATCGGGGGCAATAGAGCAATTATTCGCAATGCGAGATCCACGTGGGCGAGACCGCGTTTCTTTTTTGCCTTGACTTACTCCTCATTGGGACTGATACTGCTACCAATAATTCGCAATAGGGAAAGTGACGGGTAGTCCCCTGTGGGACGTAAGGGAAAGCGGTGAAAATCCGCTGCGGACCCGCCGCCGTGATCGGGTACGAAAGCCGCGAAGCCACTGTCGTCATTGATGGGAAGGGCGGCCGGAGGACGACCCGAGAGCCGGAAGACCTGCTCGCACTCAAGAAAGAGTCACGCTCTTCGTGGATCGGGAGCCTGGCAAAAGGGATGAAAAACGGTATCCCCGGGTGATTGCCCGGGGTTTTTTGCTTTTCCGGACGTTTTCGCCTCTCGCATTTGTCAAGTCTTCCTGCCAGGACAGCGAATACCTTTCGATCCTAATGCGTTTCTTTCTTCGCGGTTTAGTAACCGTACTACGGACACCTTAGAATAGGCCGGAGCGTGGCTCAACTGATTCTTATCACAGGCGGAACGAGAAGCGGAAAAAGCGAATACGCGAGGATCTCCGCTGAAGCGCTTCCCGGCCCGCGCGCATTTATTGCCACTTGTCTTGCCATCGACGATGAAATGCGGGAGCGCATCAGGAAACACCAGCAGTCTCGGCTACAGTCCTCTTGGCAAACCATCGAAGAGCCCTTCGACTTGGCGCCTACTATGCGAAATCACACACAATTCAACGTGTATCTAGTAGATTGCCTTACACTGTGGTTGAACAACCTGATGTACAGGGCTCGAGAACGTGGCCAAACATTATCCGAAGAACAAGCGGCCGCAATGGCTGAAGAACTGGTCGAAGCGTGCTCCTCTGTTACGGGCTCGGCGATCCTGGTAACTAATGAGGTCGGCTTAGGGATCGTGCCCGAAAATCGAGATGCGCGGCTTTTTCGGGACCTAATGGGGTCATGTAACCAGGTCATTGCTCGCGCGGCTGAAGAAGTAGTGTTGATAGTATGCGGTTTACCGCTGAAACTCAAGGATGGAGGTATTCTTTGACTGTTCTGGACGATACTATTAAACGCATTGCGCCACAGGACCGCTCTTTTCGGGAAAAGGCGAAAGAGCGGTTGGATCAACTCACCATGCCTCATTGGGCGCTCGGCAGGCTGATGGATCTATCCATGGATCTGGCCGGCGCCACTCGCTCACTTCGACCTCCTGTAGACAAGCGCGTTGTGGTAGTAATGGCAGGGGATCACGGTGTGGTCGGGGAAGGCGTGACTCTGTACCCTCAAGAGGTAACACGCCAGATGGTCTTGAACTTTCTTAACGGCGGCGCTGGGATCAATGCTATAGCCCGAGTCAGCGGCGCACAGGTGATAGTGGTTAACATGGGGATCGTAGGTGATTTGACCGAACTTGGTGAAGCCATTACCCTCGGCAGCCTGATCTCACAACCCGTCCGGTCCTGTACCGACAACATTGCCGCAGGACCGGCAATGAGCCGAGGCGAAGCAATTCAGTCAATAGAAACTGGCATTGATATTGCCTTCAAACTCGGTCCTTCGTTCGATCTCTTTGCGACCGGAGACATGGGTATAGGAAATACAACTCCCAGCAGCGCGATCGTGGCGGCGTTCACAGGAGCGTCCCCCGCGGAGGTGACCGGGCACGGAACGGGAATAGACAAAGAGACCTTTTCTCGCAAGGTCTCGGTTGTGGAGAAGATTCTAGCGACCAACAATCCTGATCGCTCCGACGGCATTGATGTTCTCTCCAAAGTGGGAGGATTCGAGATCGGAGGCTTGGCAGGTTTGATCCTCGGCGTAGCCGCAATGCAGAAACCGGTGTTGATCGACGGGTTCATCTCCACGGCAGCGGCCCTGGTCGCCCACAGGATTGCGCCGGATTGCGCAGACTATATGATAGCTTCTCATCGGAGCGTGGAACAAGGCCACAGAGTGGCCCTCGATCATCTCGGCAAGCGCCCTCTTCTGGATCTGGATCTCAGACTGGGCGAAGGTACAGGAGCGGCCCTGGCCATGCCCATCGTTGAGGCTGCGGTCAGGATTTTGACTGAGATGGCTACTTTTGAGGAAGCATCGGTTTCGCAGGCTGAATAAAATTATGGAAACCCACAAACATGGCGGGAACCTGACGCGACTGTCTCGGATCTCGGGCCTGAGCGAAGACGAGATTCTCGATTTCTCGGCGAATATTAATCCCTCGGGTTTGCCGGAGTGGTTTCGGTCCGTGGTCAGCGCTTCGCTTTCCAAGATCGTTCACTATCCGGATCCGGATTGCAGCGAGCTTGTTGAAGCGATTGCAGCCAAATACGAAGCAAGACATGATCAAATTATCGTCGGAAACGGTTCCACCGAGATTCTCCATCTGATCCCCAGGGCCTCACAAGCTGAACGCGCGCTAGTCCTGGCTCCTTCCTATGCGGACTATGTGTCGAGTTCAGTCGCGGCCGGTCTTGAAATCGAGACCTCTGTACTGCAGGAGAGCAATGGGTTCCGACTGGATTTATCGGCCTTCGCCAAACTTTTGAGAGGTCGAGAAATCGTCTTTCTTTGTCAGCCCAATAATCCGACGGGCTTGCTTTTCGATGCGGATGAGCTGCGGCGAACGTCGTCAGCCAATCCCTCCACCATTTTTGTGATCGATGAGGCTTTCGGGCCGTTCGTTCAGCAACTGGACAGCTTGACTCGAAATCGACCCGAAAATGTCATCGTCCTCCTCTCATTGACAAAAATCTATGCGATTCCCGGCTTGCGCCTGGGCTGCGCGATTGCCAATCGGGAGATCATAAACTCGCTTCGAAGGATCCAGCCTCCCTGGTCGGTGAGCGCTATCGCTCAGGCGGTAGGAATAGCAGCGCTGAAAGACAACGAATATGTAACCGAAAGCCAACGGTTCGTCGCGGAGCAGCGCCGGGCACTGGTAGGGGAACTCGAATCTATTCCGAATATCACGGTGTTTCCCGGCGAGGCCAATTTTCTGCTCTTGCGCATAGATAGAAACGATTTGGATGCAAAGACCCTTGCCAAGCGAATGTTGGCAGACAAGATCGCTATTCGCGTCTGCGACAATTTCGTCGGACTGGATAATCGGTTTTTTCGAATCGCGGTCAGAACTGCGGACGAAAACATTCTATTCTGCGAATCACTTAGATCAGCAATGGGGCTTGCCCGAAACAAAAGGAGCAAAAGCAAGAAACCCGCTCTGATGTTTCAAGGTTGCTCGTCTAACGCCGGCAAGAGTGTTTTGACCGCCGCGATGGGGCGTATTTTGCTTCAGGACGGGTATCGTGTGGCTCCATTCAAGGCCCAAAACATGTCGTTGAATTCGTTTGTCACCCGCTCCGGCGACGAGATGGGTCGAGCGCAGGTGGTCCAGGCGCAGGCGTGCCGACTAGAACCTGACGTGAGAATGAATCCGATCTTGCTCAAGCCCAATACCGACACAGGCAGTCAGGTCATCGTTATGGGAAAGCCTGTGGCTAATATGGATGTCAACGAATATGTCCTTTACAAGCCTAAAGCTTTTGAAGCAGCTAAAGAGGCTTATGACTCACTCGCCCGCGAATTCGATATATTGTTGCTTGAAGGCGCAGGCAGCCCCGCTGAGGTAAACCTCAAGCGCCACGACATCGTCAATATGCAAATGGCGCGGTACGCGAGCGCCCCTGTATTGCTGGTGGGAGACATAGACCGGGGGGGAGTGTTCGCCTCTTTCATCGGCACAATGGAGTTGCTGGCCGAATGGGAACGGGAGCTAGTATCCGGTTTTGTTATTAACCGCTTTCGCGGCAATAAGGACCTGCTCCACGATGCAGTCGAATACACTCTGCGGCATACGGGCCGACCCGTGCTGGGCATAGTGCCGCATTTTCATGATCTTGGACTACCTGAGGAGGATTCAGTAAGCTTCAAGGCCGGCATGTTTGATGAAGAGCGCGAGGATGCGGATTCTGTGGAAATTGCAGTGGTGGACCTTCCTCATATTTCGAATTTCACCGATTTTGACGCTTTCCGTGTCGAACGCGATGTCCGGCTGAAAATAATTCGACACGCCGACGACCTGAATCGACCTGACGCGGTTATTCTCCCCGGTAGCAAGAACGTGATCGGTGATTTGGAATATCTGAGGAGCAATGGGATTGCCGCCAAAATCGAAGCCTTGGCTAATAACGGAAACACCGAGATCATAGGAATTTGCGGAGGCTTTCAGATGATCGGCTCGGCCATCGCTGACCCGCATGGATTGGAATCCGATCGCAAGACTATTCCTGCGCTGGATTTTTTGAACCTTACGACAGTCCTGGCCTATGAGAAGACTTTGACCCGCGTCAGCGCCGATCATTTGGAATCCGGCCTGACCGTGCATGGATACGAAATACATCATGGCCAAAGCGAGTCCTCAGAATTGGGGCCATTAGTGAAAAAGCAAGACGGATCGTTCGATGGCGCAATATCCACCGAGGGAAAGATCTGGGGAACGTACCTCCACGGTATATTCGATGCGGATAAATTTCGCCGGTGGTTTATTGACCGCCTGCGACGGCGTCGGGGGCTGCCGGCGGCGCGCGAGGCCCGTGCGAAATACGATTTGGAGCCGGCGCTTGACCGATTAGCCGACGCGGTTCGTCATAGTCTTGACATGAACCGGATTTACAAGATCCTGGGAATCGCATGAGTTTGGAATGCGAAATTCTGATAGCGGTGGCCCTGGATCTCATAGTCGGCGACCCGCGATGGTTTCCGCATCCGGTGAGGCTGATGGGACAGCTGGCGATAGGCCTGGAGCCGCGTTTTAGGGCAGTTATCGAGGGCCCTAGCGGCGCCGGAGTTGTTTCTGCTTTGACGGTAATAGCTACTACAGTGATTTGCGCCGGGGCTCTCGTGGTTTCATTCAGGTCCATCCATCCCGTGGCCGGTGACTTGATGTCGATTTTTTTAATTTATTCCGGCGTAGCCGCGCGTGACATGGTGGACCACAGCTCGAAAGTGTACGAAGCGCTCAAAGAAGGATCGATTGAGGGCGCCAGGCGCGGGGTCGCCATGATTTGCGGCCGCGATACCGATCAACTGGACGACGCCGGATGCGTGAGGGCCACAATTGAGAGCGTGGCTGAAAATGCCGCTGATGGTGTTATTTCGCCTCTGTTTTACGCGGCTATTGGTGGACCGATAGCCATTATGGCTTACAAAGCGGTCAACACGTTGGATTCGACATTTGGTTACAAGAATCAGACATATCGCGAATTCGGCTGGTTCTCCGCGAGACTGGATGACTTGGCCAATTTTATCCCGGCGCGGCTCACAGGGATTCTAATTCCATTGGCCGCGTTCATTCTGGGTTTGAATGCGGTCCAGTCTTATCGGATATTCGCGCGCGATCGCCTCCGTCATCCGAGTCCCAACGCAGGCCAAGCAGAGGCCGCAATGGCGGGAGCACTGGGAATTCAACTCGGTGGCCTGAGTTATTATGGCGGAGAACCATCAAATAAACCGACGCTCGGAGAGCCGTTGACCGCGCCAAAGCCGGAGCGCATTCGGGACGCCAACCGGCTGCTGTTGGTGACTTCCGGTCTGGCATTGGCGTTGTTCTTGGGAATCAGGTTTGCGCTCAGGCGTGAATTTGGCTTCTAATTGGACTAACAGGAGTAGCGTTTGAAGGTTTCGCTCCCCAGATTGATAATCGCAGGGACCGGCAGTGGCGTGGGAAAAACCTCGGTTACATTGGCTCTTATCGCCGCGCTCAAAAGGCGCGGTTTGAGCGTGCAGTCGTTCAAAATCGGGCCTGATTATCTGGATCCAACGTACCTTAGTATCGCTTCGGGAAGGCCCTGTTACAATTTGGATGGGTGGATGACCGGAGCGGATTATGTTCGTGAGCTGTTTGCAGATCGAGTCGCCACTGCTGACGTCGCGATCATTGAAGGGGTAATGGGATTGTTCGATGGCAGCGATCCCGTAGGCCCTGAAGGAAGCACAGCGGAAATTGCGGCCTGGCTGAATGCCCCTATATTGTTGGTGGTGGACGTATACGGCGTGGCGCGGAGCTTCGCCGCTGTGGTTAAAGGCTACACGGAATTCCAGCCGGAGCTAAATGTGGCGGGAGTTATCGCGAACCATTGCGGTTCCGAAAAACATGGTTCTTGGCTTGGCGCATCGCTTTCCGCATTCGGTTTGCCCAGATTGCTGGGCGCTCTGCCCAGGGGATGCTTTCCCGAGCTGCCCAGCCGACACCTTGGGCTCATAACCGCGGACAGTCGGAATTTGCCCGACAGAATCATTTCCGAGCTGGCAGACGCTCTGGAACGGCACGTCGATGTGGATGCGATTTGGAATATTGCTCGAACAGCTCCAAGTCTCGACATAGAAGCTCCAAAGCAAAGAATTACCAACGGCGAAAAGCTAGTGCGCTTAGGTTTGGCTTTTGACGCGGCTTTTCATTTCTATTACCCGGACAATCTTGAAGCGTTGGAACAAGCCGGTTGCGAATTGGTCCGCTTTTCTCCCCTTCATGATGAATCTTTACCTGAACCGCTGGACGTAATTTACATGGGGGGCGGATATCCCGAGGAAAATGCGGAGACACTTGCTTCGAACAAGAGAATGCTGGATTCGATCCGGAGTTTCGCGGCATCAGGCAGGCCCGTTTATGCAGAGTGCGGCGGCTTGATGTACTTAGGCCAAGGAATCCAACGCACGGATGGGAAACGCTTTGAGCTCGTCGGACTCTTGCCGGCATGGACCAGAATGCTGGACCGGCTGAAATCACTCGGTTACGTGGAAGTGACGCTGGCTGAGGACTCTCTTTTCGGCAAACGTGGAGCCGTCTTCAGGGGTCACGAGTTCCATTACTCTGAGCTGTTGGAAGATCCTTCCGAACGCGACGGATGGCGAGCGGTTTATCGTGTAACCCGTCGCAGCGTTGACACGGTCGCAAGCGAAGGCTTTCAGTCCGGTAAGGCGCTGGCGAGCTATGTGCACGCGCATTTTGCCTCCAAACCGGAACTGGTGAATTATTTTGTCTCCTTATGCGAGGCTGGGAAATCAAGGAGCCGTATGGATCTATGACTGACAATCCCAAAAGAGTTGATGCGACGCATAGGCCAATTATATACGGTCTTTATGATGAACCGATGACCGGTGAAGCTATAGAAGCCCGTTCTTTTGAGATAATCGAGAGAGAAGTCCCATCGCGCGCTTTTACGGCGAAACAGTGGCAGGTCGTTCGACGCATGCTCCACACCACCGCGGATTTCGGTCTGATGGATCAAATCAGGTTCTCGGCCGACGCGATAGTGGCCGCTTCTTCCGCTTTGAGGGCCGGGGCCCCGATTTTTGTGGACTCGAATATGATCCGCTCGGGCATTTCCCTGGCTCGGCTGAAGGCCGTGTCTGGAAAATACAACTCTCAAAGCCTAATATGCCACGTGGCAGATGATGACGTGGCGGATGCCGCGCGAGAGACCGGCCTCCCCAGATCGCTACACGCGGTCCGCAAAGCCAAATCCATTATCCAGGGCGGGATTGCGGTTTTCGGAAATGCGCCGGTGGCCCTGATGGAGCTTAGTCGATTCATAATGGAAGAATCGATACGTCCGGCCTTTGTCATAGCCATGCCTGTGGGTTTTGTGCACGTGACGGAGAGCAAGGACGAATTCATGGCTCTTGGCGTCCCATATGTCGCCGTCGCGGGTAGACGAGGTGGCAGCCCTTTGGCTGTCAGCGCTCTTCATGCTCTTTGCTCTCTGGCCATCGAAACGGAATAGATGCTTTGTTCGATTGCCGGCGCTAAAATCTTTCGGAAAATAGGACTTGAAATTGGAGAAGTTGAATGCATGAAAAATCCAAGAGGCAGGAGAACTACCTTCCAGACGGGACCGCCGTACAAGACGCTGTGATCCTTCTGGGCCACGGCAGCCGTGTGCCCGAAGCGGGAAAGAGCATGGAAAAGGTGGCTGCTGGCCTGAAAAGGAAATACGGATACGCCATAGTGGAAGTTTGCTACCTATCTCGACTTGGGCCTCATTTCCCTGAGATATTCGAGAAGTGTGTGAAGCAGGGCGCTGATTGTGTCGTTATCATCCCCTATTTCTTGCATGAAGGTCTGCACATTGTCCTCGATATACCTTCCATGATTCAAAAGACGGCCACCCGATTCCCTGATGTGCGAGTGGTACTGGGCAAGAACCTGGGTTTTGACGATGTCTTGGTGGACCTGGTCGAAAAACGCATCGTCGATTCCAGGCAGAATTGCGACGTCCGGGACATGGCGCTCCCATCGAAGAACCAATACCCGGTGCCCGAGGGACAGTACGAGTTTGTTCCCATGGCGCCCGAAAAAGCCGCCAAATATCTTAATTTGAACGAGGACGATCATTGCTGAGGAGAAGATTAATGATGAGGAGACCCCGACAACGGTCGCTAGTGTTGCTCGTAACGGGCCTATTGGCTCTCGGTCCCGGCACGGCCCATGCCATGCACATTGCGGAAGGCATCCTTCCGCCGCTTTGGGCTCTTTTCTGGTTTGCTTTGTCAGCGCCGTTCATATTGATGGGGCTCCGAACATTGCGCCTCCGCAGCGCGCAGGAACCACAGTACAAGGCTCTTGTAGGACTTATGGGAGCGGGAGTGTTCGTAATTTCGGCCATGCCGATCCCGGTTTTCACCGCGGGAACTTGTTCCCACCCGTGCGGTACCGGGATTGCGGCCATACTGATCGGACCTTCGGTTACAGTCGTGTTGGCAAGTATCGCTCTGACGCTTCAAGCGCTTTTTCTCGCCCATGGGGGCTTGACCACATTAGGAGCGAACATTCTGACTATGGGAGTAGCCGGCGCGTTTACGGGCTATGGCGTTTTTGTTTTGGCTAAACGCTTGGGAGCGCCCTGGACAGTAGCCGCGTTTCTCGCTGGCTTGCTATCGGACTGGATCACGTACGGGGCGACTTCCTTGGTTCTTGCCCTGGGACTGCATGGAGACGCGGCGTTGGAAACCATGTTCGCGAGCATAGCCGTAGCATTCATTCCAACTCAAGTCCCTCTCGGCATCCTGGAAGGATTCATAGCCGCGGGCGCGTATCGTTTTGTACTGAACCGGCGTCCTGAATTTTTGGGAATGCTCGCAAAAGGCGGCGCCTTATGAAAAGAACCTGGATAGCCGTTTTGGTTCTCATAGCCTTATGCGCATTCTTCTTTTCTCTTTGGATTGGCGCGGACGCTGAATGGTCGGGCGTCGATAAAGCAGTAGTGGAGAAGTTCGCCAAAGAAGCCGGCAGACCGCCGAGCGAGCCGCTGCTGAATACCGAGCGCGGTGATATTCTGTTATTCCTATTCTTGGTCGCTGGAGCGGTTGGGGGATTTATCGGGGGCTTCTACTTCAGACAGCTCTTTCCGCCTAGACAGGGAGCAAACGTCAGGGAACCGGATGTTTGAGCTATTTTCAGATATATTCGCCTGTCGAGACAATGCGCTGACTCGTGTTGATCCTCGCGTAAAACTTTTTGCGGCATTGGCCTCGATACTGGCAACGGTCTTTTCGACCAGGGTTTTTCTTCCGCTTGCATTCGCGGGAATCAGCCTGATGGCAATGTTGTCGTTATCCATACCGCTCAGGCTCGTCTTTCTCAGGCTGGCCGGTCCAATTGTTATCGTGCTCGTAATAGTTATCCTGCAATCGTTCTTGACCCCCGGAGAGCCCATTCTTCAGCTAGGCTTTCTCGGTTACCACCTGGCCGCCACGGATCAGGGCCTTTGGAGCGGCCTGCTTGTGGGATCGAAAGTGATCGGCGCTGTGAGCGTCGTGATGTTGCTGAGCTTTGTCACGCCAGCGTACAAGATTTTCCATTCCTTGCGATGGTTTCGGATTCCCGAAGCATGGGTGGAAATGGCATTGCTTGTTTATCGCTACACTTTTGCCCTGCTCGATCATGCGGCCGATATAGCTGCGGCTCAAAAGACTCGCCTTGGATATTCCACCCTCCCCCGTTCGTTGGCTTCCATGGGGGTTCTGGCTGGAGCGGTTGTGGCCCGTTCCCTGGATCAGGCGCTGAGGACCTACGAAGCCATGGTTCTACGCGGTTACCAGGGCGGACTGTCTCTCCGGCCGCTACCGGATATGTCTCGCAATAATTGGCGACTAGTGATGGTTATTCTGCCGCCTATAGTAATCTTCTATTTCGCTCAGGAATGGTGGTGGAAGTGATTAGGAAAATCGAAGCTGTGGGTGTCCATTACACATACCAAGAGGGAACGCGCGCGCTCGACGACGTTGACTTTTGGGCCGACTCCGGTGAATTCGTCGCAATGCTGGCGTCCAACGGCGGAGGCAAGACAACTCTGCTAAAAGCGCTTGTCGGTCTGTTGAGACCGGAGAAAGGCCGCGTGGAAATCGACGGTCGCGACATACGCAAGTTTTCCCAAAAAGAGCTTTATCAGTCGGTCGGTCTGGTTTTTCAAAACCCGGTGGATCAGCTTTTCGCGGCCACTGTCGAGGAGGACGTATCGTACGGGCCTCGTAACCTGGGACTCCCCGAGGACCAAATCCAGCATAGAGTGACGGAATCGTTGGAATGGGTAGATGCGGCGGAACTCCGCGGTCGCGCGATTCACCACTTGAGTTTTGGCGAGCAAAAGCGAGTTTCGGTCGCCGGGGTTCTCGCCATGCGGCCGTCGACGTTGATCCTCGATGAGCCGACCGCGGGGCTCGACCCGGCTGGTGAGGCTCTCATGATGCGGCTGTTACATCGCCTTAATCGCGAACATGGCATAACCATCGTTCTGGCGACACATTCGGTGGATCTGCTGCCGCTATTCGCCCATCGGATCTGTGTCTTGAGGAACGGCAAAGTGCTCAAGCAAGGACCGGTCGATGATATTTTCCGCGATCACGAAATGATAGATCGCGCATGTTTGAGACTGCCGTACATCGCCGCGCTTGTTCATAAAATGAAGCACTATGACGGCGTTCCTATAAACGGACTGCCTTTGACCATTGGAGAGGCTCGAACACGGTTGCTGGAACTGATTCCCGAAGAACTCATAGTCAAACAGCACGAGGCCCCAGGACTATGAACGCAGGACGCACCGGTTTCACTACGGGAACCTGCGCAGCAGCCGCTGCAAAGGCTGCGACGATGATTCTTTGTGGGATGGAGCCTCCTCACCAGGTGGAAATAGGCCTGCCGGAAGGAGCTCGTGTAGCGCTACCGGTGGAACAGGCCGAAGGCGGGGCAAATGCGGCCTCTGCGGCGGTCAAGAAAGACGCGGGAGACGATCCGGACGTCACTGATGGTTGTTTGGTGGTAGTATCAGTCATATGGCGGAACGGGGATGAGTTGAAGCTCGCAGCGGGCGAAGGTGTTGGAACGGTGACTCTGCCGGGACTTTCGGCCGCGCCAGGCGAGCCTGCGATCAACCCCGTGCCGCGACAAATGATACAAGACGCGGTCAGAGAAATTACTGATCGCGGTCTTCAAATAACTATTTCTATCCCCTGCGTCAGAGAACTGTCGTAAAAAACATTCAATCCACGGCTGGGGATAATCGGCGGCCTTTCCATATTGGGAACGTCGGGTATTGTTCGTCCATTCAGCTCCGCTGCCTTGAGAGACGCCTTAAAATGCGCTCTGAATGTGGCTGTCGCGTGCAACGTCAAATTGCCCGTCTTTGTTCCCGGACGTATTGGAGAAAAGGCGGCTCGAAGACACTTTCGGCTTGCCCCTGAGCAATTGATCGAAGTTAGCAATGAATGGGGTTTTGTCCTGGATGAGGCAGCAAAACATGAGTTCAGTCGGCTTCTAGTCCTGGGGCATCCGGGAAAATTGGCCAAGCTTGCAATGGGCCAATGGGACACTCACTCGTCAAGATCTACAAGCGCAGTTCCATTCGTGTCGGATTTCGCCAAAGAAACCCTCGGCAGGACCGTTGGGGAAGCAAGGACCGTAGAGGGCATATTCGCGTTGTTCCAGGAAAAAGACTGCAAGAACCTGGGAGACCAACTGAGCTCGCGAATTCGCCTAGCTGTCAGCGATCGATTGCAGAAACGATTTTGCGTCGCGACAATACTGGTGGACATGAAGGGAGAAATCCTGGGGTACAGCGGAGAAATTTCGTGGTGGCCGGGATCGTGAGGATTTTGTAAATGAGGAACAGTTTGCCTTTGCAGGTTTGTGAAGACTGTATAATCATAGTGACACCTTGGCTAAGGGAACTCATGACCTTGGAAACGTCTCCAAAATGATAGAAAAGAATTTTGACATCCCATTTATCGCCAATCTAGCCCTGCGTGAAAAGCAGATACAGCAGAATTTCAGGCCGATTATTGCGGTGCATAAATGGTTTGCCAGAAGACCCGGCACGCTGTTCCGAGGTCTCCTGCTTTCCGAGTTCCTCGAAAAACCTCTTTCCGAATCCTTCTATCGAGCCAATCGGCTTCACGGAGTTCGGATCGCCGATCCTTTCATGGGAGGAGGGACACCCTTACTTGAGGCTAACCGACTCGGGTGTGACGTGATTGGATTTGACATCAATCCCATGTCCTACTGGATTGTGAAACAGGAAATCGAGGACCTTGATTTAGACGAATATGTCGGAACTGCGTATTCTCTGCGGGATCAATTGGAGAGACAAATCGGGCATTTTTATCGTACGCGATGCAATGTCTGTGGAGCGGATGACGCTCATGTAAAGTACTTCCTCTGGGTAAAGACTGTCCCTTGCCGGAAATGCCGTGAGTCCATCAGTCTATTCCCTGGCTATTTGCTGTCTACCGATTCCAGGCATCCAAACAATGTGTTCGTATGTCCGACATGTGGTCAATTGACCGAGACTTCGGACAGACGAAAGCCGGGCGTTTGCCAGCACTGTAGCGCTGAACTGTCAGCAGAAGGTCCTGCCAGGAACAATCGCTGCGCATGCCCGAAATGCAGCACTGTCAGCGCGTTTCCGGACAAGAGCTTGGGCCCACCTACGCATAGGTTGTTCGCAATTGAATACTTTTGTCCGTCTTGCAGAGATCAGCACAGGGGCAGGTTTTTTAAGACGCCCGATTCGCAGGACTTGAGTCGGGCGCGTGAAGCAGAAGAAGAATGGCGCCAGACTCAGGCCAAGTTTGTCCCTGACGATGAAATCCCTTCTGGAGATGAGACAAACCGTCTCCACCGATGGGGATATTCCCGTTACCGAGAGATGTTTAACCCCCGACAGCTTCTTGGGCTGGAATTGTCGGCACGATTGATAGCGCAGTCACCAAATGAGCGCGTCAGGAATTCTCTTGCAACCAATCTGTCGGATTTGTTGCGCTATCAAAACATGCTATGTCGATACGACACCACGGCCTTAAAATCGCTGGACATATTTTCGGTGCATGGGTTCCCTGTCGGGCTTGTTCAATGCGAGTCCAACCTCCTCGGAATCATAGACCAAAACAAAAAGAGCTGTATTGGTAGCGGCGGTTGGGCCAACATAGTTGAGAAATTCCGCAAAGCGAAATCCTATTGCTCTGCTCCATTTGAAGTCCGGTACCTGGGGCGAAAGAAAGAAATCGTCCCAATTGGGGGAGAATGGATCGGAGACAAGAAGGACGGAACATCAACAAGGGCGCGACGAAAGGTGGAACTGTATTGTGCTGACTCAGCTGCAGTCGAAATTCCGCCAGGGTCGTTGGATGCCGTCCTTACAGATCCTCCTTATTTCAGGAACGTCCAGTATGCGGAGCTTATGGATTTCTGTTACGTCTGGCTCCGCCGCCTTGTTGACGGCGGCATCGAAGCATTCCGGAACGAATCTACTCGGAACGCCAATGAACTTACCGGCAATGAAGACATGGGCAGGGGGCTAGTTCATTTCACCGATGGCCTTTCTTCCGTGTTTCGACGGATGGCGGACGCTCTCAAGGTTGGCGCGCCGCTGGCTTTCACCTACCATCACAACGACCTCGCAGCATACCATCCGATAGCCGTGGCTATACTGGACGCAGGTCTGACTTGCACAGTTTCGTTACCTTGTCCGGCGGAAATGGGAGCGTCGATTCATATCAACGGAACCGGCTCATCGATCATTGACACCATTTTTGTGTGTAGATCAACCGGTTCTGTGCCCCGGAAAGATGTAGTGGATTCAGCAAAAAGGGTCGCCGAGCTTGTTGAAGAGGACCTGGCCAAACTCAGAGCCGGAAACGTGAGACCGACATCTGGTGACGTAAGGTGCATTGCTTACGGTCATCTTATTCGGTTAGCTATTTGGAATCTTCGCCAAGCGTGGGACAAGAATTTGGATACTGATAAACGGCTGTCGAAGGTCTCGTATTGGCTTCTCGGCTTCGGAGGTTGGGGGAAGATCGAAAGACACGTAGCCGAACTGGACGATCTATACCACGACGCGCCGGCGATGAGCTTGGCTGCCGGATAGTGATTTAGAAATGGAGACTAGTCAAGTGATGGACCCGTGTACGCGTATTCGCAATATTACTATCGTAGGCTGCGGTCCTGGTTCGCCGGAATATGTCACTCCTGCGGCAATAGCGGCGGTGGAAAAGGCCGATCTGTTGATCGGCGCGGAAAGGCTTGTGAGGCTTTTCCAATCGAAACCAGGGCAATGCGTGGTGGTCAATTCAACCGTGGAACAGGCGCTGGATGCTATTGAACAGCGGCCCGATCTCAAGAATGTCGCTGTGTTGGTTACGGGTGACCCCGGAATCTTTAGCCTAGCCAGATTGGTTATCGAACGCTTCGGAAGAGAACAATGCCGGGTAATCCCTGGAATAAGCTCTGTCCAAGCGGCATTTGCTCGACTTGGGTTGGACTGGGCTGACGCTAAGATTGTCAGCGCACACAAAGAAGATCCCGATCCGGATGACTCGCTCTCAAAATCAGACAAAATTGCGGTCCTTTTAGGGCGAGCAGGCTCTTTACGGTGGGTTGCCGACCACATAGTGGATAAGGCCCCCGCAGATCGCAGGATCTTTGTTTTCGAAAATCTGACTATGGATGATGAGTCTGTCCGAGAAGCGCGCCGCGAGGAATTATCGAGTCTTCGTGTCTCCTCCAGAACAGTGGTATTGATAATCAAAGGCGATTTATTGTGATGAAAACAGGAACCCTGTATGGAATAGGAGTGGGGCCCGGCGATCCTGACTTGATCACGGTCAAAGGAGCCAAGATACTAGGCGAATGCCGACACGTGTTTGTGCCCAAGGCGCGTGAAGATGCTGAGAGCGTGGCCATGACCATTGCTGCAAAATATATAAATCCTGAAGCCAAAATTCATCAAATTCTGTTTCCAATGATAACGAATCGCTTCGAATTACAGGCCAGGTGGGCAGAATCGGCTCGCGCAGTGGCGGAGGTTCTGGAGACCGGCGCGGATGTGTGCTTTCTAACACTCGGGGACACGTTTCTCTATTCGACCTACATTTACATGCTCCAGGCCCTACGCGACCGTATCCCCAAGCTGAATGTCGTGACGATCCCCGGGATTACCGCTTTCAGCGCCGCCGCGGCCATTGCCGAATTCCCCATTGGCAAAGCCAAAGAGCCGGTCACTATCGTGCCCACGGCCGACGATCTGGATGCCGTTAGGAATGCTCTGTCCACGGGCGGAACAATGATCCTCATGAAAATCGGCAAGCGTCTGGATCGGATTCTCGATATTCTTGAAGAAACAGAAATGATTGAGCATGGAGTTTTCGTGTCGCACGCGGGCATGGAAAATCAGCGCGTGGAAACGAATCTCAGAAACCTCAGGGGTGAACGCCCTGAAAAGGGTTACCTCTCAATACTTCTCGTCCATGCCAAATCGCAGGAGATTCAATGAAAGTCTACTTTGTGGGAGCCGGTCCCGGAGATCCGGAGCTTCTAACAGTTAAGGCTGAAAGACTCTTAAAAAATTGTCGAATCTGTATTTATGCCGGTTCACTTGTCAGTGACCGGGTGTTGGATTTGCTGCCCCGAGACGCCGAGCGCCACGATTCCTCTACTCTGGATCTCGAAGAAATAGCCCGTTTGTTCCTTGATGCCAGGGATAGAGGAATTGATGCGGTCCGGCTCCATTCCGGCGACCCTTCCATTTATGGAGCGATAGGCGAGCAAATGAACGAACTGGACCGCTACGGCATAGACTACGAAGTTATACCGGGAATTAGCTCATTTCAGGCAGCGGCAGCGGCTTTGCGGACTGAATTGACCGCTCCTGAAATCGCGCAGACCATTATTCTCACCCGCACGTCAGGTCGGACACCGTTGCCCGAGACGCAGGAACTTGAAATACTTGCTCGAACACAGGCCACTCTCTGCATTTTTCTTTCCGCGCACAAGATCCGTGAAATAGCTGAAACTCTTGCGAAACACTACGGCGCCCAATGCCCTGCCGCGGTCATATACAGGGTGTCTTGGCCGGACCAGCAGATCATGAGAGGAACTCTATCGGACATAGGTGAAAAGGCGTCCGCCGCTGGAATTAAAAAGACAGCGATGGTGATCGTTGGACCCGCGCTGGCAAGAGGTATTGCTGCCTCGAGGTTGTACAGCCCAGAATTTTCCCATGAATACAGGATAGGAAAATAATGAGTCTCGCGGTCATTACCCTTTCCTCGCAAGGAGCGATCCTGGCCGATAGTATCGTGAAGCGTCTTTCGGATGTTCATCTTTACGTGCATGAAAACGTCGGAGGAGATCTCCGAGCAGAGAGATTTGCCAGCGTCACCGAGCTGACCGGGAAGATTTTCGGCGCGTATGATGGGCTTATCTATATTGCTCCATCCGGCGTGGCGGTGCGAGCCATAGCCCCCTTTCTAGAGAGCAAAACCAAAGACCCTGCCGTTGTAGTTGTGGATGTAGGCGGACGATGGGCAATAAGCCTGCTCAGCGGACACGAGGGGGGCGCTAACAACTTGGCAGTCGCAGTGGCAAATGCAATTACCGGGGAGCCGATCATCACAACCACCACTGAAGCTCTCAAGACCCTTATTTTAGGTGTCGGGTGCCGCCGAGGAACAACATCCGAAAAGATTGTGGCCGCGATCAAAGACGCTTTGACAGAGGTGGATTTGGAAATTTCTGAAGTAAGGTTGCTCAGCTCGGCAGAGATTAAATCCGACGAACAAGGTCTCTTGCAGGCCGCGCGAGAATTGGGGCTGCCACTGCGGTTCATATCATCCGACGAGATTCGAGGGTTTGCCGGAAACTTCGAACACTCGGATTTTGTACAGCAAAAAGTGAACTTGCCCGCTGTAGCCGAGCCCGCGGCCTTGATGGCGGGAAGGAGGACGAGATTAGTACTGAAAAAAAGGACATTCAACGGGGTGACCGTCGCGGTCGCCAGGGAAAACTGTTTGTGGTAGGGATCGGCCCGGGGGATCCTTTGGATCGAACACGCCGGGCAGAGCGGGCCATCGAGCAAAGCAGCGTTATCGTGGGATACAAGCGTTACCTGGAGCTTATCAATGACCTGACCGCGGGCAAAGAACTGGTCTCATCAGGCATGACTCGAGAGAAAGAGAGGTGCCGGGTTGCTATTGAGAGGGCCGAGCAAGGCGCCACAGTGGCCTTGATCTCCTCCGGTGACGCAGGAATATACGGAATGGCCGGACTGGCTCTGGAAATGACCAGGACCGAGCAAAAGACAATACCTATTGAAATCGTGCCGGGGGTCACGTCTGCGACCGCATCTGCGGCGAAACTGGGAGCGCCTCTGATGCTCGATTTTGCGTGCATCAGCCTTAGTGACCTTCTCGTGCCTTGGGAAGTGATACGCAAAAGACTGGAGGCCGTAGCAGCCGCGGATTTGGTGACCGCGCTTTACAACCCCAGGAGCAAGAAACGCACAGCCCAATTGAATGAAGCCACAGCCATATTTCGAAAATACCGCGAGGGAAATGTTCCGGTAGGCATCTGCACAGCCGTTGGGACAGAAGACGAACAAATCACACTCAGCAATCTCGATCAGCTTCTTGACCACGAAATTAATATGAGAAGCATAGTAATTGTCGGAAACAGTTCCTCCAAGATCATTGACAACCTTTTCATTACCCCGCGCGGATATGAAGTATGATTCTTCTCTTGGGCGGAACAAGTGAAACAGCTCCGATTGCTTCCGCTTTGGCAACAGCCGGATTCAAGGTTCTCGTATCAACCGCGACGGATGCGCCGCTTAATGTGGGGGATCATCCGAATATTTCGCGCCGGTCCGGAAAGCTGGACCCGGATCAAATGATTCGATTAGCCAATCAGCAAGGAGTGATAGCGATTGTTGACGCTTCCCATCCTTATGCGGCATCCGTGAAGGCCAATGCGCGTAGTGCAGCCGATCGGCTCAAGATTCCTTATCTTTCGTGGGTTAGACCACCAATTCCCGAACAGGACAGCCTGATAACCTCCGTACCCGACCATGATACCGCAGCAAAGGTGGCGTTTTCATATGGTCTGCCGGTGCTTCTGACCACGGGCTCACGGAATCTCGAACCGTATGTACGTGAATCAAGCGCAACAGGGGAGCGTCTCGTGGTCCGGGTGCTCTCTCATCCCAGTTCAATAGAAGCTTGCCGTAAGGCCGGCATCGCGGACGATAACATCCTGTCCGGCAGAGGCCCGTTTTCGGTTGAAGACAATCTGAGCATTATCAAAAAGTTTGGTATCCGCGTGCTGATAACCAAGGACAGCGGCGTTGCGGGAGGGGTCCCCGAAAAACTAGAGGCGGCACGCCTTGCGGGCTGTCGCGTCGTCTTAGTACAAAGGCCGGTTGCATCGACCGCTGGTACAGGATTCCATGACGTTTCGGAACTTGTCGGGGAACTTTGTCGTTTGCTGTCTCCTCCCATACTTGTTCATCCTCCCACACATCAAACTCACCAGGGGTGACAGGATGACGGGCATAACCCCTTGCATGGCGCAGTTCCAGCTTGGACTTAACGTGCCGACGGAGCGCCAGTCGAAGGGCGGACCGAATCCGGTCAAGGACCATATTTAATTACCTCATGACATTTGCCACCGGAGCACAGGACCCATCGGGGGATTCCGTGCGGATTTGCTTGTGGCGCTATTTGGTGGGACAGGCATCTTGCCTGTCAGGTCCCAATAGACAAACTGGATGGGTGTCGCACCATTCACTTTCGCAATGATCTTCGAGAATGGCAATAGGCACGCACCAAATCACATAAACAGCCAAACCCCGTTGGCAAAGTATACAACGCCGACAACGCCGAGTACCAAGCCCGTCATCCACAATGCTTTTTTCTTCATGAGTGTTGCCATGGAACTGAGTAGTATGGCTAATTGAAGCAGTATCACGGCCATCCCAAAAGACTGGGAATGAAGCGCCACCTTATCTCGTTCGTGCTCCAGACTCTTCGCCTCTTTCATTATTTCAGCTTTTTCGCTTTCGTATCTTTTGATTTTAGCAGTGTATGAGGCCAATCTCTTTTCATAATCTTCCAAAACCTCTTTTGAGGCGGTGTTTTCAATCATCTTGAGATCCGTCTCGAGCTTTTCCTTTTGCAGTTCGTAGAGATACCCCTTGATACTTTTAGCCTGATAGTACGCCCATTGATTTGACGCTTGAGTTTGCTTCAATATCGAACGATTAGAAAATTTGCCGACATTTAGCGTGGACACAGTAGCGCCCACCGCCAACAACACGGTTGTCAGGGCAAGAAAATTCAGCCAGTTTTGTCTCTGTTCGTCCATAAATACCTCCAAACATATATGAGCCTTAAGACCCAGCCGGGCTTAATAGCAATTTGGGCAGACACGAGCAACGTTTTCCCACGCGGATCACACGACCCCCTTCAGTTCATCGAACCTGAACTTGATGGAGACAACGCCGTGCGAGACATTCTTGTGCACGACATAAGGTAGTTTATCGAAAACGTGCAGCATCGACTCATTTGACACCAGGATATCAGCCTGAAAACCTAGTACACCTCGTTCCCGACCGATTTTGATCAGATAGTCCAGCAGAAAACTCGCTATGCCGCGGCCTTGAAATTTCTCATCCACCATGAATGCGATTTCAGGAAGATCTTTGGATGGTTCGAACACATAACGTCCTTCGGCGATGATACGGCAGGTTTCATAAGGATTTGTCGTGACTACGAGAGATATGCCCTTTTCTTCCGAAAGGCTGACGTACTCTTGGAGATTATCTTGAGGCATGCTTCGTCGGGGGCTGAAGTATCTGAAGTAAACCGAGCCTTTCGAAAGGGTGTAGAACAGGTCCCGAATCATGGATTCATCGGTAGGCTGAATTACACGAACATGCGCCTTCAGACCATCTTTGAAAACGTGATCGGTCCTGACGCGCTCTCGTAGTTCCGGGGACGCGGTTCGGATATAGTACTGTTCCGGATAAACATAACCCAGTTCGCGCGCCCCTTCCATAAGCGCTTCTCTATGGTCGGGATGCGCGATCTCAATCAGCGCCATAGCCCGTTCACGTAAGGATTTACCCCCCAGATATGCTATTCCATACTCGGTAACAATGTAATTTGCCTCGCCACGATTCATTATCACTGCCGCTTTGGGTCCGAACGACGGAACAATCGTCGAACGCCCGCTCTTCAGAGAGGTGGATCTTAAACAGATTATGGATCGGCCTCCGGACGAGAGACCGGCCCCTCTCATGAAGTCATGATCGCCCCCGGAACCTTCAAAGGCCGTCCACGTAGGTTTTCCCTGCCGCACCTGGCCTCGCAGATCTACCTGCACAGCCAGATTGATCGCCACCATTTTGTCGTTGCTCGCTATAAAGGTGGGAACCAAAAGCATGTCAGATGGATAGAATTCCACCGAAGGATTTTCATTAATGAAATCGTATACCCGCTGAGTTCCCATGCAGCACGTGGCGAGCGACTTGCCCCTGTAGATTCTTTTCGTGCTGTTATCGATTACTCCGGCTTCTATGAGATCAATAAGCGGGTCCGCAAAGATTTCAGTGTGTAAGCCGAGATGTCGTCTGTCCTTCAAAAATTGAGAAAGCCCCTTGGAAATTCCGGCAAAACCGAATTCCAGGATTGATCCGTCTTCGATCAGTTCACTGGAATACCGGCTGATGGCGCGCTCCGGTTCGCCGTGAACTTCCTCCGGCAGTTCGAGCAACTGCTGCGGCCCGTCTACCAAGTAATGGATTTTATCGACGGGCACGAGGCTGTCCCCCTGAGTGCGAGGCATAAAGGGATTCACCTGCGCTATCACCATACGAGCGGACTCAACCGCAGAAAACGCTATGTCCACCGAAATACCCAGGCTGAATCGTCCGAACCGATCCGGTTCCGAAACCTGGACAATGGCGACATCAATGGGAATTCGCCGCGCCCTGAAGAAATCCGGGATTTGCGAATGGAAGAGCGGCACGTAATCGGCGCCTGACGTTCCGTAGGCGGCGCCACTCAAACCACCCAGGAAGAAGGTCTTCAATCTGAAACGATGGCGCCCTTTGGCAGCCAATGACGCCGCGGCGCTTCCTCTTATAAACTGGATCATTTCAACGTCTTCGACTGTGGAGGCGCCTAAAGCCTCTATTATAGGCGTCGGCTCGCAACATGAGCCGCTAAGGAATATTCGGTCACCGTTCCGAACATAGGATGCGGCTTCTTTTGCAGAAACGAGCTTCGAAGCATATCGAGTTTTCCAATCACTCATGGGACTCACTCCCGCCTTCTATTTTTGTCGGGCTGTCTATTGGCGCAGAATTAGTAATTGTGCGTGGCAAGTCAAGAGATTTTGGGAAACCAAGCCCAGCCCCTTGAAATGCTCAGATTCATGATTAAACAAAAGATAGCTTTGCAGCCTGACTGAGCTTTGCCTCATTCAGGTGGAGTATCCGTTAAGTTGATTATTCGGAGGTCCCCATGATGGACTGTGAATATATAACCAGAGATATGCTGACTCATCCCGTGATGGTAATGGTGGATGACAAACCCTTGGACTTTTCGAGCGCCAGGGCCATGGCCGACCGAAAAGCCAGGGAGCTGTCCTCCGATCCCATGCTTTTGGCGTGGTTCGACAGGTCGAGCGGGAGGTTTTCACCTGACGTGATATGCTGCGATCAGAACAAACCTACTTGGCTGATCTATGCTGAATCACGCGGAGCGGATATAGAGGTGGATATCAACAACGAAGACTACGTATTCGTATACAAAGGCGCTATGGAATAGATGTTGCCCGAGGTGATCAAGGGGTCATCGACGGGAATTGCATTGGGGGAGGGAAGTCTTCCAGTAGGACCGGCATCCCCGGATCGGCGTCCGGGGCAGGCTTGCCGGTCCTTTTACCACGCGGCTGGCGGTCGGCATGCTAACGCACGAAATGAACTTCCTTGTCAACGTTATAGAAATAGACGACAAGCCTGTCGTGAGGCACGAAATTTTTCTCGGTGAATTCGTATATTGTGGGACTGAGCTTCTTGGGCTGTCCGGGAAAGCAGACTGAGACGATCTCCTCGGGCGTTTCTTTTTTTAGCCTTAGTTTAAATTCTCCGATTGGTCCTTTCCAATTGCGACCCGTGCTGAGAATGTACTCTACGTGATTTGCGGTAACATGGACGGAGTGCGGATTTTTAGCTGCAACAGATTTGATTCGATTCTTGATAACCTGTTTCGCACCCTCCCCGAGACATCCCGGGTTTGTTTCGTCCTCACGCGTGTCAGGTATATCCGAAAGATTGAGATTGCCTTCAAAATAAGGAACGCTATAAATTCCTCCGACCACTGGGACATACGCATGCTCTACGACGATTTCTTTTCCTGAAGGAAAGGTCTGCTGCCAAAAGAAGGTTGCAGCCACTTTCCACCGAAGAAAAGGCAGTTTAGCTTCTTGATCGCTACTCAGATCACACTTGGTTCGCCAATTTGTCCCGTGGCATGTTTCAAATATCTGTTTGTCGGATAAACCTAATTCGCGGAGCTGGCCCGTGACATCCCTGTCACCAAAGACGGCTTTACGATTTTGCTCTGGGGAAACCGGCCGACCATTTACCACAATTTTGAAGCTCGATATGAGTCGCCGCATGGCATTGTCCCGATCGGGTCCGAACCCCCTGCATAGGGCGGGACAGGAAATGCTACCGTAGCGTGAATGTCTTTATCTGATTCGTTGAGAAATTTATATTTGACTCGTATTTCCTTTGTAGAAATCTCAAGGACTTCTTCGAGCATCCGGATATCGTCGCTTTTTGCAAATGGATTATGTCCTTAGCTCAGCATAAGTTACTGTAGAAGTAGCCACACACGCATTAAGTGTCCTGTCGAACAGTTGCGACTCCCAGAAGCGCCTGTTGAAGCGGTAACAGAATT
>Ga0172371_10000373_pt1 | contig 68862 bp, 70 predicted proteins | sample Lak12m_FD_114543 | JGI IMG/M metagenome (GOLD analysis project Ga0172371, IMG submission 114543) | Freshwater microbial communities from Kabuno Bay, South-Kivu, Congo - kab_022012_12m | ecosystem: Environmental > Aquatic > Freshwater > Lake | place: Democratic Republic of the Congo: South-Kivu... | reverse complement strand
CCATGCACTTGCGGCTCTCAATAAGTGATGTTGGAACACGGCTGTTTGGTTGATGTGGACACGGATGTGGTCCAACGAAAACACAGCCATACCAATGAGAAACAATAGTACGCCAATCATGTTCAGTGACAAGCCCACCAACTGGATTAGAATCCAGTTGGTTATGCCCACCGAAAGGTGAAACAAGCCACGAAACAATTCCCGCTTGCCAGACCACACACCCCACCGGTGCATATAGAACACCGCCTTAGTTCTTGCTTTTTCCCTGATTCCCATTATCCCCACCTCATATTGGGTAATTTGCCACAAAAGAACTATTTTAAAAATACCACAAAATTTACTTTATCTCAAGTTTCGACAGGCTCAACTTAACCCTGATTTGACAGAAGGGTCAATAGTGTCGTAAAATATATAACATGAAATTACTCAAGGATTATCTCACTGACTTTCTAGAATATCTGGAAATAGAAAAAAACCGTTCCCAGCAAACTGTCCGGAACTATGATTTTTATTTGCGTAGATTTGTAAACTGGTTAGGTGAGAAAAAGAAGCCTGATGATATTGAAGCAGAAAATGTGCGCCAGTATCGCTTGTGGCTTAATCGTTTGGCAGATGTACATGGCGAACCATTGAAAAAAAACACACAAAATTATCATCTGATAGCCCTACGGTCATTTTTGAAATATCTAGCAAAACGTGATGTTAAAACACTTGCTCCAGAAAAGATTGAACTCATGCGCATGCCCGATCGAGAAGTGTGCTTTCTTGATGGCGGAGATCTCAACCGCCTGCTCGAAGCACCGCTAACAACACAAAACACAAACAACAAAACACAGACGATAGATGCTTTAATAAAATATAGAGATAAGGCAATTATAGAACTCCTCTTCTCCACCGGCCTCCGCGTTTCCGAACTCGCAAAACTTAAAAAAGACAATGTTAATCTTAAAAAAGAAGAGTTTACAGTAATTGGAAAAGGGCGAAAATCTCGCGTTGTGTTTTTATCAGAACAGGCGCGTTATTGGTTGCAAAAGTATTTGGAAAAGAGGACCGACCCAAACCCGCACTTATTTATATCCCATGACAAACGAACAGGCAAGATTATAAAATTGAAAAATTCAAAAATTAACAGCGAAGACCAGCCACTCACGCCAAGATCGATACAAAGATTAATTCAAAAATACGCAAAAGCCGCTGGAATAACAAAGCCTGTAACGCCACACACTCTTCGGCATTCTTTTGCGACTGATTTATTACAAAACGGAGCTGATATCAGAAGCGTGCAAACAATGCTCGGCCACTCTTCAATCACAACAACGCAAATTTACACGCATATTACAGATAAAGAGTTGAAAAATATTTATAAAAAATTCCACGGTCAAAAACGTGGAGAATAAAATCGCCAACGAAATCTTATTGAACGCTGACTTCCATTTCCGCGCCGGCAAGAACCTTGCCGTCTTTTAATTTTAGCTCCACACTTAAAATATAACTGCCAGCGCCAGGATAATCTTTCCAAACAAAGCCCACCTGATCATTAATTGGTTTTGATAAATCACTTATTGTTGCAAGCGGCTGCTTTACACCGCCATGATTTTGTGAATAAACAATAATCTCTTTCATTTCATCTATTTTAAATGTCTTCAAAATCATCATTTTAGGAAAACTGCTTTGACCAAACGACGTGTCTTTATTCTGCCACACAGCGCTAGGCGGCTCAGCTGGCGCGTTAAGAGTAAAACCGACCGACTTCTTAATCAAATTTCCTATGTCGTCTTCTACAATCACCTCTAGTTCGTGTTCTCCAGCTTCCAACCAATTGGCATAATAATTCAAATTGAATGGGTGCGCTGTAACAACATCAACATATCTTCTATCTAAACGATACGTGACTTTGGCAACTCCGCGCGGGGCGCTGACGCGAATGTCTGTATCAATTTGGCGATTTGTTAAAGTGGAGCTTGGCGCTGGCAACACTATTTCTAATGTTGGCACAAGCGCGAGAGAGTGCTCATCATCATACTCTGTCGGCGGTTCTGAAAAATCAATTTGCCAGTTGGGATTTTTTTCTTTCATTCTCTTAACCCAATCCTGAATAGCATCTTCCCACACTTGATATTGTGGATCAGTTGTTGGATCTTCTGGGGCTGAACCGCGCGGATCGTCTTTATTTACATAATATAATATGGAATGGGCCGGCATAAATGTTTTTTGCACAACAAGTTCTGGCGGTGTTGAGCTGGAAGCCAGTTTACCGGTGGCGCTATCAATCGCCAACACAACACTACCGCCAGTTGACCCTTTCAAAATCGGCTTGTCCGCTTCATTGGGAGGTAACTCTGGAAAATTTTCTACTGGTGAGTTTTTTAATGCTTCCACCATATACGCATGCCAGATTGGCGCGGCCATTTTACTCCCGCCATCGCCTTTTCTCATCTCTTTATTATCCGTATTACCAACCCACACACCTGTTACGAGCGATGGAGTATAACCAACTGTCCACGCATCGCGATAATTATTCGTTGTACCTGTCTTTGCAGCAACTGAACGATCTGGCAAAGTCAGGGCACTGCCAGCGCCAAAAATATAAGCGCGCGCCGCATCATCACTCAACACATTGGATATGGTTGCTGTAACTTTTTCATCCAACACTTTTACTCCATCCTTTGGCTTCCATTCAGACAGAACATCTCCATCTGGTGACTCTACTTTCAACACGCTGATCGGCGGATAATATTTTCCGCCATTTGCGAAAATGCCAAAAGCATTAACATGCTCTAATAATTTTACTTCTCCTCCACCAAGAACAAGCGACAAACCAAAACCACCCTCATTCAAAGTTGTGTAACCAAGTTTTTGAGCGAAATCAATTCCGTTTTTTGGACCGACCAAATACAATGTTTGTACTGCCGGTATGTTTAGCGAACCCTGCAATGCCTGGCGCATTGTTACAGGCCCGCGCTCTTGCAAATCATAATTTTCTGGCTCATACGACTTGGCCCCTCCAACAGCAAAATTGGTTTTGACATCAAATAATACTGTGTCAGGCGTATAACCCTTTTCAAAAGCAGCGGTGAATATAATTGGCTTAAACGATGACCCTGGCTGGCGTTTTCCTTGTGTGGCAACATTAAATTGTCCGTTGATGTCCTTGTTATTAAAATCGCGCGATCCAACCATCGCCAAAATCTGTCCGCTTTTCGGATCCATCGAAACAAGCGCCGCGTTGTTGGCTTGTCCCTCTTCAAGTTTTTTTTCAAAATCCTTAATCGCTTTTTCAGCGACCAATTGCTTGTCATAATCAAGCGTTGTAAGCACATGTAAACCGCCGGTATCAACCATTTGCTCACCAAATTTATTGACCAACTGTTCTTTGACATAAAGCACAAAATGCGGAGCAATCATATTTCCAAAATGTCGCTCAACATTAAGCGGCTGCGCCTGCGCTTCGTCTGCGGCTTCACGCGATATATATCCCTCCGCAACCATTCTTTCCAAAACAAAATCGCGACGATTTTTTAACGCATCTAAATTATTAAGATATTTTGTTGGCGCTTTTGGAATGCCCGCGAGCGTTGCTGACTCTGCTAAATTTAATTCTGAAACATGCTTCCCAAAATAATCCTGGGCCGCGGCTTCCACGCCATAATTGGTGGAGCCATACGGAATCTCGTTAAAATATATCTTAAGAATCTGATCTTTATTATATTTTTGCTCAAGGCGCATTGATAAAATAATCTCTTTGATCTTGCGAGAAACACTGCGCTCGTTTGTAAGTATCGCGTTTTTTACCAATTGCTGTGTCAGCGTTGACGTTGCGCCAAGCCGGCTGGACTTTCCGAGTAAGCGATAGATGATAGCGCGCGCAAAACTGGAAAACTGCACGCCCTTATGCTCATAAAACTTATTGTCTTCTGTTGCTACAACCCCATGAACCAAATCTTTTGGTACTTGATCTAATTCAACAATGGTGCGTTTTTCACTGGCAAAAATTTCATACAGCAAATGTTCTCCTGTACGGTCATAAATTTTTGTGCTTTGCGCGACATGGCGATCTGTTAACTTATCTGGATCAGGCAAATCCCTGCTTGCCCAAGCAACCATGACTGTAAAAAGTAAAAAACAGATGACACCAGCTGATAAAAAAAACATTAGACAACTTTTAAGTCCAATTTTTCTTTTCTTCTTTGGCTGTATCTGTCGTCTTTGGTTTTGATATCCGTATGTTCGGCGCTGGAGTGATGGAATTGGCATTGGATTTGTATTTTGTGTTTTTATTATATCACTTAATATATCCCTTGACAAAAGCCCCAAAATATGCTATACTATATCATCGTAAAATGCAAGTGAATGGTGTGTTTTACGATAGAAAGGACCAGAATATGAGCATATTTAAGCCAAATTTAAAGAAAACCATAAAAACAAAAGCGCTAATTTTAGCCATTTTAGCAAGCGTGGTGTGTACATTAGTAACACCAACAACTGTTAAAGCACAAGAAGAGGATTCTAGTATTTTTTCCGTAATTAGAGCCATTTTTTCCACTTCTACTGGGGACAACACAGACGCAAACGCTTTTCCGGTCGCTGAAGCGCGTATTCCGAGAAAGACCGTTTGGGTAACTGTGACAGCATATTCATCCACAGTTGATCAATGTGACAGCACACCATGCATTACTGCTAATGGATTTGATCTTTGCTCGTCTTTTGAAGAAAGAGCTGTAGCTGACACAATCGCCGCCAATTTCTTAAAATTCGGCACGCATGTTCGTCTTCCAGACGCGTTCGGCGAACAAACATTCGTTGTACGTGATAGAATGAATTCAAAATATAATGGGCAAAACAGAATTGATGTTTGGATGCCGACACGCGAACTTGCGAGAAATTTCGGTGTGAAGAGGGTTAAGATGGAAATCTTCTAAAACAAAATCAGCGCAATGCGCTGTTTTTGTTTTATGTTCGAGGTACCGGTCGGAATTGAACCGACGCATAGGAGTTTTGCAGACTCCTGCCTTACCACTTGGCTACGGTACCATTAATTTATACAAATAATATCACACTTGTCAGTTCTTGACAAGTTTTTTTGTTTGGTGTAAGATAGTTTCCATTGGAAGGAGGGGAAGATGAATAATCTTCTTGCCTTCCTGCTTGCCCTCACTATCATGGGGGTGTGCGGAGACATCTGCCCTTCGGCAGATAACAGTGCTGTCACAACCGCGCAGAAATTCCTCGCGGTTGTCGACGACACTGCTGTCCTCCCCACACTACCTGAAGGAGTGTTGGGTACGCAGGGGGCTGCCCTGCCCTGGGCTCCCGCCGAACCATTGGTGGGCATAGAGGTTGGCCTCGTGCTCATCGGCGAGGTGGGGTGCCCAACTGGGTGTGCCGGCCCAGTTGGGTCTACGGATCGGCAGTGGCGCAAGTCACTCCGCATCCGGGACCCCCCGGCATGACATCGGCTTGACATTCTCGTCGAGCCATCGCCACAGTACCGCCGGGTAATGCCCGGCAAGATTGCCCCGCTTATGGGGCGCGGGTCTGTGACCAAGTAAGTTGTGTGTGTTGGGAAGTTCCCAGACACGCTCCTACAACTGAAAAGTTGCAGACAAGGAGTACGGTCCACGGGGTGGAGTCAAAGATTTGAAGGATAACACCTTCCATCTGCGACTCCACCCCTGGACAGCACAACACCATTCATGGGTGTTTTTTTGTTGCATTGATTTCACAGATTTGTTGTTGATTGCGCAGATTAAAGATGATACAATACCCTCACTATGACTGAGAAAAAATTTGTGATAATTGACGGCAATGCGATTGTGCATCGAGCGTATCATGCTCTTCCACCAATGACCACCAAAGGCACGATGGTGAATGCGGTGTATGGATTTACATCAATGCTTTTGAAAGTTTTGAAAGATTTAAAACCAGATTATTTGGCAGTGAGTTTTGATGTTGCTGGAGGAACATTTAGACATGAAAAATATAAAGAATACAAAGCCACGCGCGTAAAAGCAGACCAATCGCTTTATGACCAAATTCCTCTTGTACATCAGGTTGTGGAAGCGTTTGGTGTGCCGATTTATGAAAAAAAAGGCTACGAAGCCGACGACGTCATCGGCACAATCGTCACTAATATCCAATATCCAATATCCAATATCCAATCAATCATCGTCACCGGCGACATGGATACGATGCAGTTGGTAAATGAAAATACGAGTGTTTACGGACTCCGCAAAGGCATGAGTGATATTGTGATGTACGATCCAGAAGAAGTAAATAAGAAATACGGTTTTGGGCCTGAGCACGTAGTTGATTACAAAGCACTGCGCGGAGACATATCAGACAACATTCCGGGCGTGCCGGGGATTGGGGAGAAGACATCGGTTGAGTTGATAACGAAAGTTGGGGGGGTTGATAAAATTTATAAAAACATAAAAACATTAAAACATAAAAACATTGGCGATGGCGTGATTAAAAAGTTGATTGCGGGGGAAGAGAGCGCGAAGATGAGCCATGAACTTGCAACACTGGACTGTAATGTTCCGGATTTGAATTTTGATTTGGAAAAATGTGATGTAAAAAAGCTTGATAATAATAAATTGAGCGAGATTTTAAGAAAGTTTGAATTTTGGTCGCTGGTGAAGAGGGTGAACGGCGATGATAGTCAAAAGTCCGCAAAGTCCATAAGGTCCGTAAAGGCGGTGAGCGAAGTGATTGTTGTTGATGAGAAAAATTTGAACGAGTTTGAAAAGGTGATGAAAGATGTGAAAGAGTTTGGATGTAAAGAAATTGTAAATGGAAATGTGTTGGATGGAGAAATAAAAGGACTTGTTTTTATGGTTGGGGAGAGGGCATTTTATTTGGAAAATCATGGAAAATCATGGGAATCCTGGAAATCTGCGTTCTCTAAAATTTGGAACACAGATCACCATGATCACCAGGATAAACCAAGATTATTGATTGGCCATGATTTGAAGCAACTAATAAAGATATTAAGATATTTAGATATTGAGATATTAAGTGATTTATTTGATGTGATGGTGGCTTCATATATTATAGATTCCAGCACTCGCGCGCATGACCTTCACTCAATCGTCCAGCGAGAACTCAACGAGACAATTCCAGAAAGTGCGCAGGGCGGATTGTTTGGCGCTGATTACAAAACTATTGCTCAAGAACTGCAATACATAATGCGCGTGAAAGAAAAACAAGCAAAAAAATTAGAAAAATTATCAGACGCCGGTTTGTTTGATAAAATTGAAATGAAGCTAATCCCTGTGCTTGCGGAAATGGAGCTTAATGGAATCGCGGTTGATGTTGAAGCATTAAATAAATTATCAAAAGAAGTCAATAAAGAAATAGAAAAACTAACAAAGAAAATTTGTGATGAAGCGAAATTTGATTTTAATCCAGCGTCATCACAACAACTCAGAGACGTGTTATTTGAAAAACTACAATTACCAACGCAGGGTATTAAAAAAGGCAAAACAGGATATTCAACAGCTGATTCAGAATTGGAAAAATTAGAAGGCATGCATCCGATAATCGATTTAATGCGCGAATATCGCGAGCTTGCCAAATTGCAAAATACTTATGTTGATGTTTTGCCAACACTGATAAACAAAAAAACCGGACGCATTCACACAACATTTAATCAAGCAGTGACAACAACCGGCCGGTTGTCATCATCAGAACCGAATTTGCAAAATATTCCAATTAGAACAGAACTTGGCCGAGAGATCCGCGACGCGTTTATCGCTGAACCGGGTAATGTTTTGGTTTGCGCGGACTATTCGCAGATTGAATTGCGCGTTGTCGCCTCACTTGCCCAAGATGAAAAAATGTTAGAGATTTTTAACAAAGGCGAGGATATTCATATAGCAACCGCGGCCGCGATTCACGGAGTTCCGCTTGATAAAGTTACAAAAGAAATGCGTAGTGCGGCAAAGGCAGTTAATTTTGGCGTGTTGTATGGCATGGGGTCTTACGGACTTTCGTGGCGTACTGGTTTAACACGCGCAGAAGCGCAAGATTTTATTAAAAAATATTTTGAACAATTCGCCGGAGTAAAAAAATATATTGATCAAACACTCGCATTTGCGAAAAAAGAAGGTTATGTTGAAACACTGTTTGGTCGCAGGCGATATATTCCAGAATTGCAGTCAGATAATTTTATGCTCCGTTCTGCCGGCGAACGCATGGCAATCAATATGCCGATTCAAGGCACTGCGGCGGATGTGATGAAAATGGCAATGATTGAAGTCCAAAAGTCCATAAAGTCCGAAAATGACGTGCGATTGATTTTGCAAGTACATGACGAACTTGTTTTGGAAGTGAAGAAGGGGCTGGAAGATGAGGTTGCGAAAATGGTGAAAGAGACAATGGAGAGTGTTGTCAAACTAAGGGTGCCAATTGATGTGAGTGTTGGTGTTGGGAAGAGGTGGGGGGAGATTAAATAAGTTGACAAAAATAAAATTTCTGTTATAATTATTGCACACAAAAATCCGCATAGGGGTGGCCATAGTTCAATGGTAGAACACAGGATTGTGGCTCCTGATACGAGGGTTCGATTCCCTCTGGTCACCCCTTTGCGGGTTTTTTATTATGACAAAGCATTAAAAATGCCTTTAGCTGTTTGAACAACCCATGGTTTCCACCATATCTACGCGCTGACACAAAACAACAAAGATTAGAGTCAATTTTGACCTGACCGTATTTGCTTAATTTTCTGGACAAATCAGCGTCTTCCCCAAAATTGATATTTTCATCAAATCCAGTGGTTTTATAATAATCGCTTTTGCGAAATATCATATTATTTCCCATCGGGCCGATTGTTTTGCCAGACACAACGCGAGCGTAGAAATAAAGCAGATAGAACACTATTGGCCTTAACAAATTCTGCCACCACGACCCGTCATAAAACAACTCTTTCCCGCCTAAACAGACAATATCTCGCTCTCGCTGAAAAATTTCTAACACTCGTACAAGATAATTCTCTGGCAAACGAGAGTCAGCATCAACGTGAACAATGAATTCGTTGTTTGCGGCTTCTGTGCCCGCTTTTCTTGCCTTGCCAACACCGGCTATTGGCTCATCAATCACTTTTAGGCCAAGCTCTCGCGCGATTTCACCTGTTTTATCCGTAGAACCATTATTAACAACAATTATTTCTAAACAAAAACTGCCTTGTTGTTTTTGGATTGACTCAACACAGGCAGTCAAGAATTTTTCTTCGTTTTTTGCTGGAATAACAACAGAAAACATATTTATTTTTGCGCGCCAATATCTTCCCAAAAATTACTATTTCCAGCCGGTGATTTTTCATACAATGGATCTGGGTTGGAAAACTCGCTCGTATCTTTATCAGTGGTAAATTCAAACGATGACCAAAACGGCCCGTCTGCTTTTCCTTCACCAGTTGCTCCACCCATATAACGATTGATAAACAGTAAAATCGCGTACGCGTTAAATATAATCAGCATTCCTATAACACCCCACTGCAATATCTTCCGCCCTTTTGTTATTTTTTCTTCTTCACCGCGTGAAGTTAACATCAAAAATCCGCCATAGACTAAATACACTGTAAACAAAATACCAACACACGCAAGAGTTATTTGTATTACTGTCGCCAAAATCGCCCTTGGGTCTTTTGCTGTGCCAAACCTCGCGCCCTGCGCTCCTGCCGCCGCATTCAACTGCTCTTGCGCGTATGGTCCAGCGTGAGCAATTTCAGGTATGACAAAAAACAATAATAATATAACGGCGGTACAAAAAAATAATTTCTTTTTCATATTTTTTATCTTGGCACAATCCCGCCTTCTGTAACCATTGGTCCAACACGTGAACCAATAAACATCGTTATACTATACGCGATTAAAACAACGACAATTCCAATTATCGCGGCAGTAACGATTTTTGTCCCTTTCTGAACCTGCTCGTCTTCACCGTGCGCTGTAACATAAATATACCCGCCATACACAATCAAAACCATAAATAACGCGCCGGTGAGCGATAGGATTCTGCGTATAACATCCGCGATTATTGATTGTGGGGCAACTGGATCTGCCAATTCTGCTTGTTCTGTGGCCTTTTGCACTTGATTCATTGCTTGATTAACAACATCTGACTGCGCTGCTTGAGCAAATAATGGCGCGAAACATAAGAACAATATAATAATGTAACAATATAGTAATAGAATCTTTTTCATACTATTTTATTTTTTTTGTGATGCTTCATTTACAGCGCTAAATATCCTTACAAGCACATAATCTGTAACACTATAAGCTCCAACAGTAATGACAAGCCCGACAATCGCGGCAATAATAATCTTTTTTGCCTTGTTAATTGGCTCTTCTTCGCCTCGAGCTGTCATCCAAAGATAGCCAGCATACACCATCAGGGCAAGAAAAATTGCGCCTACAAGCGATAAGGCCAACTTTATTGTCACACCAAGTGTCTCTGAAAATGTTGTCTCTGTGGTCCCTTCGCCATATCCGCCATAAGTAGCAGCCTTCCCAGCCTCTTGCATACCAAAATTCTGCGCATGCACTGGCATCGCCAAAAGACAATAGAACAATAGAACAATAGCCAGCCCGAGGCTGGTCCGCCTTGGGCGGAAACAATATAACAATTTCATATTATTTGCATTCGCTTTCTGTTTTTAATCCAACATACTTCCCTTTTAGCGCCACGCAATCTGCCTGACTCATTGGAGCGTATTCATTCGGACAATCAACTGCCCATGTTGAACATAAATAACAGCACTCGACTTTTGCTCCACCAACAGGACCTTCGGCTGGCGCGCCAGTTGTTTTTCCCAAAATTTCCGGCAACACAAAGGCAGTAAAACTATATGAACCAGCAAGAATAACCAAACCGATTATTGACGAGAGTATAATCTTCTGCGCCTTATTAATCGGTTCTTCTTCGCCTCGAGCTGTCATCCAAAGATAGCCGGCATAAACCATCAATGCGAGAAAAAAGACTCCGGCCAGCGCAATTGCTAATTGAATGACTATTCCAATTTTACTCGCGAAGGTTGTCTCATCTGTGGCTCCGTATCCAGCTTTTGTTGCGGCCTCGCCTGTCTTATCAAAACCCAAATTAATTGCCAATGCTTGCGCTGGCAGTAAAACAATAGAACAATAAAGCAATATAGTAACTATGTTACAAATAGTTCTTTTCATAATTAATCCATGCCTTCTGGCTTATTTTCATCACAGTCAAACTTACCCATTTTTTCAAGATTACACACATCTTGTTTGTCTTCTCCTTTGTTTAAAAATTCCTTATAACACTCGCCTTCGTCTTCTGCTGAACACGACTGATTACACGCGGCTTCACTAACCCAAGCATATTCTGGATCATCATAAAAATTTCCACCTATTTTTTCTATACACACCCTGCAACAACCCATAAGAGTCGGATCGCCTCCAGCATCGTCTTCGGCTCCTGCACCTGCCTTTGTGCCTTTCTCAAATCTTTGACCAACAAAAACCGTAATCGAGTACGCGCTAGCTACTAACACAAAACCAATTAATGTTGACACGATTATTTTCTTTGCTTTGTTTATCGGTTCTTCTTCACCGCGCGCTGTCATCCACAAATAACCAGCATAAATCATTAATACCAGAAAAAACAGGCCAACAAGCGTTAATGCGGCGTTGATTCCAACACCAATCAAATCCTGTGGGTTTTCATAGGTGTTTGCGCCTGCTTTTGTCCCAACATCCTTAAATTTATCGCCAGCGCTTTTTAATCCTTGCGCGCTCACCGGCACTACAATCACAAAAACAGCCAGTAACAGTGAAACAACGAAACAATATAACAATTTATTTTTCATAAATTTTAAATTATTCTTTTGTCCAGCCAGCTACTTTGGCGCATTCCGCTGAATCAACAACACCCTCCAACCATTGCCAATCTTGACCTTCTACTGTGCCGCATATCTGGTCTCCACCAGAGCAAACATTAGCATTCTTTACACAGGTCTCTTTGTCAGTAACACTTGAATGCCATTCTTTTCCATACACAGAACCAAAAAATCCGCCCTCTGCCTCATATGCATCTAAACAACATCCTTGCTTCAAGTTTGGGTCTCCATCTTTTTCAGATGGTAATTCTGATGTTGTCGCGCCGATTAGACGATTCACCACAAAATTTGTTGCCGCGTATGAGCCGACTATTATTACTAAACCAATTATTGAGGCAATGATTGTATCTTGCGCCTGCTTAATCTGCTCTTCTTTGCCTTGCGATGTCAGCCACAAATATCCACCGTAAAATATCAAAATAAAAAACACCAAACCCACCACACCTAAACCAACTTCAACAATCTTTCCAGAAAATTTATAAACATCTGTCTCTTCTGCCCCAGCGCCTTTGTTTGTTTCCTGCAAAAACCCTTCCGCGTTTTCAATCGTGTATTTTGCATGACAAAAAGTTGGAAAAAGCACCAAGCAAAGAAATACTAAAGCTATTGTAAAAAATTTTTTCTTCATTTTGATGATTATTTCCACTGGCAAATAGCCCCATAATCCTCACATCCTTTTGATTCTTCTGTCCCTTTTTGCGCATCAAAAATAGAACAAAATTCGTCTGCGTTATCTGTAATTGTAGGACACTTTTTTCCATCACATTCATTACAATCACACAAATCTTCTAAAGATTGATTCTGGCATTCTTCAGTAATAATTTTTGAACAAAATTTTTCCATTTGTTTGTATCCATCTAACTTGGCCACACATCCACTAACCGGCGATTTTTCGCCACCAGATCCTTTATCAGATCCAGACCCAGCCACACTCTTAAACACAAAACTTGTTAGAGCGTATGAACCAAGAACAATCAAAATCCCAATAATTGCCGCTGTAATAGTTCCAAGCGCCTTTTTTTCTTGCTCGGAATTTCCGTGCGCAAGCATCCATGTTACTCCGCCATACAACATCAAAGCAAAAAACAAAATACCAACAAGTGACAAACCTGTACCTAATATATTACCCACCATACCAGGCAAGCTTGTGCCGTACTTGGTTAGTCCTGCGGCACCAGCGGTTTCCGACAAACCATAGTCGCTAGCAAACACAGGCACTGCAAAGGCTAATAACAATATAACAATGAAACAATATAACAGTTTTTTAAACATAATATTTTGAAAATTTCTAATAGTTATCCATTGTAGTTTTGTAATCGTACCCTGTCGTTGCCTTAAACAAATTTGCCATCACAAATTTTGTAATTGCGTAAGCAGATAAAATTATTATCAAACCAATAACAGCGTATTTAATTATATTTGTTGCTTCCTTAACATTTTCTTCATTTCCACCAGCCATCATCCACTTAAACCCAGCATAAAGCATTAATATAACACAAATTGTGCCCAAGAGCCCGAGAGCGACTGATATAATATTGGCTGTTGTAAATCTAATATCTGATTCGCCCAAACCAGTTGCTTTCCCATATTCTAGACCCAAATATGGACCTGTGCCTTCGCTTGGCGGGTTAAATTGAGCAAAAGCTGGAGTTGCCAAAATAAATAATCCGAGTGTTACCAAAAACAATGTGGCTATTTTTTTCATAATTATAAATAAAAATTTCTTCACACTCTCCTTCCTGATGTAAAATCAAGAAGAAGAGAAGTAAAAATCTTTACTTTTTGATTACCCAATCTTATTATAGACCCTCTAAGCCGGTGCCTTCTTCTGCGGTGTATGAAGTACCAGTGGTCGCTTCGTAAAGCTTGAACAGCACGAACTTGGACAATGCCCAAGCAGACATAATGATTGCTATACCGATTACGCCGTACATAATTCTCTTTTTAGCTTCACCGACTTTTTCTTCATTACCACCAGCTGTCATCCATTCAAAACCACCAATCAAGACGATCACGACAGCAACGATACCCAAAAGACCTAACGCGACATTGATAATGCGGCTGATTGTCTCGCGGATATCCTTTTGTCCCAAACCTGTTTGTTGGCCATATATAAGGCCAAAATTAACAGTATTTGTTGTTGCTGCTGATGCCACTGTTGGCAATAACATAACACCCATCACAATTGACAACACAATGCCAACTAACATTTTATTCTGCGCTAATTTTGTCAATAAATACATAGTCTCACCCCCTTTCGGTGAAAAATTTTGTTATTTAGTACTTGTTGCAGATGGCGGAGTTGCCCATGACGTACCTGAAGAACCGCCGGCGCCAAGCGCGCTAAATACTAACTTCATTATACCATAAGCCCCAAAAACAATAAAGAGTCCAACCACTGCCCAAATCATTGCCTGGCTCCCTTTTTTAACATGTTCCGCGTTTCCAGCGGCAGTAAGCCACATAAACCCGCCGTACATAAACACAAGCAGAGTTAGCGAACCCAAAACACCCAATGCAGTGGCAAGAATATCTCCGAGAATAACACGTATGTCAGTGGTTGGGAGCGGATTATCCAATTTTACAGTCATTTTTTCCAAGTCCTCAGTGGTGATTTTTCCACCAACCAGATGACCCGATGAACCACCAGAGGAACCACCCGAAGATCCACCAGATGATCCACCAGATGATCCACCAGAGGAATCACCAGAAGACGGATCTTTTGGTGGAGCCTTCGGCCCCTGCCACTTGCAGTCTTTGTATTCAACAAATGCCAATTTAGTATTTACACAATGTGTGCTGTCAAATGGCGCTTGTTTGTCTACTGCCGTATTTTTTCCGAGAAAATAAAAATCACAATAACATCCTTGCCCAGGAATTGGTGGGGTCGACCACGCGCAATTTTTGAATGTGTCAGCACCATTTTTTATTTCCTTTGTAGCACCATCTTTACATTCCGCATCATTAAAAGGCGCGGTCATTTTTCCAGTAGGGACCCCTGATGCATCCAATAAATCACACACACACGTACCCTGAACCGACTTCCATTGACAATTTTCATACTCTATTGTATCATCACCATCATTCTCTTTTGTGTTGCTTTTGTTATTGCACACTGTGTCTGATGTCTCTGCATTGATTTGGCCTGGGTATGAACTACCACCACCAAATTGATCTGTTATTGTCGTGTCACAATAACAAGCACCGACTGCAAAAACGGCCTCAGACAAAAAACAATAGAACAATATAACAATAAAACAAAATAACAATTTTTTCATATAATTATTTTATCCCCCTAAATGTCTCGTTAACTTTCAAAGCATCTAACATAAAATCAATTAACATATAAGCAGTGAAAGCAACAACAATACCAATTATAGCCGCTGTAAGAATTTGCTTGCCTTTATTTACTTTTTCAGAATTACCTAATGACAAAATAATGGTGAACCCGCCATACACAAAAAACGCGAACGCAAATGAACCCATAATCGCGAACATTCCTCGGCCAAAATTAATAATTAATTCAATTAAATTATTAACATCTCTGCATGTGCCAGAAAAAGCGCATGGCGGTAAAGCGCCTTTATAATCCTGCGGAGGTGGATTTAGTTTTTCAAAATATCCGGTGCCGTATTTATCAGATGCTGACGATTCTGACGCGGTTGTGCCAGCACCTGCTGACCCCGATGATTTTTCAGTGCATTTTCCTTCTGTATAATCACAGTACTGTGATGGGCATTTCTTTTCGCATGTTTCTTTATTTTTTGGATCATCGCATTTATCCGCGGCTGTTAGCGCCTTGGAACAATCAAAATTAACCTTTAAAAAAACTGTTTTGCTTTCTGTTTTTACACAATCAGTCACTATGCCTGTCAGATCCTGTGTGGCTTTTATTTTAATTTTATAAATTCCAAGATCTAATGATTTACCATCTTTAGTTGTTTTAACTTTCAAATCAGCATAACCCTTATAATCCTCGCCGCTTTCTGTGCCCTGCGTCCACCCGACTTTTTCCTGCTTTAACTCCACAAACTCAGTGGGAATCCCACCATAATCCTCCACAGCAAACACCGTGTACCACTTTCCATCATCATCCACAACAGAAGGTTTAAGTTCCAATTCTTCGCCAGGCGTCTTCAGATATGGGTCGGATTCAGAACCATAACTCTCTTTCCATTTAAATTTCGTAATTTCTTCGCATTTGAATTCTTTTGATTCCAAAACCTCTTTTGTTTTCCAATAACCCTCAACAAGAGCATTAACACTCTGAGGCAATAACAAACAAAGGCAAAACAAAACAATACAAAATAAACAATTAATAGATGGTTTGATTTTCATATCACATCGTTTGTCTCACCAGCTGGGCAGTGTAATTGATTAAGTCCCTTTCACGCTGTGCTTCGTTTTTATCACCTGCTGGCTGTAAAAATCCGTTTATTAAATAATTGAACGCTTCCGCGGCTTTGGCGCTGTTTTGACCTCTATACCAATTTTCCGCGTTCAATACCTGTACAGCGAATGGCGCCATTGTTACATCTTCCTTTTGTTCAGCTATTTGCGCGCGCAATGGCGTTGGTCTGTGTGTCGCTGTTGTGTACTGCTTAATGTTTGCTGGCGCGGCCATAAATGCCACGAATTCCCAGGCCTCATTTTGATTTTTTGATTTTTTCACGACTGATTCAACCCAATAATTCGCAATGTTCACCGGCTGTTTTTCATTAAGCTGAAGCATTGGCATTATTTCTACATTTAATTGCGGAGCTCGCGCTTTTATGCGCGGATAATCAAACGCGTATCCAAAATAAAACACTGTCCGTCCGCTCGCGAACGCTTCAAATCCATCGCCAAGCTTCTCATTCCAAGTATACACTTCTTTTGTTGGTTGCGCAAAGTCCGTGTAAAAACGAGTGGCGGCAAGTGATGGGTGATTTATGCCCGCTTCATCAACTCCATTATCAAAATTCACAGAACTTCCATAAGACATTTTTACTCCGCTCTGCATCATCAAAAGCGACAAAATATCAAACGCGTACGGCACATTTTTTCCAGTGCCAAGCGGAACGCCGGACTGAATAATGTCGCCCTTATCATTGAAGCGCGTACTCGCCTTTACAGCTTTCATAAACTCGTCCCATGTTTTTGGAGGTTCTGGAATACCTGCCTGATCTAGCAAATCTTTGTTGTAATAAATCGCGAGAGTATCAACTGCCAGCGGCAACCCATACACTTGTCCACCCACAACAGCATCATTATATACTGTTGTGATAAAACTGTTTTTTATAGTATTAATTGTTGGCATGTTTACTGTCTCCTTCTCAACAATCGTCTCTTTTACATATTCGCCTTTAACATAAATCTTCGTGGCTGTGATTTTTTCAGGCATTGCTAATAATCTGCTTGTGTACGCGCGCAAATCTCTCACATTCACTGATATTATGTTCGGCGCCACATCATCAGCAAGCGCGTTTGTTAGACGTTTTTCAAACTCATCAGAACGCACCTGTTCTATGTTAATAGTGACGTACGGCCTTTTCTTTTTATATGCCGTTGCGAATTTTTCCAACTCGCTGAGATCGTTATATGTTGTCCAGTAATTCAATGATACCGGCTTTACAGCCGCCTTTTGTTCAGCGGTCAATCCTTTACAACCGAATCCTGCTGTTACCAGTATTACAACCAATAAGCTCAGAGTAAAAACTCTTTGATGTTTTTGCATATGTTTTTCATGACTCATGACCCAGATAGCATGACTCAAAATATTTATAAATCATATTTTAAATATTTACTTGCTTATCCAATCCATCAATAATACTCCACACCATTGCGCCAATTTCATCTGATAACGCAAACATTTCATCATACGTTTTTCTTTCTATCCACCCAATCTCTAAAGCAAAGAATATCAAATACCGACACTCTTTAATTGAACCGTATGACGTCTCAAAAAACTGTAGCTTTACTTTTGGTTTGAAACGTGCAAACCCTTCTAAAAAATTTAACATGACCGAAATCGCTGCCCGCCTCACCTGGCTTGTCGTCCCGTATAATTCACTTTTTGGAAATCTTTCAGTTGCGGTATACACCAATAATACAAAATTGTGCGTTTTTCTTTTTAGAATTTTATAGAACTCGTTATTTTTGTTCACAGTTTTAAATGTGTCTTGCTATCTGGGTCATGTGTCATGCTTACCTGAACGCTTCAAAAACAAAGTCCACAATAATATAACTAATTAAAATAACAACAACACCAAGGCCTGACCACACAATAACTTCTCTTCCTTTCTTTTCTCTTTCAGAATTACCCATTGCAGTCATCCACAACACACCGCCATAGACAAACATTACAAGTGCTATACTGCCAATTAAACCCATGATTGTTTTTATCGCTGTGCCAATGAGTTTTTGGGGAGTTGTGGCAGTGATTGGATTCAAGCTGGTTGCGTCTGGAATGGTAAACGGAATACCTTTGTACTCTTCCACTGGCGTGGATGAGGGCGTGGATGAGGGCGTAGTCGTGGACAAGAACTCACAACGCCTTGTGATGCCCAATTTCTTACAAGCATCTAGCGCAAAATCTTTGTCAACAGAAAAACTGTTTAATGTTAGATCTACACACACCTTATTTTGTCCGCCTTTTGTGCAATCATCATCTGTCTTACAACTGTTACCGTATTCAGGACAATTATATACACAAGCAAATGACCCCCCACCATTTGTAAAACCAGGTGGACAAGCGGGTAAATGATCGTCTTTGCAGTTCTCAATTGGACCGTCGCACTTATTACTCTCGCAACATTTCGCAACGATAGCTGTCTGCCAACACCACAAATCATCACTACAAACATTAGTGTCGCCAGACTTAGCGCCCTCATCACAATAGCCAGCCTTACAAGAGCCGGTGAAAAGTGAGTTTAAATCTTTTGAACAAAGAGGCGATGACATGCATTGTGGTGCACCATGAGGACAAGCACACGCTCCTTTTTTATCTGGATTAGCCGGTATTATGACACAAAAATCTTTTAGTAGACTCTCATTATCTGTACAACTAGGCGCAGCAAACGAACATTTGTCGTCTCCCTCCACCCCACCACATTTATAACCAACCGGGCAATCAGAGTTGGTTGAACACCCATCTTTGTAAGTGACGGATAAACAATGTACTTTGTCATACTCATAACCCACCTCCTCCCAAGCCTGTGCTGCTGATTCTTTATCAGTAATATCAAATTGATCTACACCACTTCCCCACACTGAGTTATTTTTTAATGATGTAAAAATTGCCTTTGTCGTGCCATCTACATACGCACAATCGTACCATATTGTAGCGTTCGCCACCCCCACTCCAAACAAAAAACAGAACATCACTATCGTTATTATTGTAACAAGCTTCTTTGTCATATCAGATCTCTTTGTTTTGTTGTTTGTGTTATGTGTTCTATCATTTAAACGCTTCAAAAACAAAATCCACAATAATATAACTAATTAAAATAACAACAACACCAAGGCCTGACCACACAATAACTTCTCTTCCTTTCTTTTCTCTTTCAGAATTACCCATTGCAGTCATCCATAACACTCCGCCATAGACAAACATTACAAGTGCTATACTGCCAATTAAACCCATGATCGTTTTTATCGCAGTGCCAATGAGTTTTTGGGGTGTTGTGATGGTGATTGGATTAAGTTCTGCGAATGATGGTACTATTGGTTCTGATGGCCCAGAGTCGGTACTAGATGCCGTACTAGACGCTGTACCAGCAGATGATTTATCTTTACAAGCATCTCCTTCCCACACACAAGCACCATCTTCTTTGCACCACTCTTCACATCCATCTTTGCCTATTAAATCACAAAAATCATCTCTTTCTGTGCACGGTGTTTTTGGCTTTTCACCTTCCCAATGACATCCAGAATATTCTTTGTTATTCTTTGATTGATCACCACAACTGGCATACGCGAATGGCGCCAATTCTGTGTTTTGATTGCCGGTGGCCAAATCCTTCACCTCACACCAACAGCCATATGACCCGGGCCCACCACCAGGATCTCCGCCGACCCAAGAGCAATCATATTCTTTTTCAGCAACAGGATCAGAGAAGGCGGCGCAATCATCTTTTGGCTTATTTAAAACAGTTGTTTCAAACGGCTTGCCAAATTTTGAAACTTCACAAACGCACTGACCATCTTCTGCCGACACTGGAAACGCAAAAAATACAACCACGACAAAAGAGAAAAATGCAACCCGCCAGTTCATAGTTTAGAAAAATAGTTATTAGTTTCCAGCCATGTTTCAACTTTGCCTGTGTCTAAATATTTTCCTTCATATTCAACCGCGAAAAAATCACTCTGTTTAGCTAAATAATCTGCCGCGTCTGCGGCCCAAATTTCTCCGCCTCGTCCTCTTTTTTGTTTTTTGAGCGCAGACCAAATCTCTGGCGTGAAAATATATCTCATTCCGCCAACAATCAATCCGTGAGGAGAAACATTTTCAATTTCCGGCTTTTCTTCAAACTTGCTAATTTGATAAACCTTGTCACCAACCGGCTCGCCATAAACATTGCCATATTTTGTCATTGCTTGCGTGTCAGTGATTTTTTGCACACCGATTACTGGCGCGTTTTTTTCATAAAAAATATCAATCAGTTGTTTTGTGGCTGGCACATTGCTTGCAATAATTCCATCTGCGTCCGCGCAAGCAAATGGCTCGTTATTACCAATAAATTTTTTGGCGTACAAAATCGCGTGACCATTACCAAGTGGCTTTTCTTGATACGCAAAACGAATTTTCACACGCTTTAACAAATTGTTTAAGTCCTGAATCTGGCCTTGTTTGCCTAATTTCTTTAATTTCTGATCTAATTTCTTGTCTGTTGTAAAATATTTTTTTATCGCCAATTTCTCACGGCTGATAACAACTACAATTTCCTCAATCCCGCTATTTGCCATCTCCTCAACAATAAGCTGAATCCCGGGCTTATTGCCTACCGGTAACATTTCCTTGGGAATGGATTTAGTGATAGGCAAAAACCGCGTACCCAAACCGGCCGCGACTATGACGCCTTTTCGAACTTTTTTCTGCATATGTCAATATTATATCATAGTTCTTCCCACGATATCAAATCATACACACTTCCGACTGGAAAACCCGGTGGAGGAAAATATCGCAAATTTGCGTCATAACTATGAACAGTGTTTTCATATCCAGAGATCACATGCCCCCAACCATTCACATACTTCCATGCCCCGCCCGCATAAGAAATTTGCGACCCAAAGATTGTTAGAGAATTTTTCACATTACTGTCATAATACGGCCTGTAAATTTTGCTAAACTGCGCGAGCATTGCCGCGTCTATTTCCATATTGTTCGGAGTTTCATAAGGAACAACAATATCGCCTTGAGACAACAGGCCAATAACATCATCGCTGGATTTTTCTTTATACAATAAATTGTTGTTAACTATGATGCGATAATACGGCTCCTGAACCGGAAATTTTCCAACGCCTATGCTCACTCGCCCATCAACAATTCCTTCCACCCACACATTATCTTCCGCGAATATCGCTCCATTCGCTGGAATTGTCCTGGTCTCAACAAAAGTTTCTGTGCCGACATCATAACAATAAGTAGTACCGTCCCAATACCATCCTTTCCATTTATTATTTCTCCACCTGCCCTCGCCATTATAACAGTCTTTGGTGTTAACTTTGTAAATGCTTACTTGATTATTGTTAAACACAAGATGCCAGCCCTCTTTTCCAGAAGAAGACAGGAATATTCCTGCCTGACTTGCTGATGTGTAAATTCTGCTTAAATCAGATGTTACCGCGTAAAAATCAATTGCTGGCACAGGAAAAACCCAAAAACTTTTTGGTCCGCCTCCGCCCCAAACACCATTGTGCGTTTGATTTTCATATTTATATTTATCCTTCGCGCTCTTAACCCAAGAATCGGTTGTTCCATCAAACCTGATTCCGCCGTTTGAATGAATGGTGCCATGTACTTCTGTTGTAAAGCTGAAGTTCATGTTCGCATTGGAGAGGAAAGTGTAATCTGTTAGAGCTGGAAAGCCAATTCTGACTTGGATTGTGCGCTTTGATTGCGGTTGTGTTGCTACCCAACCAGTGGAACGAATTGTAACAACACTACTTCCAACCAGCGGCTGATCAATATCTAATGAATAATATCCTACCAAGTCGCCGTCTTTATCTTTATATTCATGAACATACGGACCGGGTGCACCTGTTCCATCTTGATAATCGCCCGGGTTGTGAGCAAGATGCCAACGATAGTAACTGATGCCGGCCTCCGCAACCTGAAAAGCCATGTCGCGATTATGCTTCATTATAGATGCCCTGTTTTCAAAAATAGCGTATCCAGCAACACCGGAAATAATAAGAGTAAGGGCGATTGAGCCGAAGACAAGGACGAAGAGGAGTATACTACCGCGGTTATTTGGCATACTAATTGTTTTTAAGATTCCTCACCTGCACCATACTGTTTAATCGCAGTGGTTCCGGCGTTTCTGACGGATCCATTTCTAATTCAAACTCAACTTTTACAACTCGTACTTTTGTGACATCAACCGGTTGAACAAGCGCTGATTCAGTTCCGGTGTAATTTTCATCATAATACGAAAATAACGCGAGTCCTTGCGCTATATTTGCAATATCATGCGCGATTTCCGTTGTCGTTCCATCGCCAGAATAAATTAATGGATTCCCGCTTGGCTTAATTATGTTTTTTTTAATTGTCGTGCCATCCAACCAAAATCTAACTCGCTCGCGCAAGCTGTCATTATCAATATTAGCATAAACAATCAAATTATTCGCCTCTGCCTTTTCAATTGAATAGGCTCCGATGCTGGATTGCTCTGCTTTGCGCACAATATCAACCACTTCTCGCAAGACCCTTCGCCCATCATTTTGCGTTTTTAGTTGCTCCCAAATAACCGCATTATGGCGAAAGCCATTAATTAGCATCCAAACAATTGGAGTCAGCAAAAGAGTGGTAATGCCAAGTGCTACCAACAATTCCATCAGTGTAAATCCTTTTTTATTCTGCATATGCCATCTCCATACTAAACACCATATCTCCACTCACTGTCACTTTTTCCGTCTTTGTCTGATAACCATCTCGCGTAACATCAATTGTATATTCAACCTCTGACAAACTACCGAAATATGCCTGACCAGGCGGAGTGCAAGATGTGACATATGTTAGTGATAAATCAGACAAAACCGGCGTGGCTGCGCTTGAATCTGTGCTTAAAAACACCTTGTACCTAATATATCTCTTATTATTTAGTGTCTCACTAATAACCTGATGCGTTGAGTCAAAATACGTTGATGCTGTTCCGTCATAACCAACATAATTCCAAGACGCTGGCGTTGAAGAGGAACTCGCAGCCAACTGAAACTTAAGTGAGTTAACACCTGTTTCTGGCGGCTGGCTGAGCGGCGTCCACAGTAAATTAACAGGGTTTGCGTTTACTCCCAAATCCAATGTTGATGATTCCAGCTCAGCGACAGATACATAATTTTTTCCAACCTTTCGCAACTTTATATCACCGACAGGCGTGCTTGCGTCTATCTTGCCATCATCTGAAAAATATTTTGTCTCGTTTGTAAATAAGACCTGCCCGGATCCGCCAGACCAGTCAGTTTGCCTCACAAAACCAACGCCAGTGGTTTTTGTTTGATCATAATCTGTTGCAGTAACACGAACGGTCGCATTTGATAGGGGCTGGCCTGTTACACTATCAACGATATTAATGAGAAGTGAATTAGCAGTATTCGCACCAAGAATCAACTGCGAGGGTTGGCTCGCGCCAGGCGCTAATGAAATTGGCAAAACAGGAATAGATCCGATTAAATCGTATCCGCTTGGTTTTAATCCATAAGAATCCCAATCAAGATTGGAAAATGTATGCGTTCCACCCGCATCAGTGTTCGCGGAATAATCAATTTTCAATACATCTGGCTCAGTGCCGATTAATTTTGTGCCTAAAATCCTAACTGGCGCTCCGGAAACAATATTGCAGGAGGCGTTTATGGTGCTGATAGCAAGTGTTGACGCATGATCAATGGAAAAACTTATTTCAGTAACATCTTGCGCAACAACTGATGCAGGGGGCTTGACTGGGTTGGAAACTGACACGCTTGGTAATAGCGTTTGGTCGGTTGTGTACCCGGATTTAGAGACTGTAATATTGTACGCGTTAAGTCCTGCGCCAAGATCAACAAGACGCAACATCCCATCATTATCTGTTACATCTGTTAAATCAACCTGTGGATTTGTTGAGGTTGCAACAACATGCACGGTTGCCCCCACAACAGGAACGGCATTGGCATCAAAAACCCGAATAAACAAAGCGCCATGTGTTGGGTCGCCTTCAAGCAATTTTGGAGCAACTGTTGTAACCATGCGCACAGGATATTTTTGCTCGCATTTCGTGCAAATAACTTCCACTTCAACTAATTTATAATCAGCGGGTGCGGTGTCTTTTGGAATGCCGTCAATTGTTCCATCAAATGGATCGTCAATATTTCTAATTGTGCGCGTGATTAAAAAATCAATGCCGTTGCGTGTGGTAGAAACATTGCGAGTAAGCGTTCCTGACGGACTGCCATTAATAATACCCACATTTTGATAAGGCATATTGCGAACAATCTCAATTTGCTCGTTCAAAATTCCTGTTTCTATAATTCTCAATCGTGATGAATACACAATCTTAAAAACAAACTGAATTGTTGAATAAACACCAACAACAAATAACACAAATACGGCCACGCCCACCATGACTTCAACCAAACTAAAACCTTTGGAAATTTTCTTTCTCATTATTTATATTATAGCATATTTTAAAACAAAGGTCTTGTAAAAAAAACCAGCTGATGTAAAATAGCAAAACAACAACTATATGGAGGAACACATGGAAACCACGGCCTTGTCAGGAATCTGTGTCAGTGTGTGTGCTGTTCTCTGCACCTTTCTGGTGATCTGGCTTCTCATCCAGCACCTCAAAGACAAGAAAGAGGTGATCCGACAGGTCCACCTCAAGACCGGCCTGCCAGATGGCTGGTACGAGGTGATCCGCCACATCAACCATGAGTGGGCGGAGGTGATCTGCATGAGCAATAACAACGGCCGGCAAGGCCAAATGTTCGTGGTCTATCATCAAGGCCAACTTTCAAAAGAGAGGAACTGTCCGGGATCCTCGTTCTACGCCGGCATAGACGACACCGGCACCACTAATGTCCTGGGTGAAAGAACCCGAGGCACTACCGCCCCCTCATGACCCACCACCTCGCCATTCAACTGGGCGACGCCACAAAGGCAGGGGTGGAATCGTTCGTTCTTTCCAAAACCACCCCCGCCTGCGTGAATGTGTTTAAACAAGCACCTTTGCGAAGGAGATTGGGGTGGTTTTGTTTTTGGAACACAAATCTTTAGAATCTATACCAACCAAAGAGTCCCGTCAGGGACGCCCCATCGGTAGCCAGGGGCTTTAGCCCCTGGAACAATCACAACATAATTTAAAAGTCCCAGAGGGACGACTGACAGGTTTTCAGCCGTCCCTACGGGACTGGTGTTTTAATGATAATCTTTTCCAGGGCTTAAAAGCCCTGGCTACTATCTTTCGCCCCTCCGGGGCTCATAATGACATAGCTGTTGACTTTTTCTCTAAAATCTAGCATAATATCACCGCTCACTTAATTACTAAATTACTAAATTTCTTAATTACTTGTATGTCTTACACAACCAAAAAACTAGAAAAATCACAAGTAGAACTCGCCATCACCGTCTCCCCTGCTGACTACCAAAAACATCTCGAAAAGGCGGCATTTAGAATTTCAGAGCGCGCAGCGATCAAGGGTTTTCGCCCGGGCAAGGCGCCTTATGAAACAGTAAAAAAAGAAGTTGGTGAAATGAACATATTAAACGAAGCCTTGGAGCAAATTATTCAAGAGGCGTTTTTTAATGCTGTCATGAGTGAAAAACTGGACACAATCGGCATGCCCAAAATTGATATTGAAAAGCTTGCGCCAGGCAACGACTTTGTTTTCAAGGCCACTGTCGCACTTTTGCCAACAGTAAAACTCGCTGATGTAAAAAAAATCAGTGTGAAGCGGGAAGTCAAACCAGTGGAACAAAAGGATCTTGATGAAACACTGAATGCGATTCGCGGAATGCATGCAAAAGAGGTCGCAAAACTCGGCATAGCAGAAAAAACAGACAAGATTGTTATTGATATGGATATGTATTTGGACAAAGTGCCTGTTGATGGCGGACAAGCGCACGATTACCAGTTGTATTTGAGCGAGCAACATTACATTCCGGGCTTTAATGAACAATTAGTTGGTCTAAAAAAAGATGACACAAAAGAATTTTCTTTGGATTTTCCTTCAACTCATTACCAAAAACATCTTGCCGGCAAAAAGGTTGATTTCAAAGTTAAAGTAAAAGATGTTTATGACCGACAATTGCCAGAGCTTGATGATGAACTCGCAAAAAAGCTCGGCCAAGAAAGCGCAGAAAAACTAAAAGAACTGATAAACAGCAACATTAAACTGGATAATGAGAAAAAAGCAGACCAAAAATCAGAAATTGAATTGTTAGATAAAATGATTGATGGCTCAACGTTTGATGAAATTCCGGAAGTGTTGGTGAACGCTGAAAAACAGAAAATGTTTTACGAATTAAAGCACAGCTTGGAACATCAGGGTATTACAATTGAACAATATCTTGAACAAATTAAGAAAAAACAAGAGGAAGTAATGGAAGGATTCAAAGCGCAAGCAGAAAAGCGCGCCAAAGCCGCGCTGATTTCCCGCCAAGTCGCGAAAGAGCAGAATATTGTTGTTAGTGATGAAGAATTGGATAAAGAAGTTAAAATGATGGAAGATATTTACAAAGACAACAAGGATTATGTGGAGCGTTTGAAGCGTCCGGAAGTACGTGACACAATCGCAATGAGCTTGCAGAATAGAAAGGTGATGGAGTGGTTGAAATCCGTATGTCTAAGCAAATAAAAATCCGCGTTATCCCTCGCGCGAGCAAGAATGAAATCGTCGGCACGCTCGCTGATAACATTCTTAAAATAAAACTCAAAGCCCCGCCAGTAGACGGCAAGGCCAACAAAGCGCTTGTTGAATTTTTGAGTGAAGAATTTGGTGTCAGTAAAAACAGAATTAGGATTGTGAGAGGAGAGAGAAGTAAGAATAAGGTTGTTGAGATTGGGTAATGTAAGCTTTTTAAATTTTTGACTTGACTCGCCAGTACGGTATATAATAGGTCCGTTGGGGGTAATATCATATTTTATTATATCTATATGCTAGATAGTTTAATTTTAAATAAAAAATCAGTAGAAGCAATCTACAAAACCATTTCGGAATACCACAAAAAATATTTAGAAAAATTCGGAGTAAAACTCCCTAAACTAAAAGATTTAAAAGGAAATTTTACCAAGGATGCTTTAGTGTTGGTTTATCTTGCTTATGACTATCCAAAAACTCGAAAAGTATCCAAGGAAGAATTAACCAAATTTATTAGAAGTCATTACCCAAACACGAATGATGTACAACAAGCCAGACATTTGGGTGCACAATCCGGTTGGTGGGTAGTATCTGGTGGAAGAGATAATATTGTTTTAAAAGTAGAAAGAGGATCATATCAACTTTATACACTAGAAGAACCATACCCCGGTTTTCAACAAGGACACAGAATAAGTAATACCGACAATTGGGATAAAATTAAGGAAGAATATAATTATCGCTGTGCAACTTGTGGTTCACAAGAAGGTAAACCGCATTTTCATTGGCCTGCAACGAAAACAAAATTACAAAAAGCACACATGGATCCAAATAAACCATTGGTAGCAGGTAATATTGTTCCACAATGTCAAAAATGCAACCAAGCTGACAGAAACAGATGGGTATATGACGCGAAAGGTAGAGTAATTAAACTGGCAGATGCAAAATTCGTTAAAAATTTTGATAAAGAGGTGAGAGAAAAAATTTATAGAATATTATATAAAGAATTTAAAGGTAAAAAAGTATAATTTTAAAACATGAAAAATAGTAAATTCATCAACAAAATACTCTGCTCCGATAGTCTAGAATTACTTCAACAGATTGAGAGTGATTCTATTGACGTTGTTTTGACTGACCCGCCATATTTTTTGGATAAACTCGACGATAATTGGGATTATGACGAAGTATCAAGCCAAGACAATCAATATACCATTAAATCTTTACCGGCGGGAATGAAATTTGACAGAGAGCAGGGTAAAAAATTCTATGCCTGGTATCTAAAAATTTCGGAAGAGATTTTTCGAGTATTAAAACCGGGCGGTTTTTTCTTTTCTTTTTCTAGCCCGCGACTCTATCACCGAATGGCCTGTGCTATTGACGACGCTGGTTTTGAAATTAGAGATGCCTTCATGTGGCTTTATACCCAAAACCAAGCAAAAGCAATGGGTGTAGACCACTTTATAAAAAAAATGGATATTGATGAGGAAGCGAAAGAAAAGCTAAGAGAAAAACTGAGCGGCTGGAAAACCCCACAAATAAAATCATGTTTTGAACCCATTGCCATGGCCCAAAAACCAACCGACGAAACGTATCTCAAAAATATGTTAAAACATGATGTGGGTCTTTTTAATACAAATATAAGGATCGGCGACAATATGTATCCTGCCAATGTGTTCACCGTTGACAGTATTAATGAATTAGTTGATAAATTTTTCCTTTTACCCAAGCCAACAAAAAAAGAAAAGGGGGAATACAACGACCATAAAACTGTTAAACCACTGGCAATATGTGAATATTTAATCGAACTTTCTGCGTTTGCAAAAGACGCCGTAATACTAGATCCGTTCGTTGGTAGTGGCACAACGACTGTTGCGGCAAAAAAGCTTGGTAAAAATTATATAGGCATTGACGCAAACGAAAAATATGTAAAAATTTCTGAAAGACGACTAAAAGAATTGGAGGATAAACCCGAATTATTCGTTGATATCACCAGAGAAAAAGCGCTATTGAAAAATTTTCAAGTACAACTACAAATCGCCTAAATTCACAAAATCCGCCTAAAATGACACGCACCCAAAAACAGACTAACTTAAAGGTCTGTTTTTGTGAGTACATATCGAACCCCGAAGTGTTCTTGCCCCCTTGCGCGAATCTTGCGCGAATCTTGCGCGAATCGCAAATTTGTGATATAATATAAATGTAACCAAAACCACATGTTTAACCCACAATACCAACTAACTGACAAGATTATAAAAGACCTGACCGCGATTGCCGAAGCCAAGGGCATTATTGACCGCGCAAAAATTTTGCCGCAGCAAGAAATAAAACTGCGCCGGCAGGCAATTATCCGCATGACCCACCATTCCACGGAAATTGAGGGCAACCAACTAAATATCGGGCAAGTGGAAGCGCTCTATGCAAAGAAAAAAATCGACGCGCCAGACCGAGATATTTATGAAGTGAAAAATTATCTCAATGCGCTAAAATTTATTGAGAAAACCGTTGTTGAAAAACAACCAATCACGGAAAAAATAATATTGCAAATTCATAAATTAGTAACCAACAAAACTCTAAATTCCAAATACTCCGGACATTATCGTCCCGGACCAATTTATGTTGTCCGCCGCTGTTTGGGCATGCCGCAAGAAACCCTTTATACTGGCCCGGACGCAAAAAAAGTGCCGAGCTTGATAAAAGGTTTTATAGCTTGGCTCAAGGACAGCAAAAAGAAAGAAATAAATCCTGTAATTACGGCGGCAGTCGCGCACATGGAAATTGCGGCTATCCATCCATTCAATGACGGCAACGGCCGAACAGCCCGCACCCTCGCAACCTTGATACTTTATGAGCGAGGTTACGATTTTCGTCGCTTATTTGCCTTGGAAGATTATTACAATACTGATCGTCCGGCATATTACCAAGCCATCAATTTAGGCAAAACTTATGAAGAGAGGCGAGGCGACCTCACTTCTTGGCTGGAATATTTTGTCAAAGGATTTAAAAAAGAGATTGATGATGTTAAAAATAAAATTTTACCTTTGTCTGCCAGAAAAATTGCTGGAAAAATTAAGTCGCAGATTTATCTTACTCCTGAACAGTTGAAAATAATTGACTTTCTGGACCAGGTTGGGCGAATTGCTGTAAAAGACGTGGAAGATGTGTTGTCTTGTCCGCGAAGAACCGCGCAACTTCAGTTGCAAAAACTGAAAAAAATCAAATTCATCAAATCTGTCGGCAAAGGAAAAACAACAGCATATATTGCCAACGCAAAATAAACAAAAATTCAAATCACGGCATATCAATCCCGCCTTTGCCCCACGGATTGCAACGCAAAATTCTCCACGCAGATTTAAGAGAGCCGACGACAAGGCCTCTTTTTTTTATTGATTGATAGGCGTATTCAGAACATGTCGGATAAAATCTACAATAACCATGCGGAAAACGATGGCGAAAAAAACCATGATCAGGTGAAATGGTTTTTTGGTAAAGACGGATGAGCCAGAGAAAAGGCAGACGGAAACAGAAAAACACTTTGATGAACATCACTTTAATAACAAATGACTAATATCAAATGTCAAACAAAATCCAAAATCTAAATGTCAAATTTGAATTTTGATATTTATTTGACATTGGAAATTCGGATTTTGATATTATAACACACAACCTCTTCTTAACAACTCGCTAATTTCTTTTCCAATCTCCTCATACTCCTTCCCCGCCACATTCCCCTTTGTAATGATAAGCACGTGATACCCTCGCTTTATTTTCCCCTCTTTAAGCATTAACCTCACAACCTCTCTCATTTGTCTTTTAATACGATTGCGGACAACTGCCTTTTTGCTAACGCCAAGACCGACAGCAAAGCCGATGCGAAGGTCGCCAACAGTATATTTTCTGCGCGGATATTTTTCCGGTTCTATTTTCCAAATCTTCGCGTTCAAAAATTTCCCGGCAAAAAATCTGCCCTCTTTCATTAGGATTTCAAAATCTTTCATTTTTGTGAGGCGATTTTGCGCTGGAAGCATAAAAACAAATCAAATCCCTCCCCTTGTAGGGGAGGGCCAGGGAGGGGTCTCCGCTGAACAGAGACCCTCACCTAACCTCCCCCGACAAGGGGGAGGAAAAATCATAATTTAGCGTGATTTGCGCAGCATTTTGCCGCGTTTTTCATCACTAACAGTCAGTTTCTTTCTGCCTTTTGCACGCCTACGAGCCAGCACATTGCGCCCGTTTCTTGTTTTCATTCTCTTACGAAAACCGTGCGTCTTTGCGCGCTTCCTCTTCTTTGGGAAGTATGTTCTTTTTGTTGACATATATATGAATTAATTATTATGATCTGCTATTTGTATTAGTTGTTGTTGTTCTAAGCTCCACCTTAACATTTCCTGATTTATATATTGTGCCGTCAGAAAATTTTGCCTCTGCATAATAGCTACCCGACTGATTCAAGAGGTATGTATTATAAGTACAAGAACCAAGTCCTGTGTTACAATATTGCGCGACTGCTCCATTTCCAAGTGTCGCATCACCGTGATAAATTGTCCACAACTCTGCTTTTTTGGTCCCCTGATCAAGCGTTGACAAGAGGACAAACGCTTCTTTTTCAATTACAGTTGATTTATCGGCTTTCAAAGATATTGTTGGGGATACTTGTTGTACAGTTGAATAGATGTTCAGTGTTTGTGTGTCTGTAGAAATTGTGGTGCCGTCTGTGAAAAACACTTTTGCTGAATAGGTGATGCTTTTTCCGCCATATTCTTTATATGGTCCACCCATATATGTGCATACTGCTTCTTGGCATGCTTTAACACCAGTGTTGTTTACAGTAATTGAAACAAAATTTATTGACTTATCACCATTGTTTACATTGGCCGTAAACATTACAGCGCTTGTGTCCGTAGGATTTGACGGAGATGAAACAATGGAAACTGTTGGGGCATTTGTCACAGGAATAAAACTATATCCACTTGTTTTAGATGTGCCATCAGAAAAATATGCAGTAGCAGCGTAATTTACCACACTACCAACATATGACGGATATGGTCCTCCAACATGTTCGCATGTTTCTGTGAAACACTGTTTTGCCAGAGCCTTATTAACAATCAGTTGTAGATTCGTCAGCTTTTTTGATCCGGAATTGACAACCGCTTTGAAATTAACCGTATCAGTGGAGGTTATTTTTACTTTTGACGCCTCAACAGAAATTACAGGTTCAACGATAACCGGTTGCGCGACATCAACATTTATATATTTATTGCCAGTAAACATGTTGTTTCCAGCGGCATCGTATGCAACGGCTCCATATGTAAATTTAGACACATACGTCTTGTCTGTTACTGGTCCAATCGGATATGTGCAAACATTAGTATTAACACATTCTTTTACAACACCACTAAATACTAAAATCTGAATCTTTGAAACCGCCTTATTATCAGACGCTGTTGCGGTCACAACCGCGCTCTCTCCAAGTTTTAAACTATCTTTGTCCGAAGAGATAACAACATTCGGAGCTGTTAAATCCTTTTCTTCTGCTTTCACAACATTGAACTTACCATTGAGAGTTACTGATTTACCATTTTCTGCAGTCAACACAAACTTAAATTGGTGCTCGCCCACCATATAATCAGCTGATGTACCAACTTCCATTGTACATTCAGAAAGATTCGAGCAAACCATTTGTGGCAAATCATTACCTTCAACATAGCCCTTAACAGAATAAATTTTTTGCCCTTGTTTAGCATAAACACTGGCCTTGAAATACTGGCCGGCGATCAAATTATAATTTTGAACAACCATTTTATCGTATTCAGGATAACCATCGTTGGTGTTTGCTTTCGGATTAACCCAATACTTTCCCCAAACAACATTGGTGTTCCCTGACTTATCTTGCATCACAAACTCATATTTATGCTCTCCAACATCAGCATCAGTAAACGGACCTGTCTTAATTGGACATGTCTTAACATTTAAAGCAAACGAGCAGGCAATTACGTTTTTTCCATCAAGTTTTCCGATTACACCGGACAACATATCTGGATAGCTTGGATACAGATCAGCTGTAAAATACTCGCCCACCTTTGGCTGGTGTCCATTTGTGACAACCTTGTCATATACTAACGCATTTGAAGGTTTTTCAATAAACGCTGAAATGTCTGGCATCTTTGGAAGTTTCGGCTTTGCCACTTCCTTTTTTACATAAACCCAAACAACTTTTGTTGCGGTTGTTTTTTGATATGTGGAAACTATTTTAAACTTTACCCACTTTTTGGTCTTTTTAATATCTGATTCCCAGAAAGTGTGTGAGCATGAATATGCGTTAACACAAGAAACAGCGGCCTCTTTGTCATTATCTTTGTATATTTTAATTGAATCAGGAGGTAAATTACTGTTGGCTTCGGCTGACAACGCCAAAATGGTTGTCATCTCATTAAGTTTGATATTCTTTTTATTTACATTTGTATAAAGCAAAACAGACGAGGCGGCGTTTACTGTTTGTGTGAACAGTACACTGACAAACACAGACAGAAGCAGGGTAATGAATAGGTGTGAAAACCTGTGAAGTTTAGTTTTCATATTTTTTGCTTAAATTAAATAAATTAATATAAAAAGTATGCCTCTGACCTTTGGGAAGATTGGTATTATACATATATTATAGCACATTTTTTGCCTTTTGTCAAATGAGCTATTATAATATACCCAAAACCAGCCCCTGTGGTTACACATATCCACACTATCCACAAGTTATCCACATTTAACAAACTTTTTGGCTTAGTTTAGCTATTTTCAAATATTTTATCTTTGTGTTAAAATAGTGTCATATGACAAATCACGAAATATGGCAAGCAGTGCTTGCAGAATTTGAACTTAGCTTATCTAAGGCAAATTTTACTACTTGGTTTAAAAATACCGGCATTTCTAACTATGACAACGGGGTTGTTACTGTGTGTGTGCCGAACACCTTTACCCAAAGTTGGTTAGAAAAAAAATACCACTCAACCATTGTTAAAGCACTGGAGCGTATTACTGGCAAACCGGTTAAACGCGTAGAGTATAAGGTTGAAAACATTAAAAACATTGTGGAAAGTGAGTGTGGCGTGGCTAACCAAGACAAACTTGTTGCTTCTGATACTCAATCACAACAACCACACTGCCAAGCAATTGGACTAAAACCTTGTTTAGGTACTAAATTTGGCCTAAACTCCAAATATGTGTTTGGTACGTTTATTGTTGGCAAAGGAAACGAGCTGGCACACGCTGCCGCTCAAGCAGTGGTCTCCAGACCGGGTGAGGCATATAACCCATTATTTATTTACGGAGGAGTTGGGCTAGGAAAAACCCACCTTTTGCAGGCTATTGGACACGCAATGCTCGAAAACAACCAAAATCTTCGTGTGCTTTATGTCAGTTCTGAAAAATTTACAAACGACTTTGTTACAATGGTAAAAGAAGGGCGGGCAAAGGAATTCACAGACAGATACCGCAGTGTGGATTTATTACTGATTGATGACATACAGTTTATTGGTGGGAAAGAAGGAACACAAGAGGCGTTTTTCCACACATTCAACGAACTTCACCAACAAAACAAACAAGTTGTGATGACATCAGATCGACCACCAAAAGCAATACCAGCTCTTGAGGACAGGTTGCGCTCCAGATTTGAGTGGGGAATGATTGCCGATATTGCCGCGCCTGACTTTGAAACCCGAATTGCCATACTAGAATCAAAAAGCCAAGAAAAGCACTTTCCACTCGCGTCAGAACTCATTCATCTTATTGCCAGTATTGTTCAAAGCAACATACGCGAACTTGAGGGCGCTCTCAATAGGGTCGCGGCTTATCATCAACTTAAAAATATTCAACCAACAAAAGATACTATTAAATCAGTACTTTCATCATTCAAGGCTCACAACACGAAGAAGTCGCTCACACCAAGAGAGTTATTAATCATTGCTTCAGAGTTCTACGGAGTGAATCTTGATGATATTACTGGCAAAAGCAGAGAAAAACGTCTGGCTAATCCGCGCCAAACAATGATGTATTTATTGCGTGAAGAGTTAAAAATGTCTTATCCGGCAATTGGCGCAGAGCTTGGTGGACGCGATCACACAACCGCCATGCACGCCCACACAAAAGTTTCCACTGAAATTGAAAATAATCCAAAACTAAGACAAGAGGTTGACGCGATCAAACAAAGGTTGTATGTTAATAACATCTGAACAAGATGTGTATAATACTAATATTCTGTTAATAAGTGGTTAAAACAATTCACACATTACCTACTTTCCACTGTTCACTCTCCACAACCAATCAACAATGCTAAATGATGAGTGATAAATGATAAACACATAACGCACCACGCTTTAACACAATATCCACACATATTTTACATAGTTTTCCGAACGCATTAGTATATTTATCCACTTTTCCACAACTCTTATTACTATTATTGGTTATATATATTATAAAATCACCTAACCATTATATATGAAGTTTGTCTGCACAAAGGAGAACCTGTCATACGCATTAGATCTTGTCTGTGGTGTTGCCGGTAAACATGTAAACTTACCAATACTGGCAAACATATTAATACAAGTTGAAGAATCATTGGTTAGACTTATTGCCACAAATCTTGAGATCGCGGTTAAGGCGAATCTGCGCGCAAAGGTTGAAAAAACAGGATCTTTCACTGTACCAGCTAAAACACTGACCGACTTTGTTCATTTGCTTCCAGATGAGCAGGTGGAGGTGGAATTGGTTGATAATGAACTAAGTATTAAGTGCGCAACATCTTCAACAAAAATAAAGGGCGCGCCAGCGGATGAGTATCCGATCGTGCCAACAATTGAGGAAAAACACGCGTACGCGTTAGAAGTGAATGATTTCAAAAGCGCTATGTCCCAGGTTGTTTTTTCCTCGGCAAAGAATGAGATTCGTCCAGAATTGTCAGGTGTGTACTTTGGTTTGTTTACAGAAAGGTTCACTGGTCTAATTACTGCCGCTACTGACTCTTATCGGCTTGCTGAAAAAAGATTAACCGTGTCGCAAGGTAAGGATGAAATAGGGTGTATTGTGCCGTCGAGAACAATTTATGAGCTTATAAGATTATTCGGATTAGGGAAAGGTAAACAAGGTGAGTCAGTTGTTCGTCTTTGGGTTAGTGAAAATCAAATTGCAGTTCGTTATGATGATTTTGAAGCTTCATCCCGCCTCATTGATGGTAAATATCCGGATTATGCGCAGATAATTCCTGAAAAATTTAAAACAACAGCGGTTTTTTCTGTTTCTTCAATGGTTAATAAGATAAAAGCGGCAAGTTTGTTTACAACAACAGGCGTGAATGCGGTTTCGTTTGATTTAAACACAAATCAGAGTTCAATCAGTATATCATCAACAAGCACACAAACAGGCGAGCATTCATCAGAAATTGACGCTGAATTATCTGGTGAAGAAAACTCAACACTCCTAAACCACAGATATGTTTTAGATGGTCTTCAGAACATTGAAACCGAAGAGGCGGAGTTTAAGATGAACAGTGCTGATGCGCCGTGTATGTTTAAAGCCAAAGGAAAAGACGATTTTGTGTATATAGTAATGCCAATCAGGCAGTAAAGCGCCGCCATGGCGCAAATTTGGGCCCGTAGTTCAATGGATAGAACACTAGCCTTCTAAGCTGGATATCCAGGTTCGATTCCTGGCGGGCTCACGAATTTAATTTTTTTATTTAATGTCGTATGGCAGAAACAATCACAACATTTCTTATTCTAGTTGGTGTATTGGTAATTATAAGTATTCGACAGGTTAACCAATATCAACGAGGAGTAAAATTTATGCTTGGCAAGTATTTAAGAACAATTGAGCCGGGCTGGCGTTTGGTATGTCCTGTCATTCAAAGCATGACTAAGGTGGACATTCGCACAAAAGCTGTTGATGTGCCTTTTCAAGAAGCAATTACAAAAGATAATATTTCAACAAAAATCAACGCAGTTATTTATTACCGTGTATCAGAAGCGGCCAAGGCGGTATTGGAGGTTGAGAATTTTTGGGTCGCGGTTAGTCAGCTCGCGCAAACCACCATGCGTAATGTTATTGGCGAATTAGAACTTGATGAGCTTTTAGCCAATCGAGACGCGGCGGCACAGAGAATTAGGGAGATTGTGGAGACAACTGCCAGTAATTGGGGTATTCATATTCAAGCAGTTGAGTTAAAAGATATTGTTTTACCAGAAGATATGCAAAGAGTTATCGCGCAACAAGCAGAAGCAGAGCGTGAACGCCGCGCTGTCATTATAAAATCGCAGGGTGAAGTTACTGCAGCGGAAAATTTAACAAAGGCCGCGCAAATGCTTGGTTCTACACCAGGTGCGCTTCATCTGCGAACCCTCTCAACAATTAGCGATGTTTCAACAGATCAATCAAACACCATTGTGTTTGCCTTACCATTGGAAGTTTTAAGAGCAATTGAAAGAATCGGAAAATAATGGTGGTAAAATTTAAGCAAATGAAACACGGACGAAAGTCCGTTTTTCTATTAAAAAACCTGTACTTTGTTAGGTACAGGGTTGGTTTTGGGAGGTGGGGCTGGCGCGATGTGGCTAGTGCCCCTAAGGAGCGAGATCTGCTATTTGGTGGGTTCGAGCATGATTTGGAATTTATTGATGATGTCTGCTGGAGCTGACTTCTTTTTCAGTGCCGAGATAATGTCGTCTACCGCCTTTTTGCCGAGCCTTGTGCCTCTCAGCAAACGCACTGCGACGGAGCGGTGGATACCCATGTTTTTGCTGATCTTTGGGCTTGTGTCACCCGCGATCACTTTGAGCGCGTCCACGGCTTCCTTGTGGCGCTTGGGTGTCCATCCGGGGGCCCTCAACCGAAGAGCAAATGGTTTTGGCTCTGGTTTTGGTTTTGGCTCTGCTGGTGGCTGTGTTGAAGTGCGCGCTGGTGGTGGCGGTGGATCAGTGGCCACACCACTCACGATTGTTGTCGCCTCAGTGACGAAAGTGAGATCGGGTTTACTGCTCAACAGAACGAAGAAATCTTTTATGAGGTATGCGCATGCTGCCTCATCTCCATTCACTTCACCGAGAATTCTGAGCTCAAACAGTGTTTTCTTTTTCGCCATCTTGTTCCCCCCCCCTGCCTTGATTGGCAGATCTGAACATATAATAATCAAGGATTTGTTTTTTGTCAAGATATTTGGTATATTATTGGCATGATAATATTTCTTTATGGTCCGGACACATTTCGGAGCCGGGAACAAATGAAAAAAATGATTGAAAAGTTCAAGCAAGACCGCGATCCGCAAGGATTAAATGTGGTGATTTTGGATTCTCAAAAAGAAGAATCAGGAAAAATAATGGAGCAAATTTTAGCCAGTCCGTTTTTAGCAGAAAAAAGAATGGTTGTTTTAGAAAATTTTTTATCAGCAACAGGTAAAGGAGATATTCAAGAAGAAGTATTGAAAAAATTTGATGATAAAAAATTACCAGAATCAACAGTGTTGTTATTTTATGAAGGCCCTTCGGCTGGCGCTCAGGGCAAGCTAAAAACAAATGTTTCTAAAAAATTATTTGAAAAATTAAGCAAAGAAAAATTCGCGCAAAGTTTTGATTTATTCGCGGGTGTAAAATTAGAAGCTTGGATTAATCAGCAAGTTCAAATGCGCGGTGGAAAAATAAACGCGCAAGCTGTGCGTTATTTGGCAGAGAATATTGGGAGTGACATGTGGAGATTGAATTCGCTTACAGAACAATTGACAGCATATAAAAACGGAAATACGATTGAGTTGGTTGATGCACAACTGTTTCTCGATGAAAAAACTGACGATAATATTTTTAACCTCGTTGATGCGATAGTTGCTGGACAAGCGAAAAAAGCATATGAAATGATCCGCGAGCAGTATCGCAAAGGCGAAGACGCGGGGTATGTTTTTGCAATGCTTTTGCGACAGTTCAGAATTTTATTAGAAATGCGCGATATATACGAGCGTGAAGACAATTTGCAAAGCGATGCTTTGGCAAAAAAACTTGGCCTACATCCGTTTGTCGTGAAAAAATCGCTTCCGTTCGTCAAGCGATATACACTTCAAAATCTTAAAGATATCTACCAAAAACTTCTAGACATTGATGCTAAAACAAAAACCGGTCAGGGTGACCAGTCATTGCTTTTAGATGTGTTTGTGGGGCAACTCGCCAGATAATTATTTCTTTGCAACTTTGTTTGCCTGCTTCATTAAGCGTGAGAACAGGCGGCTGGCTGTGTTTTTCTTTATTACATCCATTTTTGCGGCTTTGTCCAGCGCCTTTTGAGCCAGGCGGAGTTTTTCTTTCGTTTCTGTACCACCCTCAGCCACTGACTTTTTTGCTGTTTTAAGCGCTGTTTTGAAAAAGCGTTTTACACCTTCGTTTTTCGCCTTGTTTCTTTTGCTTTGTCTCATTGCTTTTTTCGCGGCCTTGATATTTGGCATAAAATTGTTTAATAGTTTATTAGGTTATTTGTGGGGACATTATAATATAGATTGAGAAAGATGTCAAGAGGACGCGAGCTACAGAGTAATTTTGTAATTAGTAATTTAGAAATTAAGTGTTAACGATTTTGTCTATCACTTAATTACTAAATTTCTTTATTTCTCAATTACTCAGTCGTTGGTTTTTCAATCATCACTGGTTCAATCTTTTTCTCCCCATCCGTAATCCTCATAACATCTTTATCAATTTTATTAAATTCTTTGTAAGCCGTGTTATAAGCATTCACTGTTGTGGAAAGATTGTTACCAAGTTTTTTAAGGTATTCATCGTATGCAAGCATGTGCCTGCCCAACTCCTCTACTCTCTGGCGAATTTCTTTTGCCGATTCTTCAATTTGCAGAGCGCGGAGACCTTGCAACACCGTTTGCAAATACGCTAGAAACGATGTCGGCGAAACAATAATAACATGCTTTTCTTTGAACGCGTATTCAATTAAATCATTTGTATTAATTTTTACTGCTCCGACTTTGTTTATCAATAAATCATAATATATTCCTTCAGCCGGAATAAACATAAACGCGAAATCCATTGTGTTTTCCTTAGGCTTGATATATTTGAAGGTTTCATCAATGCGCCCCTTCAAATCAATTTTAAATGCCTTTTCCAATTCTTCCCTTCGTGTCGGATCTTTTTCTTCAACAATACGATTGTAATTTTCCAAAGAAAATTTTGAATCAACAGGAATAATTTTGTCTTTCACAAACACAACTGCGTCAACAATATCTCCATCAGAGAATTTGTATTGCATCTGATAACTGCCCGGTGGCAAAACATTTTTCAAAACATTTTCCAAATAATATTCGCCGAGTATTCCACGATGTTTTGGGTTTTGCAAAATATTTTCTAAATTTTGCAATTGATCTGCAAACCCGATTACTTGTTTGTTTGTTTCATCAAGTTTTGTCAGCTTTTCTGTCACGTCTGTTATAATTTTCACGCTTTGGCCAAACTGTGATTGAATTGTTTTGTGCGTGTCAGACATTTTTTGGTCAACTGTTCGGTTCAATTCATTAATTTGATTCTGCAACATCACAAACAAATTCTGCTCCCCTTCTTTGGGTTTGTGTAGGTCTTTGAAGCGCTTGTATAGCACAATTAAAAATCCAACAGTGATTATCAAAGCAACGGCGACTGTGATTAAAAGAAAATTTTGCATAAAATTAATTTAGATTAACAAATTCTAAAGAAGCTTTGACGCTTGCATTATCTGATGGCAGTAAAACAACCTGACCAGGAAACTCTTTGCTCAAAGCATAAATAAACTCATCAGCCCAAGATGGTGTGAGCACCTTGATTCCAGAAAAGTCGATTTCTATCTTTTCTGATGGTTTTACATTGTCAAAAATATAAGCACGAGCAGCCAGCCAAGCTTCCCTGGCGGCTGGTCTTGAAGATAAAAAATCTCCAAATCTTTTTAATTCAAATTTCATATTTTAAAATTTAATTATTGCTAAAGTGCCACGTATGTAGTTTTGTGTTAATACACAACTTTCGTTTTTTGTTGATAACGAATAAAGCGCATTACCAGAATAGAATCCCAAATTCAAGCCCAGCTCAATTATTTTGCCTCTCACAAACTTTAAGCCGTTGCCGCGTTGTTCTGGGGAGCGCCCGGAAACTATTTCTTTAAAAGCTATTTTCAACGCTTCCACATCGTCTTTTATGTTGGGTCTTGTGTTCATTAATGTCGCCTTTACTCCACGTCCTCTGTCGGCAATTACAATAATTCGTTCTGTGCAGTCGATGATAAAATAAACACCGGGGATGTCAGGCCAGTTGGCAACATTATGATCAAAAGAATTATTTCCCACTTCACCAATAATGGCTGACATAAGGTATGAAAACGATTCATCTTTTCCGCTGTTTTGAAGTAATTGGACTACTCGCCTATTTCTAGCTTCAAACACATCACGTGTGATACAATAAATATCCTCATTCAAAATAGTATTCGGTTTTGGTTGCTGTACCCAATTAAGCGCCTTGGCAATAATTTGTTGTTTTTTGTCCTCAACAGTATGATAAAAAACCCTGGGTGGCTTGCCTGTTTTTTTAATTAATCCTTTAGACAGCATCTTTTGCAGTTGTCGAAAAACTGCCGGCGCCCCCAGGCCAATAAAATCAATGATTTCTTTTGGCGGCACCCCGCCTTTTTGTTGTATAAAGTCAAAAATTTTGTTTTTTGTATCGGTTTTCATAAAAAGTAATACTCTACTATATATTATATACTATATACTATATAATGTCAAGTGGTTTGTCCACAGCTCTTGCCAAAAAATAAACTTTGATGTAAGATAGTGTAAATCGGGCCCCCATAGTTCAATGGATAGAACAGGTCCGTCCTAAGGACAAAATGTGCGTTCGATTCGTGCTGGGGGCACACAATTTATTTGGGCCTGTAGCTCATCTGGTAGAGCGCGGCATTCGCATTGCCGAGGTAAGGGGTTCGAGTCCCCTCAGGTCCACAAAATAGCAGTTTCCGCCAAAGGCGGATCCCGAGTTTATCTCGGGACGATTCTGCCTAGGTCCACGAAAAGACGCTCAAGCGTCTTTGAGTGACTACGCGGCTCCTGTAGGGAGTTTTACGTGGCACGAAGAAGTCCAGCTAAAAGCTGGATTTTTTGGTAAATAGCATATAATTTATTTTACGACATTAAAATTGGTTATAAATACAACAATATTTTCCTCCCCTTTATAAGGATGTGAATTTAGGGTCAGGCAAAGGCCAATACACAGGGGTTTTACACACGGAGCCTTTGTCTGTCATTGTGAGGAACCCCGACATCTGTCGGAGTGACGAAGCAATCCGGTCGGGCTTATTTGGTACTTTTCGTAACCGAAAAGTACCAAAAGGTTTTGGGGCGGCTGAACTCCCGCCTCCACTGCGTTTCGGCGGGCAGGCGCTTCTCGCGCTCAAATTCATCCGCCATAGCCGCAGGCGAAGGCGGACATGCAGTCCGCCCCAAACCCCATATTTGCTATGTAGATCTGCGTGTTTATTTGTGCCAAACGAACCAAACAAAATGGTCGTGTATACGTGCTGTTTCTATAATTGTATACACTATTGTATACTTTTGAGGCGAAATGGATGCATTTTGGTTGTTTTGCGTGTCATGTTATCTGCATCGTGTGTCATGAGGTGTTTGGCGTTCCGCGTGGAACATAATACAAGACACATTACCCAAATAACATGACTAATATATAAAACAATGTCATCTCTATGTTGTGTTATGTTATTTGTGTCATGAGTCATGAGGTGGTGGTTCCACGGGGAACAATTGAAAGTAATTATATTGGATATTATATATTAAATATTCAGTATTGAGTGATTAATATTGATTGTTAGGCAATTATTAGTGTCGTTAAATATTTATAGTCATTCTTAAATGATCTGTGTAATCCATTAAATTCGTCTAAATCTATGAATTAAAAAACACCCAAAAGGTGTTGTGAGAGTTCCGACTGACCCACCCCTCTTGCGAGAAGTGGGCCAGTCGGTTGTGCCAAGCTCTAGTTGGGCCAGTCCGGATACTCAAGCACCGAAACCATGGTGTCGGGGTTTATCACCTTCTGAATCTCCCCCCCTCGGAGATCTTTCAGAACCCGACGGATTGTGTGCGGGGAGACCTCCTTGGCCGCCACTGTTCGCACATCGTCTGCGGTAAAGGAAAGCTCCAAAACCGCAGGGACGAAGGTCTGCCCGGGCTTCAGCATTCCGAGACGTGTCTTCTTCACGATAGCGAGCTCCTTCAAGTTCATCTGTTCCTCCTTGTGGGCATTTTTTGCCCATGTTTATGCGTCAAATTGTACACTATTTTTATATAATTGTCAAGAGGGCGGGACTTATGCACAGTTTTTACGCAGTTTGTCTTGCAAGCATTAATATTTTTGTTTGAAAGTGATATAATTGCGGTGTAAAAATTATCGCATTATGCGGTAGTTGAGAAAATAGGGGGGCAAAATGGATAGAATACTTGGCGTGCATATTCTTTTGGAGATGTCAGGTTGCGCTTATCAAAAACTCAACGATGTTGAGTCAGTGGAGCGTAACATGGTTCGCGCGGCACTTGAGTCAGGTGCGCACATTGTTAAGCAGAATTTTCACATGTTCAATCCGTATGGAGTTTCTGGCGTCATCGTGATTTCTGAATCGCACATCGCGATTCATACATGGCCGGAAATCGGTTACGCCAGCGTTGATGTGTTCACATGTGGTAACGAGGCCATTCCTGAAAAAGCAGTTGAGCTTATCAAGGCGTGGCTTGAGCCGACCGCATGTAGGGAGGTTCGAATCGAACGCGGAATGGTTGATGACAGCGCGCAAACAGTCACACCTGTCATTCGCGTTTGTCTCAACAATGATCCATGCTGACTGACAATTTTACTAACGCACACACCCACAAAATCAAGCAGCTATCCATCAATTGTTGCCGGGGAGTCATTCGACGACCCGGCATTCTTGTTTATAAATGCAGATTGCAAATTTTGAATTTCAGAATTGCCATTGACATTGTCTTTGGTTTTGATATAATATTTTCAATTCTAAATCTATATGGGCCGTTAGCTCAGCTGGTTAGAGCGTCTCGATGGCATCGAGAAGGTCGCTGGTTCGAGTCCAGTACGGTCCACAAAGACCCGATAACAGGGTCTTTTGTGTTGCACATGGATGACAATTGTGGTACAATTAAATGGTATGAAAGTACCCCAAAAAGAAAAAATAAGAGAATTGAGATCAAAGGGAAAAACGTATTCAGAGATTAATAAAATTTTGAATTTTGACACCCCGAAAAGCACGATGTCTTGTATTTGCAAAGATGTGTTATTGCCAAAGCATTATATCACAAGAGTGAAGCAAATAAACTGTAAAAACCTGGAGATCGCGCGAAAAAACATGACAGCTAACAGAGAGCTTAAACGAAAAAGATTGACCGCCGAATTTTATAGAAAAAATAAAAATCTTAAACAATTTTTAAAAAATAAAAAAAGTGCCAAAATATTTCTTGCTTGTTTATATCTTGCGGAAGGCGGAAAGACGAGGCGGGGGTCATTGATGTTTGGAAATTCGGACCCGAGAATTATAAGACTGTTTCTTTCTTTATTAAGAAGGGCGTATGTGGTTGATGAGAGCAGATTGCGGTGTACATTGCAATGTCGAGCTGATCAAAATATAAAATCTCTACAGAGATTTTGGTCGAGGGTCGCAGGAGTACCGATAGGGAGATTCTTTAAACCACAAGTTGACAAAAGAAGTTTGGGCAAAAAAACTATTAAGACCGACTATAAAGGGGTGTGTAGAATAGATTATTTTTCAGCCAACGTGTTTCATGAATTAATGATGATCGGAAAAATAATTACTGAATAATATGGAATTAATTAAAAAGTACTTCGCATGGATCGTATTGGCATCTTTGTTTGTTGCGCTTGTTTGGCCAATGCCAGGTATGTATATCAAGCCATATAATGCTGTGATTTTGATGATCATGATGTTTTTTAGTTGTTTGAAAATCAACTTGCGAGAATTAAAAAACGTAAAAAAAGATTGGTGGAGATATTTGGTGGTGTTGGTGTTCTCTTTTTTATGGCCGGTGTTGGTGGTGTATTTAGCGCGCGGATTTTTTGATAAAGAAGTTTTTGTTGGCTTGATTATTGTCGCGGCTGTGCCTTCGGCAGCGTCGGTTGTTTTTATGGCAGATTTGTTGGGTGGTGAACCAACCAAAGCGTTGGTTGCGACCACGCTTGCGCATTTAATTAGTCCAATTGTCACGCCATTTCTTGTTTGGTTGACAACGCGTACCATAATTGATATTGGTTTTTTGGATTTATTTTTATTAATTTGTAAATTGGTTTTGATTCCTTTTGCTTTGGCGCAGATTGTCCGTTGGTTTAAATGGCATGAGGTGCTGGCCAAGAAGTCGCAATTAGCCAACGTCTTTTTGTTGTTCTTTTTAAATTGGGGAATTATCGCGCCGGCAAGCGCGTTAGTGTTTGATAACCCAATGGTGGTGTTGTGGGCTTCGGTGGTAGTGATAATTATTTTGCTTGGTGTGATTCTAGCGTATATTCGGTTTGGACGCACGCGCAAAGAAGATATTACTTGGGCAGTGGTTAATACTTACAAAAACGCCGGACTCGCGTCAGTAATTGTTTTAAGTATTTTGCCGCCAGTTGGGCTGTTGGGTGTAATTGGTTATATTTTGGTGTCTAACTTGGCGATTGTTGGATTACAGGGGTGGGTGGCTCGTTTTTCCCTCGCCTCCGCAGAGGAGAGGGCTAGGGAGAGGTCTGGCCAGTAAGTGAAAAACACTAATTTATGTCAGACAAATTGGATGCTTTTAAAAAGAGAGTATTACGTCGGTCGCTACGCCAGAGCCAGACCAAAGCAGAAAGATTTTTATGGTTTGCTCTTAGAAATAAGAGAACTGGTTATAAATTTTACAGACAACTAAGTATTTTGGATTTTATCGTTGACTTCTGTTGTCCAAAGCTTAAGATTATAGTTGAACTAGACGGCGGTTATCATGAGTTTGATGATGTTTATGAGGACGACATGTCAAGACAACGAAAATTAGAATCACTCGGTTACAAGATTATCCGTTACACCAATATACAAGTATACAAACATTTAGAAAGCGTCTGGCAGGATATTGTGAACCATTGCAAAGAAAGAGAGAAAACATTGCCAAAAGATTGACTCACTAAGGCGCGTTTGACCAGACCTCTCCCTCGCCCTCCCCTTTGAGAAGGGGAGGGAAAATTTTACTTTACCACCGAACTACACCCTCCTTTCCAAGGAGGGGAGTTGACATGCATCTACTTTCCAATTACAATACTTACTACTTAAAGCTTATAACTTATAGCTCGTATGCTATCAATCGGCATTGTAGGGCTGCCAAACGTAGGTAAATCAACTTTATTCAACGCGCTGACGCGAAGCAAGCAGGCGGACGCGCAGAACTATCCTTTTTGCACCATTGAACCAAATGTTGGTGTTGTTGAAGTACCTGATGACCGGCTCGCGAAGCTCGCGGCAGTGTCAAAGTCGCAAAAAATAATTCCAACAGCAATTAAATTTGTTGATATTGCTGGTTTAGTAAAAGGCGCGTCAGAAGGCGAAGGATTGGGAAATAAATTTCTTTCGCATATTCGCGAAGTTGATGCGATTGTGCAAGTTGTGCGCGCATTTTCTGATTCAAATGTTATTCATACGCTTAATCGCGTTGATCCAAAAGAAGACGCGGATATTATAAATTTGGAATTAATTCTTGCGGACATGCAAACAGTAAAAAAACGTTTGGAAAATGCAAAGAGAGATGCAAAAGGCAAGGCAGGCGCTGATGCCAAAAAAGAGTTAGAGACATTAGAAAAAGTATATAACAGTTTGCAAGTTTGCAAGTTTGCAAGTTTGCAAGAGTATAATGAAGACGAGCTCGCAATAGTTAAGGAAATGTGTTTGTTGACGATGAAGCCGTTGTTGTATGTGGTGAATGTGGACGAAGTCCAAAGTCCGAAAGTTCTTAAAGTCCTTAAAGTCAGTGACCACGCTCAGATCGAAATCAGTGCAAAGATTGAAGCGGAGTTGGCGGAGTTGTCGGTAGAAGAAGCAAAGGAATATATGAAAGAATTGGGAATGGAGCAGTCAGGACTTGATAAATTGATTGTTGCGAGTTACAAATTACTTGATTTAATTACCTTCTTAACTTCTGGCGAACCGGAAACAAGAGCGTGGACAATTAAACGCGGAACAAAGGCGCCAGACGCGGCCGGGGTTATTCATACCGATTTTGTAAAAGGGTTTGTAAAAGCAGATGTGTGTGAATGGACTGATTTTGTAAAATATAATGGCTGGGCCGGAATTAAAGAGAGTGGAAAATTACGGCTTGAGGGTAAGGATTATGAAGTGAAAGATGGTGATACAGTGTATTTTCATATTGCGAATTAGTTAATTATATGGCTTGCCCCGCACCCGGTGTGGCGCGGGGTTTTTTTGTCCATTGAAATAAAAATTCAAATGTGGTTAAATAAGCTAAACGTACTAATTGGACTGTGTTCTTTACAATGGCAAACACGGAGGAAGCCATGAGTAACCCGACGATGAGAGATCTGGAACTGTTGGCAGTTGTGTACCATGTCTGCGGGCATGATGGAGAATTTTCTTTCAACCCCAACGACGCTTGCGTTCCGCACTTTGAACCGCTCAATGAGTGGCACAAAGTTATGGCTTTGCTGGAAAAGTGGAATCGATGGGGCATGGTCAAACTGGGTCAAAGAGATGAAGTGAAGATCCCTGATTCAGTGTTGGAGCTTTTGCTGGCTGTGTCAGCGAAGGCGTGTAATGGCAAGCCGGCATGGTTGCATCGTTTGTGTGTGGCGTATGCTCGGATGAGTCCTGGAAATCTGGATCTGGCACAAAAGCCTGTGATTTCGGTTCGCCCAAATCCAGAGGACTTCGGGTTCAGGGAACGGGAGCAAGATGTCGCGGCTGAATTTATCGGTCGTATGTTGCGTGAAGCAAGGGTTTTGCCGGTTGACGGCGATGAGACGCGGGTACGGTTCAAGAACGAGCCGTTTTACCAACTGCCCACTTGGCATGACACGCCGATTGACGAGGCATTGCTGACGAGAACACTCAGGGACCTCAAAGTGACTTTTCTTGGCAATCGGAATCCGTCCAATCCACCGGCTCCTCAACCGCCACCACCGCCAGCACCAAAACCTACTGATCCTTCTGGTCCGGCTGAGTCCGGTGATCAGAAACCGAAGTATGTCCAGCTGATGAGTCGGCTTTTCCGTGCCTTGGGTGCTAAAGTCAACGAGTGGATTGAGATCGGCACAAAGGGTATCGGAGAGAAGCTCGGTCTCGGTATTACAGACCGATTCATTATCAAAGATACGTTGTCAAGGGCTGTGAGAGCCAAGATTCTCAAGTGCGAGATGCGCAAGAACTCCTCCCGAGGCAAGCCAATGATCACTCACATCATGTTTCTCTGTGATCCTGAGAAGCATGTGCCTGTGAAAAAGGCGAGGAAGATTCGCGCGAAGCCGCCCGCAAACGAAGGTGGTGGCGACGGACATGTCGATGGGCAGCGTATCACCAAGAAGTTCAAGGAGAGAGTGAAGAAACTGTGTGATTTTCTCGCAGGACAACGCTCATTCACTGTCTCGCCGGAGATCAGGGGGGTGGTAGATATTACGGATGTGCCAACTTTTTACTTTTTCATCAAGTATCTGGAAAGGGTTGGCTGGGCGAGGATAGAGAGACAGGGCAGAAGTATCAAGGCAATTCATCTTCTGGATGCCTGTCCTTTCCTCAAGCCGACTCCGCCTGCACCCGAACCCCCAGATCCGAATCCGGCGCCTGTTCCTGAACCCACGCCTGTGCCGGATGTTGTCGAGGTTCCTGTTGTGAAGCCGAAGGAACATCTGTCCAAAGTTGTGGCCGAAACACCGGTTCAGTCGCTCGTTCCGGCATCAGCTCCACCCGCAGTGGTGGTCTGTGCCCAGCTCAAGCAGTTGGGCGGGCTTGGCGAGGGTGTTCTTGCTTTGCAGGAATTGTCCGCAACGGACAGCGGACCGGATATGCAGGAAACAGTGTTATCTGCGTCCGAAGCGATCATTCATATTTTGAAAACAATCGTCGGCAATGCAGAGGCATTGACCGCGGAAAGGAGGAAAAAGCTGGGCAAGTAGCTCAGCGCAAGGAGGGATTGGGGACAGCAAAACACCGCTGTCCCCTTCCCAACTATCGTTTTTACTTTGTAAAAGCGATTGAGGGAATGCTCTTTTAAAATCAAAACACGCCAAAACGGAGGATAACATGGAACAAGAAAATAAGTCCTCCGATTGTGGGAATGCGAAGGATTTACAGGTATATTTTGATAGCATAAAGAACCATCCACTGATTACACGGGAGGAGGAAGTGGAGTTCGGCAGGCAGTATAAGCAAACTGGCAAAATTCGGTATCGCGACAAGTTGATTGTCGCTAACCTGCGTTTTGTGGTTAAAACCGCTATGAAGTACTCCGGGTATGGGTTTGATGTTATGGACATGGTTCAAGAGGGTAATCGTGGTTTAATATGGGCCACGGAAAAGTGGGATCCTGACAAAGGAAACAGATTGATTAGTTATGCGGTTTGGTACATTCATGCGTATATACGCGAGTACATCTTGAACAACTGGTCACTGGTCAAGATTGGCACCAATCAAGATGAGAGGCGGATTTTTCACAGACTCATGTCTTCTGTCTGGAGTAATAAAGACAGTGAAAGCATCTTGGCCAACACCCACAACTCATCACTTGAGGATTTGGAAAGATTCAAGCATCGCGTAAGCGCCAGAGAACTTTCGCTTGATGGTGTTATTGGTAATAGCGGCGACGGGTCGACTTTACACGAGGTATTGCCCGATAATGCCACATGCCAAGACGAGGCGTTGGAACAACTTGATAGTGAGCGTTTTTTCTCACTGGCCGTGAAACGAGCGATGAAGTCATTGTCAGGCCGCGATAAAATAATTATTCGCGGGCGTTATCTTGATAGTGAGATGAAGACATTGCGTCAGATCGGTGGCGACGTAGGTCTTTCACAGGAGCGCGTTCGCCAGTTAGAAATGTCCGCCCTTGAGAGGATGTCTGAGTTCTTTACGCAAGAGCAGAACACAGAAATGGCTGAAGAACTTCGCGATATGCTCGGTAACAATGTCATTAGGAACATTAAACGACCCCCACTAATTAAAATGCCAGCACATCGCGCCGACTCTATTGTGGAGATAGAAATATCTTCCGCCACAGATCAGCCGGCAATTGAGAAATTGGCAGATCTGTCTGGTATGCAACATGCGCTGGTTGGTGTGTTAAAAACACTTGGCATGGGAAGCGAATTGGCTGAGAAGGCCGAAAAAACGCTTCTTTTGCTCAGACAAATTCAAGGAGGCAAGGAGGGATAGGGGATGATCATAAATCAAATCCCCTTCCTGATTATTTTTTCTTCTTTGAAGAGAAAATTGAGGGAATTGTATACAATATTGTATACAACTGTGGATAACTTTGGGGATAAAGTATCTTATTTGTGGATAAGTATAGAATAGTGTATACAAATTTGGCTAATTGTATAGAGTAGTATATACTTATCCACACCCCCTCTTGACAAACTTCCAAAAAAGTGGTATACTCATATTATAGGTAGTAGTTCTTTCACAAAGCGTGGAGTTCCTCACAATCCTTTGATTTGTGGAGAACCCACCCCCTCATACTACTAATATTTCGGACTAACCCTGGTCTAAGGCAACAATTTTGACGTAATTTGAGCCAAAAAATAAAAAAATGCCGCAGACAAAAGCCAGTCCGAAACCGGTGTCTCCCAATTATGCGATTCGTGATTCCAATCCGAAACGCGCGGAGCCACACCAAGCTGTGGTAGAGGGGCATTTAGTCCCTTGATGTTTGATACGTCAGGAAGCGATTCCTAATTATCACGTCCTGGGATTTATTAAGGCGGTTCGCCGTTAATTTACCTAGGGCGTTTGACCGCCTTTTTTATTACTACGGATTTACGGATAATGCGGATTTACGGATGGTGATTGATTGTTGGTGATTGACGAAAATTTAACTGCAGTGTATAATTGAGATGTATTAGTAAGTTTGATTAATATGGCAAAAGCAAATGGGTTCTCGGAGGAGTTCCTGAAAAAAATTGAAGAACAATTAAAACAAGAGAAAGTCCGTTTGGAAAAAGAGCTGGCTAAGTTTACGAAGAAAAGCGAACATGTGGCTGGTGATTATGATGCAACATTTCCTGAATATGGAGATAAAGAAGATGAAAACGCACTTGAGGTTGCGCAATACACAGCAAACAAGCCATTAGAAATTGCGCTTGAAACAGAATTGCGTGATGTAAATAAATCTCTGCATAGGATAAAGAATGGCGCTTACGGTGTTTGTAAATATTGTAAAAAACCGATTGATGAAAAAAGATTATTAGCGCGTCCAACTTCTGGCGCGTGTGTTAGTTGTAAGAAGACATTGACTCAAGAAACGTGAATTATGAAATATTTAATCCGCCCAACGACAGTGTTTGTGGGCGGATTTTTTTTATGTTTAGATCAAATTCTAAAATACTTCGCGCGCGTTAATCCGGATTTTACATATTATATATGGAAGCCGTGGTTTGGGTGGGAATTATTTTTGAATAAGGGCATTGCGTTTTCTTTGCCATTTCCAAACTGGCTGATAATTTTAATCACGCCGGTTTTGTTGCTTTTGCTTTTTGCGTGGTCTAGAGAAAAAAAGCGTGGGCAGTGGTTTCAGTTTGGTGTGTGTTTGATTGTCGCTGGGGCCATTTCAAACTTTGTTGATCGGGTTTTGTGGGGCGCGACGGTTGATTATTTGCGCGTTTTAACAGGTGTCATCAATCTTGCGGATTGTATGATTGTGATTGGAGCGGTCTTCCTTCTCCTTGCCAAGGAGAAGGACAGAGCATGAGGTGGTTAGGAGAACAAAAAACCACCACTCTCATGATGATTTTTTGAACTTCCCCCCTTGCGTTGAGAAGTTCGGTACTCTCAACGGATTTTTTTGCCCACCGAAACGGGGCGAGAAAGAGCTTGGAGAATGCGGTTGTGATTACCGCAAGAATTCATCCGGCAGGGTATCTGTCTGGAAGCCGGCGGCATTTTTGTGACCGCCGCCACCATCAAATCTGGCGGCGATTTTGGAGACATCAAATTCTCCGACAGACCGAAGGGAAAAATCCCATTTGCCGTTGCGCCAGCTGAATGCCACCATCATTTGGTGTTTTTCCGGATTAAACACTCCTTCAAACACCTCAGATCCGCCACCACGATTGATTGCCACAACATGGAAACCCATCAGTGTGGTTTCAAAGCAGTTGTCTCTTGCATAGACAAAGTTCGTGGTACGTGACGCGTATTGAAGAATCTTGCCTTCTGCAACCAGCTGCCCGGTGAGCCAGTCATGAGAGAAAAGAGCGTTCCACATGTTTGCCGCCTTTTCCGGATCCAGCTCCAGATTTGTCAGACGGCCCAGAAGTCCGTGGTGGAACCAGACAACATTTGGGTCCGCATGGTCCCAAATATCGTATCTTCCGATGTAGTGCACGAATTGTGGCATGGTCTCGTTTGGAAAGAAATATGACCACGTCAATTCGCAAGCCGCGTATTTTTGATCCAGAACCCACGTGCAGTTGCTACCTTTTGTGGACAACGCCCTCATTGCCCACGCGATTGCGATCTTGTGGTGATCAATCCAGATCAAGGATCGCGCTTCGCGACCCAGTCGAAGTGTGTCTTCGTGTCCGATGCTGTAGTCCACCATGATCACATCGCGGCCTGGGATTTTGTCCCACGGGAATGTGTCGCCATAGTCCAGTCCGACAAACTCGGAGTTGGGGAATTTGTGCCGCGCAATTGCGGCGCTACAATGTCCATCGTGGTCTTTGCTGTGGAAAATACAAAGCGGTCTGCTCATTGTCTCCCTCCGGTCAGCATGAAATCATATTAGTCGCTTTTTTTGTATAAGTCAAGAGTTTTGACTTCATTTTAACTGTGTGCTATTATAAAAATAATATGAAGAATTGGGTTTGTATTACAAAAAAGATTTATTTTATCCGCTTGTTTAAGTGGCGGTTTGTTGCATAAAATGATTTATTGCAATTAAACCGCCAATGTATGGCGGTTTTTCTTTTTTATTGCGGACGCGGTATTTAATTATTTTGAATATCACGTCGGCAATGAATGGTTGCCGAACAACAAACTCAAGGCAATGGGGGTTACCATGAATAAAGTTCTCAGAGAGCAGTTGGAACTGCAGGCGCTGATCCGTGAGCTTAAGGGACACAAGCCGGATCCTGTTGGAATCGAGGCTGGGGATTTTGAAAGTCAAAGAGGAACAATTACGCGAATTCGCATTCTCTTCAATCAAGCATACGCACAGTTGAGCGGGTTGTCCACAAGCTTCGATCCTGTTTTGATAGAGACCAACCAAATCATGAATGTGGGCGACAAGTTCACTGTTGTGGCTTTGGCTCTTCACCGGCGTTTTCCCAACATGTCTTTGCACTTGGAAGGGCACGCGCAATTGGGCAATGGATTGGGTGTTCGTGTTCCGGCGAGGAACTTTTGGTTCCTTTTTGGCAATAATAGAAAAGAGTGGGAAGTCGTAAAAGAAGCGGTGAACTTGATGATGTTGGCCAACATGGCATATATTGCCAAGCTGGCATATTGTTTGCTGGTGGAAGGTCGCCACATCCAAAACACACAGCTTCCTGCGGGATATATCAGGGGAATCGCCACGATTACAGAATGCTTTAATTTTGAAGAGATGGTTCGGTGGTTGCGTGGTCAATCACCTGAACGTCTCATGCAGTTGGCGCGTCTCTTCTACTAAGTTCGTTCTTTTCTATCAATCGGGCCGGAATTCCATTCACTCTGGCCCTCAATCATATTTCAATCCTCGGCTTTTGCCGAGGTTTTATATTTCAAAATGATTTGTGGTATAATGTATTCATTATGTTTGCCAAAATAAATTCAGCCGCGTCTGTTGGATTGGATTGCGCGCCAGTGATTGTGGAAGTTGATTTTGGAAAAGGAATGCCAAATTATCAAATTGTTGGTTTACCGGACGCGGCAATACAAGAAGCAAAGGAGAGGATTAGAACCGCTTGGAAAAATAGCGGTTTGTCATTTCCAAACACACACAGAATTTTAATCAACCTCGCGCCTGCTGATGTAAAAAAAGAAGGGTCTGCTTATGATTTGCCAATGGCTGTTGGAATGTATATTGCGTATCAAGAACTGTCTGATATAAATTTATCGGATTCAATTTTTATCGGCGAGCTGGCGCTTGATGGGACATTACGGCACACGAACGGAATCTTGCCTCTGGCAATTTACGCGCGAGAGAAAAATTTTAAAAAATTATTTGTGCCAGCAGTTGACGCGCGCGAGGCGCGGTTAGTGCCAGATATTGATGTGTACCCTGTTGAGTCATTTCAACAACTTATCGCGCATATCACAACAGAAGAAAATGGGATTGAGCCGCTACCTCCCCAAAATCTCGACGAGTTATTCAGCACATCAATTTATGAAATGGACATGGCGTTTGTAAAAGGCCAGGAATTTGTAAAGCGTGCGCTAGAAATTGCCGCGTCCGGGGCGCATAATATTTTGTTATCAGGTCCACCCGGTTCTGGTAAGACACTGCTCGCCCGCACACTTCCTTCAATTCTCCCGCGCTTGTCGCCGGAAGAGGCGATAGAGGTCACAAAAATTTATTCTGTTTCCGGCCTGCTCCCATTTGACAAACCACTCATCACTGAACGACCGTTTCGCGCTCCGCACCACTCGGCTTCAGGTGTGGCTCTCGTTGGTGGCGGGCGAATTCCAAAGCCGGGTGAAATCTCACTCGCGCACAGAGGCGTGTTATTTCTTGATGAGTTTCCGGAATTTCCACGTGGTGTCTTGGAAATGCTCAGACAGCCGCTTGAAGATGGAATTGTTACGGTTTCTCGCGCGCAAGGCACAATAAGTTTTCCAGCGCGGTTCACGCTTGTTGCCAGTCAGAATCCGTGTCCGTGCGGGTATTCATCAGATCCGGAGAGAAGATGTATTTGCACGCCAATGCAGGTGGCGAATTATAAAAAGAAAGTCAGCGGGCCGCTCCTGGATAGAATAGATTTGCACGTTGAAGTTCCGCGTGTGAAATTTGAAAAATTATCACATGATGAGCTTGCGGAATCATCAGCAAAAGTTCGTGAAAGAGTTGAGGCCGCGCGTGAAAGACAACGCGCGAGATTTAAAAATTCTTCGTATCAAACAAACAGCGAGATGAAGAATAAAGATATTAAAGAATTTTGTAAACTCAACGACGCGTCAATTGATCTGCTTCGTCAGGCAGTCACTCAAATGCATTTATCAGCGCGGAGTTATCATCGTATTCTCAAACTCGCGCGCACAATCGCGGATCTGGGAGGGGTTGACGATATTCAAACAGAGCATGTGGCAGAAGCGTTGCAATATCGGGCGAATGTGGAGAGTTAAATGGCATGTAGGGGGGTGTCCGTTTTTTGGAGGTTTCCACAATGTTTCATAATCACAAGCCCCTGAAAGGGGCGTCCGATCACTAGCCAGGCACTTTAGTGCCTGGGGAGAATATTCTCATAACATATTAGCCCCGTAGGGGCGACACAAACATGTCAAACACATTTTCCAACCTATTATTTCATGTTGTTTTTAGCACAAAAAAGAGAATGAAATTGTTGTCAAAAGACATACAAATTCGTCTTTATCCATATTTAATAAGCATAGCTAATAATAATGATTTTAATATAATAAAAATCGGAGGAACTAATGATCATATACACATTCTATTATCATTAAAACCAGAGCTATCAGCATCAAAGGCAGTGCAATTATTAAAAGGTAATTCATCGAAATGGATACATGACAATTTTAAAGATATGGACGTATTTTCTTGGCAAAATGGATATGGTGTGTTCACAGTGAGTAAATCACAATCAAATATCATTGAAAATTACATAAATAACCAGGAAACACATCATAAAAAATTAACTTTTCAAGAAGAATACATTGAATTATTAAAACGAAACAACATTGATTTCAATCCAACATATTTGTTTAACTGACACCAACCGATGTGTCGTCCCTACGGGACTTTGGAGAAATTGGACAATCTCTTTCCAGGCACTAAAGTGCCTGGCTACGATTCTTTCCCCCTATGGGGCTTAAAAAAATCCGCTGACAGGTGGATTTTTTTAGTGAGCAATTATATCGAACTATTTGTAAACTACGCAAATTCTGTGAACCCATCCAGGATCATTTTTGGGATAATCTTTTGTCACAAATCCGTGATCCGACCATCTTTTTAAAAACCAATCCAGCCCATGTTCTTTAATTTTACCAAATGCAGGATCTGCTATAAAAATTTTGTTTTTGTCTAATCCAACAACTACAGAAAAATGAGCACCTTCTTCTGGAGAGAACCAATTAACCATTACAGGCACTTTTTTATTTATAAAATTTTTGATTTCTTTAACATCCGAATTGTCCTTGCAAAAGCCACGATAACCAGCTGTTTTTACGAATTTTAAAAATTTGTCATCCCAATAACCATATTCGCGTTTACCAGTATCTTTGTTTACGAAATATTTCCCCGTTTTCTTTTTCCAGAAATCTTCAGTTTGTTCAAAACCAAAATAGTCCATAACCATTTTACAACTGGCAGGGACGCAACAGCCATAGGACTGTTTAAAAGGTTTGATTTCGATCATATCACCTTATATACCTCAACGGATTTTGTCTTATACCATTAACCCGCACTTCAAAGTGCAGGTGCGGACCAGTGGAGCGGCCTGTTGAACCCATAAGCGCAATGGTTTGGCCTTGCGCCACGTCTTCACCGACGCTTACATATAATTGTGAAGCGTGGCCATAAAGAGTTGTTACTCCATTCCCGTGATCAATAATAATGTAACATCCATAACCACCATTCCATCCGCATTGCGAACGGATAACTGTGCCGGATTTTGCGGCATATAGTGCAGTCCCGATTGCGCCACCAACATCAACACCTGAGTGGCGCCAGCCAAAATATTGAGTAATATGTCTTGCGCCAGCCGGCCAAACATAACCTGACCCAGCAGGTGCGGCAATTGATGGTGGCGGAGCGGCGATGTTGCTCAATTGAGTATAGCGTCTAACAGGCGCCACATAGACCGGTGTTGGCATTGAACCACCCGGAATGATCAGCTCCTCTCCGATAACAATGTCAGAGCCATCTTCTTGAAGTTTGTTATATTTAACAATTTTTTGCGCGTCTGTGTTATATAATTTTGCAATTTTGCCGATTGTATCTCCGCGTTTAATTTTGTGCACTAAACCAGAGGTTGGTAGAATTTTTAGCTGGTCACCAGGACGAATAAGCGATCGCGCGGTTAAGTTATTTGACCATAAAATAGTCGCCACGCTAATGCCATACTGTTCTGCAATTGCGCCAACTGTCTCTCCTTGTTTTACGGTGTGAATAACCAGCTCGGTTCTTTCTGAAGCGGTTTGTCCTGTTGGCGCAGTGGCTCCAGGCATGATAATTGGTTTTGATAATGCTGTGCCACCAGCAGAAAGCCCAGCGAGCTGTTGTGGTTCTGTTGGATATTGAGCATGTTGTGTTGTTGGTTGCGCAATTACAGCTCCCTGTTTCCATGATTCTGCTTGTGGTGCAATTGGGATTGGTGCTTCTGCCCCCACCTCTTCTAATGAAAAATCTTCATTGCCTGGGCCAATAAGTTGGTATAACAATGTTTCTCGTCCGGGCATTTTGGTTGGATCTGCCTTGAACCACCTGCTTTGTGGAAACGCAGTAAAGGCGATTGCGAGAAATAATAGCGCCTGTAACATTGCTCGCGAACCAAACAAACCCCAAAAGCGACTACCCAAGCCGCCGGATTTATTAGTTTTACCTGTGATGTTTACTTTTATTTTATAAAATTTAAAACCAACAGAAGATCTGAATATCTTTAAAATTACTGCCCAGCCTTTGGATAGTGATTGAATGGTCCAGACAAGTGCGCGTTTGCAATACACAAGTGCGCGTAGGCAGTAAAACCAGTATTTGTCAGCGAATTTTGGCATAAATAATCGGAGTTGACATTATCTCATTTTTTTTATGAAAAGTCAACCGAGCATCTTGACTTTTTTGCGGCTCTTATCTATAATGAACTCGCATATAATATGGGGTAAAAGCGTGTTTATTTTTAATTTTTGGCTTATGGTAACGACATTGGTGTTCGTACTTTTGCCAGCGGTCGCGGCAATTGCCTATGGCATTGTCTTGATTGGCTGGATTAACAAGCAGTCAGCTGGAACAGATCGCATGCAAGCGATCGCGAAAGCAGTACAAGAAGGCGCGCGTGCTTATTTAAAGCGCCAGTATCGCACTGTGGCAATTGTTGCTGCGGCGGTTTTTGTTTTACTCTGGATTTTCTTAGGTTGGAAGACCGGACTCGGTTTTCTTGTCGGGGCAATTTTTTCCGGAGTCGCCGGTTATCTTGGTATGACAATTTCTGTTAAAGCCAATGTCCGCACAGCAGAGGCGGCTAAAAAAGGTTTTAAAGAGGCCTTGGATGTGGCAGTAAAAGGTGGCTCAATCACCGGTCTGCTCGTGGTTGGTTTGGGTTTGCTTGGTGTAGCGGGTTTTTATGTGATTTTTAAGGATTTAAATGCGCTGATCGGACTTGCGTTCGGCGGAAGCTTGATTTCCGTGTTTGCAAGAATTGGTGGAGGTATTTTTACAAAAGCAGCCGATGTTGGTGCTGATTTGGTTGGTAAAGTTGAAAAAGGAATTCCAGAAGATGATCCTCGTAATCCGGCAGTCATTGCTGACAATGTTGGTGACAATGTTGGTGATTGCGCTGGCATGGCCGCTGACTTGTTTGAAACATACGCGGTTACTGCTGTTGCAACAATGGTTTTGGGTGGTTTGACTTTTGATGGAAATCCACGCGCGATTTTGCTTCCAATGGTTTTGGGCGGCATTTCAATTGTTGCGTCAATCATCGGAACTTTTTTCATCAAGCTTGGAAAAAAGAAAAACGTGATGGCTGCATTGTACAAGGGTTTGACAGTGTCAGCTATGCTCGCCGCAATTGGTTTTTTCTTTGCTTGCAAGCACTACGCTCCGTTTCTTGGTATGTACCCAAGCAAATTGTTTTTTAGCGGTTTGATTGGTTTGGTTTTGACTGGCGCTATGGTTTGGATTACAGAATATTACACTTCAACAAAATACAAACCGGTTAAAGATATTGCAAAGTCGTCAGAAACAGGTCATGGCACAAATGTTATTACTGGTTTGGCAGTGTCAATGAAGGCTACTGCTTGGCCAGTGTTGTTTATTGCGGGTGGAATGATTTTGGCTTTTTATTTTGCAGGACTTTATGGTGTGGCAATCGCGGCAATGGCAATGTTATCCCTCACCGGTATGGTTGTAACAATTGACGCTTACGGTCCAATTACAGATAATGCTGGCGGAATCGCTGAAATGGCAGAAATGGGCGAGGAAGTTCGCAATGTTACAGATCCATTAGACGCTGTTGGCAACACAACAAAAGCTGTTACAAAAGGCTACGCAATTGCATCCGCAGGTCTTGCAGCGCTCGTGTTGTTCGCGGATTACACACACAAACTTGCAGAGCATGGTATTAACAATGTTTTTAAGATTGATGATCCAAAAGTTTTGGTTGGATTATTTATCGGTGGTTTGCTTCCATACTTATTTGGCGCGTATTTAATGCAGTCAGTTGGGAAAGTTGCTGGAAAAGTTGTAGAAGAAGTGCGCAGGCAGTTTAAAGAAATTGCTGGAATTATGGAAGGTCATGGTAAACCGGACTATGCCTCATGTGTTGATATTGTTACCAAAGGCGCGATTGGGCAAATGGTTTTGCCAGCTTTGATTCCTGTTGTTGCGCCGATTTTGGTTGGCTTATTGCTCGGCCCAGCTGCGCTTGGCGGATTGCTCGTTGGTACAATCATCACTGGATTATTTGTTGCGATTTCAATGACTGCTGGTGGAGGCGCTTGGGATAATGCGAAGAAATATATTGAAAGTGGAAATTATGGTGGAAAGGGCTCTTTCGCGCATCAGGCCGCGGTTACTGGTGATACAGTTGGTGATCCATACAAAGACACTGCTGGTCCGGCAATTAATCCGATGATTAAAGTGGCGAATATCGTTGCGTTGCTTATAGTGGGTCTATTGAAGTAAAGTTAAAAAGGAGTAAGAGCGAAAGCTCTTGTTGGATTGGATATTGGATATTAAGATATTGAGATATTAAACCCGCCGAAAGGCGGGTTTTAAAATTTAGTGTCGCCGGGCGGGAAGAGGGTCGGATGATTTATTCAACTGTGAGTTGTGGATAAGGTATTTGACAAATCTTCTTAAATATGATAGTTTATAGTTGATACTAAACTATCAACCATAAACTATATGTTTACAGAAACAAGCAATAATATCCTTAAATACCTCCAAGAACACCAAGAAGCCACAGCCAAAGAATTGGTGGATTTTTTGCTTATAAGTCCTCAGGCGGTTTTTAGACAGCTGAGGAAACTACAGGACAAAGGTCAGATTGCCAAATTTGGCTCACCGCCAAGGGTTTTTTATGTTTTGGCTGATGAGAAACAGGCTATGGTTGAACTACAAGACAAGAGTGTGGCAGAGCACATAAATAATAATTATCTATATATCACGCCAGATGGTATGTTGTTGGAAGGAGTTAGTGGTTTTGTGTATTGGTGTCAGAGAAATGGTTTTGAGCCAAACAAAACTGCCAAAGAATACGTGGCTACGAGTAAAAAATATATTGCTTTTCGTCACAGTGGCCTGATTGATGGACGCGTTAAGTTGGCGCAGACATTTCAAGACGTTTATTTGGACAAACTTTTTTATTTGGATTTTTATAGCATTGAGAGGTTTGGTAAAACAAAATTGGGCGCTATGCTTTTGTATGCTAAACAAAGCCAAAACAAAAAATTGATTAAACAGATCGGTGAGCTAACCCAAGGCAGTGTGCAAAAATTGATTAAAAATGAGAAAATTCAGGCAATTGGATTTATTCCTCCAACAGTAGAACGTAGAGTGCAGTTGCAAAAAGAATTAGAGAAGATTTATGCTTTGGATTTGCCAAAAATTAGAATTTTTAAAGCAACAAACCAAATAGCAGTACCACAAAAAAGTTTGAATCGCCTTTCGGACAGAATGATGAACGCTCAAAATACTTTTTTTGTTGGAGAAACAGCCCGGTTTAAGACAGTTTTGCTGATTGATGATGCGGTCGGCTCCGGAGCGACCCTAAATCAAGTTGCGCGGAAGATTAAAGAGAAGTTTGGTAATAAAGTAAAAGTCATTGGTTTGTCGTTGACAGGGAGTTTCAAGGGGTTTGATGTGATTAGCGAGGTTTAATGTTGTCTTCCTCAACAAACGGTATGGATAAGGAATTTGTTGATACAAGTGTGTTTTTGGTGTAAAATATAGTTGTTACTATTCATACATATATATGGCTACTAACAAAACGAAAACAGCCAAAGAGCGCCTGCAGGAAAATCTTATTTCAGTTATTGATTACAGTGAAACGCATTTGGAAGAAAAACAAACGTATGATTTATCTGAATGTGTGCGTTATAAAAAAACACCAGAAGTGACTTGGATAAATATAGACAATGTTCCGCCCCTAGGTTTTTTGAGCGAACTCGGACTTGGCTTTGATTTGCACCCGGTTGTTATGGAAGATATCGCCAATCCCAATCAACGCGCTAAAATTGAAGTTTTAGACGATTATATTTATCTTGTTTTAAAGATGATTACTCCTGGAAAGCCCGGGTCGCACCCATTTGTGTCTGAGCAGGTTAGTATTATTGTGGCATCTAAGTTTGTAATAACTTTACAGCAAGGAGTGCGAGGCGATGCTTTTGAACACACCCGTGAATTAATACGAAAAGAAAAAACACGCATTCGTTCAATGGGAACAGATTATCTTGCGTATGATTTGGTTGATGACATTGTTGGCAATTATTTTAAAGTTCTGGAGGATTTTGGATATAGAATTGAGCTTGTGGAAGCAGAATTGGTTAAGAATCCTAGCACAAAAACACTTCGTTCGATTTATGCAATAAAACGGGATGCATTGATTCTGCGTAAGGCAATTTGGCCATTGCGCGAGGTGGTTGATATTTTAGAGAGAAGCGATAGCTCTTTGATAAAAAAGAGCACGCTGATTTATTTGAGAGATATTTATGATCGGCTTATTCAAGCAATGGATACGCTTGAAACATATCGTGAAATGGCGTCTGGAATGTTGGATATTTATTTGTCTAGTGTTAGTAACCGATTGAATGGAGTGATGAAAGTTTTGACAATTATCACCACAATATTCATGCCACTGTCTTTTTTGGCTGGTTTGTATGGTATGAATTTTAAATATATGCCCGGTCTTGACTCTCCCATTGGATTTGGTATTATTGTCGGAGTAATGGGCACCGTGTTTATTGGAATGATTGTGTATTTCAACAAGAAGGGATGGTTGTAATTTTTGCGCCGGGGTGGCGAAATTGGCAGACGCACCAGCTTTAGAAGCTGACGCCAGTAATGGCATGCAGGTTCAAGTCCTGTCCCCGGCACAATTCTTATGGGTAAGAAAAGGATTGTAAACATCGGAGAAAATTTTGAGAGCACCGCGTCAATTGATGATATTGACGCGGCTTTGTTTGCCGCTGAGCTTGGAGGCAATGTGCCAAAACTGGATTTGCATGGCCTTACTCGGGCCCAGGCATCTGTGGCAGTAGACCAATTTATTCACAGAAACTATAATCATACGAAACCGGTGCCGATTGAGATAATTTTTGGCATAGGTAAAGGTATTTTGAGCGATGCTGTGCAAAAAGAACTGTCTAATCATCCTTTGGTAAAAAGAATTAAGACCATGGTTGGAAGCTGTGTTGTGGTGGTGTAAATTTTCAAGACCATTGACAATTTGTCGCTAGTGCTGTATAATGGGGGCTCATCATATTTTTATGAGCGATCCAGACGATAGTTTGGGGGTTAATAAAGTGATGGAAAAATTAGGAAAGTTAAATAAGATACTTGAATCAATCAAGGTGGAGGTATTAGATAACCTCAAAATTTGAAAATATTTTAACAACCAATTTGGTTGTTTTTGTTTTTTATGAGCATTAGTTTATCAGATTTTTTTCCAAAAGACACAGAATATTTTTATTCTTTTCCCGCAGGTGAAGATTCTAATTTTTTTAATGCAACACCAGCGTGGAAAGAAGAGGTGATTTCTGCCAGGCCTCTAATGTGTGCGGGACCACACGTGAAGGTTGTTGTTTTTCATTCAGCGCAAGATGGGCGGGTTAAAAGTATTTTGGAAAAACTCGGCTATTTTTTGTCTACAAGCAGTGTTGTCATGTTGCCAAAAAGTATAGAATCTGATGTATCTGATAAAAAAAGAAATAGTTTGGTTAGGATGGCATTAAAACAAGTTTGTTCATCGGGTAAGCTGGTGATGGCCCAACCTTTCTTGAGTCAGGATTTGGAAAATTTATACCAGATCCCACCGGAATTGTCAGTTTGGCTGAATGACAAAAAAAATATGACAGAGCTCATATTAAACAGATATTTGCCACGCCGCTTCAATGAATTTAAAGATGGCATGGAGTTTGCTAAGTATGCCGGCGAGTTTATGTTCCCTTGTGTAGTAAAAGTTTCATCGTCTGGAGCGGGTGAGGGAGTTAGAATATGTAAAGCTGCCGATGATATACAACAAGCACAGAGAGAGTTCAGTAAAATTAAGGGTCTTATATTTGCCGAAGAATTTATTGATGCTAAGTATAATGTTGGCATTCAATTTGGAATTCCATTTGATAAAACCAAACCCATTCAAATAATTGGTGTAAATCAGCAATTAATTTCTGTAAAAGGCGAATATGTTGGATCCATTATTGATAATAAAAATAAAATTCACGAGCTTGGTTCAGTATACAATATGTTATTGAATGACATATTACCTAAAATAAGGAATAGGGGGTGGTACGGAGTCGGTGGTTTTGATGTGTTGATAAAGGAAGATGGAAGTTTTTATTTTATTGATGGAAATCTGCGCATGACAGCAATGTCTACCTATTTATTAAAAAATTATAATGGTGATTTTAAAAAATCATTACTTACTTTCACTGGTAGTATTGCCGGGGATGAACGTGGTTTTGTGGAAAAAATGTTGCCATTGGCTAAACTGGATAGTGAAAATCAAATAATATATATTATCGCTTTAACCAGAAGCGCGGACGCTTTTTATTTTAATGCAGGAATTTTATTCGAAGACCAAGACGATCTTGTCACAAAAATTAATCAGCTTGCAGATCTAGGGATAAAGTCCAGAGTTCTGTCTAGTTTTAAACAAAGTGGTGGATTGAAAAATTTATGATCAACACTAAAGGCAAGCGTTTATTATTAATAAATGCTGGAAACGCACGTAAAATATTTATTTTGAAAATTCTTAATAAAATGGGGGTTGAGGTGGTTTGTCTTGATCGAGAAATTAAACCAGCGGTGGCTCAATATGTGAAAGAGTGGTTAATTGCAGATTTGAACAACGAAAAGGAGTGTGTAGAAAAAGTTAAAAATTATTTGGAACACGCCGACTCTCTAAATGGCGTATGGACGTTTTGGGAAGAGTGTGTTTTGCTTAGTTCTAGAATTGCAGAGGAATTTGGCTGGCCAGGTCTTCCGTATAGTGTTGTTGAAAAAATTAAGGACAAGCACATGTTTCGCGAATACTGTCGAGAGCAGGGGGTCCCGGCTCCACAAAGTTTGATGCTTGGCGGCAGGGTCGTTTTAAAAGATTTGAAAAAGTTAAAATTTCCAATAATATTAAAACCTGTGTTTGGTGCAAGTAGTGCTTTTGTGGTTAAGGTCAATAATATCCGCGGTGTAAAAAAGGTTTTTGAATATATAAATCGCAATGTAAAATCTTTTTGGTTGTCATCTGAATGGAGAAATCTTAAAGTTGTGGCTGAGGAATATGTTGGTGGTCAAGAAGTGGATATAGATATATTAGTTCAAGGTGGAATTTTAAAATATTCCGCCGTTACAGATAATGCAAAAACAAATGAACCGTATTTTGTGGAGACCGGTCAGTCTATGCCATCTGCGCTTAACAAAAAAACTCAAGAAAAAGTTCTGGCAGATGCGTTTGTGTTTTTAAAGAAATTAGGGGTTAGCGATGGTTGTATTCATTTTGAAGCCAAAGTACACAAATCTTTTGGTTTAATTCCTATTGAATTGAATTTACGGATGGGCGGGGGTGATGTTTATTTGTTTTCTAAGTCTGTCTGGGGTGTTGATTTGGTGATGAATGCTGTTAAAATCGCCCTGGGCATTGACATCAGTGTTCATAAGCCGAAACAGCCGCAAGTGTTTTTGTTTGGCAGGCAATTTCTTTCTCTCAGGTCATGTATTATTAAAGACATATTAGTTAATAAAAAGATATTTAAAAATAAAAATCTTGTTGACTTGTATTTTGAAAAAAAGAATGGAGATGTTTTTCTCGCCCCGCCTGATGGGTATGACAATGCAATTGGCTGGCTAACGGTAAAAGGTCGGAGTTTGGCAGATGCCAAGAAAAATTGGCTTGGAATGAGCAGATTAGTTAAAATATCCAAGATTTTTCATCCCCAACATATCCACAGGATGGCACTTGACAGAATTAAAGTAGTGGTATACAATTGCTCTCACAATCATAGACCTGATATTCAGGACCATGTCCTAACAAAGTTTGGACCTCTGGGTGACCCTAAACCACTCGGCCTATCAGCCTCGGGTTCAGGGCAAGAATTAGTTAAAAAATTTTAATGTTTACTTTTAACACAATTCTTCACTCAAAGTATCCAAGCATGTAGGGGCATCTTAACAGATTGTTCAGACCGCTTGGTGGCGGTCGTTTTTTTTACATTGATTGCACGGATTAAAAATTGATTACACTGATGTGTTTCAAAAATGGAAAACATTGGTGTGGTCGATTATTGATAGTAAATTACAATTCAAAGTCGAGAAAAAGTAATATATTATTGTAGGTATAAAAACTAGAAAGCACAATTTTGTGTTTTCGTAGTATGCATTTTTAAGAGCGTACGGTGGATGCCTTGACATCAAGAGACGATGAAGGACGTTGCAGGGTGCGATAAGCTGCGGCGAGGTCCCAAGCAACCTTTGACCCGCAGATTTCCGAATGGGGGAACCCGACTGTGTTTTAACACGGTCATTATCAACTGAATACATAGGTTGATAAAGGAGACCTGGTGAAGTGAAACATCTCAGTAACCAGAGGAAAAGAAAGATCCATATACTACAGATTTTCTATCACTGATCACATGGTTTATCCGTGAGATCCGTGACATGAAAGTCCGTGGTTCGATTCCCTTAGTAGTGGCGAGCGAAAAGGGAACAGCCCAAACCTATACTGTGTTAGTTTGCGGAAGAATCTGTCTTCGGACTTTTTTAGACGCAAATTATAAAGGACAGGCCGTTGCAGTGTAGGTGTTATAGAGCCAGAACGCCAGCTACCTGTTATGCTAGGCATTTAAAATTAATATAGCTGAAGATTCCTGGAAAGGAACACGATAAAAGGTGATAGTCCTGTAAGCGAAATGTTGGTTTTAAATGTAGTTTTGGTTTCTGAGTATGACGGGACACGAGAAACCCCGTCAGAAGTTCGGCCGACTATGGCCTAAGGCTAAATACTCTTGATGATCGATAGTGAACAAGTACCACGAGGGAAAGGTGAAAAGTAGCCCGGAGAGGGCGGTGAAATAGTACCTGAAACCGTATGCTTACAATGAGCTAGAACGGACCGGCGCAAGCCGTGTTCCGCGATAGTATTCCTATTGAAGAATGAGCCTGCGAGTGTGTTACATGTGGCAAGCTTAACCCCGTTTAATCGGGGGAAGGCGTAGCGAAAGCGAGTCTGAAAGGGCGTTAAGTCGCATGTACATAACCCGAAACCGGGTGAGCTATCCATGGACAGGTTGAAGGTCGATGAAAATCGACTGGAGGACCGAACCCACTAACTGTGCAACATTAGGGGATGATCTGTGGATAGGAGAGAAATTCTAATCGAACTCGGTGATAGCTGGTTCTCCTCGAAATATCTTTAGAGATAGCGATATGCGTTTCCTCTGGGGGTAGAGCACTGGATGAGACTGAGGTCCCTCGGGATACTCATTTCAATCAAACTCCGAATACCAGAAGGTCAAGCATGTCAGTCAGACTGCGGGGGCTAAGCTTCGTAGTCAAAAGGGAAACAGCCCTGATCGCCAATTAAGGTCCCTAAATCGTCACTAAGTGTAAAAGGTGGTTTTAATTCTCATACAACCAGGAGGTTGGCTTAGAAGCAGCCATCCTTTAAAGATAGCGTAATAGCTCACTGGTCAAGAGTTTTAGCGCCGAAAATGTACCGGGGCTAAGTGACGTACCGAAATTGCGAGCTTGTCTTAATTTATTAGGATGAGCGGTAGAGGAGCATTCCTAACTGCTGTGAAGCCAAAGGCGCGAGCCATGGTGGAGCGTTAGGAAGAGAGAATGCAGGCACAAGTAGCGAGAATGCGGGTGAGAGTCCCGCACGCCGAAAGTCCAAGGTTTCCAGGGTAACGAGAATCGATCCTGGGTTAGTCGGCCCTAAGGTAAGTCCGCCGCAAGGCGGGGTAGCCGATGGAAGAGCTGGTTAATATTCCAGCACTTAATTTAGTTTGCAAAAGCATGCGCGTTATAAAGGATTTGAGCATTTTTTGGCTATTGATGTTCCGCAAGGAAGAGGTGGCGTCTTCGGACAACGCCGATTCAAGTTTTTTAGGCGCCCAGAAAAGTGCTTTTGCGTTAGGCTAGATTAAACCGTACCAAAACCGACTCAGGTGGACAGGTCGAGAAGACCAAGGCGAACGAGAGAAATATGGTTAAGGAACTCTGCAAAACAGCGGCCGTAATCTAGAGATAAGGCCTCCCCCGACTTTGTCGGGGGCGCAGCTAAAGACTTCATGCAACTGTTTACCAAAAACACAGCTCTCTGCAAAAGCGCAAGCTGAAGTATAGGGGGCGATGCCTGGCCAGTGTCAGAACGTTAAGGGGAGAGGTGATCTTCGACGCAAGTTGGAGCGAAGCTTTGAACCGAAGCGCTGATGAACGCCGGCGGTAACTATAACCGTCCTAAGGTAGCGAAATTCCTTGTCGGGTGAGTTCCGACCCGCACGAATGGCATAATGATGTGAAGACTGTCTTAACCATATACTCGGTGAAAATGCAAGTGTCGTGAAGATGCGACGTACCCGCAGCTAGACGAAAAGACCCCGTGAAGCTTTACTACATCTTGACATTGATTCATTGCTTCTCATGTTCAGCGTAGGTGGGAGCCGAAAGGCGCCAATGACACACCACCCTTGGGCTGTAGTGAATCTAATCTTCTGACCTGTATCGGCCAGAGGAGACAGTGTCTGGTGGGTAGTTTAACTGGGGCGGTTTCCTCCCAAATTGTAACGGAGGAGTTTACAAAGGTCAGCTTAGTCCGGATGGAAATCGGACTGGACGTGCAAACGCAAAAGCTGGCTTTACTGCAAGGATTACCGTCCGAGCAGTCGCGAAAGCGTAAGTTAGTGATCCGACCGTACGATATAGGACGGCGGAAGCTCAACGGATAAAAGCTACTCCGGGGATAACAGGCTGATCGCGCCCAAGCGTCCACAGCGACGGCGCGGTTTGGCACCTCGATGTCGGCTCATCGCATCCTGGGGCTGGAGAAGGTCCCAAGGGTTTGGCTGTTCGCCAATTAAAGCGGTACGCGAGCTGGGTTCAGAACGTCGTGAGACAGTTCGGT
>Ga0172371_10000372_pt1 | contig 68992 bp, 66 predicted proteins | sample Lak12m_FD_114543 | JGI IMG/M metagenome (GOLD analysis project Ga0172371, IMG submission 114543) | Freshwater microbial communities from Kabuno Bay, South-Kivu, Congo - kab_022012_12m | ecosystem: Environmental > Aquatic > Freshwater > Lake | place: Democratic Republic of the Congo: South-Kivu... | reverse complement strand
TAATTTCTAAATCGGCTTGTTTTAGGTATCAAGCCGGATTATTTTTCATCCGGCGCAGTACTTGAAGCCGTAGGCTTCAAGTGGAGCCGATTGCTCTATCAGGCTGAGCTACGCCGCCATAAATTTAAAGATTCAGTTAATTATTAATAAAGAGCTTTCTAATAAACAGAACGTAACCGATTACCGCAGCGTTAGCGCAAGCGATAACTACAACTCCGGCAGCGATATCTTTAACTAGCTTTATCTTATGGTGATACTCTTTAGTTATTGCGTCTAGCATCAGTTCTATTGCAGTGTTTAAGATTTCGGCAATAAATACTAGAGTTATTGTAATTGAAAGCGCGATAAGTTCAAGCGCAGTTAAATTCGAATAAAAACCAAGGAGCATGGTTGCTAAACCAAAAAGAAAGATATAACGCATGTTGCGGTGATGAAGAAAAAGGTAAAGGATTCCTCTTACCGCAATTTTGAAGCTTTCTTTAAAGTTATTAGTTTTTAATGGATCTGCTTTAAGCTCGTTTCTCATTATTTTTTCCTGTAGGCATCTAGATATTTATCGCAGAATATTTGTTTATTCAAAATCAGGTCCGCAGTTATTCCGGCATCCAGAAGCTCGGTGTCTAGAGGGTCAAGAATTGCTGCGTCTAATCCAAATGCAGCAGCCATAACCAGGAATGTCCGATTAATTAAAGGGCGCACAAAAGTACCCTGGGAAACATTACTTAAACCGATAATAGTTTTTGGACTAGGATCAGAAATAATCTTAAATTCCCGGATTGATTCCAGTATTTCTCTTTGCTGCGCCTGAGCTACATTTATGGGCATCACTATAGGATCAAGAAAGAGATCTTCTAAGGGGAATTCTGCTTCAGAACAAGCTGAAACAATCTGAACGGCTAGCTCCATTCGTTGATCTTTATTTTGAGGGATTCCGCTCGCGCTTATGGTTAAACCGATCAGTTTAGCGTGGTATTGTTTGGCTAAGGGGATAAGTTTATCCATCTTTGCTTTATCGGCAGTAGTTGAGTTTATAATAGTTTTATTTCTTGCTACTTTTAGGCCCGATGCAATTACTTCGGGATTACTTGAATCAATGCAAATTGTTTTATCAGTTACCTCTTGGATTGCTTCAATAAGCCATTGTATATCCGAAACAGGTTGTTTTGAGAGTGGCCCGCAGTTAACATCTAAGGCATCAGCGCCTGCTTTAATTTGGTCAATGGCATATTTTTGAATAACTGATTTATCTTTTTGCGTTATGGCCTTACCGATATAAGAGTACATTCCATTAATCAATTCGCCGATTACAAACACTCACTCACCTCCTGAATAAATTATCGATATATTTATTTGTTTTTTCTATAGCTTTAGGGTGGCGCATTACCAATAAATCTGCGCCTGCCTGTATTAAAGCTGTTGCAGTTAGGGCCTCCCAGATAATGCCTTGGTTGGCTAGGCTTACTTTAGCTTCTTTTGCTTTCCAGCTTTCTGCTCCTACAAAACAAATAAACGGGCTGGCTACTGTTTTATCTCCGGCAAGCGCTGCCAGCCTTGCACGTTCCATTATTGAGTAAGCATATTCCAGGCCATAGCCTAAAGAACCTATAGTTGGGTTTATTACTATGCGCTCTAAAGGTAAACCCATATCCGAAATTAAGATATTTAATTGTTTGGCAATATTAATGTCGATAGGTGATTCCGCGATAATATTATGGCCATCAGCAAGAACACAGGCAGTAAGAGTTTTGTAATTATCTTGTAAAGCGCTTCCGATTAAACAGCGTTCACCTTTTGTCGCTTCGGAGCAAGCAGGTAATAAAAGATTATCTTTTGCGTCATCACTGCACCCAAGAATAATTAAAGGTAATCCTGTAGTCTTAAGAAGTTCTTTTATAAAATCAACCTCATCTTTAACAGGTCTATTGCCTGAGTCAGGGTGTGCTCCTTGTAATCTAACGCAGAGGCATTCTGCTTTAAATTCGTTCGCGCATTTATCTGCCCACTTAAGAGGATTATCCAGGGCTTTTCCGTAAGCTTTGCGTAATTCATCTGGCCATTCAACCGCAGGTATATCTAAGATCTCAAAAGCAATCCGAGGTCTGTATTTAAAGTTAGCTTCTTGAAATAGGCAGGGCAATGTTTCTTCCCCTCCAATATCAATACTTTTAATCCGGGTCCCTCCGTTGTCTTTGGTCGAGCCTATAGTAACAACAGAAATTGAGCCTGACCATTTATCCATCATTAACTGTAATGCCATATCTTTTCTCCTAATTTTCTTAAAGTATTTATGCTGATGTTATTAGTGTTTAAATCAGCCAAACAACCGTTTTTGGCGCTAGCTTCTTCAATTTCTTTATCTAAACCTAAAGAGCCTAGATAAATCGCTTTAAGTCTTCCTATCTTTTTTTTATCTATTGAACCATTAAATCGGTTAATAATCAAGAATTCATTTCTAATCTTTATCCCCAACTCATCTTTTAGCCGGCTTATTCTTTCTGCCGCTTTTAGGCCAGCCGTCGATGGATCTGAAATAATCAAAAGACTATCAGCTTCTTGAGTGGTTCTTCTTGAAAGATGCTCAAGCCCTGCTTCGTTATCTATAATTACAAAGTTATAGTTGTTTATTATTTTTGCTATACAGTTACGTAAAACATTATTAACATAGCAATAGCAACCTGGGCCTTCGGGCCTGCCCATAGTTAAGAGATCGAATCCATCTCCTTCAGTAATTGCTGTTTGCACCCTGAATTCGATATAGGCATCTTTTCCCATGTTTACAGGGATGATCCCAGGATTGCAAGCTACTTCATCTAAAATCTCTCCGATACTCTCTTTTGATTCTGTTCCTAAAGCTTCAGCCAGATTACTGCTTGGGTCTGCATCAATAGCTATAATTGAGCCTAATTTATTCTCTTTAAGTATTCTTATAATAAGAGAGGCAATTGTGGTTTTGCCTGTGCCCCCTTTTCCTGCCATAGCAATAACACAGCTCATACTATTTCTTAAGTGTCGGAAACCTGTTTAAATCAGTATGCGGGAAGAATAGCGCCGCAACATATTCATCCATATATCCGGAATCAACGGATAATTCAAAGTAAGTTATCTTTCTGGCAATTTCTTCAGAAATCTTAGCTGCATCTTTTGATAGGAGCGCTTCTCTGGCTCCGGCTAAGGCACTGTTACCGATAAAAACAAACCTTTTTCTTTCTAAGTCCGGGAGTAGTCCTATTTTTATAGCACTCTCAATATCCAATGAAGTGCCAAAACCTCCGGCAATAAAAATATTTTTTACATCATCAAGTTTGAAGTTCATATGTTTTACTAAGATCGAAGTGGCAGAATAAATGGCTGCTTTTGCGCGTTTTAAATTTTCAATATCAGCTTCACTGATCACGATATCAGAACTAGTCGCGGATTCTTCTTTAAAGACTACGATGAATTCTTTTTCTGACTCGCTTAAGCGCAAGCGCTTATGATTATCAATCTTGATCTTACCGCTTTTATCGATTAAACCAACTTCAAGCATTTGAGAAATTAAATCAATATAACCAGAGCCGCAGATTCCTCGAGGCTTAGTTTCATTAATGGTGGAAACAGCGACTTCAAAATTCACCGGGTTAATCTTTACTTTTTGTATGGCTCCGCTAGAAGCGCGCATTCCAGAGCCAACTCCGCTTCCTTCGAATGCCGGACCGGCTGAAGCAGCGCAAGCAACTAGAAAATCCCTGTTACCAAATGCAATCTCTCCATTGGTTCCAATGTCAATTAGAATACTTAAATCTTCCTCTTGATAGATTCCGCTAGATAGGACTCCTGAAGTAGTATCCCCTCCTACATAGCTGGATACTCCTGGAATGCATGATAAAAGCCCCCGGGGATTAATTCTAATCCCAGCTTCCGCTGCTCTTATTACCGGAAGAAAGTTTGCTGTTGGAACATAGGGCTCTTTTCTTATGTATGTGGGGTCGACTCTGAGCAACAAGTGAATCATAGTAGTATTTCCTGTACAGACTATTGATGAAACATTATTTAAATCCACATTATGCTCATGAATAAGTTCAGTAATTATTTGGTTCATTGTTTCAATAACCGCTTTATGCAATTTTTCCAAGCCTTCAGGAGCTTTAGCATAAATAATACGAGTAATCACATCCGAACCAAAATTAGACTGTTTATTGTAAGTAGCTTTTGTCCCCAGAGTCCGTTTATCTTTTAGGTTGATTAGTTGACCGGTTATGGTAGTTGTTCCTATATCGAAAGCCAGCCCGAAATTATTGTTACTGGTATTTCCCGGTTCAATCAAAACGATTTCAACTGTATCATTTCGCTTGCCTAAAGTTACAGTCACTTTCCATTCACTACTCCGGAGCAATTCGCCAAGTTGGCGGATATTGCTTAAGCCTGTTTGCATGATCGGCAGGTTTTGGACTTTTCTAATCTGCTGAATTAACCGGTCAAGGTCGCTGGCGGTATCATTTAAGCTTGGCTTAGGTAATTCTAGGTATATTTTTTCAGCTAGCGGGGAATGAGCGAATAGTTTATCGTCAAAAAGCGCTTCTTTTGATTCAACTTCTTCAGATTTTGAGAAAATATTTTTTAACTCATAATTTAAGTCTAATCTGGATTCAGCAGGAATTTCAACTTCCAAATCACTTTGGATATTTGTAAGGCAGGCAAGATGAAGCCCCTTTTCTTTCTCCTCAGAGGTTAAAACCGGGCTGAATAGTGTGGATACCTTGCCCTTTTTTATATTTACTTTACATTTTCCGCACGATCCATCACCGCCACAGGAAGAAGTAATATATATACCGCAAGAATTAGCCGCTTCAAGAATGGTAGTGTTTTTAAGGACATCTACTGATTTATTGTCAGGATAAAATGTGACTTTGAGTTTTTGCATATTCTAATAGTTAGCAGGCTTTTATAGATTTTTTAAGAAAGCGGGGATACCGGCTGCTTCTTTTGGCCCGACTATAACATTAAAACCCGATTCGTCCTGCAGCTCCCCACTCATTCCTGCCACGTAGCCAGGGATTATCAACTGTTTATGTGAAACTGTTTCTTTTACGCCTAATTTCTTGATTGATTCAGTTATTTTAGACGGAGTAAATTTTTCTGCTGCCCAGGCAGTCAATACTGACATTCCTTCGGTATCAACGCTAATAATATAGGCAGGAATTTTACTTGACTCAACTTCTCCTAAAACGGTGAAATAAGAAAGAGAGAAATTGGTAGTAACTAGTACGGGTGATTTACTGTTCACTGAACCGACGGAATAAAGTTTAGGTTCTATTTGCAGGGGTTTTTGGGGATCGGTATAAATATTTTGTCGTAACGTTAGTAATGATAATATTTGCCAAGTTTCCGTACCCTTGATTAAAACAATTCCTGCATATTTAGCGATATAGCTTGCTGCTTCTTGGATTTCTTCGAAAGGGTCCTCCTGCTCTACTACAACAAGTGATGGATATCCAAGGCTGCGGTTTGATTTTTTAAGGGCCAATCTTCTTGTTTGAGTTAAATCCCATATTTTATCGGCAATAGATTTTTTGCCTGTTTCAATAACTAGATCCCCTGCTCCAAAAGCGTTTATCTGGGTTGTTAGTTCAGAAACTGTATCTAAATCCTGCCCGAAGACAGTAAGTACGGCTTTGTAATCTTTAGCTAATTGCGCAACCTGCTTAAAATTATCTTTAGTAGCGTGATAAATTAATGGATTCTTCCCTTTTAAGATCTCTAGCCCCAGCTTTAAGGCCTCAACCTCAGTAGACATAAGTACCAGGCCTAAGGGAGTTTTATTATCGACTAATTTTACGACATCGGCAAATCTTTTTGAGTCTGTATTCTGTCTGATTGCTACAAGATTAACTTCAAGTTTTTGTCCAATGCGTTCAAATTTAAGCTTGTTTATTATTTCTAATTTAGCAAGAATCTGATCATTAGTAAGGTTGTCTTCAATAATAAGGCCTACGCCTGTGGGTCGGTGAAATTTTTCTTCATGCCGGAACAAAACACTCTCATTACCGATTTCTAACTTAGATTCACCGCTGCCTATGGTAATTAATTTAATTGGAGGTAAAGATGATGCTTCCAGTATAGCTTTAGCCTCAGCAGTTAAGTGTGGGCATTGCTGTATTGTTACTCCTTTTTTGGCTAATTGCATTGCAAATGCCAGACATGTAGCGAATCCGCATTCCCGACAGTTAGTCTTAGGTAAAAGTTTGTAGATATCTAGTCCAGATAAAGCCATAGTTGTAGCTCCTTATTTTAGGTCAAATATGTTTTGTTGTTTTATCTTCAGCAATTTCTTTGCAAATTTCTCAGATTCGTAATGCGTTTTTAGCATATCTAGTTTTTTGATTACTGATTTTTTAAGCGTTAATTGGATTTTTTTATCGTCGTTCAGGTTAAAGACTAAGATTCTAATATTATTAGCTCGGTATTTACTAATATTGCCTTTGCCGTAAGTTGCACCTGTTGAAAGTTGTAGTCCATCTATAAGACAGGATTTAGGTTTAATGTTGGCCCCAAATACTTTGACTTTTAAGCCAAAGTATTTCTTACATTTTAGTCTTCTTAGGCTTAAATTCCCGGCAATAATTCCCAGAATTAAATATGGCCCAAGATGCCCATGAAATTTAATTGCCTCTTTAATAGATGTCATTTATTGATTAAGCTTGCAAAATATCCTGCTCCAAAACCGTTATCAATGTTCATAGTAGCTATACCAGGCGAACAACTGTTGAGCATAGTTAAAAGGGCCGCTAAGCCTCCAAAGCTAGAGCCGTACCCGCAACTTGTAGGCACAGCAATTACCGGTACGCTAACTAAACCGCTGACTAGACTAGCCAGGGCTCCTTCCATACCTGCTACAACAATGATTACTTTTGCTTTCTTGAGGAGGGGCGTATGGTGCATAATACGATGTACTCCCGCTACGCCTACATCATAGAGCCTTTTGAAATTATCTCCCATGGCCTCCAGGGTAACGCATGCTTCTTCTGCAACCGGCAGATCTGAGGTTCCGGCAGATATGACTAAAACTAAACCTTTTTTGAAGGTGCGTTTTTTATTTAAGTAGCCTATTTTTGCCAAAGAGTTATACTTTAACTTTGGGACACTTTTCTTAAGATATTCATACTTCTCTTTGTCTAATTTGGTGAGCAGTAGGTTTTGTTTATTTTCTAGCAGTTGGCAAGCAATATCAAGGATATGCTCTTTGGTCTTACCGGCAGAGTAAATAACTTCAGCAAACCCACGGCGCCTCTGTCTGGCTATGTCTACTTTAGCAAAACCTAAATCAGTAAAACCGGATTTCTTAGGCATATCTGATAATTTAACTCCGGAAGATTACTGTTAGCAATAATGCAATTAGCGCAATAGCCAGTATATAGAAATCATTAAAATAAAGAAAATCGCTTATTTTATCTTGTAAGGAATTACTGTTAGATGTTGAGAGTCTAGGCGCAGGTGATAGTTTTCTTTTATGGTAATCTAGCACCTGATCTTTCTTGAATCTCAAATATACTCCTCCAACTTTATAAGCTGGGATTACCCCTGTTTCAGCGAGGTTCATAACTTCTCTTTCTGAAATATTCAGTACTCCCGCAACTTCTCTTACTGTTAAAAGTTTTTCATCAGCCATGATTTATCCTGTTCTTATTTACCGATTTTTCCCGCGCCAACCCAGGAATCGATTGCCTTTCTTTCGAATTTCCAGTCGTTACCATCTTTTTGCCCGGGGACTTTTCCTGAATTTGCCCACTCCATAATTGAGTTTAAATCTACCTCTAAATATCTGGCTAATTCTTCGGAATTTAGAAAGTCATGAAGCATGTGGCATCTACCTTCTAAGATTGCTCCTTCTGCTACATTTAATCTAACCGGAAGTATATCTCCATCAACTATTGCTGAAGGCAAAAGGGTTAATCTTTCTTTAGCAGTTATTTTTCCACGGACTCTGCCTCCAATAATAATGTTATCTCCGACAATATCCGCATTGACTACAGCCGTGTTGCCGATAGTCAAGTTCCCTTTGACTTCCAAGTTACCTTCGAATTTTCCATTAATACGTAAGTTTACCGCATCTTTGAAACTAAGCGTTCCCTGCATGGACGCATCAACATCTAAAATTTTCTCTTCCAGTTTTTTCTTGAAAGCCATGCGTCACCTCCTTATAATTAATGCTGCTTAATTTTTTCTTCCGGAAAGCACATCTCTTCTACATATCTTAAAAAGTAGAGAACGATTAAAGCTAATACCGTGGTATAAATGGCTGCTTTCTTAAAACCACATCCGCAAGCAAGGCCGATTCCTGCTACAACCCAAAGACTAGCTGCGGTAGTTAACCCTTTTACCCCTTCTTTTTCTCTTATTATTGTGCCGGCACCCAAAAAGCCTATACCGGTGATTACTCCGGCAGCAATGCGCGCCGGGTCAACATTAGCTATTCCTTTATATATATCAAAAACATAGCTAGATGTCAACATGATAAGGCAGGAACCCAGAGCAACCAGGATGTGCGTACGTAATCCGGCAGTTCTTTTATGCCATTGTCGTTCAAAACCAATTAGGCCGCTTAAGACAACAGTTAAAACCAGACGCATAATAATTTGACTATCTGTAGTCATAAAATTATCCTCCTCTTAATCTAACCCCATAGTTAAATACATATTTGAACGGTAACCTTTCTTAAATAACTGATAACCTAACCCGGCAACCATTGCTGCGTTATCCATGCATAGTATCTTTTTGGGAAAGTAGCAATTCAGGTTATGTAGACTTGCGGCTTCGGAAAACTTTTCTCTTAAACGGTTATTAGCGACTACTCCTCCTCCAATTACCAGACGGTTTGTTTTCTTAAGTTTACAAGCAGCAGTAGCTTTCTTAACCAAGGTATCAATTACTGTTTCTTGAAATGAAGCACAGAGATCTTGTTTCTGTTTAACACTTAACTGCTTATTTTTTACGTAGTATAAAACTGCTGTTTTTATACCGCTAAAGCTAAAATCCATTTCATTCTTTGTTCCGGAGCAATTAAATCTTACCTTTGTTTTATCTCCTGTTTGAGCCAATTTCTCTATTATCGGCCCTCCGGGGTATCCCAATCCTAAAATCTTAGCTACTTTATCAAACGCTTCCCCGCAGGCATCATCTTGAGTCTGTCCGAGTACTTCAATTTTATCAAAATCTTGTATATAATACAAGCTGGTATGTCCACCTGAAACTACTAAGGCAACAAAAGGCAACCTTATCTTTTTATTATCAAGGTAACTTGCATAAAAATGGCTATGCACGTGGTTTAACCCTAGAAGCGGTACGCCTAGGCTTAAACTTAATGATTTAGCAAAAGAAATACCAACCACTAAAGAGCCGAGTAATCCGGGTCCGCTGGTAACGCTGATTAAATTAATGTCTTTTAATTTTACTTTAGCCGACTTGAGCGCGTCATTAGTAATTTTGGCAATTGTCTCAAGCTGCATACGGGAAGCTATTTCAGGGATTACTCCTCCATATTTCTTATGAAATTCTAGACTAGAGGCTGTTATATTAGATAAAATTTTTTTGCCATCTATAACTATTGCAGCCGAAGTTTCATCGCAAGAAGTTTCTATCCCTAATACAATCATTTTTTGCTTTTTCATACGCGTTTATTTACCTTCATTTATCTGATAAATATACAAATTCGTATCCTTCTTTAGCTAATTGAGGCATAACTTCTCTTAAAACTTCTAATGTTTTAGTACGGTCATGCCCTATTCCAATAGCAAAGCCATTTTTGCTGGCCTTGGTTTTAAGAGTAAGCATCTGTTTTTTTATGTAAGCTCGGTCGTTCATATTATCTAAGAAGACATCTCTCCTGAATTCTCTTAAATTAAGTTTATTTGATAATTCAGAGCAGACAGACTTGGAGGTAACAAAGCTATCTAGAAAATATAAATTTCTACGTTTCAACTCTTTGAAGATAATAGTCATTGTTCTTGAATTGCTTGTAGCTTTTGAGCCCATGTGGTTGCTTATTCCAACTAGATAAGGAATACTTGTTAAATCTTTATCTAAAATTCGCAGCATTTCTCTCTCAGGCATAGAGGTAAGAATTGTATCTTTTTCCAGGTTGTATCTTTCCATTGGCTCCATAGGCATATGGAGTATTACTTCCCAGCCTCTGGCGTTTGCCTCTTCAGCTATTTTTTGAGAATAGGGCAGATTTGGGAGTATAGCTAAAGTAACCGGATATTTTATTTCGTCTGCAATTTTAAGATTATTTAAAGAATAACCCCAATCATCAAGTACAATCGCTATTTCCCCTTTTGCGGCTAAAGGCACAACAGTTTCTTTTTTGGGCACTTCGCTTTTTTTCTTAGTGGGAACTTCCGGTTTTTTGGGAATTTTAAAGATATTATTGAAAGACTCAATAAAACGCCTGGTGAATGGTTTTTTTTCTGATGCTACAGTTTTCTTAGAAGGTTCAGCTATTTTTAACTTGGAGGGTTCAATTGTTTTCTTTTGTTCAGCCGGCGCTTTTTTAGGAACTCCAACTATTTTTTTTGGAGATTGAGCTATTTTTCTTGTCGTTACCGTAGTTTTACGCTCTTTGTTTACTATCCGCGCGGGTTTCTCGGTAAAAATAGATACCGCAACTATTGATAATATGAATAAAGCTAAAATGATAATGAATTTTTTCATTTGGCAGGTGAGCTTTTAATAGCTCTTGGTGTCTTTAAGACCTCTAGTGCACGCAAAATTTGTTTATCTGTTTTATAATCAAAAATAACCGGCCCCTTAAATGCCGGTTCTTTAAATCCGTTTTCCTCTAATATTTCTTGGTCTTTATTTATTTTTGCTTCGGTCTCAATAATTATATCAGGGATAACCCCTTTTTCATGTATCTCATTGCCTAAAGGGGTAAAATACTTGCTTGTAGTTAATCTTAATGCGGATCCATCACTTAAAGGAATAACTGTCTGAACCGAACCCTTACCGAATGATTTTGTTCCTACTATTGTTGCGCGTTTGTAATCTTGTAACGCAGCGGCAACAATCTCGCTGCCGGAAGCGGAACCTTCATTAATCAACACTACTATCGGTAATTTAGTTATCGGATCAGCTACGTCTGAAATAAATTCGGTATTTTGGGTAATTTTTCTACTTTTTGTGTAAACAATTAATTTGCCTTTAGGGATAAATTTCCCGGTAACTTTTACAGCGCTTTCAAGGAGGCCTCCGGGGTTATTACGTAAATCAAGGATTAATGCTTTCATCCCCATCTTGGAAAGTCGTTCTAGAGATGCATTAAGATTTTCCGGTGTATTCTCCCTGAATTCTACCAGACGTATATAAGCAGTGCCATTTTCTAAAATTCTTGCTTCTTTAATGTCTTTGATTTTGATTACTGCGCGTACAATCTTAAATTCCAGGATTTTTTTAACAGATTCTCTCAGTACTGAAAGGGTAAGCTCTTCTCCGGGCTTGCCGCGCATCCTCTTAACTGCTTCAGTTAAAGCCAGGTCGCGAGTCAGATCGCCATTGATTTTTACAATTATGTCCCCGGATTTTAAGCCAGCATTCCAGGCGGGAGTATCTTCGATTGGGGTAATTATTGTTAGCAGGCCATCTTTTATAGTTATCTCAACACCTATGCCCCCAAATTTTCCCTGGGTATCAACTTTTAATTCATTGTACGTATCCGGATCCATAAATTGGCTATAAGGATCTAATGCAATAAGCATACCCCTTAATGCGCCATAAATAAGATCTTTAGGTTTAGGTTCGTTAACGTAATCAGTTTGAATGATTGCCAGGGTATCTGCAAAAAGCTGGACTTGCCGGTATAGTTCATCGTAGCTATTTTTATCGGTGTTACTAATTGCCAAAGTAACACAGGTAAAGATTGCTACCATTACCATTATTAAAATAGCAGGTCGCCTAGGCACTCTCTAGCCTTTCTTTGAGAAGCTCTTGAACTGTTTTAGGATTGGCTTTGCCCTTACTTTTTCGCATTAGTTGGCCAACTAAAAACATTAAGGCATTAGCTTTCCCTGCCTTATAGTCAGCTACGGATTTAGGATTCTCTTTAATAACTTCCTCCAAGATGCTTTTTAAAGCAGAGGTATCGGATATTTGGATCAGATTTTTTTCTTTAATAATTATTGATGCGGATTTTCTGCTGTCAATCATTTCCGTTAGGACGCTCTTAGCACAGAGGTGAGATATCTCGTCTCTTTCTACAAAGCTAACAAGCTCTAATAAATCCTTTGTAGGTATGTTCAGGTTTGCTAAAGTCAAGTTTCGATTATTAGCTTCCGATAGCAATGGCCCAATGAACCAGTTGACCAGGGCCTTTTTATCTGTATTTGTATAAGCTTTAAAGCATTCTTCGGCAAATTGAGCGTCTCGCTTATTCGAAACGATAATTTTTGCATCGTATTCAGACAAACCGTAATCTTTAACAAAACGTACTATTTTTTCTTTAGGTAATTCAGGAATACTCCTCCTGATTTCATTAATCTTATCTTCTTTAATAATGAAAGGCGGAAGATCCGGTTCCGGAAAATAACGGTAATCTTTAGCCCCCTCTTTAGTGCGCATGGGAACTGTTTTTGATGTTTTGGGATCCCAAAGCCTGGTCTCTTGGATTATTATCTCACCGGAATCCAGAAGTGCGCTTTGGCGTTCAATTTCATAAGTTAGGGCATCTTTAACACCTTTAAAAGAATTCATGTTCTTTAATTCTGCTTTGGTTCCAAAAGTTTTAACACCTTTTTTTCTCAATGATATATTAGCATCACAGCGTAGAGATCCTTTCTCCATGTCACAGTCTGAGACATCCAGATATTGAATAATGTTTTTTAAAGTAGAAAGATATTCATGAGCCTCAAGCGGAGAGCTGATATCGGGTTCGCTTACAATTTCCAAGAGCGGAATTCCGGTTCTATTAAAATCAACCAGGGTTCCGTCTTCCTGGTGTATAAGTTTTCCGGCGTCCTCTTCCATGTGCACCCGGGTAATCCCTATACGCTTGGTTATTCCTTCAATATCGATATCCAGATAACCATTGTTTGAAAGGGGCAGGTCATATTGAGAAATCTGATAATTCTTGGGAAGATCAGGATAAAAGTAATTCTTGCGATCAAATTTAGTGTACTCTTGAATTTTACAATTCAAAGAGAGCGCTACTTTTATCGCAGAGTCCAATACGGCACGATTAAATACCGGTAAAGATCCCGGAAAACCCAGGCAGACAGGACATACCTGAGAATTAGGCTCTTTTCCAAACTCCGTAGAACAGCCGCAAAAAGCTTTAGTTTTGGTATTAAGCTGCAGGTGCACTTCTAATCCAATGACAACTTCGTAGCTCATAGTTTTGGTTTATTCTTGTGCCACTGAGTATTCTGTTCGTAAGTGTAAGCAACCCGTAAAAGTAGCTCTTCATTAAAATGTTTGCTTAATATTTGCAGCCCTACCGGTAATCCCCTCTTAGTAAGCCCGCAAGGTAATGATATAGCCGGAATTCCGGCTAAGTTAGCAGAAATCGTATAAATATCAGAAAGATACATTTTAAGTGGGTCATCAGTTTTTTCGCCGATTTTAAATGCTGCAGTAGGTGATGTTGGCGTGATAATACAATCAAAATCTTTAAAAACATTATCAAAGTCCCGTTTAATTAGAGTTCGTACTTTTAACGCTCTTAAATAATAGGCATCATAATAACCATGGGAAAGGGCAAATGTCCCTAAAAGTATCCTGCGCTTTGCCTCATCTCCAAAACCCTGAGAGCGGGTTTTTTTGTACATATCAATTAAATTAGCGGAATCCGCCCGAAAGCCATATTGAACAGCGTCAAATCTGGCAAGATTAGAGCTGGCTTCCGCAGTAGCAATAATATAATAAACAGGAACAGCGTATTCGGTATGTGGAAGAGAAATTTCTTTAAATTGGGCGCCCAACTTTTTTAATGTTTCAATGGCTTCTTGCAAGCTTGATTTTACTTCAGGATCTAGCCCTTCAACGAAATATTCCTTTGGGATACCGACTTTAATTCCTTTCACATCATTAATCAAAGATTTAGTATAATCAGGAACAGTGGTATTTATAGAAGTAGAGTCATTAGAGTCATATCCGGAAATAATATTTGAAAGCAACGCTGAATCGTGAACATCCTTAGTAAGCGGCCCGATTTGATCGAGGCTTGAGGCAAAAGCAATTAAGCCAAAACGCGAGACCCTTCCATAGGTAGGCTTAAGGCCGACCACTCCGCAAAAAGAAGCAGGTTGTCTGATTGAGCCTCCGGTATCAGAACCTATTGCCCATATTGCTTCATCTGCTGCAACAGCAGCTGCCGAGCCGCCGGATGAACCTCCCGGAACGCAAGATAAATCCCAGGGATTGTGCGTTGGCCCGAAAAATGAATTCTCGGTGGAAGAGCCAAATGCAAATTCATCCATATTCAATTTCAAACCCAGAAAAGAATGTCCGGATTCTTTAATCTTTTTTATTACTGTTGCATCATACGGAGGGATAAAACCTTCGAGTATTTTAGAGCAACATTCTGTTCTGTAGCCGTTGGTAGAGATATTGTCTTTTATGGAGACAGGAATACCCGTTGCCTCTGTAGAGTTAGTATCTTTTTCCGCCCTGACATAGGCTTTTACTTTATGATCTATCTCCTTAATGCGGTTATCTAAAGCAGAAAAGATATCTTTGGCTGTAATTTCTTTACTATTTAGCTTTTGAATAAGCTCGTGAGCAGTTAATTTATTAAGTTCCATTGATTATTCAAGAACCTTGGGAACCACAAAGAAATTTCTCTGCTTGTTGGGAGCATTCAGCAATGTTTTCTCAATCGGCAAAGATTCTTTTGGCTGGTCTTCTCTTAAAACGTTATTAATGGGCAGAATATGGCTAGTTGCAGGTATATTATCAGTATTTAATTTACTAAGTTTGTCAATAAAGCCTAGAATATGCTCTAATTGGCCAGAGAGCTTGGCCGACTCAGTATCTTTTAATTCTATGCGTGCCAGATGTGCCACATCTTCAACTATTTTCTTGTCTATACTCATAACTTCTCCTTCTTTAAGTAGTTATGCTAACACTCTTTACAGCAAAAGTCAAATATAATCACCGTTTAAGCATGAAAGTTTTGCTACTTACTCCCTCCTATTCAGGCTTACTGTTTTCATCTTTCGGATATGCTTGCATATATAAATATTCTGCGGATGGCTTGCCTTGTTTTCGGACAGGGCATGTGAATTCCTTGTAAGCAAGTGTCCCTGGGAGAAAACAGGGCAAACCAGACGCAAAATGTTAGAAAAGAGTGAGCACTGATTTGGGTAGTTTATATTATTAAAGAAATTTATGCAGAAAATGATAGACAAAATCTTTGAATCAGGTAAAATACCTAATTATGAATGTCACTGACAAGAAACCAAAATATTATTTAAATAATAACGGCGAATTTGTTATAGAAAATTATAACTATTCCAAGCCTTTTTCTAATTTCTTTCCAGGCATTGCCGGGAAATACGGTATACCCATGTGGACATTTTATGTCAACAGGGGGCAGGCAATCTCAAGTTTCGGGATTAAAAATAAAGACCACGCTATATTAGAGTTTTTTCCGGCAAATAAAGCCTGGGAGTTTGTCACTTCTGTGGGCTTTAGGACTTTCCTGAAAATTAATACGGGTAAAAAACAGATTTTTTATGAGCCATTCCACAATGGTTTCTCAAATTTAGGTTTTGATATTACCAACAAGATGCTTATTAGCCCTTGGGGTCTTTGTCTCGAAGAGGTTAATACTTCAATTGGCTTAAAAATTATAGTCGAATACTTTAATATTCCTAGCGATAATTTTGGCGCGCTTGCCCGGACCGTTTCAATAGAAAATACAACTAATTCTCTTAAATCGATTGAGATATTGGATGGCCTTCCTCAAATTGTGCCATACGGAACAGGCAATTTCTTTTTAAAGGAGATGTCGCGTACAATTGAAGCCTGGATGAATGTAGAGAATCTTGAAAACAATGCTGCTTTTTATCGTTTGAGCGTTGATCCTAGCGATCGTCCGGAAGTAGTCCATATTAATGAAGGTAATTTCTATATCGGTTTTTCTTATGAAGGCAAAAAAGCAAAGTTGCTTAGGCCGATTGTTAATCCTGAAGAAATTTTTGCAACAGTAACTGACTTCTCCTGTCCGCGTAATTTTATTAAAAATAAAAAGTTTAGTGTTCGTGCTGATTCTACTGCTATAAGTAAGACTCCCTCCGCCTTCAGTTTCTTAACTTTTAAATTGAAGAGATCAGAAAGAAGATCGTTATATTCTTTAAGTGGCTATATGCGCAGTCTCCAGACTTTAAATAAATCAATACCTAAGATTACTGCTCAGGGCTATTTTGAGAAGAAGAAATTTGAGAACAGGAATGTTGTTGAAGAGCTGACTGCCAATGCTTATACTTCTTCCGGCTCAAGGGAATTTAATCTTTACACTCGTCAGACTTATCTGGATAATCTTTTGCGCGGAGGCTTCCCCCTTACTTTTAATTCCGGGGTGACCTTTTATCTTTATTCTCGTAAACACGGAGACCCGGAGCGAGACTACAACAAGTTTCAGCTTAGCCCTACTTATCTTTCTCAGGGTAACGGGAATTATCGTGATTTGAATCAAAATCGCAGGAGCGATATTTGGTTTAACCCGCAGATTAAAGATGAAGATGTTTTAAGCTTGTTTAATCTCCTGCAGCTTGATGGCTTTAACCCTTTAATTGTTAAAGGTTCTAGTTTTATGCTCAAAGATAAAGATAATTTTATAAAAGCACTTAGTGACATAGCCAATGAAGAAGATATAGAGAAAATAATGGCTATTTTAAGAAAACCGTTTGCTCCCGGAGATTTAATTCTTCATTTAGAAGACAAAAATATTAAAATTAAAGTTTCTTATGATGAGTTTCTTAGTATTCTCCTCTCCTGTTCATTTAAGATAAATGAAGCTGAGCATGGCGAAGGATTCTGGATTGACCACTGGCATTATAATTTGGATCTGCTTAATAGCTATCTAGCGGTATATCCTGAAAAAGCAACTGAGATTATTTTTAAGAAAAAGGATTTTACTTACTTTGATAATATCGAAACAGTTAAACCCCGTTCAGAGAAATACCAGCTTTTTAACGGCCTTCCCAGACAGCTGCATTCTGTTGGACTAGATGCCAGAAAAAAAGAACTTATTCATAAAAGACACGAGTTAGCTCATATTGTTAGAACAGAGTACGGTCAGGGCCAGATTTATGAAACAACGCTTATAAATAAATTACTTTGTCTACTGGTAAATAAATTTGCTTCGCTTGATCCTAATGGAGTCGGTATTGAGATGGAAGCCGATAAACCAAATTGGTTTGATTCCTTAAACGGACTCCCTGCTCTCTTCGGTTCTTCTCTCTGTGAAACATTTGAATTAAAACGCCTCGCCTTATTTATCAAAAATTCTTTGGAAGAGCTTAAATGGAATAACATAAGTGTTACTGAGGAGGTTTATCACTTATTTAATAATCTTAAGGCTTTTACAGCGGACTATCTGAATAATACCATTGATGATTTCTCTTGGTGGGATAAAACGCACACAGCTAAGGAAGGCTATCGTCAAAAAGTATCCCTGGGAGTTAGCGGAAACGAAACTGAAGCACCTGTTTCCGTAATTATCTCCGGTATAAACTTAATGTTAAAAAAGATCGATTCCGGTATACTTAAAGCTTGGGATGAGAAAAATAATGTTTATTGCGGTTATTTTATCAATGAGGTAACTTCTTACGAAAAAACTTCAGATCATTTTATTAAAGCTTCCGCTTTTAAACAGATTCAGGCTCCTCTTTTCTTAGAAGCGCAAATGCATGCTTTACGCCTTTCAGAAGATCAGGATAAAGCAAAACTAATACATAAAGGAACTAAAAAGAGCCTTCTTTTTGATAAGAAGCTAAAAATGTATAAAGTTACTGCCCCTCTTAAGCGTATGCCTGAAGAAATTGGCAGATGCAGAATATTTACCCCGGGTTGGCTTGAGAATGAATCCGTGTGGTTACATATGGAATATAAATATATTCTTGAGCTCTTAAAAGCCGGACTTTATGATGAATTCTATGCTGACTTTAAGAACGTATTGATACCTTTTCAAAATCCCCAGAGATACGGCAGGAGTATTTTGGAAAACTCTTCCTTTCTGGCAAGTAGCGCTTTTGAGGACCATAAATTACATGGGAATGGTTTTGTAGCCCGTCTTTCAGGTTCAACTGCTGAGTTTCTGGAGATATGGTTAATCATGAATATTGGCGCCAAGCCATTCTCTCTGAACGAAAGTAATAATCTAAGGCTTAATTTTGAGCCAAAATTGCCTGGCTGGCTTTTTGATAAGGCAGGTAAATACAGCTTTAATTTCTTAAGCACGATTAAAATTACCTACCATAATCTTAAGAAAAAAGATACATTTGGTAAGGCTTCCGCCAAGATCACGCGAATTGAGTTTAAGGATAAAGATAACTCTCCGGTTACAATAACTTCAAGCATCGTCCCGGCTCCTTATGCCAACGAAATCCGTTCACGCCTAATTAAACAAATCGATATTTATTTAGAGTAAGAAAGTGCGGGTTGTTAGAATTTCTTGCGGTAATATAAACGAAAGATATGTTGAGTGTCAATTGTGCTCAGTGAGCCGCCATACGGATCCCATCCGATATCTAGAACTCCGCCCATATAGGGATTTCGGCTTGCTTCACCATACTGGAAGGTAATGTCCTGATCTGCGGAAAAGCGATAAATGAATTCGGTAAAAATATTATGGTGACCGCTTGTCTCTTCAATTCCCTGCGCTATGCTATCTAAGTCCTGCCAACGGGAATAGTTGTATTTAAAGAACATAGAAAATTTAGGTATAGGTGTATAGCCAAGCTCAATTCCGAAATGGTTCATATTGTCAGAGATTTGGCCGGCCTTGCGGTATTCGTTACGAGTGTAATCAAGATAAATCTCCATTTCAGGAATCGGGTTAATAGTTAATCCAGTCTTGAAAATATTATAAAATTTATACGGGGGAGCAGGATAATATCCCTGATTATAGAGCCAGTTGCTATCACTGCGGTATTTATTACCATTCTGCCAATAGGTATAACTATTGTTACCGCTGTTAAAGATTGTGCGTGGGAATCCGTCATAGCCTAGATAATAGTCATTGGTGTGCTCCCAGATACCGTTTAAAGCCAACCAATCAAAGAAAGCGTATTCGGCTCCTAATGAACCTGTTTTTAACGACGCATTCATATCATCTTCAACCCAATCGTTCAAGAAGTTTCTACCGGTATCCGGGTCTATAGTGAATGGATCCGTATGATATATAGTCTTGGGCATCTTCTGATAAATACCTAAAGCCTTGGTAGTTAACTTATCAGTTACATTCCAAGTTATCTCATCTCTAGCTACATTCTCAATAAATTTATGCGTAGAAGTAGAATGTACATTTCTTACGTCAAAAAGGTTTTGTAACTTATTATTAAAGAATGATGATTCAACGCGTAAACCAAGAGTGCTACGGTCGACGTCGATACCGGTACCGATCTTATTATTCTTAATATTATCATAGGTGAGCAACTCACCTTCACCCTGATAGGAATATTTAATAGGTTTACGAAAATGTAAATGCCTGCCCCACCACTCATCATCTCTGGTCTCCATATAAGAAGAAAGAGGCTGGTCAAATGAATCATCCATACGCGAAGCGAACATACGGAATTTAGTAAAGTATCCTTCATCTTCTTCCGGCTGTATACCGTCATAGCCGTATTCGGTGTTTAGGATACTTTTAAAAGGAAATCTTCCTAACAAAGCTACATAATAAGCATTTCCACCAAAGCTAGTTTCAAATTGTGAATCAGTCATATCATATTTAGACTGAGAATGCGCAAATTCGAATTGAGTTTCCAGGCCGTTAAACAACTCATAGGTAAGATCAGCTCCTAAAACAAAGTTTTGAGCGTCAATATTGTGGCCATCATTTATATTAAAGCCTGTACGCGTAGTACCGCTAAGGCCTAGAACTGCGCTACTACCCAGATCTTGTTTTAAACGAGTTGCAGAGAGTACGTTATCTGCTTCATCGTAATCCTGCCAGGGATCTTTTGGTGTTGCAACGCTAGTCTCAAAGCTAGTAGATTCGGTTGGGGTGAAATCAAAAGAAAAACCACGCAAAGCAGTCAAACGTCTTCCTTCGCTATCTCTTACTCCGAAAGAAGTACTCTTATCCCAGTAACCTTTATTAAAATCTACAGGCGTTACTCCGGTATTTCTGTTACCCGGAGTCCATTTACGAATCCAGGGGCTATCTTCCCACCATGTACGGTTATTGGATAATCTTAGCGGATCATCAAAAGTTAAAGACTGGTTCTCATAAGCGATTGGATAAACCCTTAATTTAAGTTTATCCTCAACATCATAATCAACCCAGAGTTCCCGTATAGGTTGAAATTCACGCTTGAGTTTCATGTCTGGTATATAGAATGTATCATTAGGTTCAAAGCCGCCGGCTAAATTAACTGCCCTGGTATGGTCAGAATCGTAAATTTTCATCTCCGGAAGATTGAATGTATTGCCGAACAGATTGCTCTTAACTGTTTGGTTCAAAGTATACTGGGTGCCAGCTATGTATTTTAACTCTACATCAGCAGTGTCACCGAAAGCGCTATTAACTGTAGTTTTTGCGCTTTTAGCGGTAAAGCTCCAGGGATCGATAGTTACATTAGTATGAAAAGCTAAACCTTGCTTTGCTTCATTTTTATTGGTATCAAGGTTAAATTGTAAGCGATCATATATTCTAGGGTCATAAGTATCCACGCGCCGGTTTAATCCGTCGCTTGATAACAGACGCCAATTTTTTTCATTTAAATCCCAGTTAGCTCTGCGCCAAATTGAGTCTTTAGAAGTAAATCCTGCCCTGGCTTGAATTTCTCCGCTTAAAGTAAAGGGGCCGGTCTTAATCCCTTCGCTTCCTTCGCCCATAGGATTAATAGTATCATTTTGGGATGGTTCTTGAAGTGGTACCTCGTTGGCTTCGTTGGTATCGCCGGCATTATTTAAAGCAGAATTCATTGCCTCATCTCTTGAGAGTTGAGGCTTTGCAGGACTTAATTGTTCTTCGGAATTAACAGTTGATCGGGTTGGGTTAGTGCTGGGGATGCTTTCTTGGAATATCTTATCTACATAATGCTTAGCTGTAGAATTTGTAGGATCAACAGCAAGTACTTTATTAAATTCACTCAAAGCTTCGTCGTATTCACCTGAGTCGTAAAAAGAGGTGCCAAGCTGGCAGAGATAATCAGTGCCCATCGAAGCAGCGAAAGTTAAACTTGAAGTCAAAAATAAAGCCGGCAAAGAGAGCAGTCCGACAAGAATAATAAACTTTTTGTTCATAATTGTTTTTATTATATACTAGATAGGCGTCTTGTCAACGAATTTGTACAAAATAATTTTGACAGCAGGTATTACTATAAGATGTTAGAAATGATAGTGTTAGGTTAGATTGCTAGATACGAGGTTTGCTAAAAGATCGATTTTTAGAGTGTGCATAAATATAACTAAGTAGTTTTTATCCTTATTTACAATATAGACGCTCCCTTTGATTTTACAAAAAAATTTCTCCTTCTGCTCTTTGCTATTATGTTCTTTTAATACGTAAAGACAGGGCGCAGGTTTAGATACTTCCGTACCATTAATTTCTTTTACCATGCAAATAAAATGGCGATGAATAACACTGCGCATACCCTGATTATCAACTATTTCAGAGCTGGCAATGATTCTCTTCTTATGATCCGTAGAAGTTAAATTCTTAAATAACAAATCGCGCATTTTTACACCTCAATCTAAGCCGGACTATTCAAAGATTAAGTTCTTTTTGCTGCCATAGTCCGGCTAAATCCCCCTCATAACGTGGCTGGTGGGGAATTAAAACTTTTCAAAAGTCTTTAAGAACGATCCAAAAAAATATTTCTTAACAAGAAAAGTATAAACTCTAACTATACTGCTTTCAAGGCTATTAAGCCTAAAAAAGAAAGCGGTTTCATTAAAAAATTGATTGGTTTAAGAATGGATTATTTCTTTTTGAATGTCAAGCGAGGTTCAGTGCCCTGGAATATTCTTTGCAGATTTGATTTATGTCTAAAGATAATAAATAGCGATAGAAATGTTCCTACACATACCAAAGTAAGCGATTGTTTAAATATAAGCGTAAGAAAAGGAAAGCTTAAGGCTGCCAATATTGAGGCTAACGAGATTGTTTTACTGACGATAAAGACAATAGCCCAAATAACTATAGTCAGGCCTAAAATTATTCTTAACCCGGGGATTTTAATTGATAGGCCTAATAGGACTCCCAGGCTGGTAGCTACCCCCTTACCTCCTTTAAAGTTTAGGAAAATTGTCCAATTGTGTCCGCATATGCAACTGATACCAATAATAAGAGACAGGGCTTCTGCGGAAATTAAAGACGTCCTGCTTTCAAAGATATTACCAAGCAATACTACAGGAAGCAGCCCTTTTGCGATATCAAGAATTAATACTGTAACACCCCAGCCTTTACCTAAAAGACGCAATGCATTAGTTGCTCCAACATTGCCTGATCCGAATTTACGGATATCAACATTTTTAATTATTTTTGCAAACAAATAGGCGGTTGGGATAGAGCCTATTAAATAACTAATGATTATTACGAGAATTATCTTGAGCATAAAGTATTTTGAAACCCCTGTTTATATATATTCCCCCGGATATGACTGTAAAGATAACGGCCAACCACCAAAAAATCGGAGAGAAATTAAGCTGTATTAATACCGAAATAACCGCTAATACTTGAAAGATTGTGGTTAATTTCCCCCATTTAGTAGGGATTATATTTATATTTTGTTTAACCATATAAACCGTAATTGCGCCTAAAATTATAATAACGTCTCTACTGATAACAATGAGTATTACCCAAAGAGGGAATCCTGGGTGAAAATTGCTATTGATCGCAAGGCAAATAAAAGCACTTAAAAGCAGGAGTTTATCTCCTAACGGGTCTAGAATTAATCCGGCTTTTGATTGCTGCTTAGATTTTCTAGCCATATAACCATCAGCAGCATCAGAGATAGCTGCAAGTATAAAAATGCCTAATGCGATAATACGCATATAGCTTCTCTCGGGTGAATAGTAAACTATCGCAGCAACAAAAAAAGGCACGCTTAGAATCCTAAAAGTTGATATTTTGTTAGCGATATTCACAGTTTGACCTTTCTTAAAGTAATTGATACTGTCGGAAAACTTATTTAATGATTCTTGCGCGTTTAATGGGCCAATATATAACCATTGCTTGGCCTAAAAGATTATCTTTAGGGACAAAGCCCCAGTAACGGCTATCTTTCGAAGAGCCAGAGTTATCTCCAAGGACGAAATAACTATCTGCTGGAACAACCAGTTTTTCTCCTTCTTTTGCAAAATCCCCCCTATTATAATAATAACGTTGCTTAAAAATGGGGTCTTCTACTAATTTATTGTTAATAATAATACTTCCACTTTTAATTTCAACCACATCACCCGGAAGGCCAACTAGCCTTTTAATAAAATCCTTTTTCGTATCTTCGGGATAAATAAAAACAACGACATCCCCTCTCTTAGGTTGCCTTAAATCCGGAAGACGTATATGAGTAAATGGAACTTTTGCGCCATATATAAACTTATTTACTAAAATCAGATCTCCTTCTATAAGCGTAGGACGCATGGAACCGGTAGGGATTTTAAAAGCCTGGACTATAAACGGCCGGATAACGCAAAAAGCTAGAAAAGCAGCAAATATTGCTGATTCTATCCATTCGCGAAGTACGGATTTTTTCTTGATCTGAGTAGCCCCATTCTTTTTTTTCATATTTTTAAAACCTCCAGGAAAGCTTCTTGCGGTATCTCAACTTTGCCAAATTGTTTAAGACGTTTTTTACCTTTTTTCTGCTCATCCCATAATTTACGCTTACGTGTAATATCGCCTCCGGAAAGTTTAGCAGTCACATGTTTACCAACAGAGCGTACCTTTTCTGAAGCTAATATTTGACCACCTACAGTAGCCTGAATTGATATCTCAAATAATTGGCGGGGAATTAATTCTTTAAGTTTACTAACTAAAGCGTGCGCCCGTGAGTAAGCCTTTTCTTTACACATTAAAGAAGAAAAAGCATCGCATGGTTGACCGTTTAAAAGAATGTCCAGTTTTACCAGCTTAGTGGGAAGGTAATCTTTGAATTCATAATCAAGCGAACCGTATCCCCGGGTTAATGATTTTATCCGGTCATAGAAATCAACAATAATTTCCGAAAGAGGTATATTAAAAACAATTTTAACTCTGTCTTCGCTTAAATATTCATTAGAGTGAAAAGTCCCTCTTCTCGATTTGGTAAAGTCGCAGACAAGCTCTATGGAGTCTACAGGAACAATCATGAGCAAGCTTACATAAGGTTCTTGAGCTTCACGAATATCCGCAGTAGCCGGCAGTTTAGCCGGAGTATCAACTTCTATGGTTTCTCCCGCGCTATTAATTACCCGGTAAACAACATTAGGTACAGTAAGGATTAAATTTAAGTTGTATTCTCTCTCTAGACGTTCTTGGACAATCTCCATATGTAAAAGCCCGAGAAAACCGCAACGAAAGCCTGAACCAAAAGATTGCGAACTTTCCGGTTCAAAAACAAATGAGGCGTCAGAAAGTTTTAGCTTATCCATTGCATCACGTAAATCCGGAAAATCCCCCGAATTAACCGGGTATATACCACAGAAAACCAGCGGCTTAGGCTGACGGTAGCCGGCAAAAGCCTGGGAGCAAGGGTTTTTTACATCAGTAACCGTATCGCCTATAATAATATCTCTAGCCTGACGTATATTAGCGGTAAAATAACCTATTTCACCGCAAGTTAAATTAGCTACCTCTTCATATTTTAGATTTTTAAATACCCCCAACTCTTCGATTTTATATTCTTCTCCAGAATGCATCATCTTAAGCAGGGTTGATTTACTAATAGAGCCGTCGACAACCTTAACAAAAACAACTACTCCTTTATAAATATCAAACCGGCAATCAAAAACTAGGGCTTTTAAAGGCAGATTGTCCTGCCCTTGCGGGGGTGGTACAACCTTAATTATTTTCTCAAGAATATCTTTAACCCCTGTTCCATCTTTTGCTGAAACCGGTATTATATCTTCTTCTTTGAAACCTAAAACAGTAGTGATTTGTTTCTTTACCTTAGGTATATCTATAGTGGTAAGATCTATTTTATTAAGGACGGGTATAACCTCAAGGTTATTTTCTATAGCTAGATAAAAGTTAGCAACCGTTTGAGCTTCTATGCCTTGGCCTGCATCAACCACTAAAACAGCTCCTTCACAAGCAGCTAAGGATTTAGAAACTTCATAAGTAAAATCAACATGCCCGGGAGTATCAACTAAATTCAAGACGTACTCTTTTCCGTCGCTTGCTTTATAATCTAATCTTACCATAGAAGCTTTGATAGTAATTCCGCGTTCTTTCTCCAGGTCCATATCATCCAAAAGTTGAGTGCCTTTGTGCCTTTTATCTATAGCCCCGGTTATTTCAAGAATCCGGTCTGCCAGAGTAGATTTACCATGGTCTATATGGGCAATAATAGAGAAATTACGAATTAACGATCTATCCATTTATAAAGGAAAGCAGTTTATTTACAACCTCTTCAATGCTAAGGTTAGTTGTATCTACGAAAATAGCATCATCCGCTCGTTTAAGAGGCGCAATTTTGCGAGTCGAGTCAATTTTATCCCGGTTAGACAAGTCTGCGTTTACGTTCTCAATTGTAATCTTTTGTCCTAAGGTAATTGATTCTTTGTGCCTGCGATTTACTCTCTCATTAAAATCAGCATCAATAAAAAACTTTTTATCTGCAAGCGGAAAAACTACGGTTCCGATATCTCTGCCATCAAGGATAACGTTTCCTTTTGCTCCGAGATTTCTTTGTAATTGGACCATAACGTCCCGGACTTCCTTAATTTTAGCTACATCAGAAACATACTGAGTAATACGGGGTTGGCGTATATCGCTGCTGACATCGCGACCATCTAGCATAACTTTTAACGTTCCGTCTGGATTATTTACTAAAAGAATGCTGGATTTATGTGCTAATTTAGCTATATTTTGTTCGTCTTTAATCGGGATATTTTCTTCTAAAATTTTTAAAGTTAATGCCCTATACATTGCTCCGGTATCAATATAAAGAAAGCCAAGCTTTTTAGAGATTAGTTTAGCGACAGTACTCTTACCAGCGCCCGCCGGTCCGTCAATAGCGATGATCATCAGAGGCTGTCTCTCTTGTTTTTTGCTTGTTTTAAGATTCTTTCAAGCGGAGTTTGATTGTTATTTTTGATTAATGACTTGATTCTGGAGAGGTTAGCTTCAAAGGTTTTTATAGCTCTTAGCAGATTCTTACGATTAGAAACAAAAATATCCCTCCAGAGGATTGCCTCTGAAGCAGATATCCGAGTTGAACTTTTTAGACCGCCAGATGCAAAGCTCAAGTAATTATTTGGGATACTGCTAATTAAAGAGAATGCGATCACATGCGGCAAATGACTGGTAAAAGAGAGAATTTCATCATGTTTCTTAGGGGATAATAAAACAACTTTTGCCCCTAATTTTCCCCATAAATTTCTTATTGCTCCTAATGCAGATTTTGAAGTTCTTTTGGTAGGGGTAAGAATGCATAAAGAATTGATAAATAAGTCTGCATCAGAGTATGCTACTCCTCGTTTCTCTGAGCCTGCTAAAGGATGAGTCCCGACATAATTAGGAAAAATTCTTTCTAGAGTTGAAACGATTTTTTCTTTAGTGCTGCCTACATCAATAACAATGCAGTTTTTATTGATTTTAGCTATATCTGCACTTTTCTTAATAATCGCATCAACCGGAGTAGCTAAAATTAGCAGCTCCGCATCTTTTATAATTTTCAGTGAAAGCGAGCCTCTTTGAATAATACCCCTTTTTAAAGCTAGGCTTAAACTTTCTTTATGCCGGCTAACCCCGACGATTTCCTTGGCAAGTTTTTGTTTTTTTATTGCTAGGGCTATTGAGCCGCCTATTAAACCTGTGCCGACTATAGCAACTTTTTTAAACATAGCCATTATATATCTCTCCCCGTAACTTTAGCTAAGCTTTTTAGCTCATCCATAAGATTTGAGAAATTAGCAGGTAACAGTGACTGAGCACCGTCAGACATGGCATCTTCGGGACAATTATGTACTTCAATAATCAGGCCGTCAGCACCAATAGCTACTGCTGCTTTTGCTAAAGGTGCAACTAATCCCCATTTTCCTGCTGCATGCGAAGGGTCAACTATGACCGGTAAATGCGACAATTGTTTAATAACCGGAACAGCGCTAATATCTAAAGTGTTACGTGTCGAATCTTCGAAAGTCCTTATTCCGCGTTCACACAATATAACGTTAAAGTTTCCACCAGCTAAAATATATTCAGCAGACATAAGTAATTCTTTTATCGTAGAAGAAAGGCCTCTTTTTAAAACCACGGGTTTCTTAGTTAACCCAACTTCTTTCAGAAGGTTAAAATTCTGCATATTTCTTGCCCCGATCTGTAAAACATCCACATATCGGGTTACTAACTCTACATCACGAGTATCCATGACCTCACTTACAGTTACTAAACCTAGCTCCTCACCCACTTGTTTAAGTATCTTAAGGCCCTCTTCGCCAAGGCCCTGGAAACTATAAGGTGATGTTCGTGGTTTAAAAGCTCCACCCCGCAAAATCATCGCGCCAGCTTTTTTTATTTCTGTTGCAATCTCCCTTAAAGTCTTAATATTTTCTATAGCGCAAGGTCCGGCCATAACTGCCAGTTTTTTATCTCCAATCTTTAGGCCTTTTCCCAGGTTAATTACGGAATTCTCTTGTTTGAATTCACGCGAAACAAGCCTGTATGGAGCTAGTATAGGCATAACTTTCTCTACTCCCGGGAATACCTCTAGAGGAGTAACCGTTAAAACATCTTCCGGCCCGATAACTCCGATAATAGTTCGTTCGGTTCCTTTAGATATATGCGGCGTTAGTCCGAGTTTAGTTACTTTTTCAATTATATGGTTAATCTGTTCAGTTGTTGCCTCTGGGCGTAATACGATAATCATGATTTCTCCTTCCCGCGGAGTATCTTCTTTAACACTCTGATGAAACGAACATTTTCCTTTTTGGTCCCTACTGTAACACGGATAAAGTTTTTCAACCCATACTGTTTCATATCGCGAACAATCACGCCAAATTTAAGCATTTTGTTAAAGAATTCAACGCAATCCTGTCCCACATCAATAAGGATAAAATTAGCTACGCTAGGAACATAAGCTATTCCCAGCTTCTTCAAGTTATCATAAAGATACCTCTTCCCGTCCAGGACAGTAGTTCTGGTTTTGCGCAGAAAATCTTTATCATCTAAAGCGGCTAATGCGCCAGCCTGAGCTAACGAATTAATATTAAATGGCTGCCTTACTCTCTCCATGTAACTACTTAGCTCTGCGTCTGCTATGACGTATCCTATCCTAAGACCAGCCAGGCCATAGGCCTTAGAGAATGTTTTAAGTACTATAATATTTTTGTGCTTTGAAAGATACTTTTTACTGTTAGGATAATCATTCACATCTATAAAAGTGTCATAAGCTTCATCCAGAACAAGTAAAACATTATCCGGTAAATCCGCCATAAAGTCGTCGAGCTCAAACTTTGTAATGTAGGTGCCTGTTGGATTGTTAGGATTGGCGATAAAAATAAGTTTAGTTTTTTTATCTATTTTTTTCTTAATCGATTCTAAATCATATTTAAAATAACGTAAAGGCACCTTAGTTACCTTACGGTTATTAACTGAAGCGATAATTTCATATTCTAGGAATGTTGTATCAGCAGTAATAATATTCTCATCGTCTTCAACAAATGTTTTAATAATTATATCAATTAGTTCGTCAGAACCATTACCCAAAACGAGGTTGTCGGTTCCGATATTTAAAACTTTAGCCAGCCTTCTTTTTAAATAAAAACTTTGAGCATCTGGATAGCGGTTTATTGTTAATGCTGCTTTTGATAAAGCCCTAAGCGCCTTAGGAGAAGGCCCTAAAGCATTTTCATTAGAGGCTAGCTTAATAACCTCTTTAAGTCCTAACTGCCTTTTGGTCTCTTCGATCGGTTTTCCAGCAACATAAGAGACGACTTTTAAAACATTTTTACGCACTAAATCTTTCATTTAATCACCTACAGGATAAGAACCTAATATTTTCATAAATTTGCATTTTACTTCTAATTCAGCAAGCGCCTGGCGAATCTTTAAATCATTCTTATGACCTTCTAAATCCATAAAGAAATAATAATCCCAGGCACGTTTCTTGGATGGTCGTGATTCAATCTTCGTTAAATTAATTCCATATTTTTTAAAAGGTAACAGCATATCATGCAGGGCGCCAACCTTATCTTTGATCGAGAATAAGATTGAGGTTTTATCGCGCTTTGTTTTTCCTGCTTCTGTTTTACCAATAACAAAGAAGCGGGTTATGTTATGCGGTGAATCTTCAATATCCGCGGCTATAAGTTTTAGCTTATAAACCTTGCCGGCTAGTAGCGATGCAATGCAGGCGCTATTTCTTTCTTTAGCCGCAATTTGTGCTGCTCGGGTAGTACTGGATACTTCTATTTGTTCTGCTCCTGGCAAATTTTCTTGTAACCATAATCGGCATTGACCAAATACCTGAGGATTAGAATACACTCTCTTAATTTTATTCTTTGGGCATTTTGCTAAGAGATTATGCGCTACATCAAGTATTACTTGGGAACAAATTTTTAAATCTGAGTCTACCAGCATATCTAAGGTATGAGTGATCGCGCCTTCAATAGAATTCTCAACCGGCACTACCCCGTAATCAGCAGCATCTCTTTCAACTTCAAGAAAAACATCAGAGATGCTATTGCAAGAGACATAGTTTACTTGGCTGCCAAACCTCTTAAGGGCTGCCAGGTTACTAAAAGAAGCTTCCGGTCCCATATAAGCTATTTTAATTGGTTTCTCCAAAGCTAAGCTGGCTGACATAACCTCTCGGTAAATAGCACTAATAGCTTCGGTATCTAGCGGACCGCAATTTAATAAGGATACTTTATTTAAGACTTCGCTTTCGCGTTCAGGCGCATAGATACTTTTACCGCTCTTGCCCTTAACTTTTGCCACATCAAGGGTAATCTTAGCGCGCAAATTTAAAAGTTTTATTATATTCTTATCCAAGTTATCTATTTTCTTGCGCAGATTCTTTAGTTCCATTTATCTCCTCCACAGATTTTTCCGGATCAAGTTCTATGTCTTCCAATTCTTTTTTCTCAGCCATTGCCGAAAAATCTTCCATTTTAGGAAGGTCATCAAGCGATTTTAAACCAAAATGCTCCATAAACTGGCGGGTAGTTCCGTAAACACATGGCCTCCCGGCTGACTTCTTCCTGCCAGAAATACGAATAAGGTTTTTATCTAAAAGGCTTTTCATCACTCCGTCCACGTTAACATTCCTTAGTAATTCTATTTCTGTACGGGTTAATGGTTGTTTATATGCGATGATTGCCAATGTTTCAAGCGCAGGTTTAGAAAGCCTCTCTGCGTGACGGCCCCTAAAGAATTTCTTCAAGAAAGGTGCAAAAGCAGGAGCAGTAATCATTTGAAATCCGCCGGCTATTTCAGCAATACGCATACCGCGGTTTGACTGTTCATATTCTGCCTTTAACGCTTCAAGAAGCGAGCGTACCTCTGTTGTTTCTAGATTGTCCAGAACACTTTTTATCTGTTCTAATAAAATAGGTTTTTCACTAGCTAAAAGCAAGGCCTCAATAACCGATTTTCTATTATCTTCCATAATTATTTTACCTTTTTTTGTTTATACACCATATTAAGCAATTCTTCAGTTGTCTCCAAATCCGGATGAGAATCTTGTGCTTTATTAATCATGCTTAAGGCTTCAGCTTTTTTATATTCTAGCTGCATAAGTACTGCCAAGGCTTCAGCCGCTATATCTTTAGCTTTAGTTTGAATACTTTTTTCAGCGTTATCCTGTATGAGTCCGAACCTTCCGATTTTATTTTGAAGTTTTGCAATAATTTCTTTTGCCCGTTGTTCACCAATACCAGGTAGAGATTTAAGAAAAACTAAATCGGCTTCATCTATAGCCCGGGCTATTTCAGATATAGGTTTATTTAATGCTTTTAAAGCGGCTCTTGGCCCGATGCCAGAAACAGTAATAAAAACTTCAAAAAAGTCCTTTTCAATATCATTTAAGAAACCGATTAATACCGGCACGCTTTTGGCTTGATCATTCTGTAAATAATGAAATGTCTTTAAGTTTATTTTTCCACTAGGGTCTGTATTTTCATCGATTCTTTGCATTACCGTAGTCGGAATTAAGACCTGATAAGAAATTCCATTAGTTTCAATTTCTACGTAGTTGCTTCCTTTATCGATAATTTTCCCGGATATTCTTGAAATCAATTTATAGGCCTTTCGATATAGCTATGGGCGATAGCTAAAGCTAGCGCATCAGTAACATCGTTATATTTAGGGATAGTTTTTATATTAAGCAAACCGCTAACCATCCTTTGAACCTGAGCTTTAGAAGCCAGGCCCTTACCTACGACTGCTTTTTTTACTCTGGTAGCTGCATATTCAACCAAAGGAATATTCTTGGTTGCTGTCGCCAGGCATATCACTCCGCGAGCCTGACCTAAGATATATGATGTCGTAGGATGGCGATAATGCGCAAATATCTTTTCTAATACCAGTACATCAGGATTAATATCAGTTATCAACTTGGTAATGCCGGAGTATATTCTTTCTAAACGTTTTTCTATTTTTTCTTTAGCTGACGTAGTGATAATCCCAGCCTCAAGAAGGCATATCTGACTACACCTAGCTTCTATTGCGCCATATCCAGTGATAGTTAAAGCCGGATCAATACCTAAGATTTTCATTCACTATTTGCGCTTAATTCATCCATAATTTCATCTGATATATCAAAATTAGCATAAACATGCTGAACATCATCATGATCTTCTAAGGCGTCGATAAGGCCAAGCAGCTGTTTAGCATCATTACCTTCTAGTTTAATAGTTGAAGAAGGAATCATGGTAATTTCTGCGTCTTGAGTTTTGATATTTTTAGATTCTAAAGCCTGTTTAACTTGTTCAAAATTTTGTGGCGTGGTAAAAATCTCATAGTTTTTTTCATCTGCTTTTACGTCTTCTGCTCCCGCATCTAAAACAAGATTCATTAGATCATCTTCTTTAGCTTGAGCTTTATCTACTAAGAAATATCCTTTCATGGTAAACATCCAGTTCACCGAACCGGCTCCGGCAAAACTTCCGCCTTTTTTAGACATAATATTGCGGATTTCTGCGCTAGTACGATTTTTGTTATCCGTTAGTACTTCAATCATCATAGCTACTCCACCGGGTCCATAAGCCTCGTATACGCAAGTTTCATATACTACGCCCGGTAATTCTCCTGTTCCGCGCTTAATTGCCATCTTTACGTTGTCCGAAGGCATATTGGCGTCTTTTGCTTTTTGCATAATAGCTCGCAGACGTGGATTAGTATCTGGGTTCCCGCCTCCGTCACGAGCTATAACAGTAAGCTCCTTAATTATTTTTGTATAGCTTGCGCCTTTTTTAGCATCAGCAATACTTTTTTTACCCTTATTCGTCTTCCATTTAGAATGACCTGACATCTGTTACCTCCTCTTATGATTATTAAAGTTAATCAAAATCACTAAATATATCGGATAAGCAGGGTAAGCCGGGTTTTGTCTTGATACGAGTATACGCATCGATTAGTGATCATTCCTCTCGATATTGACGTTACCGTCATTACTCTAGCAGCTTATTACCCTCCCACCGCTTTCGAGCGGAAAACCCTTATTTTTACTTTTACAAGAAAAATAAATTGGGTGGGACTATTTTGCCTTGCTCCGCGCAGAGATTACCTCGTTTCACTCTTAAAACTTTCGTTTTAAGCTCGTCTCTGTGGCTCTTCCGTCAAATTTATTGACGGATCCGCTAAAAATATTAGCAGATATCCTCAGGCAAGTTTAATTTGCCCGGATAGGAATTATCCTATTACGCTTTCCTCTGGAGCCCGGACTTTCCTCCCCGTTTTAAGCGGGGCGACCACATCCTGCTTATCCAAAATTTTTTACAATAATTTATTTGAAAGAACACAACTCTCCTGTGAACAGGCAGAGCCTTTAGACAACTCGATCTTTATTGCCGAAGAAGCTAATTTGTCCGCAAGAGTATTTTGCTCACGCGGAATATCTTTAATAGAAACTTTTTTAAATGCAGCTAATAAATGCACCGCTTGATTATATAAAGCACTAATATTAGGACTCTTTACTTTATAAATTTTATTTAGCTGCCGAGCAAGCAATTGGCTGTCAGTTTTAATTTCAATTGTTTCTGCTTTTAGAATCAAGGCTTCCTCAAGCGCATAGATTAAAGCTGTATATTCGGCATAATTATTAGTCCCATGGCCGATATAAGCAGAGATATTTTTAATTAGCCGATTATTAGAATAAATAGCTACTCCTATACCGCTTGGCCCGGGGTTACCCTTTGAAGCACCGTCAATATAAACCTCAAGATTCTTCAATCAGCCTCTGTCCTATACAGTTTCATCAACGTAAAGTATTCTATTGCACATTTCGCAAGTAACAATATGCTCGTACATCTTTATTAAATTAATAACCTGTGGAGGGACAAACATATTACAACCTCCGCAGGAATTTCCCTTAACAATAACTATTGCCAGGCCATCGCGGCTATTCAATATTCTTTCGTATTGGCTTAAAACTTTAGCGTCAATTTCCGGAATAACTTGTTTTCTTTGAGACTCTGCTTGAGCCAGGCGGTCATCTATTTCTTTAATGCGGGTCTCAACATTCTTTTTTTGAAGTAGAAAAAGTTTTTCTTCTTCGGCAATTTTCCCTTTCTCCTTCTCCACCTCAAGCTTCACCTCATCTATCAAGGCGAATGATTCCAATATTTTATCTTCAATTAACGAGGCGTCTGCTTTAGAATCTTCAATCTGTTGCAACATCGTCTGGTATTCTTTATTAGTCTTAAGCGAAGAGAGCTGTCCTTGCAGTTTCTTAGTAGCCTCTTCTTTTTGAGCTAGTTCCCCTTCTTTTGCCTTTCTTTGCATCTGTATGTCCAGGGATTTCTTTTCTAGCTCCGCCATATGCGCTTTTTTGGTTTCAAAAGCTGCTTCAAGTAATTTAATCTCCTGTGGCTTAGTTTGTTTTTCCAGCTTTAGAGAATAGATTTCGCTATCTATAGTCTGTAATTTAATTAAACTACTTAACTGATTTTTTAGATTTCCCGTTGACAACTTTAGCTCCTTTAATCTTATGGTGGGCGCAGAAGGACTCGGACCCTCGACCTCTACAATGTGAATGTAGCGCTCTAACCAGCTGAGCTATGCGCCCGCAACAAGCTTAATAAGTATATGGGCCCAGGAGGACTCGGACCTCCGACCAAGTGATTATGAGTCACCTGCTCTGACCAACTGAGCTATGGGCCCTATTTTCTATTGGGTAGCTGAGAGCAGAAACAGCCATAGCCCTAAAATTTAATACTATATTTTACTATCTAGGAGGATTTTTGGCAAGCTAAAAGTTAGTTTATTTTTTATTTGCTTTTGGCTTTTTTTGCAGTATTTTCAAGAAAATATCGACTATCTGCGGATCAAATTGAGTCCCTGCCCCTTCTCGGATAATCTTTAAAGCTTTATTCAAATTCAATGCTTTACGATAAGGGCGGTCACTAGTTAAAGCTTGGTAGACATCAGCAACCGCAATAATCCTGGATCCGATTGGGATCTCTTCGCCTTTAATACCGCTAGGATAACCTTTGCCGTCCCATCTTTCATGATGGTAAAAAATAAGCGGAATTAACGGTTGCAATGATTGAATGGGTCTTAATATATCAGCGGCAATTTGAGGGTGCATTTTAATTTCTTCAAATTCCTGCTTAGTCAATTTACCCTTTTTAAGAAGAATTTTTTCACTAATCCCGATTTTACCTAAATCATGCAGGATAGCTGCCTGTTTTATAAGCTCCACTTCATCTTTAGGCATATTCAAATACCTACAGATTTCAGTAGTATAGTGCACTGTATTCTCAACGTGCTCTCCGGTGTAATGATCCTTTAGCTCAATAGTTTTTGCAAAAGCGACAATAGCTTCAACTAAGCTTTGTTTGGATTTCATTGTAAGCTTATCAATTCTGTTTTGTAGAACTTTGGAATTAATTGTTTTATTTTTTCCACTAGTATTTGTTTTCTGATTTTTAGTTAAATCTAAGGGTGAGCATACCCTGTTCCCGCCTAATTCTTTGGCTTTGCTTAAGATCTGAGCAGATAAATTGATTAAATCCATACCTTTTAAGCTTTTGTCTTCAGGATAAGAGACAATTGACAAACTTATCTTGAGCTTCACAGAATGTTTTCTATCTCCAAAATGATACAAGCTTATTGCTTCTAAAAGCCTTTGTCCTAACGCCAGGCATTGTTCTCTATCAATACCCGGGGAAATTATAACAAACTCTTCTCCTCCGAGTCGGATTACTAAATCGTATCTGCGCACCATCATCTTAATTTGTTTAGCGAATTGCTTAAGCACTAAATCTCCGAATTGGTGGCCGTAAACATCGTTTATCGACTTAAAATAATCTATATCAATCGTAATAACCGATAGGGGGACAGCGTAGCGCTTAGATCTATCAAATTCAGCTTCAATAGCTTCTTCAAGATAGCAGTAGTTATAAAGCCCGGTTTGAACATCTATAAGCGAAAGTTCTTTTAGTTTCTTGTTAATCTCTATAAGCTCAATTTCGGCCTGTTTATGTTTAGTAACATCATTATAGACTGCTACTACTTCACCGGAATTCAACTTATAAATATAATTTTCTCTCCATCCTGTTCGATCCTTGTCAGTATATAACGTTGCCGGGAGAGATATAGGCTTATTGGTCTCCCAGACAGTTTTAAGAGCATCGAATACTCCAATTTTCTTTACTCCAGGAAATACTTTTGTTAGTTTTTTACCAATAGCATCTTCTTTTTTTATTCCTTCAATTAATTCAGCAGCATGATTAAAATCGGAGATTATAAAATCACTGAGATCACTAGTTATTTTGTAAGCCGCAACACCGCTAGTGATAGAATTAAAAAGTTCAATAAATCTTTCTTTCTCCTGCTTAATTAGCTCGTTTTGTTTAAGCTGGTTGGTTACGTCAGTAAAGGTTCCAAGTAAATACAATCTGCCATCAATTGTAATCCTCGAAGAGCCAATATTAACATACACCGTGCTGCCGTCTTTACGTTTAAGTTCAATATTATTAGTGTCTATTGGGACACCGGAAACAATGCTGTTAAATCTTGCAACGATTTCATCCACTTTATTTTTCGGATGAATATCTTCAACTTTTAATTGTTTTATTTCATCTTCATTATAGCCGAGCAACTTTTGCATAGCAGAATTACTTAATATACATTTTCTACTTTCAGCATCAGCTAAAAGCATCCCTTGTAACGAGTTATCAAACATATTCATGAATCTATCATTTGCTTCCTGCATCTTTGTTTCGATTTTTTTAAGTTTAGAAATATCCGCCATTGTTACAATAACTCTTTTAGATGCTTCCATATCTGCAGGAAGGACTATGCTCAGGTAGAGATTAACGAGTTTACCCTTTAAGTTTTTGTTTATACACTCGGATTCAAAATGTGTCTTGCCTTGGGCAAGAGCAATAACCTCATCTTTAAATACATCTAGAGCCTGATCAGGCAGAATTAAATCTAAAGATTTTAATAGCTGTGATTGGTCTTTGGCTTCGAAGATTTTCAAAGTAGTACTATTCACACTAAGAATTCTAATCATTTGCGCAGCTTCGCGTAAGAATCCCGGATTTTTTTTAATATATTCATGGAAATCAATAATCCCTTCAGATTTTAGTTTATTCAATCTTTCAGCAAGTTTAGAAAAATCTTCTTCCCAGATACAAACCGGGGCGTTTTCAAATATACTATGGTATTTTTGCTCGCTAAGGGATAACGCTAAATCAGTTTTTTGCCTTTTTTGCATTTCTTTATGCAAATCATCATTAGCTTTAGCTAATTCTGCAGTTCTAACCATAACCCTGATTTCTAACTCTGCTCTGGCCTCACGCAGCCTCTCTTCGTATCTCCTGCGCTCTGATATATCCCTGGCAATCCCGGTAGTTCCAATAACTTCTCCGCTTGCGTTTAAAACAGGGGTTTTAATAGTTTCAATCCAAGAGATCCTTCCTTTAGCATCTTGTAGCTGCTCTTCAACACATTTTCGTTTCTTTGATTGGATAACTTCTAGATCGTCATCCCGGTATTTGTCAGCAAGATTTTTAGGCCAGATATCTAAATCCGTCTTACCAACAAGCTCACTAGGCTTCTTACCGCAGGCTTCTGCGAAGGAATCATTAACTGCTATAAATCTACTCTCTTTATCTTTTAACCATGCCATATCTGGGATGGTATCAAGAATAGCTTTTTGCTGTAGCTCACTTTTTTGTAATAGCTCTGCAGATGCTTTAAAAGAAGCTTCAAATTTCTCAAGTTCAGTAATCCTAACCTGCAGAAATTTTACTTCATCACTTAGTTGGTTAGTACTTTTATTATTAAGATTCATTTCGTTTTTCATAAAAAATTAGGCATAGATCTACCTAAATAGGTCTATGCCTTTTTTTAGCTTGTTTTAATTTTACTAACATGATCTAGCCTCTATATGTTAATATTCTCTCTGGTGCGCAAGCGTCATATCCAGAAAAGTGCGTAACCTCCTTGATCGCGTGGGGTGCCGTAATTTCTTTAAAGCTTTAGCTTCAATTTGCCTAACCCTTTCTCGTGTGACTCTAAAAACATTACCAACCTCTTCTAGGGTTCTTGCCGAACCGTCTAAGATTCCAAAGCGTAATACCAGTATCTTCTTTTCTCGCTCAGTAAGAGTTCCTAAAGCAGCGTTCATCTCATCTTTAAGCATTGAGCGCACAGTTTCATTCGCAGGAGAAACTGCTTTTTTATCCTGAATAAAATCCCCAAAATGCGTGTCACCCTCATCGCCAATAGGCATTTGTAATGATATTGGCTCCTGAGCTATTTTAAGAATAGACTTAATTTTTTCCTGTGGCAAGCGCATTTTATAAGCAATTTCCTCTGGGGTGGGCTCCCGACCGTTTTCTTGCACAAAAACCCGGGAATAGCGGATAATTTTATTTATTGTTTCAGTCATATGCACCGGAATTCTTATGGTCCGAGCTTGATCAGCAATAGAGCGGGTAATAGCCTGTCTTATCCACCAGGTAGCATAAGTAGAGAATTTATACCCTCTCTTATACTCAAATTTCTCAACAGCCCTCATAAGCCCGATGTTCCCTTCTTGGATTAAATCCAGGAAAGAAAGCCCCCTATTGGTATATTTCTTAGCAATGCTTACCACTAACCTTAAATTAGCTTCAACTAATTTCTTCTTAGTCCGGTTAAATTTAAGATGAGCAGATTTAATCAACTTAATTTGTTCTTTAATCTTATTATAAGGTTCGCCTAATTCCTTAAGTATCTCTTTTTTTCGAATTCTGTCGCGGCTCTTACCTCTACGACTAGACTGGTCATACTCTTTGAGCAATCTATTGAGTTTGCGTACGGATGCCTCTACCACAGAAGTCACAAAATTAAACTCCAATAAGAACTCTATAGTTAGGTTATCGCTGCGTGTATGTTTTAGTTTCTTAAGAATTTTCTTAATTTTACTAGAAACATTATCCTTTTTTACTTTAAGATCCTCTTTCATTACTTCTTCGGGATTTACTTTTTCTTCAAGGATATTTTCAGCCATAATAATTGAATCGCGACGCACAATTTTAGTGCCTAAGGCTGCCCATTTGAATCTTTCTTCAGCTTCTTCAATTTTTTTAGCTAGTTCTAATTCATGTTCTCTGGAAAGCAGTGAAATTGACCCCATCTGTTTAAGATACATCTTTACCGGGTCATCTAGAGGAAGAAAACGCTCTTCTGACTTAAGTTGATCGCTTAAGAGGTCTTCTTTAATCATCTGTCCGCTTTTTTCCAGAGATTTTTCTTCTTCGTGTTCAACAACCTGGATGTCTTCATTACCAAGCAATTCAAATAGGTGATCAATATCTTTTGAAGATGATAATTCTTCCGGAAGTAAATCATTTACTTCATCATAGGTAAGAAAACCTTTTTGTCTGCCAAGAGCGATAATCTTCTCTAAATCTTTGTTTGAATATGCTGCTGTTTTTTTCTTCATTGTTTATCCGCCTTTTTTTTAATTAAAGAATGGAATTCTCTGATAAGCTCTTCCAGGTGCTCTTGATTACCTAAATGTTGCGCAGTTTTAATCTGTTCATGAAGACGCTCTCTCTTAAGCTTTACGCTTTTATCTTTTACCCGCTGTATGCAATCATCAACTACTTTTTCCCTATGGTTATCACCTAAATCTTGAGGTAGGAATACTGATTCACAAACTAACTCAGAGATCTCTTCACCCAAATGATTCATTAATATTTGCGGCTCAACTTCTTTCCCCTGATCGACTAGATTAAACATAATTGATACTACTTTTGCTATGCGCTCATCCTGAAAATCTTTTGGATCCAGGGTATCTTTTATGCGGTTAATCAGACTGCTTTCTTCTAGCATAAGCGACATAAGCAGTTTTTCAGTAGGATTAATAACTAAAGGAGCTCTTCGGGCAGTAGAAGTTGTATTCGAATATGTTTTTTCAGGCTTAACTTTTCCCGCTTCTTCAAAGAGCGCTTCTTCGTTAATATTTAGCTCCTGAGAGAGTTTCTTCAAATATTCCGATCTTAAAACAGCATTTTTGAATTTAGATATAGTTTCCAACATTAAAGTAGATATTTTAGCTTTTCCTTCGGCATCTTTTGAGCTGTAGCGGGACTTTAATACGGTCAATTTATAATCAAAGATATTTGCGGCATTCATTACCTTATCTTTAAAAGCCGCAATACCGTTTTTACGCACAAAAAGATCGGGGTCAAATCCTTTAGGTAAAGAGACTACCCTAACACTCATCTCTTCTTCAATAAAAATATCCAGACTTCTTAAAGTAGCTAATTCTCCTGCGCTATCGCCATCATAGACCACAACTACATTATTAGAGTAGCGTTTTAATAATCTAGCCTGTTCGGCAGTTAAGGCCGTCCCCAAAGAAGCAACAATATTCTTCAGACCTTCTTGATAAGGGATAAGAAAATCTAGATAACCTTCGACAATAACTGTAAAATCATCTTCTCTTATTCTGTCTTTAGCAAAATTAAGTCCGTAAAGATTTTTTCCTTTGGTATAAATTGAAGTCTCCGGAGAATTAATGTATTTAGGCAGACTATTATCAAGTACTCTGGCGCCAAAGCCTAAAACTCTCCCCTTTACATCAAAAATCGGAAATATTATTCTATTTCTAAATCTATCGTAATAGCCGAGCCCTTCCTTATTTACTATTAAACCAGCTTTCTCCAGTAGATTAATATTTATAGATTTAGACCTTAAGAAATTAATCAGGCTATCCCACTTATTAGGAGCAAATCCAATTTGCAATTCCTTAACAGTTTCTTCTTTTATGCAACGCTTCTGCAAATATTCTTTAGAGCCGGAAGCTTCTGCGGTATTAAGGTTATTTGCATAAAAATTAGTTGCCGATTCATTAATTTTAAATAAGTCTGTAGTCAAGCTGTTAAACTGCTGATTTTTAACTTCATTTTTAGGTAAAATTACTCCGGCCTTTTTAGCTAAAGTCTCTACAGCCTCAGGGAAATCCATCCGTTCATAACGCATCAAGAACTTAAAAGCATTACCTGATTCTCCGCAGCCGAAACAATGGTAAATCTGACGATCAGCAGAAACCATAAAAGAAGGCGTTTTTTCATGATGAAAAGGGCAGCAAGCTTTAAAATTCTTACCTGAACGTTTTAAAGGCATATAGCCGGCAATAAGCTCAGTGATATCCACTTTATTTAAGATATCTTCTAGTATATTTTCCGGAATTAAACCTGCCATGTTATTTCCTCTTTACCCTTGTAAAACCAGAACAGCCTAGTATTTCAATCGGCTCAACTTTATTAATTCGATCCAAAAGTAGATTTAACCCTAAGACGTCGCTTGATATATGCCCGGCGATAACAGCATTAAGGTTAGCATCTTTAGCTTTCTTTAAATGCTCCTCGCTTAGATGCATGGAGATTAAGGTTCTGACTCCTGCTTTATAGAGTTTCTCAAAAACATCCTTGGAGCCTTCTGTGCCGCCAGTCATTTCAAATAGAATCTTTCCGACTCTTCTTTTTGGCGAGCCTAGAATAATAGCCGGACCGACGTTATTCTTTTGAGCTTCTTGATATTCAGGTATGGTTAATAAAATATCGATTACGTCCTCAAGAAGTTCGGGTTTTGCTGACTGCATCAATTTCTTTAGGTACTGATAAACATGATTATCTGCCGGAGTATGCATACACATATAGGGCATATTTAGGAGCCTGGCTGCATCAACAGATCGAGTATGATTTTGCGGGAGAATCCTTCTTTCTACTTCAGTTTTTCTCTCATCAAGAAGCTTCTGGGCAACATCCTTATAGACACCTGCTTGCTGCAGTAGATCAACCTGAAGTTGCATCACTTCATGCAAAAGCGCATAAGCCCTTCCTTCGGGATGATGCGCTAAAACCAGATCAAGGCTACTTTCTTTACGTATTCTATCGGCCAATAATAATTCCCCTACCTCCATGTCTACCCCAACTAGAATCTTTTTTACAGGTGTAGATTTATCCCCAAAGAGTATTCTGGTATCAGCGTATGATTTAATTGCGGCTTTATTTTTCCGAGGGTCCTGATCAGCCCCAAATTTAACCACTAAGCTATAAAATTTATTTAGATTCATTGGTTTTTCGACTCTCCTCTATTCTTGAAACATCTCTATTGTATTCGCCAGTGCCCGTAAATTTAGAGAAAATGTTTTTCCAGATCCAAGTATAGGTCTCAGGCGCAGCTTTAAATAGATATTTTTGCGAATAAGCATCTTTTACGCTACTTTTCAGATATCCGATATTGGTTAAGACTACAATGAATATTACCAGGCTGGATAACAAAACAGCCCTTCCTATCCCTAAAACTAATCCACCCCACTTATCAAAATTAGAGATTACTTCCATCTTGATATAACGATAAACTAGACAACGCAAAGAGACAAAAAATAGGTATCCTATAGAAGCCAATATTATAATAGTTGCAAAATAAATAACTGGTTCAGGGGCATCTTCAGCATGTACATATTTAATAATTAAATTAGAGAAAGAAAGATAATAATGTAAAGATAGATAAACTCCGGTAACTGTGCCTAGGAGTTTAAACACTTCTACAGAGAAACCGGTCTTTAAAGAGATATAAATTATCCTGGCTATAAGGGATAAGATACAAATGTCTAGCCAGTTGATTTGCTTTAAGATATTCAAGGGTATTGGGTTAGCCTCCAATTAGATAATTGCGCTAAAATCATTGAAGTATAACATATTATTGAGGTAATTGTCAAGGAAAGGGCTTTCTTTTTGGGGTATTTACCTGCTAAACCAGGATATGGTCTTTCTTAGGCCATCTTCTAAGCAAACCTTTGGTCCCCAGCCCAAGGTCTTTTTAGCCCTACTAATATCCGGTTGGCGTTGACGAGGGTCATCTTGAGGCAATTTCTTATATATTATTTTACTCTTAGAATTAGTTAATTTTAAGGTTAGTTTTGCTAATTGCATAATAGTAAACTCTCCCGGATTCCCTAAATTTACCGGATCATTTTCATTTGAGAGCATCAACCTGTACAAACCCTCAACCAAATCGTCAATATAACAGAAACTTCTAGTTTGCTCCCCCTTACCATAGACTGTAATTGGCTTATTATTTAATGCCTGGCTTATAAAATTAGGAACTACCCTGCCATCGTGATTACGCATATGCGGACCATAAGTGTTAAAAATTCTAACAATTTTTGTATCAATTTTATGCGTTCTATGATAAGCCATAGCCATAGCTTCCGCAAATCGCTTTGATTCATCATAACAGCCGCGTACACCTACGGGATTAACATTACCCCAGTAACTCTCCTTCTGAGGGTGCATTAACGGATCGCCGTAAACTTCAGAAGTGGAAAACAGTAGAAAAACCGCACCCTTAGCTTTAGCCAAACCCAAAGAATTATGAGTACCTAAAGAGCCTACTTTAAGTGTTTGGATAGGAAAATTAAGATAATCATCGGGAGAAGCTAGAGAAGCGCAATGTAAAACATAATCTACTTTGCCCTTAATCTTTATTTCCTTGCAAACATTATGCACTAAGAGACTAAAATTCCTGTTTTTATTGAGGCCCTTTATATTTTCATGGGAACCGGTGATAAAATTATCTATACAAATAACTTTATAGCCTTCATCTAATAATCTTTTGCATAAATGAGAACCGATAAAACCTGCTCCCCCGGTTATTACAGCTCTTTTTTTAGACATTATCTCTCCAGTAAGCAACCGTTAATTTCAGGCCTTGGATAAAATCGATTTCTGGCTTAAAGCCTAAGACCTTTTTTGAATTAGTTAAATCTGCCAAGGTCTTAAAAACATCGCCGGCTCTTTTTTCAAGAAATAAAGGTTTTATATTTTTATTTAAAATTGAATTTAATATTTTAGCTAAACTTAAAACAGTATAGTCTTTGCCTGAGGCAATATTAAAAACTCCGAATTTAACAGACTTATTTTTTGCAGCTAAAAGATTGGCCTCAACTACGTTTTTAACAAAAGTAAAATCTCGGGATTGTTTTCCGTTACCATATATCGGAGGCTGTTCATCCCGAAGCATAGAATTAATAAACCTCGGTATAACTACAGCATATTCATCATCAAGAGATTGTCGGGGACCAAAAACATTAAAATACCTTAAGGCTATGCAAGGCAAATCATAATGCAGGCTAAAAATCCTACAGTATAATTCACCGGCTAATTTGCTAAGGGCATAGGGTGAAATTGGGTCAGGTAAGAACAACTCTTTTTCTGGGAAGTTTTTGACATTTCCATAAACCGAACTTGATGAAGCAAGAATGAAACGTTTTACCCTGTTGTCCCTGGAAGCTTCAAGCATATTAAGCGTGCCATCCACATTGATTTCGTTATATCTATGAGGTTCACGCATTGACTTAGGAACACTTCTTAATGCAGCCTGGTGTAAAACAAAATCAATACCCTTAGTTGCTTTAATACAAGTAGTCTTAGATTTTATATCGCCTTTAATAATATCAATTGCATTCCTGGAATTCGCAAGGTTCTCGATCTTACCGCTTGAGAAATTGTCAAGGACGCGAACTCTATGCTTACGCCTAATAAGTTCATCTACGATATGCGAACCTATAAAACCAGCTCCTCCAGTAACTAGAAATCTACTCATAGCTTCACTACCTTTTTATTAATTTTACCTCTAAACACGTTACGAGTGTCAAAAATCATCTTAGAATATTTCAATATCTGACTATAATTAAGCCTACTGTGATCGGTAGCGATAATAACACAATCAAATTTAGCTAAATTCTCTTTTGTTAATTTGATTGATTTAGAATTTATCCTGCCAATTTTTAAATAGGGTATCAAGGGATCAGAGTATTCAACTTGCGCTCCCTTGGCCTCTAAACTTAAGATTAAATCCAGGCTTGGAGACTGCCGCAGATCCTTGGTGTCTTTTTTATAAGTAACGCCAACTACGAGGAGTTTAGATCCTCTAATCCCTTTCTTTCTTAAAGATAACGCTTCTCCTATTCTTAAGGCAACATAATGAGGCATACAATTAATTACATCTGATGCCAAACGGATAAAACGCGAATAAAAGCCAAAACTCTTAGCTTTCCAATGAAGGTAAAGCGGATCTTTTGGAATACAGTGCCCCCCTACTCCCGGGCCAGGATAAAATGGCATAAAACCGAATGGTTTAGTTGCAGCTGCTCGAACTACTTCCCATATATCAATCTTCATTTTATGCGCCATCATAGCCAGCTCATCAATTAAGCCAATATTAATAAGCCGGAAGGTGTTCTCCAGTAGCTTAACTGTTTCTGCTGCTCTAGCGCTTGAAACCGGAACGACCTTATCGATAATAATGCTGTATAATCTTACCCCTAGAGAGGTAGCTTTGTCATTTATACCTCCAACTACCTTAGGAATTTTATTAACCGGGAAGTCTTTATTTCCTGGATCTATTCTCTCAGGCGAAAAACATAAATAATAATCTCTCCCATGCTCTAAATTGTACTTTTTAAAAATCGGAAGTACTTCTTCATCAGTTGTCCCGGGATAAGTAGTGCTTTCTAAGATTATCAAAGCCCCGTTTTTTATATGTTTGGCAACAGAATGAACTGCCTCTTTTATAAAAGATATATTTGGGATATTCTTTCTCTTTAGAGGTGTGGGTACGCAAATTAAAACAGAATCGCAGGATTTTATCGCAGCAAAATCTTCGGTTACCTTGAACAATCTTTTTTTAAATAGACGTTTTAGCTCTTTTGTCGGAACATCGCTGATATATGATTCCTGCTTTTCTAAAGCTTTTAGGCGGTCTTGGTCAACCTCAATACCCGTGACTAAGAGGCCTTTCTTAGCAAACTCAATTGCTAGGGGGAGCCCTACATAACCCAAGCCAATTACAGCTACTTTTTGTTTTTTACTCATGGCCTCTTCCAATTCCTACATAGGTAAAACCAATACTCTCTAAATATTTAGGATCATATATATTTCTTGCATCAACAATCAGATTTCTTTTTAAAAGCTTCTTTAATTTTTTAAAGTCAAGTTCTTTAAATTCGTTCCATTCAGTAACAACCAAAAGACAATCAGCTCCGCTTGCTGCTTGGTAAGAATCTTTACAAAAAACAGCACCTTTTAAAAGATTTTTTAGTCCCTCCATAGCCTTAGGATCGTAAACTTTGATTCTCGCCCCTTCATTCTGCAGGGCTTTAATGAGATAAATACTAGGAGCGTTCCTTAAATCATCAGTATTAGGTTTAAAAGCCAGTCCTAATACTGCTATAGTTTTGCCTTTAACTATCCACATATGCTTTTTTATCTTTTCCAAAACAACCTTTTTTTGTTCTTCGTTAGTATTTCTTACTGCTTTGAGTATCTGAAAATCATAACCTAATTTTTCAGATATAGTGATAAAGGCATCAAGGTCTTTAGGAAAACATGAGCCTCCGTAACCAGCTCCGGCGTACAGGAAAAATTTACCTATACGGTTATCCAAGCCCATGCCTAATGCAACTTCCTTAACATCCGCGCCTACTTTATCACAAACGCGAGCAATAGCATTAATAAATGAAATCTTAGTTGCCAAGAAAGCATTTGACGCATGTTTAATTATCTCAGCGGATTTTATATTAGTAATCAATATAGGCCTGTTCAGCGGTTTATAAAGTTCAGTCATTAAGTCTTCAGCTCTCTTGCTTTCAACTCCAATAACAATTCTGTCCGGATGCATAAAATCATTGATACCGGAACCTTCCCTTAAAAATTCAGGGTTGGACACTACGTCAAATTTGCAGTTCTTCTTTATATAAGTATTTATGGTTTTCTTTACCCAGCTACAAGTTTCTACCGGAACGGTTGATTTCTCAACAATAAGCCGGTATCCATCAATTCCCCGGGCAATCTCCTGTGCAACATGTTCAATAGCAGTTAAATCCGCTTCGCCATTTTCCAGAGAAGGCGTACCTACAGCAATAAATATTATATCTGAGTCTCTTACTGCGTCTTTAATACTGGTAATAAATGTTAGACGTTTACCCTTAACATTGCTTTTTATCAACTCTTCTAAGCCTGGTTCGAATATAGGGATTATTCCTTTTTTCAGATTAGCAATCTTTTTAGCATTGTTATCCACGCAAATAACTTTATTCCCCAATTCTGCGAAACAAGCCCCTGTTACTAATCCTACGTAACCTGCTCCAATAATTGAAATTTTCATTTTATCCTCATTAACTTAAGCAATCCTTACTGAGCGCCTGTCTTAGGCGAGTTGTAGCTCTGATCAAAACCGAATTCATTCTCAGGGAATGCTTTCAACCTAAAAACCACAAAAATAGTTGAACCTTCATTAACCTTATTATTTAAGGTGAGGTCTACTTCCCAACAGTGCAGATCCCTTGTAAGCGTAAATTCTTGCTCTAGGGAACCTTTACGAGTAACAGGGTCTCCAACCGTCGACTGATCTCCATATGTTCTTAAGTTGTAGCGCTGGTAAATACCAAATTTCCATTTTGGGTTAAGACGCCATTTAAATTCAGCTGTTATCTGGTTGCCCTGTTTTCTTTCATAACGTTGTCCAAGGCCAAAGGACCTCTCCGGAGAAAATTGGAAAATTATATCATAGTCTGCTTTAGAAAAATGGTTATAATTATCATAATCCAAATCAGTGGGAGCTCCGGAATGTTTATAGGTAGCATCAGCTTCAATTCTTAGCCAGGAATAAGGAAGCAGTTTAAGTTTAAATAGAAAATCCTGAAAAGAACCGCTACGTTTGTATAATTCAGGAACGTTAGTTTCATATACATATTCATCGTTTTCGATAGTACGCGTAGTCCCGTAAAACATACGCGGACCAAAAGCATAAGTCGTATTTATATCAAATTCTGCTAGGTCAACACTATATTCTTTGCCTTTTTCGTCCTTACGTTTTGTTTGTAGCTTATTTACCAACTCTAAGGCTGCTGAGTTGTTAGAAGTAAGCGAATCTATACTATCTATTTGTTTTAACTTAATAGCTGCTATAGTAGGCCTAATATTATAGGAATATTTAATGCTGGGAGTAATTATATGCCTGAGTTTGTTTATATCTAAACCCATGAAATCAGTGTTAACATTATAAATTCGGTAAAATTTGGTGCTGGCATCTGCGCCACCATAGAAAACAGTCCTAGCAGGCAGGCTTGAGCCATCCGCGCTTTTATCGTATACAGTTTCTCCAAGTTTAACAAAAGGGGCAAATTCGATAAAAGCAAGCTTTAAAGGTAAAGATAATTTATTATCCGAGTTAAACCTGGTAACTTTTACTTCGTTATCCGGAAAGCTAGTCGCAGTTGATCGCTTATTAAAAGTAGTTAAGGTAGAGTTGCTATCAAAATAAAATGGGCTCTCCCCAATTTTCAAACTAGGTAAAGAATAAGTAATCTCTGGCAATTTCTCATCGTAGGTATACCAGTGGTTAATGCGTTTCTGCACCAATATATTCAAGCTGGAATAATTAAAACTATGATGGAATAAAGCATAAGTCAGAGGCTCTTGGTCTTTTTCAAATTCGCGGAAGAAGTAATCTTTTAAGAAACCATCTTCAGTATTAAAATATTTCCTTTTGTCATCGCGAACCTTTACAATTTCACTCATAAAGTCTGTTTGTTCATCAATAGCCCATTTATGCCGATAACGTAATAAATACCGGTTATAACCATCATTTACATTATCATCCGGGTCTTTATTCTCGTAAGTATAATAAAATTTAAAATCACCTTTACCGGTATTAGCAGTTCTGTAATTTGCCCCAAAACCTTCTGCCCAACCTAGCTTATTTCGATAATCAAGATATAGCCTTCCGTCAACATTATCATTAACATTAACTCTCCAAACGCTCAATAAATAAGGACCCCATAGTTTACGCTTACCCGGAAGTACGCTTACATGCATAAGCGGTTTCTCAAAAGTACGGTTGAAACGCGGCATATACAGCAAAGGAAAGCCCCCAAGATAAAAGCAATTATCTTTAGCCTGGATAGCTTGCCCTGGGATTACATTGATTTGCTTTGAAGCAATCTTATAATGCGGATGGTCAAAACTACAAGTAGTCATATAACCGTAGCGGGCCACAAATTCAGTTTCACTCTCCTTATCAAGATTCTTAACTTTACCGAAATAAGGATTAGCCCGGAATTGAGCATTTACTATGCTGCCAGTATGAGTCTCAAAATTATAAATTAACTGTTCTCCTTCAACAATACCTTGAGGATCTTCAAGCCTGGCATTACCCGAAGCGACTCCTTGTTTAGTTTGAGTATTGACTGTAAGTTTCTGGCAAGTAAGCTTAGAGCCGCCGTAAATGATTTCAACATTACCCGAAGCAGTTACTTCCTGGGCATCTGTAGAGTATTCAACTGTGTCACCATTAATTATAATCGGCTGGGATTTTGGGCCTGCGCCAACAATACTTTCGGCAAAAGCAAAGGGTAAGCTTACAATATTAAAAAACAGGATAGTTAAGACTAATTTTCTTAGCATTTATTTTGGTATCTTCTTGTAGTCTTCCAGAAACTTCTGAATACCTATTTCGGTAAGCGGATGCTTTATTAATTGCTGAATTACTGCAAAAGGAATAGTAGCGACATCAGCTCCAAGTAGTGCCGCATCTAATACGTGCACCGGATTACGCACTGAAGCAACAATTATTTGAGTTTTAAATGAATAGTTGCTAAATACAGTTTTAATATTTCTAATCAAATCCATTCCGTTTTGGCTAATATCATCAAGTCTCCCGATAAACGGAGAGACATAATCAGCGCCTGCTTTAGCTACAAATAGGGCCTGGGTTGCTGAAAAACAAAGAGTAACATTTGTTTTTATCCCCTCAGCAGCTAGTATTTTTACTGCCTTAATCCCGTCTTTAGTTAAAGGAATCTTTACAACAATATTCTTGGCAATCTTAGCCAGCAGGCGGCCCTCTTTAACCATGCCTTCAACATCCAGGCTAATAACTTCTGCACTAATTGGTCCATCAACTAGAGCGCAAATTTCTTTCAATAAATTAATCGACGGTTTATTTTCTTTTGCAATTAGGCTTGGATTAGTGGTCACGCCATCAACAACTCCTAAACTAACTGCTTCTTTAATTTCCTTTACGCTTGCCGTATCAATAAAAATCTTCATTTACTATATGCCTTCCCGAACCATAATTGCCGCGCCAATTAATCCAGCTTCGTTTCCTAACTTAGCCTTAACAATTTTCACGCGCTTTGCCTGAACACTCATTGCTTGCATCCTTATGGTATCTTTAATACTATCAAATAAGGGGCTGCCGGCATTAGCTACCCCTCCGCCAATTACAACAGCATCCAAATTTAATAAGTTTAATACCCCGGATAACGCAAACCCGATATGCTCTCCTGTCTTACGCCAAACTCCAATTGCTAAACGGTTTCCTTTTGCAGCAAGCATACTTAACTCTTCTAGTGTAATTTTACGTTTAAAAACTTTTCTTGCCTGATTAATAATCCTTCGATTCCCAACATAAGCCTCTAGGCAACCTGCGCTGCCACAATTACAATAAGCTCCTTTTTCATTTATAGGAAGATGCCCAACTTCACCTGCCGCATTATTAAAACCACGATAAAGCTTGCCATTAATAATAATGCCTCCTCCTATACCTGTTCCTAAAGTCATACAAAGTACATTGTAAAGGCCTTTTGCCGCACCTAATTTATATTCTGCTAAAGCCATCAATTTAGCATCATTGTCAATAAAAACAGGGAGATTTAATTCTTTTTTCAGGATATCCCGTAGCTTAACTTCTCTCCAGCCCGGGATATTGGGGAAGAAATGCACAATGCCTACTCTGGCATCAACAGGCCCGGGTAATCCTAGGCCTACGCCATATATCTGATCTTTATTCAGATTATTGTATTTTATAAACCTGTTTACGGAGTAGACAATACCTAGAATCAGGTCATCCTTTTCCATAAAAGAACGCGTACTCAAGACTTCCTTATCCTTGATATTGTAATCTTTATCCAAGAGGGCGACTTTTAAATTAGTGCCTCCTAAATCAATAGCAATAATATATTTTTTTTCCATATTAGAAATTACGTTTAATCCTAAACCCTAAAATTGACAATCTGTTACATCAAATATTTAGATAGATTACCATAAAAAATTATTAGCTTCAAGGAATATCTTCGGTAAGAGGCTAACTTGCCTTATAAGCGTATACTTTGTTTCTTCCGGCTTGTTTAGCCTTATAAAGAGCTTTATCTGCGGCATCAATAATCATTTCAGTATTTTCTGCATCCTGGGGGAAGGTGGCTAGACCGACACTAACAGTAACTTTTAGCTCTTCATCGTAAACCTTAATCCCTTTAGATTCAATGGCCCGACGAAGACGCTCGGCAACAAAAAGCGCCTGCTCTTTGTTTGTTTCAGCCAGAACAACAGTCAATTCTTCTCCACCATACCTTCCTACAAAATCAATTTGCCTAAGAGTATCTTTAATAGTTTTAGATACAACTCTTAAAATTGCATCGCCAACGAGATGACCAAACTTATCGTTAAAATCTTTGAACTTATCTATATCAATCATGAGAAAAGAAAAACTAAGCTTAAACTTTTTGGATCGCCTCAATTCTTCTTTAAGCCTATTCAGAAAATGCTGACGGCTAAAAAGCTGGGTTAAGCTATCAGTGATAGAGAGCTCTTGCACTTTTTTATATAAAAGAGCTCTTTTTAAGGCAATCAAAAACTGCTGTCCGAGTATCTGAAATGCATCTTTATCTTTTTCATCAATACCATTAGCAACCAGATAACCGATAATATCCTGGTGAATATTCAAAGGCAGAATTGTGTAACCTTTATACAAAGATAAATCAACATCACTATTGAGATATTGACAATTGTTTATCTTAAGATAGTTCCTTATCTGTTCGCTAAAAATGGAGAATATCTTATTTTCGTCCAAAGTTTTACATATTTCTTTAGTTATGTCGTAGAGTGCGATAGTGTCCGAGACTTCTTTTTCAAGCTTTATGTTATCTTCATGTATTCTGGTACTTTCACTAAGCAGGGCTTGAAATTTAAGCGTAAGATCAGAAAAAACTTTGTCCTTACTCAAAAGCTTAAGATTAAGCGATTGTTTGAGTAATAGTCCGCCAATAAAACTAAGGAAAATAAGTAAAATTAAATACAACATACCTTGTTTCTTCCTTTTTGTTTTGCTGTATACATTGCCTTATCTGCCCGCCTGATTAATTCTTCTTCATCAATTATATCTGAAGCTAAAGAGACAACGCCAATAGAAACAGTAATATGAGTCTCTACTCGGCGTAATATTATTTTCTCTTTTTCAATAGCAGAGCGTAAGTTTTCTGCCGCAGAATAGGCTATGTTATTATCTACACCGCTTAAAACAGCGCAAAACTCTTCACCACCAAAACGGCTGATGATTGGAGTAAAATTAACTAACGAATCAGTGATAATCTGGCTGATCTTCTTTAAAACGATATCACCGGCAGTATGCCCAAATTCATCATTGTAGTTTTTAAAGAAGTCTATATCCAGCATAATTAAAGTTAAAGAAATATTTTGTTTACGGCATCTAATAAATTCATCCTTAAAGCGCTCTAAAAAATAACCTTTTACATAAAGAGCAGTTAAAGCATCATGGATAGCTAAATCCTGAGTCTTTTTAAATAGTTCGCTGTTTTCTAAAGCCACCGCCCCTAAATCAGATATAGCTACTAAGAATCTTAAGTCATCTTGAGTATAGAAATTAGCTATCTGATTATCTAAGCGCATAATCCCCAAAAACTTGTTTTGGCTTATTAGCGGAGCAGAAACTAAGGAAAGCACTCTTCTTTCATCCTGATATTTCAGCTTCTCTAGGTCAAATCTAAAATCATTCTTTATATCTTCAATTAGAAGAGGAGTAGCGTGTCTAGAAACCCAAAAATCAAAGATGCTCCCTTCTTTCGATTTGATAACTACAGTAGGGTCTTCTTTTTTGCTCTTAAAAAGAAATAGTTTCTGAGTAGTGCTTTCGACTAAGAATAAAAGACAATTGCCCTTTTCATGAGCTACCAGGGAAAATGAATCACTTAATAGCGTATCGGCAACGACCTCAAGATCCAAACTCTGATTTATCTTTTCCAAAATATTCTTAAGGCTGTAAATACGCTCGCGATTTTCTTTTAAAGCAATATTATATACTTGCTTCCCAGAATAATCAGAGTTTAGAAGGTTAGACTTCTCGTGCAGATCTTGGATACGGGCATCATTGAGATAGCTTTGGGAATAATATTTGTGAATAAGGAGATAAATAACTACAGCATTAGCTAAGTAAAATAAAAGTAGCAGAATTAATTGTCTGCCCGGTATAACTATAGCTGAATAAATTGGCAGGAAGAAATAAAGCAGTAGGAAGATTACAGGTAAGGTAAGGTTCTTTAAGGGAGAGTCTCTCCCAAAAGGCTTGGGCATAAATAGCACCCTTATTTTAGACAATCGTCTCTTCTGTGTCTTTATCAAAGAAATGAACCTTGCTCATATCAAAGACAAGATCCATATCTTGATTTACTTTTGGCCGGTCATGCGCGCCCACACGGGCTATAAAGGTATGCTTTCCGGTGTTTAAGTAAAGATATACCTCTGAGCCCATCGGCTCAAAGACTTCGCATTTTACACTGACAATATTCTCAGGAGGAGCTTCGGAGACAAAAAGCTTATCATATATATCTTCAGAACGGATTCCTAAAGTTACTTCTCTGTCAATATAAGGAGTCATTTTTGCACGCATATCATCAACCAGTTTTACATGAATTTTACCTTCGTCAAAATAGAAACGGCCTTCTTTTTTAATAATCTTGCCTTTCATGAAATTCATCGGGGGCGAGCCGATAAAACCTGCTACAAACTTATTCTTAGGATGGTCATACACACTTATTGGATCCGCTACTTGATGAAGCACGCCATCCTTCATAACCGCAATTCTATCCCCCATAGTCATAGCTTCTGTCTGATCATGAGTAACATATATAATTGTAGTTTGTAACCTTATATGCAATTTATGTATCTCTGTACGCATCTGTACACGCATCTTGGCATCAAGGTTACTTAAAGGCTCATCAAATAAAAAGACTAATGGTTTTCTAACAATTGCTCTTCCCACTGCTACGCGCTGACGCTCCCCACCTGAAAGCTCTTTTGGTTTCCTATGGAGCAGTTTTTTTATCCCTAATATATCCGCCGCCTCATTAACCCGTTGATTAATCTCACTTTTGGGTATATGCCTTAATCTTAAACCAAAAGACATATTCTCAAAAACAGTCATATGCGGATAAAGCGCATAATTCTGGAAAACCATAGCGATATCTCTATCTTTTGCCGGGACATCATTTACCCGTTTATCGCCAATAAAAACATCACCAGAACTGATCTCCTCTAAGCCGGCTATCATTCTTAAGGTTGTAGATTTACCACAACCGGAAGGACCGACTAAAACCATAAATTCTTTGTTTTCGATCCCCATATTAATACTATCAACGGCTTTTACGTTGCCGGCAAAAACTTTGCATACATTTCTTAAGCTTACCTGTGCCATGTCTCTCCTTATTAATAAATTATAAATAACGGTTAAATAATTATATTCAACTTAACTTAAATAGTCAAGTAAATGACTTAAGGTCGATTTCATATTTTTTCGGGCAACAATCATATCTATTAACCCATGCTCAAGAACAAATTCTGAGCGTTGAAATCCAACAGGCAATTTTTGTCTTATAGTTTGTTCAATTACCCTGGGCCCGGCAAAACCAATTAGCGCCTTAGGTTCAGCAATAATAATATCGCCGACTCCAGCAAAAGAAGCCATAACCCCACCCATAGTAGGATTAGTAAGGATAGAAATATACGGTAACTTTGCTTTTCTATGGTAGCTAAGGGCGGCACAAGTCTTTGCCATCTGCATAAGGCTAAGCATACCTTCATACATTCTTGCGCCTCCTCCTGAACCCGAAACAATAATCATCGGAAGTTTATTTTTAGTAGCTGCTTCAATTGCGCGGGTTATTTTTTCACCGACAACGGAACCCATTGAACCCATAATAAACCGTGAATCCGTAACAGCTATAATAACTTTCTTTGCATCAAGCAAACCTTCTCCCGAGACAACGGCATCGCTTAAGCCTGTAGCCTGTTTGTCCGCAGTGAGTTTATCTTTATAAGTTTTAGGCCCTTTAAAATTCAATGGATCCGCTGAAAGCATATCCTTGTCATACTCAAGAAATGTATCTTTATCCAAAAGCAAATTTAGTCTTTCATAAGCTCCTATTGAAAAATGATATCCGCATTTCGGACAAACTTTAAAATTCTCCTCAATGGTCTTATTATAAAGGGTTTCAGAGCATTCCTCACACTTAGTCCACAACCCATCAGGAATTTCCTTCTTTTTTAATTTAACTATTGTATATTTTGGTTTACCGAATAAGGCCATTGCCTAAATATCCTCATGTTTGTTAATTACCAAACCAGACAAAACTTTAGGATAAAAATAAGTTGATTTTACCGGCATCTTATTGCCGTTTAAAGCAACATCTATAATCTGTTGCATCTTAACTGGGTTTAAAAAGAATACGATATTCAAAGGATCACTATTTGCAGCTTTTATAAATTCTTCAGTTTCCGGGCTATACTTAAGATTATTCTTGTTTGCTGAATCGTAACCCAACATATCTTTAAAAATTATATGGTTAAGAATAGAAACATCCAGAGAGCGGTATTCCTTTGGCTTATTGCTGATAAGTTTATCCAATATTTTGACATTCTTTAACCGCATTAGCCAAAATTTTTTATCTTTATACATTCCTAATACGTGCTCAGAGCAACCGCTCTTCTCAAGCAAAAAGAAAAATCGGGTTTTGTCTTTTATCTCTTCAACATCAAAATACTTCTTTAATTCAACTATAAATTTAGCTAAATCAAGCGGTTTATCCAATTTTAAAAGACGGTGGATTGGTAAAATAGAAAGACCGCGGCTGTCTGTATTAGTAAAATAAGCTAAGGTATAATTAAAACTTGAGTCTTCCTTAAATTTATCACCCAATTTAGCTTTAATCTCGTCTCGATAAGTGCAGGAAACTTCATAGCGATGATGACCATCAGCAATAAAAGCATCTTCCTTGCTCATACCTGACTGAATCATATTCAGCAGTTCCGGAGAATTAATCTTCCATAATTTATGCAAAGTTTTTTCAGTATCCTTTGCTTCCATAAATGGCGGGTCATTCTGAATATGCTGATAGACCCTCTGAATAATCCGTTTGGTATCTTTAGAAACTATAAATATCGGACTTAAATTAGCGTTGACTTTCTTAATTAATTTTAAGCGATCCTCAACTGCTTCAATACGGGTATGCTCATGGCCGAAAACAGAAGAATTTTTACTTCCCAATCCGAGAAGAGCAATAAAACCTAAACGGGTCTTATTTTCTCCTTTAATATTATACTGCTGACTATAAAAATATATAGAAGGGGTTTCATCCTGGATAAGAATCTTTTCTTTTACCCAATCCTTAAACAATACTCCGGCAGCCTTATACTTGTTCTCATCCGGAACCTCTTTTCTTAAAAGCAAATGGATAAAATTATTTGGATTAAGTTTATAGTAATAATCTTGTTGGGCTAAAGAGATAACATCATAAGGCGGGCAGGTTAGCTCGGATAAATCACCTAACTTTTCTTGATTATAAAATAAAGCCTTAAAAGGTTTTATATTTATCATTTTTTAGTGTGCGTGCGGACAAGAGCTGCAACCTTCTTTTGCAGAAGAACATGTTCCGGATTTTGTTCTAGAAGAAGCTGCTTTGCCTGAAGATTTGCGGTAATCAGTAGCATAAAAACCTGAGCCCTTAAATATTATACCTGAACCACCGCCAATGAGCCGACTTATCTTTTTATGGCATTTCGGACACTTTTCCAGCGGCTTGTCAGTCATCTTCTGAAAAATCTCAAATTTCTTATTGCAACTCAAGCATTCATATTCATATGTTGGCATATGTTTTCCCCTTATCTGAAAGATTTCTTTATTTTATCAGTAAAACTCTCCCTGTCAATACTTTCGCCACTTAGATGAGCGAACTCTTCCATCAGCCGACGTTGCTCATTTGTAAGCCGTGTGGGAATTTCAATATCTACCTTTACCAACTCATCACCATAACCGCGGCCGTGCAAATCGATTATACCTTTTCCTTTAAGACGAAAAACACTCCCGCTCTGAGTGCCGGAAGGAATCTTCATATCAACCTTACCATCTAAAGTAGAGACAACAATTTCTCCGCCTAAAACTGCTTTACTCAGGCTTATTTTTACTTCCATAATCACATCATTACCATGTCTCTGGAAGAAACGGTGAGGCATAACCTCTATAATAACATACAAATCCCCATGCGAAGCGGCGCCTGCTTCTCCTTCTCCGCGCACACGAAGATTAGAGCCGGTGTCTACTCCGGCGGGGATCTTAACTTTAATTTTACGGGTTACTTTAACTTTTCCCTGTCCCTGGCATTGCGGACAAGGAGCCTGGATCATTGAACCTTCTCCGCCGCAACGCGAACAGGTCTGGGCCAATTGGAAGAATCCTTTAGAAACAACGGTCCTTCCTGAACCTTTACATTGAGGACAAACTACCTTTTTAGTCCCCGGCCTTGCTCCTGTCCCGGAACAAGTTTGACAAGCTTCATAACGAGGAACGGTAATTGTTTTCTCTACGCCGGAAGCAGCTTCTTCAAGAGTAATATCAACGGATATCTGTAAATCTCTCCCCTTACGCCTGGTTCCGGAAGATCCATGAGCAGACCTACCCCCAAAGAAATCATATCCTAAATCACTGAATATTTCATCAAATATTCCGCCACCTAAACCAACATCACCCATACCTTGAAAAATACTATTAAAATCAGCGTTTTTAAAGATATCTTCTTGGGCATATCTCTGATCTATACCGGAGTGACCATATTGATCATAGAGGGCGCGTTTTCCAGAATCAGACAAGATTGCATAAGATTCAGATATATCCTTAAATTTCTCTTCTGCCGCTTTTTTCTGATCATGAGGAACGCGGTCAGGATGAAATTTTAGCGCAAGCTCTCGATAAGCTTTCTTAATCTCATCGAGAGTTGCGCTCTTCTTAACCCCTAAAACTTCATAATAATCGCGCTTAGTACCGGCCATTATTTCTTACCATCTTCTTCCTTGTACTCAGCGTCAATAATATCTTCTTTTTTCCCGTCCTGATCAGGTCCTTGATTAGTTTCCTGATCCTGCTGCTGGGGCTCAGCCTGTTGATTCTGAGAACCTTGCTTTTGCTTTGCGCTAGCTGCCTGCTTATAAATCTCTTCGGCTAACTTATGCGAAGCCTTAGTTAGGTCGTCCATACCTTTTTTAATCCGATCAACATTTTTGTTTTTAATGGCTGATTTTAGATCGTTGGCTTTTGCTTCTATATCAGCACGTTCTTCCTGACTAACTTTGTCGCCGTAATCCTTTAATGACTTTTCCGTAGCATACACCAGATTATCAGCCTGATTTACCACTTCTATCTCTTCTTTCTTCTTGGCATCATCCGCAGCAAATCTTTCAGCATCCTTAACCATTTTTTCAATCTCTTCTTTAGATAGTTTCTTAGGAGCGCTAATGCGTATGGATTGCTCCTTGCCGGTTCCTAAATCCTTAGCTGCGACATGAACAATGCCGTTAGCATCAATATCGAAAGAAACTTCAATCTGCGGGACTCCCCGAGGAGCAGCAGGAATACCTACTAAATCAAATCTGCCTAACTCCACATTATCATCAGCCAAGGGCCGCTCACCCTGTAAAACTCGAATTGTAACCGCGGTTTGATTATCTGCAGCTGTTGAAAATGTCTGGCTTTTTCTAGTAGGTACAGTTGTATTTCTTTCAATTAATTTTGTGCTTACCCCTCCTAATGTTTCAATACCTAATGACAGAGGAGTAACATCCAGAAGTAGCACGTCTTTCATATCGCCTTTTATGATAGCTGCCTGAACTGCAGCACCTAAAGCAACGCACTCCATAGGGTCAACTCCACGTTCAATCTTCTTACCTACGTAATCTTCAACAAACTTCTGTACGATAGGCATACGAGTAGGACCGCCAACCATAATTATACGGTCAATATCTTTAGCGGACAATTTTGCATCACTAATTGCCTGTTCCATGGGATGACGGCATCTATCAATAATAGGACCGATCAAATCCTCAAGTTTTGCCCGGGTAATATTCATTGTTAAATGCTTAGGACCTGTTGAATCAGCCGTAATAAACGGAAGATTGATATCCGTGCTTACAGTTGAAGATAATTCAATCTTTGCTTTTTCAGCCGCCTCGCGTACTCTCTGCACAGCCATTTTATCAGACATTATATCTATGCCGGTTTCACGTTTAAATTGTCCGGCGATATAATCTAAAAGCGCTTTGTCCATATCAGTACCACCGAGCTGCGTATCTCCAGAAGTAGATTTTACTTCAAAGACACCCTGAGCCATCTCCATGATAGTAACATCAAGAGTTCCTCCGCCTAAATCAAAAACCATGATCTTCTGTTCTTTACCGGCCTTTTCAAGACCATATGCAAGGCAGGCAGCGGTGGGTTCGTTGATAATACGTAAAACCTTTAACCCGGCAATCTCACCAGCATCTTTAGTTGCCTGACGCTGATTATCATTAAAATATGCCGGACAGGTTATAACAACCTCTTCGACCTTATCCCCAAGATATGCTTCGGCATCCTGCTTAATCTTCTGCAGAATGAACGCCGAAATTTGTTGGGGGGTATAACTCTTGCCAAAAACTTTGAATTCAAAATCTGTCCCCATTTTACGTTTAGCCGCCTGAATTGTACCTTCTGCATTAATAGCTGCTTGACGTCTGGCTGGTTCGCCAATTAAACGCTGACCATCCTTAGTAAAAGCAACATAAGAAGGAAAAGCTTTACCTGAAGCAACCCCCGCGCCTTCTGCAGACGGGATGATTACAGGTCTGCCGCCTTCCATTGCTGCCGCTGCTGAATTAGATGTACCTAAGTCAATACCGATAACTTTAGCCATTTTTTACCTCCTCTTTCTTGGAAACTTTTACCTTTGCTGTACGAATAACTCGATCATTTAATTGATATCCTTTTTGTAACTCTTCAACAATTGTATTCTCCGGTAAATCTTTATTCTCTACCTGCATCAACGCTTCATGGCAATGCGGATCAAATAACTTGCCTTGAGCGCAAATAGGTTTAACCCCATACTCCTTGAGCATTTCATAAAGATGAGTAAGGATCATCTCAACACCTTTTAAGAAAACAGGTAAATCCTGCTTGTGTGTCTCAGCCAGATCTACACTGCGTTCTAAGTCATCAAGAATATTCAATAGCTCTAAAAGAATACCCTCGTTGGCAAATTTTACAAAATCTTGCTTTTCCCGCTCAAGGCGTTTACGAGTATTCTCAAAATCTGCCTGTAACCGTAAAACTTTATCCGAGAGTTCTTTGGCTATATCTGCCTGCGCTTTTAGAGCAAGATATTCCGACTCTTTCAAAATAACTTCTTTCTCTACTTCTTTATTACTATGATTTTTCTTCTCATCACTCATCACTCAAGACTCTCCATAGTTTCACTTAGTACCTCAGAGATATACTCAAGAGCCGGCATTATATAATTATACTCCATGCGTACCGGACCCAATACAGCCAACTTTCCTTGAGTCTTATTCTTTCGGCGATAATTTGAAACAATTAAAGAACAACTATTAATTTCCGGATACTCAAGCTCGCTGCCAATATAAACTTTTACTTTATCGGTAAAATCGCGATTAATTAATTCAAGGAGGTGCTGCTTATCCTCAATTACTTTGATTAAGAGGCGGATCCTTTCAGTATCCCTAAATTCAGGCTGCTCTAAAATCCGGCTTAACCCCTTGTAAAATAATTTATCCTGCCATTCAAGAAACGAAACTATACCTGCATAATGGGTAGTCTGAGCAATAACCTCAGAAGTCTCCTCTAAAGCATCTTCTAGGCGCTTTGGTTTTCTCTTATATTCCTTGGTTATCTTATTCTTTTGCTCATCAACTAACTGCATCTGCGAAAGAAGGAAATCAACATAGTAGCGGTACCCTCTTTGCGTAGGAATTCTGCCACCTGATGTGTGGTGATGAGTAAGATAACCGGAATCTTCCAGCTCACTAAAGATATTTCTTATAGTTGCTGAACTTAAGTCAAAATGTTTAGCAATATCTTCAGAGGCAATTGGCTGAGCTTCTAAAATATGCTTATTAATAGTTGCAGCCAAAACTGCCCTTTTTCTTGATTCGCGGTCTACGCTTTTTACCATAATTTACTCCGTACTTACTTAGTATTAGCACTTCTAACTCGTAAATGCTAAAAAGTTATATTAGCATATTTTGTTACTTTGTAAAGACTAAAATCTCTTAAAATTTTATAGTTCTACTCTTTCGCATCCCTCCTTCTTAAGCTAATTTCTAGCGCTCTAAACACAAGAGTGCTAACATCAAATTAAAAAAAATCACACCTCCTCTTTTCCAATAATCAATTTTATCCCGTGTATATTAACATGTTTCTCTTCCATAAGATAATGAACATACTCTAATCTCTTGACATCTTTGAGTGAATAAAATCTATTCTTCTTACCTATTCTTTTAGGACTAACTACGCCTGCTTTATCTAACTGACGTAAAGTCCATACTGGTAGACTAACCAACCTGCTTACTACACTAATCACATATACAGGTTCGTCCTGACTTATGATTATATCAAATTTGGGCATAGGTTGTCTCCTATATCAACCGTAGTAAATATACCATTAATTAATATATTTGTCAACTATTTTTAACAAAAATAATTAAGTAATCTAATAGACTTTCCTGATGTCCTTGCAAGACAATAACTTATTAGCAGTAATATTTGGTAAACTTACCTTTACTTTTGCACCTTCCTGTAAATATTCAACTTCCTTTACCTTCCCTTGCTGGTAAATTGAATCTAATAAATCCATGCGATGATGAGGTATAATTATTTCTAGCTCGGACATCCTCCCCGAAAAATTACTTTCAATTTGGGTTAGCAATCTATCCAGATTATGTTTTAATTTAGCAGATATTAAAACAGAATTACTGAAGTCTTCGGTCAATCTATCCCTTAACAATTTATCTTCTATCAAATCAATTTTGTTAAGAGCGGTGATAATCGGTTTTTCAGTTACTCCTAAATCTTTTAAAACAGTAAGGACTGCTTTGTTGTATTCAAATATATGTGGACTAGCAGCATCTAAAACATGTATCAATAGATCTGCCTGAACCACTTCCTCTAGAGTAGCTTGAAAAGCTTCTATGAGATGATGCGGTAAGTTATGGAGAAAACCAACCGTATCCGATATAACAATATTTTCTCCGTTGTTTAATTGCAGATTTCTTGCCAAAGGATCTAAAGTAGTAAAAAGACCGGCCGATACAACTTGTCCGGCATTAGTCAAAGCATTCAATAGCGTAGATTTGCCAGCGCTTGTATAACCTACCAGGGCTACTAAAGGAATGGAATTTTCTTTTCTCCTTTTTCGCATAATCTTACGACGTTCAATAAGTATTTTTAGGTCATCCTTTAGGCTATCGATTCTTTGCCTTATTCTTCGCCTATCCAACTCTAGCTTCTGTTCTCCCGGACCGCGAGTGCCCAATCCGCCGCCAATTCTTGATAATATAAGCCCTTTTCCAATAAGCCTAGGCATTAGATACTGTAACTGAGCAAGCTCAACCTGCATCTTGCCTTCCGGAGTCTTGGCGTGCCTTGCAAAAATATCAAGAATAAGTTGTGTACGGTCAATGATTTTCTTACCAGTAATTTCTTCTAAATTTCTTTGCTGCGTTCCTGAAAGGTCGTGGCTAAAAACTAAAATATCCGCGCCTTCTGTTTGAGCAAGTTCAGCTAATTCTTGAGCTTTGCCTCTGCCGATAAGATAATTAGGCGTGGGCTTATCACAAAGAGCCTTTATATTATCAATTGCTTTAACCTGGCAGGCAGAAACCAACTCTTCAAGCTCCGCAGCAATGTTATCAATTTGCCACTGATCTTCTTCGGTTCTTATTTTAACAGTAACTAATACAGCTTTTTCCATATTTTATCAGCCACTTGCTCAGGCGTTTGTCTCACTGAGTGATTAATCCAAGTAATTCTTCTATCATTTCTAAACCAGCTTAGTTGCCTCTTAGCATAACGCCTAGTATTTCGTTGCATAAGCCGCTTTGCCTCTTCTAAATCATATTTCCCGTCTAAATAGCCTTGTAATTCTTTGATTCCGATAGCGCAAAACGCTGTCCTTCCTAAGGTCTTCTTAAATAAATTTTTTACTTCTCTAACTAATCCTTGTTTAAACATTAGGTCAACTCTTCGCTCAATCCTACTGTAGAGCTCCTCTCTCTTCATGTTTAAACAGAATATTTTTAGGTCAAATTTATCTTTAAGTCCAACCCTTTCCTTCTGCAGGACAGATATCGGCTTTCCAGTTACTTCAAATACTTCTAAAGCCCTAACAATGCGCCTGGCATCATTAGGATGGATCTTTGATGCTGCCTGAGGATCAACTCTTTTTAACCTCTTATAGAGATAACTACTTCCATAACTTTCGCCCAATTTATAAAGTCGCTTGCGCAGAGATGGAGACGGTTTTTCTTCATCGAATATCCCGTCAATAAGCATAGAAAGATAAAGGCCTGTCCCTCCGACAAAAAGCGGAGTTTTATTCTTTTTTAAGATCAAATCAATCTTATCAAGAGCATCTTTACAATACTGAGAAACATTATATTCTTTACTAGGCGGAATAAAATCAATCAAATAATGTTTTACTTTTTTACGCAATGCCATCTTTGGCTTTGAAGTCAAAATAGGCATACCTTTATAAATCTGCATAGAATCCGCAGAAATTATTTCAGCATTAATCTTCTTAGCCAAAAAGACGGCGGTCTCGGTTTTACCAGCTGCGGTAGGGCCAACGATAAAAATAATTTTAGCCTTACTCTTTTTTTTGGCCTTTAATCTTTTGTCTTTAATCTTTTTTTTAATTAAGGGCATATCTTGGTAGGATAACCTTCTTGAGCGAGCTTCTTACTAAGCTTATCCGCTTCCTTACGAGTCCCAAACTTGCCTACTTTAACTCGGTAAATCTTAGATACAGGTGACTGAAACTCCTCAATGAAAGCAGGATAACCTTCATTAATTAGCTTATCAGTAAAATTACTGGCATTAATAGATTTAGAAAAAGAACCTACCTGAACAGAATAGTAAGATCCGGAATCACTTCTGGGTGAAACATATGAACCTTGTTTTATCTCTAAATTATAAAGAGAGCTATCATTAACCTTTTTTAAGTATTCCTGGCCTAAAATATTATCGCCTTTTTTAAAAGCAACTTCGCTTAATCGATAATAAACTTCAGATTTAAATTTAGATTCAGGGTTCTTATTTATAACTTCCTGGTAATTAATCTCGGCCTTTTGCAAATCACCTCTTAAGAAATAAGCATCTCCTAAGCCTATCTGGGCTTCTTCTTTAAATTTTGTCCCGCTAAATTCTTTGATAACAATCTCAAAAACATCAGAAGCGCGTAAATAATTTCCGACTTTTAGATAACATAAGCCTAATAAGTAATATAGCTCCGGTGAAGGTGAATCTTTAGCAATCAACGCCTCGCCTTCAGTTAAAGCTGAATTAAAATTACCCAGAAGCATCTTACTTTTAATAGATCTCAAGTCAAGGCAATAGCCTTGCCCAAAAGTAAAAAACAATATCAAACCTAATAAAAAACTAATTTTTATTTTTTTCATTCTTTTTTGAAATAACTCTTTGCAAGTCCAGAATCAGTCTATGGCGCCTCTCTTTTTCCTCTTTTGAGACATTATCTTCCAGCGTTTCCGACAAGGTATGCGGACGACTTGAATACTTAAATATATATGCGGCATTAAACTTAACTTCGCTTAAAAGGTTAAAGGTATCCTGAAAATCAGTTTCGGTTTCGGTGGGAAAGCCTATAATGACATCTGTAGTAAAACCTCCGCCCTTTACAATTTTACGATAACCTTCAGCCAAATCCAAGTAGTATTTCCTAGTGTATCCACGGTTCATCATTTTCAATATCCTATCTGAACCTGACTGTACCGGAAGATGCAGATCCTTCTTAAGCTTATCCAAGCTTGCTATTGCTTTGAACAAATCCAGAGTCGTATCCCTGGGGTGAGAGGTAAGAAAAGAAAATTCTTTTAATCCCTTAACAGAATTCACTAACTCTATTAATTTAATAAAATTTATTCCGTTGTCTTGATAAGAGCTAACATTCTGACCAAGCAAAGTAATTGAAGTAATTCCTTTATTCAATGCTTCTTTTATCTCTTTCAAGATATTTTTTTGTTTACGGTGCTGCAATTTGCCTCTTACATAGGGAACAACGCAATAAGAACAATAATTAGAGCAACCTTCTGAAATAACCACATACGCATGCTTTTTATCTTCAAAGTAACTACTATGATAGACTTCCTCCGGGCGGATTAACCCATCAGTCTCCCATATTCTTCTTTCAAACATGCCTTTACTTTTTAAAAGACCAGTGATAATCTTTGGAATTTTAGCAATATCCGCAGGCCCTACTGCAAAGTCAATATCCGGGCTTTTAGCAAAAATCTTATCTTTATAATTCTGAGCCATGCAACCAATAACCCCGATTAAAGGAGCCTTATCAATAGGATACTTCTCTTTCTTAAATCTACCTATCTCGCTAAAAACCCTGTTCTCTGCATGTTGGCGCACTGAACAAGTATTGAAGATAATAACTTCGGCTTCTTTTGGAGTATTCACAATCTTAAATCCGGATTTCTTTAGTAATCCTGCGACTAATTCAGAGTCACGCATATTCATTTGACATCCGTAGGTGCGCAAAAGTATACGCTTGCCGGTGCCCGGTTTCCCCTCGGATTTGCCTGTATTGGTGTCGTTTCGCTCTTTTTCTGCCATTTTAACCCCTCTTCATAACACATTTTCCAAGGTTCGTTAATCTCGACCTTGACGATCTCTTTGTTTTGAATATAAATGCCCTTAAAGATAATCCTCATAAACGTTTTGATGAGGTAATCCATCTTTTCACTGTTCGGATTGCTCCGCAGGCACAGCAAAAAGTCCTGCGTAGCCTTGACCAAATTCACCGCATTGCGTTTCTCAAGAATCTTGATCTGGATCGCTTTCACATCCTGCCGGAGCTTCTTCTCCTCATTTCTCAAAAGCTCAGCCCGATCCTTGTAGATATCGATATTGATCTTGTCCTCTGAGAAAACCTCGTAAAGCCCCTTTTGCTTCTCGAGATTTCTGGCGAGATCCTTTTCCTTGCCTTCCAGCTCTTCAATGACCTTATGCTCCGGCTCGGTCGCGCTTAACTTGATAACGTCGCTCAACTCTTCGATAACATGCAGGTTTTTGCTGATGGTATCAATAATATCCCAGACCTGCTTACTGAGAACGTCAGCGCGCACAGCTTTATTCGAGCAATTGACATACGACACACCCAACGCTGAACACGCATACCACGGCCGTCTCATTTTGGTGCGGTGATTGCATGTGATCATCAACCCACGGTAATTGCGGCCGCACTCATTACATTTAACCACACCGGACAAGTGATACACGTTATTCCTGAATCGGACAACCGCATTCGTCCGGTTGCGCGCCAAAAGTTTTTGCGCGGCATCGTGCATCTCTTGCGTAATAATCGGCTCGTGGGCATTCGGAACTTCGATCACCTTTGACGGGTCATTATTCACGTAACAATAACCTTTGCCCTCGCCATTCTTCGTCTTGCGCTTCTTGTCGTAATGCCGCCGGTTCCAAGTAATCGTGCCCAAGTAAACCTTGCTATGCAAAATGTCCGAAATAAACTTGCCGTAAAACCTGCCGCCCTGTCTTGCCGAAACTCCAAGATGATAATAATGCCCTGCGATCTGCGCGGTGCTCTTACCGCCTAAATACTGATCGTAAATGTCCCTGACAATCTTTGCCTCTTCCGAATGAATCTCAAGCTTCTTGGTTTCTTTATTGTGGCGATAGCCATACGGCGCAAAGCGTGCGCCTTGCCAATGGCCGCGCTTAACACCCATGACCATACCCGGGAATACACGCTCAACCAAACGATTACGCTCGAACTCCGCGCAACTGCCCAGCATCTGAATCGCCATTTTACCGGCGCTGGACGTGGTATCAAACGGTTCGGTCGCTGATTTATACCCAATACCGAGATTTTCAAACTCCTCGAGTAGTCCCAACAAATCCTTAAGCCGACGGCTCAAACGATCCTGCTTATAAACCAAAACCAGATCGAACATCTTATTGCGGGCATCGAAAAGAAGCTTTTTAAGTGCTGGCCTGTCCATATTCCCACCGGAAAATCCATCATCCATGTAAACATCTCTACCGGAAAGACTACAAACAACATCCCAGCCGAAGTTCTTCGCGTACTGCAAAAGATAATTCCTCTGCACCTCCAGCGAAAAACCTTCGCGGGCCTGATCTTCTGTGCTGACTCTCGTATACAAAGCTACTTTCACTATTCTTCCTTCAACGTCTCACGCCATTCTTTAATCTTGGCGATGCACTCGTCCGTAAATACCGGCCAGTCTTTGTAATCGCGCTTGGGCTTAACCCAACCCTTGCGGATCCAATTAATCATGGTCTGCCGGTGAACTCCCAGCACTTTTGCCGTCTCTGTCATGGTGTAAGTTTTCATGATTGGCATCCTTATCTAATGGTGCCCAGTATACCGTATTATACAACCCTATACAAGCGGTTTCTTCTCAAGGTCATAGCAATTTAGGAACATACGCGACAACAGCTCTATCCCCTCATCAAACGATTTATGCGCCTCTTGGATTTCAGCACAAGACAGGCCGCGGCTTTTGAGCTTTATCTCTAAAGCCTCCCAGCCACGAGAGGTAACCGCCTGATCCTTCTTTGTGCTTACATCCTTGCTCATCTTCCACTTCCCAATAGGACATTCGGACATTTTTCGTGTCGTATGATGTCCGGTTTCACTGACATACTGACATGACTCGTGTCAGTGAATGTCAGTCAAAACACCCCTCAAAACCCTCGAAATACCCAAAAATTGACACTTTTTCCGCAAAAAACACCTATTTTGAACCCCGTAGACCCGATTTTGACGCTCTCCCGATAGCCCCATATGACATGACATCGATTTTTGAAATTTTGTATCACTGACAGAACGCGCCTCGCCCGACCCGCACCCGACACCCCCTTCCAAGGACCCGTAGACCAACATCGAGCTACCAGTGACAGCAATGACATTTTTTTCTGCACTTAAACTTTTACTTACCACGCCCCATCCCCCCTGCCTCCTGTATTAACCTACGAACACAATTAATAAAAATTCCTGTCATAATCGTCATAGCTGTCATTAGAAAGGGCGCTCCGAATAATCAACCTCACCCTCTCTGCGGACGCGTATGCCGTCCCACCGGCGAGACGCGCCGCAACGCCCCTTATTGATAGCGGGATATTGACGCAAGAGCTCCCGGCCAAACAGGATCTTGCTAAGCGGCCGGTACTCGCTCTCCAGACACCATTCCCGGTAAGCCACATACAAAGTATCACTGCCTACGTCCGACTGAGTATCCAAGACACACTGCTCCTCCACGAAGATGATCACGTTATTATTCTCCTTGCGATAGGCGTCCTTCACGGTCTGCATCGAGGCGCTCTCCTCGAAATACCCGCGCTTCCTTAAACGCGTAAGGCCGTTAAGCGACCACAAAAAGATCCCGTCCAGCTCGCTGGCCACGATCTTGTGCTTTAGCTTGGGATCGCGTTCCTCTATGGAAAACTGCCGGTTAAACGGAAGGATTAAAAGCCGCCGGTAATACCCTTCGGTCTTATCCCCCACGCGCGGCATGTTATTGGTTG